>Ga0224508_10001718_pt1 | contig 19435 bp, 18 predicted proteins | sample SF_Jan12_sed_USG_4_FD_170157 | JGI IMG/M metagenome (GOLD analysis project Ga0224508, IMG submission 170157) | Sediment microbial communities from San Francisco Bay, California, United States - SF_Jan12_sed_USGS_21 | ecosystem: Environmental > Aquatic > Marine > Sediment | place: USA... | reverse complement strand
TTTGGGTTCAATTTGATTGGGCTTTGGACGCTCTATTTGAAGGAGGTCCGGCGCTTCTTGAAGGTGCCGCTGCAGACGGTTTTCGCACCTCTGGTCACGGTGATGATGTTTCTTTTGGTGTTTTCGGTGGCGCTCGGGCGCGGCGGGCGGATGATTGGCGAGGTGCCGTTCCTCGAATTCCTGGCGCCTGGGTTGATCATGATGGCGATCATCCAGAATGCGTTCGCCAACACATCAAGCTCGATTATGATCGGCAAGATCCAGGGCAATATCATCGACATCCTGATGCCGCCCTTCAGGAGCGGCGAGCTGTTGTTCGGCATCGTCGCCGGCGGCGTGACCCGCGGGCTTTTGGTGGCGCTGGTCGTGTTCCTCGCCATGCTGTTCGTGATCGACATCGGGAAAATCAACTGGGCGCTTGCTCTGTTCTATGCGCTTTCCGGCTCACTGATGTTGGCGCTGCTCGGCTTCTTGGGCGGGCTTTGGGCGGAGAAATTCGATCAGATGTCGATGGTCACCAATTTCGTGATCACCCCGCTTTCCTTCCTCTCCGGCACCTTCTATTCGATCACCCAGCTGCCCGAGGGCTTCCAGGCGGTCGCCTATCTCAACCCGTTCTTCTATCTGATCGATGGCCTGCGTCAGGCCCTGGTCGGCCAGGGCGACGGCTCGGTTGTGATCGGCATGCTGGTGGTCACCGCGATCAATTCAGCCCTTTGGATGCTCGCCTATCGCCTCCTCGATCAAGGCTATCGCATCAAGGCGTGACCATGGCCGGACGCCGCCCGTCAACCCATCGCAAACGTTGACAGCACGAACACTTCCCAGCAAATCTGTCAGTTTGCAGACACGTCCGCGCCGCTGGGCCTGCTCTATGCTGAAACCAGGCCGCGCAGCGCCATCACCCACAAACCGAGAACACCGTCATGCTCAACGCACCCATGCCTTCCGTCCTTCCGGTCTACAAACGGGCGCCGGTGACGTTCGAGCGCGGCGAGGCCGCCTATCTCTTCGATCGCGACGGCCGCCGCTATCTGGACTTCGGCAGCGGCATCGCCGTGACCCTGCTCGGCCACGCCCATCCGCATCTGGTCGATGTGCTGAAGGCGCAGGCCGAGCGTCTTTGGCATTGCTCCAACCTCTACGGCATCGAGGCGCAGGAGCAGCTGGCCGATCGGCTGGTCGAGCACTCGTTTGCCGACACCGCGTTTTTCTGCAACTCCGGGGCGGAAGCGCTGGAATGCGCGATCAAGATGGCGAGGCGCTTTCAGCACGAGCGCGGCCAGCCCGAGCGCAAGACCATCATCACCTTCGATGGCGCCTTTCACGGCCGCACCATGGCGACCATCTCCGCCGGCGCCAATCCGAAGCATCTGGATGGCTTCGAGCCGGTCCTGCCCGGCTTTGCAACCGTGCCGGCCGGTGATCTCGAAGCGCTCGACCAGGTGATCGATCAGACCACGGCCGCTCTTCTGATCGAGCCGATCCAGGGCGAAGGCGGCATTCGCAACATCGATTTCGGCTTTCTCGAGGCGCTTCGCCGCATCGCCGATGAGCAGGATCTGCTGTTGATCTACGACGAGGTGCAATGCGGCATGGGACGGACGGGCAAGCTGTTCGCCTATGAATGGAGTGAGGCGACGCCTGATATCATGGCGCTCGCCAAAGGCCTGGGCGGCGGCTTTCCAATCGGCGCTTGCCTGACCACCGCGCGCGTCGCCGGTGCCATGACGCCAGGCACCCACGGCTCGACCTTCGGCGGCAATCCGCTCGCCTGCGCCGTCGCCAACGGCGTGCTCGACGTGCTCCTCGAAGGCGCTTTTCTCGATCATGTCCAAGAGGCCGCGGCCAGGCTCCAGACCGAGATGCAGCGCTTGGCGGAGGCTTATCCGGGCATCGTCGCCGGCGTGCGCGGCCGCGGCCTGATGCTCGGACTCGAGATCGCCGACGGCGTGACCAATGCCGATATCGTCACGCGCTTGATGGACAATGGCCTCCTGACCGTGCCCGCGGCCGACAATGTCGTCCGTCTGCTGCCGCCCCTGATCATCGGCGAGGTGGAGATCGAAGAGGCGATCTCGTCGATGGAGGCGTTGTTCAAGGAGCTCGACGGCGACAAGGCCAACAACGTCGCCGAGCTGGAGACCACGCCATGAGCGCCCGTCATTTTCTCGACATTCACGAGCTGGAAAGTGCCGAGCTCCGGCAGATCCTCGATGTCGCAGGCGAGCTCAAGGGCGAGCGCAAGACGCCGCGTTTGCCGCAAAAGACGCTGGCCATGATCTTCGATAAGCCCTCGACCCGCACCCGCGTCTCCTTCGAGGTCGCGATCAAGGCGCTCGGCGGCGATGCGGTCGTGTTGAACGCCAAGGACATGCAGCTCGGCCGCGGCGAGACCATCGAGGACACCGCGCGCGTGCTGTCCCGCTATGTCGATGCGATCATGATCAGGACCGACAGCCACGAAAAGCTCCTGCACATGGCCGAGGCCGCTGATGTGCCCGTGATCAACGGCCTGACCGACTTCTCTCACCCCTGCCAGATCATGGCCGACATCATGACCTTCGAGGAGCATCGGGGACCGATCCGCGGGAGAACCCTCGCCTGGGCCGGCGACGGCAACAATGTCGCCAGTTCCTGGATTCACGCCGCCCAGCGCTTCGACTTCAGCCTGAACATCGCCTGCCCCGACGAGCTTCGGCCCGATCCAAGCGTGGTCGATTGGGCAAGGGAACGTCAGGCGCGGGTCAAGATCGTCGACGATCCGGTGGAGGCGGTCACCGGCGCCGATGCCGTCATGACCGATGTCTGGGTCTCCATGGGCGACGCCGAGGCCGACCGCCGGCGACGGTTGCTCGCACCTTATCAGGTCAACAGCGAGCTGATGGCCGCCGCCACCGATGAATCCCTGTTCCTCCACTGCCTGCCAGCGCATCGTGATGAAGAGGTGACCGCTTCGGTCATCGACGGCCCGCAGTCGGTGGTGTTCGACCAGGCGGAAAACCGCTTGCATGCGCAAAAGGGCATTCTTGCTTGGTGTCTGGGTTGATCCGGTCGTCAGCTTTGCGATGATAGGGAGCGGCCCGCTTCGGGCTGGGCTGCCTATCTTGGGCCGGGCCGCCCCCCCCTGGGCTGACCTTTTGGCCCGGTGCAGTTGGGTTGATCGGAGGCTCGATGAGCGCAGAAACGATCGCAGACAACATCTTGAGGCCCTTCCAGCTGGAGCAATCGGCGCTGCGTGGACGTTTGATCCGGCTCGGCGACACCGTCGACGTCGTGCTGACCAGGCATGCCTACCCGCCCGCGGTCAGCCAGCTGCTCGGCGAAATGTTCGTGCTCGCCGCGACGCTGGCCGGCGGGTTGAAATTCAAAGGCACCTTCAGCCTGCAGACCCGATCAGATGGTCCGATCTCGCTGATGGTCGCCGACTGCACCCATGACGGCGGCATGCGCGGTTACGCCAAGTTCGACAGAGACGCGGTGGCGGCGGTTGACGAGCCGAGCGTTCCCAACCTCCTTGGCAACGGACATTTCGCGGTCACCGTCGATCAGGATCACCAGAGCACCGCCTATCAGGGGCTGGTGGAGCTTGAAGGCGACAGCCTGACCGATTGCATCCACCAATATTTCCGCCAGAGCGAGCAAGTGAAGACCGGCATGAAGATCGCGGTCGAGCATTTGACCGACGGCGCCGGCACCGCCTTTTGGCGCGCTGGCGCCGTCATGGTGCAGTGCCTGCCGGAGGACGAGTCCGACGCCAGGGACCCAAATCGTCGCTCGGGGGAAGCGCTCGAAGACTGGAGGCGCACCATGATGTTGCTGGGCACGGTCAAAGACGCGGAGCTGATCGACCCCGATCTCTCGCCGGAGCGCCTGCTGCTTCGCCTGTTTCATCAAGAAGGGGTCAGGATTTTCGACCCCCAGCCGCTCAGCTTCCGCTGCCGCTGCAACCGCGAGCGCGTCGAAACCCTGCTCCGCCAATTTACCCCTGAGGACATCGATTCGATGCGTCAAGAAGACGGCGGACTATTCGTCACCTGTGAATTCTGCAACGAGACCTACCGCTTCGAACAACCGGCCATCTCCCGCCTGCTGGGCCAGCGCACGCATTGACGGCCGAAGCGACCGACCACGCCTTTTCCGGATCATCGACATCGCTCGCCAAGCCCGCCACTTCGCTGCACCCGAGCCCCTGCAAATCGGCATGGTCGGCAATCTTGAAGATGCGTCCGCTCACGTCCTTCTTGGTTCAAGGGGATGCCGTGGCAATCCTTGGTGCCCAACCGAGTAGTTTTCGAGCGATGTCATGGCGTTGCCCGAGCATAGGCTTGGGAATGCGCAACGACATCGATCGAAACTGTGAACGCGGGCCTGTGGAATCGATCCCGATCGATGAGGCGGTCGGGATCAAGACGCGATCCGTTGGTTTCACCGCACGTCCTCAACGACCCGGCGATTCCCTATGCTCGGGAACAGCGCGGCTGCAACGGCGCATGGATAGGCTTCGAAAGCCGCAGCACGAACACGGAGATCAGGTCGCGGAGCAGGCGGCGCACCGGTGCTCCGCCGTGACCCGATCTCAAGCCACGGCCACACGGGTGTCGATCTCGGCCTCGTCTGCACTCGGCAGCGGCGTATCGTCCGTAGCCTCGGTCTCTTCCGGATCCTTCAGGACGTAGCCACGGCCCCAGACGGTCTCGATATAGTGGTGATCGCCGGTGGCAACCGCGATCTTTTTCCTGAGCTTGCAGATGAACACATCGATGATCTTGAGCTCGGGCTCGTCGATGCCGCCATAGAGGTGATCCAGGAACATCTCCTTGGTGAGAGTCGTTCCCTTGCGCAGCGATAGGAGCTCGAGAATGCTGTATTCCTTGCCAGTGACATGCAAACGCCGGCCGTTGATCTCGATCGATCGCTTATCGAGGTTGACCACCAGCTGCCCGGTCTTGATCACCGATTCAGAATGGCCTTTGGAACGGCGCACGATCGCGTGGATGCGCGCCACCAGTTCACTCTTGTGAAAGGGTTTGGTCAGATAATCGTCGGCGCCGGTGCTGAGCCCGCGCACCTTGTCGTCGATCTCGTTCTTGCCGGAGAGGATGAGAACCGGGGTTCTGACCTTGGCGGCCCTGATCCTGCGCACCACCTCGAAGCCCTCGATGTCCGGAAGCCTGAGATCGAGCACCATGATGTCGAAGTCATAGTGCTTGGCGAGATCAATCGCGTCCTCGCCGCAAGCAGCCATCTCCGCGATGATCCCTTCACCGCGCAGCGCCGTGTCGATCAGCTTCGCCGAAACCGGATCGTCTTCAACAACTAGAGCCCGCATGCCTTCACACCTTTTCGGTTCAAACAGAAACTTTCGATGGGCTAACCTTAAAATGAAGTTTCTTAAGACAGCGTTAACTCGGTTGTATTTTTTTAGAGATAATCAACTTCAAACTGGAAAACTGTAGAAACGTGCGCGAAATGGGCTGAGCCAGGCTCGTCGATGCTTGGGATGAAAGACGGATTGATGCGTGATTTTGCGATGGATGCCGGCGATAAATCCGCCCGGGACCGGCGGCTCGACGGCCTGTTGGCGGAGCTCCGGCGGGTCGAGCCCTACCAGCTTCGAGGCGAGATCAGCGCCTGCCAAGGTGCCCGCCTGATCTGTCACGGCCTGCATCGTCACCTCAGCATCGGCGACCTCTGCACTGTGGAGAGGCCGGCGAGAGGCGGTGGGCGCGAAGGGCGCGATGCCGACGCAGGCGGCCATCTTCTGGCCGAGGTCATGGCGCTCACCGACAAGGGCGCTGTCCTTATGCCGTTCGAGGAGCTGGATGGCGTCGGCCTGGGCGCCACGGTCAGGCTCTCGAGCGATGGCGCCGTGGTGCGTCCGGGGCCGGGCTGGCTTGGACGGGTGGTCGATCCGCTCGGCCGTCCGCTGGACCGAGGGCCGCCGATCGAGGACGGGCCGGTCGACTACCCGGTGCAGACCCGCGCCCTAGCCGCCCATCTGCGCCGCGGCCTGGGCGAGCGCCTGGATCTCGGCGTGCGCGCGCTCAACCTGTTCGCGCCCTGCAGGCAGGGCCAGCGCCTCGGCATCTTCGCGGGTACGGGCGTTGGCAAAACCACGCTATTGTCGATGCTGGCGCAACATTCCGGCGCGGATGCGCTGGTGCTGGGGCTGATCGGCGAGCGCGGGCGCGAGCTGCACGACTTCTTGAACAGCGGCCTCGGTCCGGCGGCGCGCGAGCGCAGCGTCATCGTGGTCGCGACGTCGGACATGCCGGCGATGCAGCGCCGGCGTGCGGCCCAGACCACCATGGCGGTGGCGGAAGCGCTGCGCGATCAGGGCCTGACCGTGCTCTGCCTGATCGACAGCGTCACCCGTTACGCCATGGCGCTGCGCGAGATCTACCTCGCCGCCGGCGAGCCGCCGACCTCCAAGGGCTACCCGCCACGCGTGTTCGCCGAGCTGCCAAGGCTGCTGGAGCGGGCAGGTCCCGGCGCCTGCAAGGGCAGCATCACCGGACTATTCACCGTGCTGGTGGAAGGCGATGACCTCAACGATCCGATCGCCGATGCGGTGCGCGGCATTCTCGATGGCCATGTCGTGCTCGATCGGCGCATCGCCGAGCAAGGGCGTTTTCCGGCGATCGACGTCTTGAAGTCACTCTCTAGAACCGCGCCCGGCTGCTATGCGCCGGAGGAGCGGCCGCTGGTGGAGGAGGCTAGGCAACTGCTTCGGGTCTACGAGGACGTTGCGGAGCTGATCCAGCTCGGCGCCTACAAGCCGGGCACCGATCCGCTGACCGATCGCGCCATCGAGATGCGCCCGAAGCTCGAAGCGCTGCTGAAACAGGACGAGGGCGAGCAGAGCCGGATCTCAGAGGATTTTGCCAGGCTTACCGAGCTCCTGCAGGTGACACCCGATTGAAAAATGCTCTAGGCCACCGCTACCCACCTCGATCGGGGTCTGAGCCATGAAGTCGCTCGACGTCCTGCAGCGCCTGGCGAAACAGGCGGTTGATCGGGAACGGCAGGCGCTGCAGGCGATCAACGCCGAGATCGCGGCGATCGAAGGTGACATCGACGAAGCGCAGCGGGCGATCGAACGCGAAGCCGATGCTTCGCCCGATTTCATGACATCGGGGACGACCCTTGCCGCCTTCATCGCGGCACAGAACAAGCGCATGCAGGATCTGCGCGATCGGCTACGGCAGCTCGAACATGCCCACGGCCTCCAGATCGAACGCCTGCAGCATGAACGAAGCGAGCAGAAACGCTATGAACGCCTGGCCGAACGCCGCGCCAGGGAGGCGGCGCTGGAGGCCGAAGCCAAGGAGCAAAAGGCGATCGACGAGCTGGTGACCATGAACCACAAACCGCCCTGAGATCTCCCGAAGGGTTACCCGAAGGAAGGGCGTGCGGGCGACTGGCCCTGCCAGCGCAGGCGGTTGGCCCCGCCCGCCCTAAAACTCCGGCGCGAGCGCGACCTTCAGACCGTCCAGCTCATCGGTGAAGGTGATCTGACAGCTGAGCCGCGAGTTCTCCTGCACCTGATAAGCCTCGTCCAGCATGCGGTCTTCCTCGTCGTCGGCGGCGTTCAGCTTGCCGAGCCAGGTCTGGTCGACATAGACATGGCAGGTGGCGCAGGCGCAGCAGCCGCCGCAGGCCGCCTCGATCGGCAGATCGTTCTCGCGAATGATCTCCATGACCGACCAGCCCTTGGTGGCTTCAAGCTCGTGGTCCTGACCCTCGCGGTCGGTGACGTGTATCTTGGCCATCAGGCAACACCCAGTTTCTTTTGCAGATCCGTGCTCGACGTGGTGTAGCGAAACACCAGCTTGTCGTCGGGGAAACAGTATTTGAAGGCCTTTTGGCACATCAACGCCGACTCGTGAAAGCCCGACAAGATGAGCTTCAGCTTTCCGGGATAGGTGATGATGTCGCCGATCGCGAAAACGCCGGGGACATTGGTCTCGAAGGTCTCGGTATCGACCGAAATCAGGTTCTTCTCGAGGTTCAGCCCCCAGTCCGCGATCGGTCCAAGCTCCATCTTCAGGCCGTAAAAGGCGAGCAGCGTGTCGCAGGCGACCCTCTCCTCGCCGGCCGGGCTCTTGATGGTCACGCCTTCGAGATCGGGCGCTTCGCCATGCAGCTCGCTCACCTGGCCGATATGCAGGGACATTTTATCAGCGGCCACCAGCTCGCGCATTTTCGAGACCGAATCGGGTGCTGCGCGAAAATCGTCGCGGCGATGCACCAGGGCGAGCCGCTCGGCCAAGGGCTGCAGGTTGAGCGTCCAGTCGAGCGCGCTGTCGCCGCCGCCCGCGATCAGCAGCGATTTTCCGCGGAAATCCTCCATGCGGCGCACGACATAGTGGAGGGAATGGCCCTCACGCTCCTCGCCACCGGCGAGCGGCAGGCGCCGCGGCACGAAGCTTCCGGCCCCCGCCGCGATCACCACGGTCGGCGCTTCGAGCACCGTGCCAATGCTGGTGGTGAGGCGCCATTTGCCGTCCTCGACCCGCTCGATCGCCTCGGCCTGCTGGTTCAGGTGAAAGACTGGGTTGAACGGCTCGATCTGCTGCATCAGGAGATCGGTCAGCTGCTGGCCGGTGCAGTGGGGCACGGCCGGAATGTCGTAGATCGGCTTGTCCGGATAGAGCTCGGCGCACTGACCGCCGATCTTGTCCAGATTGTCGATGAGGTGACAGCTCATGTTGAGCAATCCCGCCTCGAACACCGCGAACAGACCGACCGGCCCTGCGCCGATGATGATCATGTCGGTCCGAATAATGTCGCTCAAAGCTTCCTTCCCCCAGCTCGTGGATGTGTCGACGAAGGCTTCCTACTTCCAACGTCCCAACCTGGCCGCGTAGCTTCGATTCCGGCAAGAGCGGCGGGAGTTTGGGAGGTGGACATCCCGCTTGCTGCCCGGAAACGCGCGCGATCGCCACCCCTACACGGTTTCAAGGCCTGAGAAAAGAGAGCCCGAATGCGGCGAAATTCCGCGGTTTCAGTCGGATCCTGTCGATCCAGCCCGACATGCCTGGCCTCCGGCTCGGGATAGGCTAAGATCGCTGACCTATGAACGGATTTCGGGAAGGCGGCGATGGGACGTCACATCAGGCTTGAAGCGGGCGACGGGCATGCGCTCGGCGGCTATCTGGCGGAGCCGGCGGGCGAGGCTCTGGGTGGGGTGATCGTGCTCCAGGAAATCTTCGGCGTCAACGGCCACATCCGCTCGATCTGCGATCGGCTGGCGACCGAGGGTTATGCGGCGCTGGCGCCGGCGCTGTTCGATCGGATCGAGCGCGATTTCGAATCCGGCTACGCCGATGAGGAGGTCACGCATGCGCGCGGCTTCATTCCCAAAGTGGACTGGGACGCGACGCTTCTCGACGTCGAAGCCGCCATCTCGGCGCTCGACGACGGCAAGCCGAAAAGCGTCGTCGGCTTTTGCCTCGGCGGCTCGATCGCCTATCTTGCGGCCGTCAGGCAAAAGGGACTCTCGGCGTCGGTCTGCTTCTATGGCGGCAAGATCGTCGCCTATGCCGACCAACCGCCGCTCTGTCCGACCCAAATGCATTTCGGCGAGCAGGATCACGGCATCCCGATGAGCGACGTCGAGACCATCCGGACGAAACGCGAGGACTGCGAGATCCACGTCTATCCCGCCGGCCACGGCTTCAATTGCGACGAGCGCGCCAGCTATCACGCGCCGAGCGCCGATCTCGCCTGGGCGCGGACCCTCGCCTTTCTAAGGGCTCATGCGCGCGCGTGATCGGCGTGACGCGACGTCACTCGACATAGCGGATCGAACGGCTGATCTCCGCGCTCAACAGCGTATCGAAGCCGCCGCCTTCGATCTTCGCCTGAAGCTCCGTCTCGCGCCGGGCGACTTCGCCGAGCGCTTCGGTGATCTCGGCGATGCGTGCCGATGGCACGACGACCACGCCGTCGGCGTCGCCGATCACCAGATCACCGGTGCTGATCGGAATGTCGCCCAGCGCCAGCGGCAGGCCGACCTCGCCGGGCCCGCTCGGAAAGGCCGAGTTCGGCGTCACCGCGCGAGAAAACACCGGAAGGCCGATCGTCCGGATCTCGTCGACATCGCGCACCGCCCCGTCGGTGACCACGGCGACGGCACCCCGCTGCTTGGCGATGCGCGCCATGTTGTCGCCGAGCACCGCCGTCTCGGTGAAACCCTGGGCGGCGATCACCAGCACGTCGCCGGGTTGGATCAGATCGAGGGCGGCGATCGCTGCCAGGTTGTCGCGCGCGCCGGCGCGCGCGGTCAGCGCAACGCCGGCAAATCGGCCCTTTGGATCAAGCGGCTTGATCCGATGATCGAGCGCGCCCCGCCCCTCGAGCGCATCGACGATGAACGAGGTCGAACGCGCGGCAAAGGGCGCCACCACCGCCGCCGCCGGGCGCTCCCCCGGTCGCTTGATCACCAGTTTCGCCGGATCGCCGATCATAGTCATTCCTCCCTGTCTATGCTGGTCGCGCAGGCTCGAACGCGAGCCTGCGCTCATTGACGCCATTGGATCTGATGTGCGAACCGCCTGCAAGCAACGATGGTCCTTGCGGCGAGTTGCGAAAAGGCGCGACTGCGAACATAGTCTATGTTGAAAACTCCAAGAAAATAATGACGGGCATGCGGGTTTGAGCGATGAGCGGACAATCGACCTCCTGGTGGTCGGCGGCGGCATCAATGGCGTCGGCATCGCGCGCGACGCCGCAGGTCGCGGGCTCGACGTGGTGCTGTGCGAGCAGGACGATCTCGCCGGGCACACCTCGTCCGCCAGCTCCAAGCTGATCCACGGCGGGCTTCGCTATCTCGAACATTACGAATTCCGCTTGGTGCGCGAGGCCCTGATCGAGCGCGAGGTCCTGCTCGAAGCAGCACCGCACATCATCCGGCCGCTGCGCTTCATCCTCCCGCACAGCCCGCAGCAACGCCCCGCCTGGATGATCAGGCTGGGCCTTTTCCTCTACGATCATCTCGGCGGACGAAAACGCCTGCCCGGCTCGACCTCGGTCGATCTGACGTCCGATCCTGCGGCAAAGCCCCTAAAATCCGCGGTCCGCCGTGCGTTCTCCTACGCCGATTGCTGGGTCGACGATGCACGCCTGGTGGTGTTGAACGCCTTGGATGCCGCCGAGCGCGGCGCCGAGATCCTGACCCGCACCCGCTGCACCGAGGCCCGGCGCGTGGGCGATCACTGGAAGGCGACGCTTGCCTCCAACCGCGGCGTCCCCATTCGAAGAATCCGAGCCAGGGCCTTGGTCAACGCCGCCGGCCCCTGGGCCGCGAGCTTCATCAAGGAGAGGCTGCAGCAAAGCAGCGACAGCGACATTCGCCTGGTCAAGGGCAGCCATGTCGTCGTCCAAAAATTCTTCGACCACGACAGCCCCTACATCCTGCAGAACCCGGACGGACGGGTGGTTTTCGCCATCCCCTTTGAGCAGAACTTCACCCTGGTCGGCACCACCGACATGGAATACCAGGGCGACCCCGCTGACATCAGAATCGACGAGGGCGAGATCGACTACCTTCTCACCTCCGTGAACCGCTATTTCGCCGAGCCCGTGAGCCGCGATCGGATCGTTTGGACCTATGCCGGCGTGCGCCCGCTCTTTGACGATGCCGAGGGCAACGCATCCGCGGTCACCCGCGACTACGTCTTCGACCTCGCCTCTCCCGAGGGCGGAGCGCCGTTGCTTTCGGTGTTTGGCGGGAAGCTCACCACCTATCGGAAACTGGCGGAGCATGCGCTGGGAAAGCTGCAGCCGGTGCTTGGTTTCAAGGAGAAACCTTGGACGGCAGGCAGCCCGCTTCCAGGGGGCGAATTCGACAATGCCGATTTCGAGGCATTCTTGAACAACGTCCGGAAAAGGTGGAATTGGCTTCCCCCAGCCCTCGCCCGGCGCTACGCTCGATCCTACGGGACGCGAATCGAACGCCTGCTTGGGACGGCCGACGGCTTGATGGGACTGGGAGAACATTTCGGCGATGATCTCTACGAGGCCGAGGTGAGCTATCTGATATCAGCGGAATGGGCGTTGACCGACGAGGACATCCTGTGGCGGCGTTCCAAGCTCGGCCTGCATATCGGGGACGTGACCGCCGCCCGCCTTCGCGCCTGGCTCGGCCGCAACGCCGACATCGAGGTTCCCGCATGACGCTAACCCTCGAGAATGTCAGCAAATCGGTCGGCCCGGAGGATCACCTCGTCGATATCGATCTCACCTTCAGGCCTGGCAGTCTTTACGTCCTCTTCGGCCTCACCCTTGCCGGCAAGACCTCGCTGATGCGCCTGATGGCAAGCCTCGACCGGCCGACACGCGGTCGCGTGCTGGTGGACGGCAAGGACGTCACCGATTTCTCCGTGCGCGAGCGCAGCGTCGCCATGGTTTACCAGCAATTCATCAACTACCCGGCCTTCACCGTCTACGACAACATCGCCTCGCCACTGCGCATTCGTGGTCTTGCCAAGACCTTGATTGATGAAAAAGTCAGAGAAACGGCGGCGCTGGTGCGTATCGATCACCTGCTCGATCGCCTGCCGGCCGAGCTCTCCGGCGGCCAGCAGCAGCGGGTCGCGATCGCCCGCGCCCTGATCAAGGAGGCCGACCTTCTCCTACTCGACGAGCCGCTGGTCAACCTCGACTACAAGCTTCGGGAAGAAATGCGGGACGAGTTGAAATCGATCTTCCGGACGGGAAAATCGATCGTCGTCTATGCGACCACCGAGCCGGCCGAGGCCCTGCTGCTCGGCGGCGACACCGTGGTGATCGATCAGGGGCGCGTGCTGCAGTCCGGCCCGACCCTCGAGGTCTTTCATCATCCCGCCTCCGTGCGCGTCACCCAGGTTTTCAGCGAGCCGCCGATGAACCTGATCGACGGCGCCGTCGCCGACGGACGGTTCACTTTGGACGGGGGGATCGAGGGGCCGCTTCCCGACCACCTCGCGGATGTCGCCGATGGCCGCTACCGACTGGGCTTCCGCGCCAACCATGTAGCCCTTTCCAAGGGCGGTGACGGCGAGATCGAAATATCGGCAACCGCCGATCTCGCCGAGGTCAGCGGCTCCGAAACCTTCATCCACCTAAAACAGACGGGCGCCGATTGGGTGGTCCAGGAAAAGGGCGTGCACAGTCTCAGAATCGGCGAGCCGATCAAGATCTATCTTAGGCCCGATCGCCTGTTTCTATTCGGCGCGGACGGTCTGCTCAAAGCCTCGCCGCCGGTCGCCGACGCCATGACCGTGGCGGCGTGAGGGGGCATCATGGCGCGCATCACCCTTGACGAGCTCGCCCATTCCTACCTGGAGGAACCCAGGGCCGAGGCCGATTACGCGCTACGCACCATGAACCACGTCTGGGAGGATGGCGGCGCCTACGCTCTGCTCGGCCCGAGCGGCTGCGGCAAGACCACGCTTTTGAACCTCATCTCCGGCCTACTCACCCCCACCCAGGGCCGGGTGATGTTCAACAGCGAGGACGTCACCACGCTCGAGCCTCAGGCCAGGAACATCGCCCAGGTCTTCCAGTTTCCGGTGATCTACGACACCATGACCGTGGCCGACAATCTGGCCTTTCCGCTCAGAAATCGCGGCGTCGACGAAGCTGATGTGCAAAAGCGCGTCGGCGAGATCGCCGAGCTTCTCGAGCTGGTCCCCGATCTCAAGAAACGCGCGCGCGGCCTCACCGCCGACGCCAAGCAGAAGATCTCCTTGGGCCGCGGCCTGGTGCGCTCCGACGTCGCCGCCATCCTGTTCGACGAGCCGCTTACCGTGATCGACCCGCAGGTGAAGTTCCAGCTGCGACGGAAGCTGCGCGAGATTCACGAGGAGTTCGCGCTCACTTTGGTCTACGTCACCCATGACCAGAACGAAGCGCTGACCCTGGCCGACAAGGTCGCGGTCATGGTCGACGGCCAGGTGGTGCAGCTGGGCACGCCGCAAGAGCTCTTCGAAAACCCGGCGCACACCTTCGTCGGCTATTTCATCGGCAGCCCCGGCATGAACCTCCTGGACTGCCAGCTGCATGGCGGCGTCGCCCAGATCGGCGGCATGTCGCTGCCGCTCGCCTACGACACGGTGAAGGCGGCGCGCGGCGCCAATGGCAGCCTGAAGCTCGGCATCCGCCCGGAATTCCTCGAACTCATGACCGAGCCCGAGGACGGCGCGCTGCCGGTGACCATCAACACGATCGAGGATCTCGGCAATTACAAGATCGTGCGCGTCAAGCTCGGCCCGGAAGAGCTCGCGATCAAGCTTCCGGAAGAGCAGCCCGTGCCGTCTGAGCAAGCCTTCGTCGGCTTCCCACCACGCTGGACCAAGATCTATGCCGACGACCGGCTGGTGGCCTAGGGGAATGTCCACATCATTTGCTTCCCTCCGCTTCTGCCGAGATCGACGGTCTGCGGCTGCAGCCTGGCCTCTCAATGTGAGGATCGCCTGTCGACGTCTCGCCGAAAGTGGCGGTGGCATGACCACCCCATGCGGCATGACCACCCCATGCGGCTTGACCACCCCATGCGGCTTGACCACCCCATGCGGCTTGACCACCCCATGCGGCTTGACCACGCCAGGCGGCGTGGCCATGCCGTGGGATAGCCATGGTTCGCCGCACGGACCTGTTGCCGCCGAAGCGATCGATGCATGGTCGCCGCCGCCGGAACGATCGCCACGCCTCTCCGCCGATAGCGCGATGAGCGATCCACCGTCATGTCCGCCAACAACGACGATGGCTGGTGATATCCAAGAATCATCGTGGAGTCGGCGCAGCACGCCTGGCGCCGTCCAGAGGCTGGGGTCCGGCGTCGATCGACAACCTTCGGGACGAGCATTCGACATCGACCAGCACGATCTTCGACCGATCTCGTCGGCTTGCCGTAGAGACCTGGTCGGAACCAAAGCGCAGAGCCATGCCCGAAGATCGATCTCGGGGCCTCGTTCGAACCCGGCGACGACTGGATCGTCCGCCAACGGAACCTTGATCGTCCGGTCCTGCTGCTGTCCCGCGGAAACGCCGCGGCGTCCGGTGAAAGCTCCCTTGCGCTCCGGTCAAGCACTACCGCCCGGCGCGATCGATGCCCATGGATCCATCGATGGGCATGGCAATGCGTCGAGCGCCGTGCAGCGCCTCCCAAAATGCCTGCCTCGCGATAAAGGCGCGACATCGCTCGAGGCCCCGCCCGCTGCGCTTGCAAAGGACAGCTACCTCATCCAAAGCGTCCGGGAGGCGCCTTGATGAAACCCCAGAACAACCGCGCCTGGTTCCTGGTCCTCCCGGTCCTCATCCTGGTCGCCTTTTCCGCGATCATCCCGCTGATGACCGTGGTCAACTACTCCGTCCAGGACATCTTCGGCCCGAACGAACGCTTCTGGGTCGGCACCGAATGGTTCAGCGAAGTCCTTGCCGACAAGCGCCTGCACGAAGCCCTTTGGCGTCAGTTCCTGTTCTCCGGCCTGGTCCTCCTGATCGAGATCCCCTTGGGCGTCCTGATCGCGCTCGCCATGCCCAAGAAGGGCTGGACCGTCTCCCTCGTCCTGGTGCTGATCGCCCTTCCCCTCCTGATCCCCTGGAACGTCATCGGCACCATCTGGATCATCTTCACCCGCCCGGACATCGGTTTGTTCGGCGCCTTCATCAACGGCGTCGGCCTCGACTTCGATCATACCGCCAATCCATTTGATGCATGGGTCACGCTCATGCTGATGGAGGTCTGGCACTGGACCCCGCTGGTGGCGCTCCTCGCCTATGCCGGCCTGAAGTCGATCCCGGACGCCTACTACCAAGCCGCCAAGATCGACGGCGCGTCCGCCTGGTCGGTGTTCCGCTACATCCAGCTCCCCAAGATGCGCGGCGTCTTGACCATCGCCGTCCTCCTCCGCTTCATGGACAGCTTCCTGATCTACGCCGAACCCTTCGTGCTCACCGGCGGCGGCCCCGGGAACTCGACCACCTTCCTCTCGATCTACCTGGTGAAGCTCGCCGTCGGCCAGTTCGACCTCGGCCCGGCCGCAGCCCTTTCGATCATCTACTTCCTCATCGTCCTCCTGTTCTCCTGGCTGTTCTACCAGGCCCTGCAAAACGTCGGCACCGGAGACAAAGCCTAATGTCGTCGATGGCATCGACAGGCTCGACGCCGGCTTTGCCGGCCAGCACAGCACAAGCGGCGGCGCCAAGCTGGTTCCGTCGAAACTACGGCAAGGTGGCGCTCGTCACCTATCTCGTGCTTTTGATGCTGCCGATCTACTGGATGCTCAACATGTCGCTGCGTCCCAACGCCGACATCCTGAGCAATTTTTCCCTCATTCCCACCAGCTTCACCCTGGCGAACTACGCCAAGATATTCAGCGATCCCGCCTGGTACTCCGGCTACATCAACTCGATCATCTACGTCTCCTTGAACACCATCATCTCACTCACCGTGGCACTTCCCGCCGCCTACGCCTTCTCGCGCTACCGCTTCCTCGGCGACAAGCACCTGTTCTTCTGGCTCTTGACCAACCGCATGGCGCCACCCGCCGTGTTTCTCCTGCCGTTCTTCCAGCTCTACTCGACCGTGGGCCTGATCGACACCCACATCGCCGTTGCGCTTGCCCACTGCCTGTTCAACGTGCCGCTTGCCGTCTGGATCCTCGAGGGCTTCATGTCCGGGGTCCCGCGCGAGGTCGACGAGATGGCCTATATCGACGGCTACTCGCTGCCCCGCTTCTTCACCACCGTGTTCATGCCTCTCATCAAAACCGGCATCGGCGTCACCGCCTTCTTCTGCTTCATGTTCTCCTGGGTCGAGCTCCTGATGGCGCGCACCCTCACCACCACCGAAGCCAAACCGATCGCCGCCGTCATGACGCGCACCGTGTCCGCGACCGGCCTCGACTGGGGGCTGCTCGCCGCCGCCGGCATCCTCACCATCGTCCCCGGCGCGTTGGTCATCTATTTCGTCCGCAACTACATGGCCAAGGGCTTCGCCCTCGGACGCGTCTAGTGGCATGGCCACCTCATTGACTTTCCACGCCCCCAAGCCGGATGGCTTAGCTGCACGGCCTGTGGCAGGGCGCGGCCGCAAAGTTCATGGTGTGGACATTCCACATAAAGGAGTAAGGTTAAAAAATGCTTAATCTCTCCTGGATGGCCTGGACCACGCCGACCGCGATCTTCTTCGTCGTCATCGCGCTCCTGTTGGTGACGTTCACCATCCTCGAACTCAAATACCCCACCGTCGAGCGCGTGGGCATCCTCGGCATCACCACCACCCGCGGCGATCGCCTGTTCATCTCGCTCCTCGGCTCGGCCTTCATCAACCTCGCCTGGCTCGCCATCGCCGGCCCGCCGCTTTGGGGAGGGCTGGTCGTCGCCCTCGTCTACGCCGCCTTCGTCTTCTGGCTCGTATGACGAGGGCATGATTTTTGTTATCATCAAGGGAAGCAACCAACAAAAGGGAGACATGAAATGCTTCGAACGTCACTCCTCGCCACCACAGCCACGGCGCTCTTGTTATGCGTCCAGGCGCCCGCCTGGGCGGATATGGCGGCTGCGGAAAAATGGATCGACGAGGAATTCCAGCCCTCGACGCTCTCGCGCGACGAGCAGATCGCCGAGATGGAATGGTTCGTCAACGCCGCCCAGCCCTTCCAGGGCATGGAAATCAAGGTGGTCTCGGAGACCATCCCGACCCACTCTTATGAGTCGGAAACCCTCACCAATGCCTTCGAGGAAATCACCGGCATCAAGGTCACCCACGACCTGATCCAGGAAGGCGACGTCATCGAAAAGCTGCAAACGCAAATGCAGTCCGATGAAAACATCTACGACGCCTATATCAACGACAGCGACCTGATCGGCACCCACAGCCGCTACCAGAAGGTCCGCAACCTCACCGACTGGATGGCAAACGAAGGCGCCGACGTCACCCTCCCCACCCTCGATGTCGATGATTTCATCGGCAAGGAGTTCACCACCGGCCCCGACGGCAAGCTCTACCAGCTCCCGGACCAGCAGTTCGCCAACCTCTACTGGTTCCGCTACGACTGGTTCACCGACCCCGACATCAAGGCCGGTTTCCAGGACATCTACGGCTATGAGCTGGGCGTGCCCGTCAATTGGTCCGCCTATGAGGACATCGCCGAGTATTTCTCCGAGCACGTGCGCGAGATCGACGGCGTCGCGGTCTACGGCCATATGGACTACGGCAAGAAGGCCCCGGACCTCGGCTGGCGCTTCACCGACGCCTGGCTCTCCATGGCCGGCGCCGGCGACAAAGGCCTGCCCAACGGCGTCCCCGTCGACGAATGGGGCATCCGCGTCGAGGGCTGCCAACCCGTCGGTTCCTCGGTGTCGCGCGGTGGTGCTGCCAACGGCCCGGCCGCAAAGTATGCTTTGAACAAATACATGGAGTGGCTACGGAAGTACGCGCCCCCAGGCGCCCTGGGCATGGACTTCTACCAGTCCCTCCCCTCGCTCTCCAAAGGCAATGTCGCCCAGCAGATTTTTTGGTACACAGCCTTCACCGCCTCGATGGTTGCACCGAAGTCTGAGGGCAACAACACCGTCGACGACGAGGGCGCCCCGCTCTGGCGCATGGCCCCAAGCCCGCACGGACCCTACTGGGAGGAAGGCCAAAAGCTCGGCTACCAGGACGCCGGCAGCTGGACCCTCATGAAGTCCACCCCAGAAGACCGCGCCAAAGCCGCCTGGCTCTACGCCCAGTTCACCGTCGCCAAATCGGTGTCGCTCAAGAAAAGCCATGTCGGCCTGACCATCATCCGCGACAGCGACATCAAACACGAAAGCTTCACCGAGCGCGCGCCCAACCTCGGCGGCCTGGTCGAGTTCTACCGGAGCCCTGCCAGGGTCCAGTGGACCCCGTCAGGCACCAACGTCCCGGATTATCCGAAACTGGCCCAGCTCTGGTGGCAAAACATCGGTGAAGCCGTCGCCGGCGAAGTCACCCCCGACACCGCCATGGATAATCTTGCGACAGAAATGGACAAAGTCATGGCCCGCCTAGAGCGCGCCGGCGTCCAAGGCGACTGCGGACCGAAGCTGAACGACGAGCAAGACGCCAGCGTCTGGCTCGACCGGGAAGGCTCGCCCAAGGCCAAGCTCGACAACGAAAAGCCCCAAGGCGAAACCGTCGACTACGACGAACTCATCAAATCCTGGGAGGGGTAGCCCCCTCTGGCTGGACTTTTGGGGCGCTCCGCAAGGAGCGCCCCATTTTTTATGGGAGAGGGGGAAGCCATGCCATCGTGAGGATGGCGGACAAGAAAATGAGAAATAGGCCGATCAGCACGGCGAGATTGGCCAGGAATAGAAGGAGCCCTCTGACGATACGGACAAGCCCGACCGTCACCACGATCGAAACAAGAATTCCACCGATGGCCCCCGCCGCAATAAACAGTGCAGCATCCCCGCT
>Ga0224508_10001717_pt1 | contig 19438 bp, 18 predicted proteins | sample SF_Jan12_sed_USG_4_FD_170157 | JGI IMG/M metagenome (GOLD analysis project Ga0224508, IMG submission 170157) | Sediment microbial communities from San Francisco Bay, California, United States - SF_Jan12_sed_USGS_21 | ecosystem: Environmental > Aquatic > Marine > Sediment | place: USA... | reverse complement strand
TTAGAAGAATCATTTCAGCTTTAATCTTGCATTATCCATTCTGATGAATATTTTAAAAGATTATTCTCTTCAGCATACATAAAATCATAGACCTCGACATATTTTGTCTTGTTCTCCCAGAGGTCTTCAAAATCTTTCATCTTTCTTTCAACTCGTGATTTGTCATTCCAAGATGTAAATACATCTACAGATTCAAAATCCCTTGTTTGAGTAGAAAATGATTCGCTAGAAGTTCCAGTGAATGCAACTAACTGATCATCACTATCTCTGAATATTCCGATTCTCTCTGAGAATGATTCTGCTACATGTTCTGAATTAGGTATGGCAATCTTTAGTTCGATTTGGCCATGATTCACAATGTCTTGGAGTTTTTGAATTTTATTATCTTTGATCAATCTACTTTCAAAGGATTTTGTATATTTTTCAGAAAAGAGTTTTGTAAGTAAGTTGAGATCGGTGGTCTTGAATCTGTGACCTGTGACCATTCTCAGTTTTGCTTTGCCTTCTGCAAAATTATCAAATGCCATAGATATAGTAGCTAATGTCTGAATTGATAAAAAATCAACACACCTGTCATACTCTATACAATTACTTAGGCATGGAAAGAAGAATTCTACTACAATATCATTTCTGTCTGAACGATACTCTTCTTTCAAATCAATTTCTCTCAGTCCCAACAATAACCAAAAATGATTTTGCTATTTAAAGAAACAATTTTGAAGTTTTCTTTAACACCTAAAATGCTCCCATCGGGTTTTGTCAAATTGGTTCAATACTCTCTACTTTTATTTATAAAGAAAATTTAATATTCAAAAATTTTGAAAATCTGAAACAAAATATTCTCGAGTCATACAAATATCTCACTTTCAGAATATTGTGGAGTTTTTTTAGGAACATCAAAAATATCCAAAGACTCCAAATATACAAGATGTTTTGAGATTGATTCAGTATTTCCAAATGATATCATTATTCTATCATTATGTTCAAGTACGTATTGAGAAATATCTGATTCATATTTTTCCCCATTAACATAAAAAACCAGAGATTGGTTTTCCACCGTACAGAATCTGTTATTTTTATTGTCAGGTGACACATCATAATTCAGTATTATGCATTCAGGTGTAATCTTCATTCCCAATGATGTGAACAACATCTCTAATGGAACACCAGTTGCATGTTTGTGAATGAGGTATGGATTATGATTCTCAAAGTGGATATATCTGCTTGAAAGCTGAAACTGTTGCAGACCAAAGTTTAACTGCTCATCTTCTACAAAGATTGCAATTGCAGCATGTGCATGATCACTTCCGTATTCCCCAATACTGTATTGTTTAATCAGACTTCTCTCGGGATCTAAGCGGGCAGTGTTTTGAATTATCTTTGAATCAATCTCATTTTGATTTATAAAATAATATGAAAAGAATCCAGATGAAACAATCACAAAAAATATTGCTATTATCACCATTGTCCTGCTTTTTGATTTAGATTTGACTGGCTCTGTATCAAAATATTCTGAATTACTCTCCTCTAGACGACCAGGTAAGCTGTAATCTGAATCAAAGTCTTTAGGAAGAGTTTTGTCATTATCTTCAGGCAATCATTAATCCAATGGTTTGATTCTATAAATTTCCTAGAGTCAAAATATATCTTTGAAAAATGGCTTGGAGTTCTAAACTAAAAATGTGGTTCTCTAAATGGTCTATAATTTCAGGATCTTGTAGATATTATTGAGTCAAGTTTAGAACACAAATTTCCATTAAACAATAAGCAGTTATTTTTTGTAATTTACACAAGAATAGATTCCATCTGCAATATCAACTAAAATCTCATCCCCTTGTTTGAGAAGTTTGACTACTCTTTTATCCCCCATGCTGTAAAACCTGTTTTTTCCATCTCTTCTGCTTTTGACCAAGCCACATTATGCAAGACAAGACAAGTGATTAGATACATTTGACTGGCTTTGGTCTAGTTCCTCTGAGATTTGTGTTACTGTTTTTTCATTCTCCGATATTGATTCTAATATGGATAATCTAGTCACATCTCCAAAACCCCGAAATAGTTTGGCTTTTAGTTCAAGCTGATCTGCTTTCTGCTTTAACATATCATTAATTGATGATATATTATTATATAAATAACATATTCTAAATTATTAGAATCAATTATGAAAATTGGGATTTTATTTAAACCTCAGAAAAGAACAGAAAAGTTGTTGAATCGTTACTTGTTTGCAGGAATCTTAGTTTTTGCTATTACATTAATTTCAATTTCATTAATTTCTGAACAGGTCATGGCTCAAACTATGATGACCCCAAGGCAACAGATGATGATGGGAACAAATCCAGATCAAATCACATGTGCTGATGGTAAAGTTCTCATGATGAATAATATGGGAATGCCTGCATGTGTTAGCCCTTCTACATATTGGAGATTGGCAGATAGGGCTTGGGGAAATTTCGATACTGAACTTTTAGCCAAAAACCAAAACCACCTACATGGAGTAATGGGTGTGATGATTAATCATTCACAAATGTCCCAAAACATGCATGATTGGATGAGAGATAATCCTCAACACATGCAAACTATGATGAGTACTTGGATGCCACAAATGATGCAAAATGATCAATGGATGATGAATATGATGGGGCCAATGATGAATGATCCTGAGCTTAATCAACAAATGATGAACCACATGATGATGAATCCACAAATGATGCAGAATATGAAATTAAATCAACAATGGATGGGAATGATGCATGGAAGCTCTATGATGAATAATGGAATGTATCATGGAATGATGATGAACAGTACAATGACTTGCCCTTGGTGTCCATTCATGCAAGATTCAATGAATCAAAGCATGATGGGAACGGGATGTGCTTGGTGTCAAGGCAACATGGGTCATGGAATGATGGGCTCAGGTATGATGAATCAGGAAATGATGATGGGACAACACATACAAAGTTCAACCACTGACAAATCTCCAACTACAAGTCATGGTTGGATGATGAATGATCCTCAACACATGCAAAGTATGATGAACCACATGATGAATGATCCTCAATCTATGCAGACAATGCATGAAATGATGATGCAAAATCCTCAACACATGCACGGAATGATGAGTGGGATGATGCAACCAATGATGAACCACATGATGAATGATCCTCAAATGCAACAGCAAATGATGAACCACATGATGAATCATCCCAAAATGATGCAACAATGGATGCAAAATCAACAATTTGCAGATAGTCTAAATGATAATGTAGGTGATAAATCTGAAACTAGTAAAAATTCCCAAAATACTCAAGTATCAATAGCTTTAGGTTCTGCTTCTCCTGGATGTGAAAAAACAAATGAATGTTATCTACCATATTCTGTTTCAATAAAGAAGAATTCTAGTGTGACTTGGACCAATGATGATACAGCTGTTCATACTGCTACAAGTGGAATCCCTTCAGATGGTCCAAATGGAATTTTTGACAGTGGGTTAATTTCTCCAGGAACAACCTTCACAAATCAGTTTGATGAAGAAGGTACGTTTGATTACTATTGCATTGCTCATCCTTGGATGACTGGTAATGTAGTTGTTTTAGAATAATATCTAACATTAACTTTCATACCTAATTGGTACCAATACAATCATCAAAAACCTTCAAATCCTGCAAATTTGAACCAGAAATCTAGGTTATGCTTAACCTAATCATCTCCTGTCAGGACATGAAGTGCAATTAACCCAATCATCAGAATTACTAAACCAAACTGTCCATGCAAAAATCTGTTGAAAACTTTGGTATGTCTTGACGAGGTATATCTCAATAAAATCCCACCTATCATTAACATAGTCTTACAGGCCATACTCCTATTATTGAGAAAGCAATTACATTTGCCCCTGTAGGAATGCAGCAAAATATTCCTGATGAGAATGTGGAGATTTTCAAGGGAGTTACAATTAATCCAAGAAAGGAGAGTTTCATCAAAGAACTAATCCAAAAAAGATTAGATATGAAGCAATCATCATTCCAAGATTCTGAAATTGTCAAGACAATACAGAGCACCATAAAGATAATTGCAAACACTGCATCATACGGCATCTACATCCAGGTAAATTCTGAAAAATCTGAAAAGCAAAATGAACCTGTAACGGTTTACGGAATTGATGAATCATTTTCAGTCAATCAAAATACTCTAGCAAGAAAGGAGATTCCTGCAAAATATTTCAATCCAATACTAGGAGTGTTCTTGCCTGCTGCAGCAAGATTGGTTTTGGCAGCAGCCGAAAGTATCGTTACATTGCACAGAGATGGTTACGTTGCTTACATGGACACAGACAGCATCATGGTTTCACCAAAACATGCAAATGAGATTCAAAAGTTTTTCCAGAAACTCAATCCATATGAAAATAAGGATGTACAAATTTTCAAGATTGAAAATTCAGATGATGGAAAACCATCAGTTAATGTAGATGATCCACACAACGTTATATCCAATGTTACTGTAGACTCTAATCTAAGTGAAGACGCATTTGGAAATGAAGGCAAGATAACTGAGATTACCTTCAAATTTACACCCACTCAGAAATTTGACACTGATGTTATTATGGTCAAAATGTGGGATTTTAAAAATAATTCCTGGACAAATTATTTCTACAATTCCATAATCATAGATGATTCTAAATCAGAGATCTCTGAAAATACTATAATTTCTGAAGGTAATAATTCCAAATCAGAGATCCCAAACTGGCTTAAAAACAATGCTAGATTTTGGGCACAAAACCAAATTGATGATGAAACATTCATTGTTGGCATAAAATATCTGATCGAGCAAAAAATAATGAATATTCCAAACCTCCAAAAATTTCAACCAGAACCCATACTACATTTTATAGATGTTGAAAAGGGTACACAACATTACATCGACAGATATTATCATGATGATGTTTATCGAGATTGGTTTGATAGTAATTTTCCAGAATATACAATAGAGGAAGCAGTTGGTCTTCCTCCAGATCCGGTAATTCCAGATTGGATAAAAAATAACGCCAAACTCTGGACTGAAGATATGATAACAGACAACGATTTTCTTAGCGGAATAGAATTTCTAATCAAGAATGGAATAATTATCTTCTAAGTATATACTACAAATTCATTCAGTTTTCAGTGAAATAACAATCAATAATTTTTTGAAGATTAACCCGTACAAATTACGAATGTACCAAACATGTTATCAAGTAATTGTTGATAGAATAGTTGAAGTTGCAATAAAATAGAACGGCTGTTTCTCTGGAAAATTCCTCACTACAAGTCATCTTGAGGTTCATTCGTCCCGACAGAGATTTCATGCTTGTAAAATGATACGTCCTATACATGACACAATGCTTGCATCTTAATTTTTTCTCAATCAATCATGTTAACTGTTAAAATATCTCAAAATCAGGAATTTTTTTATCTAATAAAGCCGTTTTATAAGCAGTGAAGTATGAAATTTCTCTTGCCACCATTGTGACATTAGTACTTCTAACTGGAATGACCCATTATGCTTTTGCCGAAATTGATCCTATTCAGATCGACGTCAGCATTCCTCTTGAAGGCTCTTCTGAGTTTTGCGGTAAGCTTAACACCTGTTTTATTCCAATCGAAGTAATTACTTTGGTTGGTGCTGAAGTAACATGGACCAATGACGATTTAGCAAATACTCATACTGTGACTAGTGGTGATGTTGTGGTAGGTCCAGATGGAATGTTTGATAGTGGTATTTTGGGTCCAGAACAAAATTTCTCGTATGTGTTTGAGCAAGCAGGTATTTTTCCATACTATTGCACAATTCATCCTTGGAAGGAAGGAGTAATCAAGATAAGCAGTCAAGAATCAGAACACGCACAGTCTTTCCAATATTCAAAACAGCCCGCTTCCTCTGAGATTGAAAAGATAAAACAAGAAAATACCCAACTGAAAAACCGAGTCAAAGAATTACAAAATGAAATTGAAAATCTAAAGTTACTTGTTCTGGAGCAGCTCAAGGTTATCAATCAATGGATCAAGTCTAGATAATGCAATAACTTTACCCCAGAATCTAACATAAAATAATTTTAATTAAAATTATGAGGTGTATTATTACAATAGTATTTTATTTACACGTGGGTGCACTTTCTAACTCCTTGACTATATCCCCAGATATGTAGTGCTCCCATCGGGCATTAGACTACTTGCGCCCATGCCCGGTACAACATCTTCAATAACCTTGTACCCATGACTTCTTTTTTGTAAAGTCATGATACAAATAATGAACAATAATGTTATTTAACAATTATTGAGTTACAACAAAAATTGTTTTTTTAATTCTTTATAGATGCTGATTTCGACTACTGGTTAATAATCATTGTTTTACAATGTACAAATTAGTAAATGATGTTATGTCGCTGCCCTATAAGTATGCAATCTTAATTGTGTGTGCCGGGGGCGGGCTGATATTTGTAAGATTGAACGCCTTCTGATTTTTCTTATCAGTTGACATTTTTATCACATGTATAATGTTGCTTCTTAATCATAAAGTTTTCTCTAGCGCAATATTTCGTTCAAATTCGATTGGGAGCACAACATGTATGGGGATATAGTTAAATGATTAATTATCATGCCCACGTGGAAAGAACAGTAATAAATTTCAGAAAATCAGTTATTTTATGAATTATCATGGATTTAGAAATTAAGGAATCTACGGCAAAAAAACTCTTTGCGGTTTCTAAAAATCTATGTGCAAATCCTATTCCAATCCCTGCAACAAATACGCCAACTGCAATTCCAATCCAAACGTATTGGCTTACCATAACTTGAAAAATGAATTTACTATTCTTATACCAAACGTCTGTTTTCCATCATGGGTTATCATATTTGATTCCTACATTGTGGAACTAAGACATAGAACATCATCATCATCTTGATATTGTGTTTTATCTAACAATTATTCAACCACAATGACCACAGTTCAATCTATCTCTAAATTGTATCAGGATAGATTATGGAAATTAAAAATTCTCACATTTACTGCCGGTGCAGTGGTTATGGGCTTGGAGATTGTTACAAGCAGGATACTGACGCCTGTTTTTGGAAGTACAATATACACCTGGGGAAGCCTGATCGGAGTGATTCTGAACGGTTTGAGCCTGGGTTATTATTTAGGCGGGAAAGTTGCTGATGACCATCCAAAATTTGAAAAGATTTGCGGGATTGTTTTTTCAGTGGGGTTGTTTATTGTAGCAATTCCATTTTTTGCCTCCTCGGTGGTAGATTTTACTATTGCAGTATTGCCTGGCACCCAGTTCACCCCATTGGTTGCAACGTTTTTGTTATTGATGATTCCTTCTGTTTTGCTTGGCTTTGTATCACCATATGTAATCAAGCTTGGAACAAACACACTACAAAGAGTTGGAAACATTTCTGGAAACCTTTATTCAATTGCTACAATTGGCAGCATTTTTGGCACCTTTGTAACAATCTTTGTCCTAATTCCAAATGTTGCAGTAAACCAGATAATTTTTGGACTTGGAATTGTACTGATTGCAAGTTCGCTGATTGGTCTCAAGGCATCTCCTAAAATCATTGCAGTTGCAATTTTGGTAATTTTGATAGTTCCTTGGTCTTCATTGTCGGTTAATACAATCTCGCATAATGGAAAACTAATCTATGAAAAAGAGACTCTCTTTAGTCATTTGGATATTGTAGAGTATGGAAACAACATAAGCATGTATCTTGATGGTATGAGACACAGCTCAATGAACATCAATGATCCACTGGATTTGGTAATAGACTATACTGAATACTTTCACTTGGGTATGCTGTTTAATCCTACAGCCAATGATGTTTTGTTTATTGGAGGTGGTGGATTTACTGGTCCGAAAAATTTTCTTGCGTTATATCCTAATACAAAGATAGATGCAATCGAGATTGATTCAGATGTGATTGATGCAGCAAAGATATACTTTAGTTTGGAAGACAACAACCCAAGGCTTCATGTATTCAATGATGATGCTAGAAAACATCTGTCTACATTTGACAAAAAATATGACGTGATTGTTCTAGATGCATATGCATCAAACTATGTGCCCTATCATTTGATGACACAAGAATTTTTCCAGATAGTTGAGAAAAGACTAGAGCCAGATGGAGTTGTAGTATCTAATTTTATAGGCTCAATTGAAGGAAAAAACTCCCAGCTAGTTAGAGCAGCATACAAGACAATGAAAGAAACATTTCCAGTTACCTATATTTTTCCCACAGAAGATAAACCAACAAATGTACAAAACATCATGATAGTCTCATCAAACCAGCCATACGACTTTGATAGATTAACACTATTGGAGATGGCAAAAAACAGCCCTTCAGAATACTATCTAGTTGATGAACTAAGCAAACCTGAGCACTTCTATCAAGAAACAGTGGATACATCAGATGTTCCATTTCTTACTGACCAATACAATCCATCTGAAGTTTTGATTAATCCACTTACTAGCAAGCTCTATGTTCAGGAAGTTCAAAATGAGCAAATAGAAAAGAAAGAACATCGAGATGATCTGATCAATGTGGGATTAGGCATAGGATTATCTGTAATTGCAGCAATCTGGTTGCTCTATTTTAAAAAGAAGGTATGGAGTCCTGAATTACCTTCATCATCTTAGTAGAAAACTAACGAGATTTTACATTTGTAAAGTCACTTTCTTTTATGTAGAAAAAACTACAATGAATGAGTATTGGATTATTTATTTTGAATTATGGGACGTTGACGGTAATTTCTGTTATCATTCCAGCTTCTGCATGCTCTAGAATATGACAATGCATTGCCCACTGACCGGGATTTGAAAACTCTGCCAAAATATCTACCGTGCTACCAGTAGGTACCAGTACTGAATCTTTCCATGCCAAGTTTTCATTTGGCACTCCATTTTCATTTAGAACCAAGAATCTTTGTCCGTGAAGATGTATTGGGTGCTGCATTGGGTGGGCAGAGTCAGGACTATTTACTAGCCTGATTTTCTTTATGTCACCAACATTTGCCTGATAATCAATATCAAATCCTTCCTTGCCTGTTTTGACATCCCGCAAGATCCAGTTTGTATTCTCATCGTTGGACATCGCATTCATTTGTGGCATCTCATCTTCCCATTCTATTGGCTTGAGTTTTGATTCATGTTTGTCCATTGGCATGGTTTCATGTTTGTCCGTTGACATATTTCCATGATCAGACATTTCTGAATGATCATCTTCCATAGCCATACCATCAGGCATCATCATCGTCAAATCAAATTCAAGTTCCAAATCCGGTTCTACTGAAAAGAATTTTCTAAACGGTTCTATCTCTTGAATAATTTCTTCATTTTCAACAGTTTTGTAAAAATCAACATTGCTATCCATAATCGATGAAGGAATGACAATGACTTTACCAAGGACGTATGTTTTTTCTGGAGTGTTGTGAATAATGTCAAATTCACCTGCAGTATCAAATAGTACGTCAATTACTCTTCTTTCAGATGGGGCTATTATTACAGATTCTACAATTGTTTCTTTTTCGTAATTGCTTGCATCATCTCCAACTAACTTCATCTTGTGTTGATCAATTCCAAAATCAAAAGTCCGTGTATTTGCAGTGCTGGTAAGATAAAATCTGGCAATGTCTCCCTGTTTTACCTCCAAAGAGTAATCTACATGTCCGTTTATCATCATTGTGTTGCCAAATCGACCCATCAATGTTTTGGTGGTCATCTCTGAATCAAATTTCTCAAGACTGCCATCAACAATTGAAATGTCATCTAAAATCAAGGGAATCTTGTAATCTACTTGCAGAGATTTGCCTGATTCAACCAAGATGTTTCCATAAAGCCCTTTTTCCATCTGCATTTCTGTTCTCACATGCGGATGATACAGAAAAATTCCTTCATCTGGAAATTTCAAGTTATACTCAAAGGAATCTCCTGGTTGAATTGGATCCTGTGTAATTCCTGGAACTCCATCACTGGTATAATCCAGTCTTAATCCATGCCAGTGAACAGTAGTTGGAAAATCAATATTGTTTGTAAATTGTACTGTGACTTGATCCCCTTGTTTTACTTTGATTAATGGTCCTGGAGTTTGATCATTATATCCGTACATATCCAGGTTTTCTCCATTGATTGTATTTGTCATCATGTCTGCAGATAGCTCAAAAGTGCTATTGTTAGAAAGTTCAACAACAGGAATGTCAGATATTAACTGAGGATAATGAACTTTTTTGGATATTTTTTCTATGTATTGTGAAGAGGAGGATATTTCAGAGCATAGTTTGTCTCCACAGACAATACCTGCGGTTGCTTTTCCAAAACTTTTTGGAGCCAGTCCCGTACCTTTTGCCTTTAGGGCATCTGCATAATCAATACTGCCAACAAACAACATTATTGAAAATAAAGCAAATAACATCAAAGAATTTTGAATTTTCATATATTATTCATAATTCCATGTTATATTTTGTATAAAAAACCATTTGTAATTTCCAAGTTTTTTTGCTTTTCAATCATAGTATTTGTTTTTAATATTCCAAATCTAGTGACATATGGATGGTAAATTCCAAGAAAAAATTTGCAATATTTCCAATTATAGTTCTGGTGGGAATAATAGCAATTGTTTTTGCATTATCTTCTGAAACAAATCAAGAGCAACAGAACGTTGCTAAAAATCCAAGAGTAATGGAATGGAGACACATACATGGCTTAGGTTTGGATCCAAGTGACCCAAATCTTCTGTTTATAGCAACACATGGTGATTTTTATCACAGCAGAAATGGAGGACCACCTGTTAAGGTTGACAAGATAAGGGCAGATTATATGGCATTTAGTGCTTCATATAACAAGGATACTCCACTTTATGCAAGCGGACATCCTTCGACTGGAGGCAATACTGGCCTGATTAAAAGTTCAGATGGCGGAATTACCTGGCAACAGGTTGCAACAGTGCTTGATCCACCAGTAGATTTTCACGCAATGGCAGTTAGCAAAACTGACCCAAACTTGATCATAGGATTTGATAGTGCAAACAGAGGATTATTCAAGACAACTGATGCCGGAGAAACATGGGTTACTATCGACTATCCAAACCGCATCTCTGCATTGACAATTTCACCCCTTGATTCAGACATTATTTTTGCAGGAACCCAAAACGGAATTTATGAAACAATTGATGGAGGAAAAACTTGGAACCATGTTTCCTACAAGGGATTGAATGTATTTGCTTTAGCCTTTGATGAACAAGGGATATTGTATGGTTCTGTGGGCACATTTGGACTGGTAAAATCAGATGACGGAGGAAAAACTTGGGAAAACCTACCAGAAATTATAGATTTGACAGTTACAAGCTTTGCACTTGACTATTCAAATAAGATAGTTTATGTTAGTGGCTATTCGTCTGAGGGTTTTCAGGAATTGTACAAAATGCCTTATGATTTTGAATCTTATGATATGATTGCAACAAACAAGATGGAATAGATTTATTATAAATGTCTGAATGCTTAGTTTCCTCATTTTTGAAAGTAGATGAAATATGAGAGGAATTAATTGTTGTTTGGGTTTAAAATATCTCCATAATATTATGATAATATTCCCAACCATAATTTCAATTTTGCAAAATCACACTTACTACAGTAGAGAAAAAATTCCTCCACTGTAGAATGAAGACTGTGCAATTAACACATTACTTTATTGTAAACATCAAGTTTTTTATCTTTGTCTAAATGGTGTTAGTTAATGAAAATACATACAAAGACGGCATTTCCAGTAATGGCAGTTTTTGTTACTGCAGTAATGTTGTTGAGTATCACACCATCAGCATTTGCAGAAGTAACAATATCCGCAGCAGAAGGCTCTGGCGCTCCAGGTTGTGAGGAAACAGTAGAGGGATGTTACATTCCAGGTACTGCAACAGTTGATGTTGGAGGAGTGGTAATTATGTCAAATCCTGACACTGCTGCCCATACATTCACAGCAGGAAGTCCAGCTGATGGTCCAACAGGTGAATTTGACACAGGACTATTAATGGCGGGGGGTTCCTTTGAATGGTCACCAGACACAGTAGGTGAAATTCCTTACTTTTGTATGGTACATCCTTGGATGATAGGTTTGATTGTGGTACAAGAAGCAGGTGCACAAGTGGATGGTTCCATGATGGATGACAAGATGAAAGGTGGTTCTATGATGGACGATAAAATGATGATGCCAATGAAGATGGACCTCAATGAAATAATGGCAGAAATTAAAACCAGTGATGGTATGGCCAATGAACCAATGACAATTGATTTGATGATGACTGATCTTGAAGGAAACGGCATAGAACACATCACATACAAAATCAAAGCAACACAAGGTTCTGAAGTGATACTAGACGAGGAAGGTCACATGCACAAAGGAACGATAATGAACACCCATATGACTTCTGTACTTTCTATGGATGCATCAGAGTCCATGCCAGTTGTTCTGTCTGTTGAATCAGTAGGATTTGGTCATGATGATCTTTATGTTGATGTTCCAGGAGAAATTGCCACAAAACAAGTAGTTCCAGAATTTGGAACAATTGCTGCAATGATATTGGCAGTTGCAATAATATCGATAATTGCAGTATCTGCAAGATCAAAACTCAGCATCATGCCAAGACTCTAGACACCTCATTTCTTTTTTTCTTTTTTATTTTATGTTAAACAACAAACGGCTTTTTTCTGAATCTGTTTTTCGAAAGTATTTTAGAAATTTTTCAGTGAAATGTAATATTCAAATATATTCAATTCTAAAAAAGGAATTCAAATCAATAGAATCAATGTTGATATTCTTCTATGAAAATTAACTCTGTTTTTAATATATTACTCCAGTAGATTTTATTCAATGATAAGTATAAAAATAATATTAATCGTAAATGGTAGAAGTCATGAATAAAGTAACATTGCTAGGAATCAGCATTGTAATTAGCGTAGGAATTATTGTGTTGGCTCCTAATACTGCATATTCTGATTCTGACATTCAATCTGAACAAGTCTTTGAACATATTATGGCTATAGACATACATGATCAAAGTACAGTCGTATACTCTTACACAGAAAATCCTATGATTTGTGACGTTGAATATCTACCAACTGAAAATAACTCTTCTGAAACTCTTGTATTTTCACACAGTTCTGTTCCACATCAAGCACACATAGTCAAAATTACAAACCTTTTGTCAAATACGGAATATGAATATCAATTCGTTGGAGAATTGAATGAGGAAAAAATCTATTCTGAAAAAATGTACTTTAAGACTTTGTAAACATATTCTCTAAATTTCCACTTGATTGTATGTTTATTAACTAAATTAGATCTTGAGTTGAATTTTTACTTCCACGTGGGTCTTAAACAAAACGCCCTAACTATATCCCCAGCACAACATGTATCCCAGATAAACCCAAAAAACTCTCTAATCATGTTTATGAGTTGCAAAAAATCTAGATAACTGCAAAACTGAAATTTCATTGGTCTGATTTTATCAAAAATACAGTCTTGTAATGAATTAACAAATTAAAATTCTCAAACTTTTTTTCTACTTAAAAATAAATACCATAACAACAAAACCAGCTTGTGAAAATATACCAGTTTTCATCAAATTTGATTTCAACGAAACCTTCTTTTTCTAGAAATGATTGTACATCTTGCCAGTCTGGTTCTGGAAAGTCATTCATGAGATTTCAAATATTGTAAGCGTAAAAAAATAAAAAAAGTTACTGTACAGATACAGATTTTTTCTTTTGTGTTTTAGTTGGTTTTGCTTTTGGCAAAGTGATGTCAAGTACACCATCAGTGAGTTTGGCCTTTACTTTTCCTGATACTATATCTTCAGACATTGGCAATGTCCTATAGTATGAGACATGGCTTCGCTCCTTTCTAAGATAGTTCTTTTTCTTTTCTTCTGATTCTTCCTTGTGTTCTGCTGAAACCTCCAAAGAATTATCAGTCACATTGAGATTGATGTCTTTTTTCTGGATTCCAGGAACATCCATCTTTATTCGAAATTGGTTGCCCTCGTCTATAACATCACAAGATGCTTCTGGCAATTTTGGCATTGAAATAGATGGAAATGACGAAAATGCCTTTTCCATATCTTTTCTCAGGTTTTCAATTGATCTGTCAATATCAGACCAGCTAGATGACCAAAATGGAGTCAATCTTGATTCTTTTTTTACAGGTTTTGTTGCCATAAGCAAAAAAAGAGTTATCAAGTACTTAATTGGAAAGTTAGATTTTCCAATTTGATAATTGTGAATTTGAGAGTTATTTCCTACACGAGATTTTTGGGATTTTTTGGTTCATTTTCTTGTTTGTCAAATCTTTCGATAATGATATATTTTGCCAAATCAGCTTAATGGAATTTAATATGTTACAAAACATTGTGTTGAATTGAAATTTGTTAGAAAAAAATTCATTATGGTTATAATATCTAACCTACAGTCTGTCTTGCAATTCTATCATGGCATGAACATTTACAGAATCTGTAAAAGTCGCCATCATGTTCAGAACTGCACGTCTTACAACCTTGACCTTCTGCCATTTTGGCAGTATGTACATATCCGTTATTTTTAGTTTTTTGTTGTAGATTATTAAAACAATAATAGTTAATCTGGAATTCTTTGAATGATCAGGATTAGAAGTATGCCTTGTCAGTATCAGGTGTTTTGAAATATACTATATCCAAATGGAATAGACATGGTTTTTTTGTTTCATCAATTAAAAATCTCCCTCATCATCATTTGATACTCCTGTTTGAAAGTATCTTAGTACATCAGCAATGTTTCTTACTTCTCTTACTTCCATCCCAAACATCTCTTGGGTTATGGGTGACAGGGGTTTTTCCTCCAAAGTACATGATCTGTAGATGAAATTCCCTGTTCTGCTCTCATCACAAGATTCGACTTGTGTTACGCCCTGATTTGCAGGCACCAAGAACACTTTTGCACCGTACTCTCCTGCAGCCTCTGCCTTGTCAAATATTCCTCCTACCCCTCCAATGCTTGCATCAGACAGGATTGAGCCGGTAATCACTATGTCATCAATAATTGTTTTTTCTTGAATCTCAGATATCAAAAGAACTGCCATTGCAGCACCCGCACTGTGCCCGTCAACTGCCTGAAGCTGTGTCTTGTCTGCATCAACAGTAATCGAAAATACTATATCCTTTTTTGACAAATCTGCATCAAGGTAGTCTTGTGCTACTTGGACTGCAGTCTTTGCAGATTCCTGAAAATCAATTCCTGTTGGAACCTCTGTGTTTACCAGAATAAGACCCTCGCCTTGCTCTCTAATGGAAACTATGATTTTCATGATTGTGCCTTCATATTGGGTCCTCTCAAAGAAACCATCCCTTACGATAAGTGGTCTTACTCCTACTGCATTAATTGACTGCCGTTTCTCAGATGATTGTTTTGTAGAGTTATCCTCGATACTTTTTCGCTCTTCTTCCATTGATGCAATATTAGACTCAGGCAACTCTTTTTCAACAGTTGTTGTAGGTTTGACAGGTTTTGTATCACTATTAAGTTCAGTAACTGTTTGAGTCAGTTTCTTATTGTCTTTTGTAATGCCATCAAGCAACACCATTAAATGCACATTTTGCTGATACAACAAAACATTTCCAACTACTGATGCACCTAAGATCAAGACAAAAATCAGAACCATCAAGACTGTCTTCAATTTTTCCTTACTCTTCCATTATCTGACTTTTGATATAATTGTTCAATGATATTCTCAGTTATGATGATGGTCTTTCCCCTAAAGTTACATTCAATGTTGTCTCTGTACCATCTCTGATAATGCTCAACTCTATTTCCTCTCCTACAGATTTTTCTCGTTGCAGGTGAATCAAAATATCGTCAATCTTTCTTACTTCATTGCCGTCTATGGACACAATGATGTCTCCTCCAATGATATACTCAATTTCATCTACTGTTTTGCTTTGAGATGAGCCTCTCAAGTCTGCCTTGTCTGCAGGACTGTCAGTCACCACAGTCACAATCATCACTCCCTTTGCATCATCTAATCCCAAGACTTTTGCCAGATCTGGATCAATGTCTCTTCCAGATATTCCAATCCAAGGATGATGATATTCACCGTTTTTGATTAATGATGGAATAATTTTTGTTGCAGTGTTTGATGGTACTGCAAATCCTACACCTGTAAACTCACCAATACTTGAGAATATTGCAGTATTGATTCCAATTACTTCTCCATACATGTTCAAAAGTGGACCGCCAGAATTTCCAGGATTGATTGCAGCATCAGTCTGTATGACGTCTGGAATTGAAAATCCACTGTCCTCAGAAGGTAATAACCTTCCAATCTGGCTTATTATTCCTGCAGTCATGGACCCTGAAAGGCCAAATGGATTTCCTATGGCAGCTACCTGTTGTCCTACCAGAATATCCGATGAATCTCCCAGTGGAAGTGGATTTAGTTTAGATTTTTCCCTGTCTACTTTAATGATTGCCAAGTCAGCAGAATCATCTGCTCCTATTACTTCTGCATTATACGAAAAACCGTCAGTAAATGTTACTGTGATTTTTTCTGCATTTTTTATCACATGATTATTTGTTATGATGTGGCCTTGGTCATCATATACAAAACCTGATCCCACTGCAGCGCCACCAAAAAATGCAATAGAATCCATTGTAGGTCTTTGGGCAGAGATGCTTACTACTCCTGATTCCACTTTTTCAAATAATTCTACAAGTGAAAGGAGTTTTTTAGATGGCTCCTGTTGGTCATTGTGTTCAGTTACTGCATAAACTATGTTTTCTTGTTGTGGTGAATCATCATAAAAAAATTGGTTTAATGATAAGCTTGTCAGAATTACAGAAATTGAGACAATTAAAATCACAGACAGTAATGCCTTGTTCATCATTTGTCTACTTCCTCTTTTATTTTGGGAATTTCTTTTGCATTATCTATTACTTCAAATGTAATTGGAGGATAGAAGATACCTTCAACAGTGTGAAAAGAGATTTTCCACATTCCAAGATTACAATCTTCACATTTCTTATCGTGCAAACTTGAGACATCAAAATACCTGTTAATGGTGTGTGATTTAGAACCATCAAAAGGTATTCTGAGAGCCTCCTCTCCGTTTGGCCTCTTTATTACTGCCTCTCCTTTTTCATCATATCCTATTCCACTGGCAACAAAGAATATTTTTTCATCAGAAGTGTAATCTTGTTTGTTAATGGAAAAAGGACCGGAAGCAGTCCAGTCCACAGTAGTTGTAGTTATGTTGCCTGATGATTGCATGTATCCAAGACCAACTATTCCTATAGTAATTGCTACAACTGCTGCAATTATGATGATCCAAAACAAGATATTCTGCTGTACTCTTGTTGTTTTGCCGGAGCTTGTGTTTCTCTTCATGATGCAATCACCTCTCTGAAAAAAGTTCCAGTCTGTAGTTTGTCAATGCTGTAAAAACACGCGGAATGAAATCTTTTTTCAGTCAAATTCCCACAATTTAGACAGACATGCAATATTGCTTGTGCGCAATGATTGCAATTTGCATATTCATCCAATTTGCTCCAGCACTTTCTACATGATTCATCAGGCATGATGTGTTTCACCTACGGAAATTTTTTACTTCCACGACGACCTTCTGACGTGTAGTTGTTTTTGGCATCATTAAGGGATCTAATCAGGGAATTTCTGACAGTTCTCAGAGAATTTTTCATCTCTGAGATCGACAATTTTGAAAGAATTGATTCATAGTCTTTCATTTTTTTGTCCTCCGTTATTCCACTGACACTATCCTGCCTTTGGGTTTCTCTTCGGCAAGGGCAAACGTCAATTCCAGTATTCCGTTTGTGTATTTTGCTTTTGCAGAGTTTTCATCCACTTTGTATTTCAGTGGAATCTTGGTACTGTATTTTCTATCACCACGTTCTGCAGATATTGAAACGATACCATCAGTGACATTTACTTGTATGTCTGATTTTTCAATACCTGGCATTTCAGTAACTATCTGGAGTGTCTTTTCTTTTTCGTTTAGAGTCTCATCCACAAAAGGCTCTCTTGCACCATCATGGGTTAGCAGTCCTGATGCACTTGTTGGCCTGGCATTTCCCCATTCTTTTACTTGGGGTTTGCCGTCAGGCCCTACGGTCATCTGATAGCCGTAGTAGTAGGGACCGTAAGTATGGACTTGGTCCTCATTTGGGTTTTCAAAGATGTCGCCCGTGTTAAAAAATTGATTCGACATTCTTCGAAATGTATTTTCGAATTGGTCATCAAACCACATTTGTTATCACCGAATGTATGTAATGCAGTTTACAAAATATAAATATTTCTTAGAATTCATCTATAAATTACATAATGTCCCATATATGACAATATTAAAATATCCATGGAATCATCAATGCAATCATGCAATCCCAGATTCTTGAGTATGACAAGATCCAAGCAAAACCAAAATCAGAAAGACAGGTGACGTATTTTTGCAGGTTATGTAGAGAATATGGAATAAAAACAAGAAAGGCACATCTGCAGAATTTTCATAATGCAAGTCGAGACACTGTTACCAAAAGAAGCAACAAGGATCTAGTTGATGTGATTTTTCTAGAATCAAAATAATGATTCTAGAGACAAGACAATAAGTATTATCATTACGATCAAGTTTTTTTCTCGTGAATATTTTGAGTTTCAGAAAAATTATCGAATTGATACCGAATTGATAATCTCCGAAACCGAATTGATAAAAATTATTAGAAAAAAGGGTGTTCAAAACCGCTTTTCCAACATCAAGACTGGTTTTCAGTATTGTCATTTCTTTTGTTTTTGTAGTGGTTATGCAACCACCAAGTCCTACCAATCCAATCATATAAAGAACCAAGAGTATCTTTGCAAGATTTGAATTTCCATCAATGTTGACTCCTTTCACGTCTTTGAGGTATTTTGTAAATTCTTCAGGTCTGTCTTTGAACTGCACAAAATTACTCATGCTGTTTGGACGGTAGGTTCTGGGTTTCTTGTCCAGACCTCGTTGGCTCCTGTACCTTGAAGTTTCTGATTCTTCTGCTGTGTTGGAAGTTTCTCCGGAAAAATCCTCTTAGAATTGTATTTTTCCGGTAACATCAATTGTTTTTCTGGTTTATTTTTACCACTTTCATTTCAGGCTTATCCATTATTTCATTTGCAGATGAACCTCTAGCTTAAGTGGATTGTCAAACATAGTATGACAAATTAAGCAACGATATGACAGGGAAATTAAATTATTGTGTTTTTGAAGTTAAAGAGAAGGTAATTGTGAAAAAAGAAAAAGTAATGAAATTATCTAAAATACTCTAAAAAAATCAAGATATAGTTTGTCCTATTGTCAAGGTAAGCAAAATCTCAGATGTATCTGTTTCTTTATTCACTGTCCAACCAAGA
>Ga0224508_10001716_pt1 | contig 19444 bp, 15 predicted proteins | sample SF_Jan12_sed_USG_4_FD_170157 | JGI IMG/M metagenome (GOLD analysis project Ga0224508, IMG submission 170157) | Sediment microbial communities from San Francisco Bay, California, United States - SF_Jan12_sed_USGS_21 | ecosystem: Environmental > Aquatic > Marine > Sediment | place: USA... | reverse complement strand
GGTGAACCGACCGTCGGGGAACTGCTCGGACATCGTTTCCTGAATGGCGTCTGCGGTCGTCAGGCCGGGGAGCTGGGGTCCGAGGAACACATCGGACTGGCGGTCCTCGACCGAGAACGCGAGCACCGCGAGATCGGCAACGTCGGCGAAGCACTCGGCGATGAGCTCGTCGACCGCCTCGGTCAGCTCGCCGCCGGGGACCGAGTCGAATCCGCGGACGATGACCGTTGCCGTCACGACCGCGCCGGCGGCTTCGGCCACGGCGGCGGTGTCGAGCTCGCCGCTGGTGTCGACGACCTCGGCCTCGCAGTCGAGTGGCTCGTCGCCGACGTCTCGTGCCGACGCCGTACCGGTGGCGCCGGCAACGAGGAGACCGACCGCCGCCAGCGCCAGGAACGCGGCCCGCCGCATGCTGCGAATCACGGCCCCAAGCTACTCCGGCTACTCCGGCACGAGGGCCGCCCGGAGAAAGGCCAGCACCGCCCGCCGGAGCCGTACCGCCACCCGGAGGTCGAGGTCGAGCCCGACCGCTCGCAGGATCTCGGCGTCGGTGACGACGCCGGTGACGGCGGCGTAGGCCGACACGAGCACGAGCCGGGGGTCTGACCGCCGGAAGCGACCCTCGCTCATGCCACGCTCGAGCTCGGCCACCGCGGCGTCGACCAGCGGTTGGAGCACCTCGATGACCTGCTGTGACCGCTCAGGCCCGAGCCGGCTCAGCTCGCGGAGGAGTCCGAGCAGCTCGGGTCGATCGACGGCTAGGGCGAACGACGCCCGCACGGTCGCCTCGATGCGGTCCCACCCCGAGCAGCTGGCCCGGCTCGCCTGCTCCAGCACGACCAGCAGGTCGCTGGCGGCGACGGCCAGCACCTCGGCGACGAGCCCGTCCTTGGAGCCGAAGTGATAGAGGATCGTCTGCTTCGTGACCCCGAGTTGGCGGGCGAGGTCGTCGAGTGAGGTGCCGGCCACCCCCTTGTCGGCGAACGCGACCGTTGCCACCGAGATCGCTCTATGCTTGGTGCTCCCACCGCTCACTTACCAAATGGTAGAGGACATGATCGCCGATCGGCTCAACGGCAAGAGGATCGCCATCACCGGGTCAACCGGCTTCCTGGGTACCGCCCTGGTCGAACGGCTGCTCCGCTCGGTTCCCGGTTGCCAGCTGGTGCTCCTGGTCCGCCCTGGTAAGCGGTCGAGCCCAGCGCAGCGCGCCCGCCGCGAGATCTTCCGCAACGACGTGTTCGACCGGCTGTTGGCCGAGCGGGGGAAGGACGCGTTCTGGGCCGAGATCGACGAGCGGGTCACCGTCATCGCCGGCGATGTGGGGACCGACGGCCTCGGCCTCGACGACGACGGACGCGACGTCCTCGCCGATTGTGACATCGTGATCCACTCCGCGGCCACCGTCAGCTTCGACGCCCCGCTCGACGGTGCGATCGAGGTCAACCTGCTCGGCCCGACCCGCATCGTCGAGACGCTACACGGCCTGGGCGGTGGCTCGGCCCTCCCCCACCTGGTAGCGGTGTCGACCTGCTACGTCGCGGGCAACCGCCGGGGCAACGCTCCCGAGCAGCTCCTCAGCGACAGCCCGTTCCACATCGACGTCGACTGGCGGGCCGAGGTGGCGGCCGCCCGGCGGACGAGGTCCGATTTCGACGCCGAGTCCCGCTCGGTCGCCCGGCTCGACGAGTTCCGCAGCCGAGCCCGCGACGACCTCGGCGCCGCCGGCAGCCCACTTCTGGCGGCCAAGACCGAGCAGATCCGACAGCGCTGGGTCGACGGTCAGCTGGTCGAGGCCGGACGGGCCCGGGCCGCATCGCTCGGCTGGCCCGATGCCTACGCCTACACCAAGGCGCTCGGCGAGCGGGCGCTGGTCGAGTCGAAGGGCGCCGTCCCCACCTCGATCGTGCGGCCCTCGATCATCGAATCGGCGTGGGCCGAGCCGGTTCCGGGGTGGATCAAGGGGTTCCGGATGGCGGAGCCGATCATCATCAGCTACGCCCGAGGCCTGTTGAAGGAGTTCCCCGGCGTGCCCGAAGGGGTGATCGACGTGATCCCGGTCGACCTCGTCGTGGCCGCGATCATCACCGTGGCCGCCCGGGGGCCGGTGGCCGAGAGCACAAGCGCCGGGACCGCCGACGTAACGCAGGTGGCGTCGGGAACCCGGAACCCGCTCTACTACCGGCGCCTGGTCGACCTGACCAGTGGCTGGTTCACCGAGCACCCCATCTACGACGCCAAGGGCCAACCGATCTCGGTGCCCGAGTGGTCGTTCCCAGGCCGGGGCGCCGTCGAGCGGCAGCTGGAGCGGGTGCAGAAGAACCTCGACCGGGCCGACCGCAGCCTCAAGCGGCTACCGCTGCGGGGCCGTCAGGCGATGTTCAACGCCCAGCTGGAAGAGCAGCGGGAGCAGGTCGAGCGGGCCCTCGGCTACGTGCGGATCTACGGCTCCTACGCCGAATGCGAGGCGCTGTACGGCGTCGACCGGCTCCTCGGGCTCCACGATGGGCTCGAAGGCGGCGACGTCGACGCGTTCGGCTGCGATCCGGCGGTGATCGACTGGGACGTGTACGTGACCGAGGTCCATCTGCCGTCGGTCGTGCAACACGCCAGGGTCAAGACGAAGGCCGAGGCGTCGGATCCCGACGCCCGGACCCGGCGGCTACGGTCCCGGGTGCTGGCCCCCGAGCGTCACCTGGCAGCGTTCGATCTGGAGAACACGATCATCGCGAGCAACGTGGTGTTCAGCTACGCCTGGCTCGCCACCCGCCGCCTCGGTCCCCGCGACCGGGCCCGGTTCACGGCCAAGACGATCGCCGAAGCACCGGCCCTGCTCGCCCTCGACCGGCGCGACCGCACCGACTTCCTCCGCCACTTCTACCGCCGCTACGACGGCGCTTCGGTTGCCGAGATGGACCGGCTCGGTCCCGAGCTGCTCGCCGACCACATCCTCACGAAGGCCTATCCGGCGGCGCTCCGTCGGGTCAGGGAGCACCGCCGCCTCGGTCATCGAACCCTGCTGATCACCGGTGCGCTCGATATCGTCGTCAAGCCGTTGCGGCCCTTGTTCGACGACGTGATCTGCGCCGAGATGTCACAGAGCGGGGGCCGGTACACCGGTGAGCTGCTGAACGTCCCCCCGACAGGGGAGGTTCGGGCCCAGGCGTTGCGCGATTATGCCGACGACAACGGCTTCGACCTGGCCGAGTCGGTCGCCTACGCCGACTCGTCGTCCGACCTTCCGCTACTCGACGCCGTCGGGTTCCCGGTAGCGGTCAACCCGGAGACTCGGCTGGCGTCGCTCGCCATCAAGCGCGGCTGGCTGGTCGAGAGCTGGGCCAAGGCCCAGGGCCGGACCGACAAGCTCCTCCCCTTCAGCCCGCTTCCGACCGCCCGAAAGAGTCGACGATGACGAAGCAGCGCGCCCATCCCCGTCCGGGCTTCGTGCTCGACGTCGACCGGCAGACTCCGCCGATCCTGTTCCACCACGGCGAGGGATTCAGGCTCGAGAAGCTACCGGTCGGCCATAGCCGGGTGATCTATCCCGGCGAGCCCCTCCGCGGTATCGACGACCCCGACGGGGCCATCCTGCAGGCGCTGCTCGAGCCGATCGACGACGATCCCCTCCCCTCGCTGCTGCGGCCCGGGATGAAGCTGACGATCGCGTTCGACGACCTGTCGCTGCCACTGCCGCCGATGGCCCGACCCGACGTCCGTCAGCGCATCATCGAGGCCGTGCTCGACCTGGCCGCAGAGGCCGGCGTCGACGACGTCCACATCATCGCCGCCCTGGCGCTGCACCGCCGCATGACCGAGCGCGAGCTGCGCCACGCCGTTGGCGACCGGGTCTACGAGGCGTTCGCCCCCCACGGCATGCTCTACAACCACGATGCCGAGGACCCCGACGGGATGGTGATCCTGGGCCAGACCGAGCACGGCGAGACGGTGCAGATGAGCAAGCGGGCCGCCGAGTCCGACCTGGTCGTGTACGTCAACATCAACCTGGTGTCGATGGACGGCGGGTGGAAGAGCACCGCCACCGGCCTGGCCGGCTACGAGGGGGTCAAGGCCCATCACAATGTGCACACGATGCGCCACTCCACGTCGTTCATGGACCAGGAGTCGTCGGAGCTGCACCGATCGAACTGGCGCCAGGGCGACATCATCCGCCACCACGGCCCCCGGATCTTCCAGGTCGAGACGACGCTGAACACGAACACGTTCGGCCACGATGGACCCCTCGCCATGCTCCAGAAGCGGGAGTGGGAGTGGTCGATCCGGGATCGGGCGTCGTTCACTGCGATGCAGGCCGGACTGCGGACGATGTCGAGCGCCAACCGGCGACGGATGTTCCACTCGTGGCGCGCCCCCTACGAGCTGACGTCGGTCCAGGCCGGCGAGGTCGAGGCGGTGCACCGGCGGACGACCGAGATGGTCTACAAGCAGCATCTCGTGAGGGTCGAGGGCCAGACCGACGTCGTGACGATGGGTCTGCCCTACCTCTGTCCCTACAACGTCAACTCGATCATGAACCCGATCCTGGTGATGGTTCAGGGCCTCGGCTACTTCTTCAACCTCTACCGGGGCAAACCGGTGGTGAAACCGGGCGGTGTGCTGATCATGAGCCACCCAACGCCCTGGGAGTTCCACCCCGTCCATCACCCGAGCTATATCGACTTCTTCGAGCAGGTACTGGCCGACACGACCGACCCGGCAGAGATCGAGCAGCGATACGAGAAGCAGTACGCGGAGGACGAGTGGTACCGACACCTGTACCGCACGAGCTACGCTTATCACGGCGTCCACCCGTTCTACATGTGGTACTGGGGCGCCCACGCGATGGAATACCTCGGCCGGGTGATTGTTGTAGGGGGTGACCCGAAGGCCGTCCGACGGCTCGGCTTCCAACCGGCCTCGACGCTTCAGGACGCCCTCGAGATCTCAACCGACGTGGTCGGGCCGCAACCGACCATCACCCATCTCCACAACCCGCCGATCCTGATGGCCGACGTCACCTGATACCAATGCTCCGCTGGCTCCGTTTCATCACCGAACCGCCGACCACGCCCCAAGGGGTGGAGAAGCGGGAGCGCGCCCCGACCACCGGGGTCTACTACGACACCGAGTGGGCCCAGAGCCCAACGGCCCGCTTCGTCCGGAAGCTCGGGGTGTGGGGGTTCATGAAGCCGGCGATTCGTATCTACGGCTCACCGAAGGTCATCGGAGCCGACCGGCTCGACGACGTGAAGGGCCCGGTGCTGTTCGCGGCCAACCATCACAGCCACGCCGACACCACGCTCCTGCTGGCCACGATCCCATCGCACCTGCGGGAGGATCTCGTGATCGCAGCCGGGGCCGACTACTTCTTTCCCAACCGGGTCTCGGCCGCCATCTCGGCTCTGTTCATCGGTGCCATCCCGATCGAGCGCAACCGGCTGTCGAAGCTGTCGATCGCCAACACCCTCAGGGCGGTGGAGCAGGGCCACAACCTGCTGATCTTTCCCGAGGGCGGTCGCAGCCCCGACGGTTGGGGGCGAGAGCACCGCCCAGGCGGTGCCTTCGTGTCGAAGCGGACCGGGGCTCCGGTCGTGCCGGTCTACATCGACGGCACCGGCCGGATCCTGCCGAAGGGCAAGAACTGGCCGACCCGCTCGCCGTGCGCCGTGGTGTTCGGGCGCCCGCTGTCGATCGGCGACGGGGAGGACGCCCGCGAGTTCGCAGCCAGGATCCAAACCAGGATCAACGAGCTGGCCGACGAGTTCAGCCGAGGGTGGTGGCAGGCTCGCCGCAATGCCCACGCCGGCCGGACCACCGACATCACCGGACCGGAGGTCGGGGCGTGGCGGCGGCGGTGGGCGCTCGGCCCCAAGCCCGGCGAGCGTCGCCGGCCCCAGGGCGAGAAGCGCTGGCCCCGGTTCTGAGGGCACCCTAGGAGTGCCTTCGCGATGTGCAGCTAGGACCCTGGGCCGGTGTCTTCTGACGGGTCACCGTCGAGCTCGGCGGTGCAGTCGAGCACCAGCGGGCGGTTGCCACAGCTCACGGCGAACAGCTCGTACTCGCTGCCGACCGGCGACCGCTCGAACAGCTCGTCGCAGGCAGCCCCGCTCCCGGCTTCGCAGCCGACCCACAGCGTGTCGAGCGCCTCGTCGTCGCCGAGGGTGACCGGCCCAGAAGCGGCGCCGGGCCCGTACGGCATGGCCGGTTGGCCGGTGACGTCCGTGGTGCTCACCTCGAGCCGGCCCGACGTCGCGCCCGGCGCCGGCGGTTCCCGGGGGCGTGATGGCGACTCGGTGATCGGCGAGACCGGGGCCGGCCGATCGTCGCGGATCGATCCGACCACGACGAGTGCTGGCACGGCGAGACCGGCCGCCAGAAGGGCCAATCGCGCAACGAGTCGCCGGGGGTTGAACACAACGTGCCCATCGGTCACTGTTGAGCGGACTCAAGGATTGGACCGACGCCCATGACGCTCGACCTCAGCGCCGACGAGGTGCTCACGACAACCCGATCGGTGCGCAAGCGCCTCGACTTCGATCGGCCGGTCGACCGCTCGACCGTGCTGGAGTGCATCGAGATCGCCCTCCAGGCGCCGACCGGTTCGAACTCCCAGGGCTGGCAGTGGATGGTCATCGAGGACGACGCCAAGAAGCGGGCGATCTCTGCGCTGTACAAGAAGAACTTCGACGTGTACACGTCGCAGCCGGGCCGCGAGTATCCGGACGGTGACACACGGGCTGAGCGACGCGACCTGGTCCGCAGCTCGGCCGACTACTTGTCGGAGAACTTCCACCGCTCGCCGTTTCTGGTCATCCCGCTGATCGAGGGCCGCCTCGATGAGGGCCTGAACAGCTTCGCCCAGGCCAGCGCCTGGGGCTCGATCCTCCCGGCGGTGTGGAGCTTCATGCTGGCCCTCCGGGCCCGGGGCCTGGGCTCTGCCTGGACGACGTTGCACCTGCCCGACGAGCAGGAAGCGGCCGAGATCCTGGGCATCCCGTTTGACCGCTACACCCAGGCTGGCCTGTTCCCTGTCGCCTACACGAAAGGTACCGACTTCAAGCTGGCCGAGCGGCTGCCGGCCGCCGAGCTGACCCACTGGGACACGTTCGGCAACCACTGACGCCCGGCTCGGTCCACCTCACTGCAGGGTGGCAGCACGATGCGGCGAACCGATCGGCCTCACTGGAGGATGCCGGCACCGGCTTCGATCAGTTCGATCCAGGTTCGGCCGGGGGTCAGCTCGATCACGTCGCCGGTGTCGGTGGTGAGGGTGGCGACGCTGCGCAGGGTCGGCCGGGTCCAGGTGCCGACGAGCTTCTTGCCGTCGGTGAATACCGTCACGCGACCGGAGCCGACGAACACGAACTCGGGCACCTCGGCGCCCGAGGAGTCGACCATCCCGGTGTCGACCTTCTCGGTCTCGATGACCACGACGTTGGCGGCTGCGATCCTCGCCCCGGAAGCGGCCGTGTGGGGCCGCCCTCCCTGGCTGCGGAGCCAGGCCGTCCCGTCCCAGTCCCACGATGCCCGGTTGGCCCGGTAGGCGACGGCGAAGCTGCCGGTCGGCTCGCCGGGGGCGGGTACCCCTAGTCCCCGGTAGGCGAACAGCGGCGGTGGCGGGCTTCCGGTCGCCGACGCCCAGTGCGGCGCGGTGTCGGTGTAGAGGTTCGACGGCGCCCGGCGAGACCTGTCACGCCAGTACCCGGACGAGCGGGCGGCGCTGTGGTTCTGCACGCTCGCCCGGCCGAGGAGCAGCGCATCGGTGACGTCGTTGGCTCCCGAATACAGCAAGACCGGGGTGCCGAGGCTCAGCAGCACGCCGATGTCGGTGGTCCGCCCGGATCGGACCGGACCGACGATGGCGTTGGTGCTGTGGAAGATCGCCGCAAAGCGGGTGACCCCACCCTCGACCTCCTCCTCGACGACGATGTCGGCAACATCGATTCCCGATTGGGGCCGAGCCCGGGCGCCGTTGTCGATCTTCACGACCGCCGCCGGCCGGTTCGGCACATCTCCGGTGAGACCGGTCAGCGGCTGGACCCCTGCCGGCACGGTCGGCGGCGGAGCGACCGCGGCCGTGACGACCTCGTCGAGGTCGAGAACCCCGAGCTCCCCCCGGTAGATCCCGCCTGGGTCGGCCGGCTGGCCGGGACCGACGGTCGTCACTGGGGCCCCGCCGCTTCCCGTTGTTGTCGACGGCGAGGTGCCGGACACGGCGGTGGTGCTCGTCGTGGCGGTCGTCACCGTGGTCGACGCGTCCTCGACCAGGTAGGCCAGGTCGTCGGCGGTAGTCGGTAACTCTCGGGCCCGGCCGGCGCCGGTCGACGGGTAGGGAGACGTCAGCGGCGGTGTCGTGTCGGCGGTCGCCGCGGCGCTGCTGCCGACGGCGGCGCTCTCCGCCGAGCTGAGACGCGCTGAATCCGGCGCCGCTCCGCAGGCAACGGCCACCAGCACCGTCGCCGCACCCATAGCCACCACTCGGAACCGCATCGACAACACGCCCCTCGCGCTCCAGTTCACTCTCGGCCACCGCGTCGAGCCAATCGTCGGCACCGTTGGCGCGGTGTTGAGCGTGGCGTTCTTCGAGCGGCCTCGCCTCAGCGCTCGTGGTGGGGACGGCGGTGGTCGTCACCGAGAAGATCCCCAGTATCTCAGAAATCGCGGAGAGGGCTGCGGCAGAGCGTCATCCCACCCAGCCGGCGTGGTCGCCCCGACGCATCGCCAACCGCCGGTCCTCAGGAGGTCGCCTCTCCGACCAGCCGCAGGCTCGACGACGGCGCAGTGCCTTCCTTCGCCGACCTCGACAGCTCGGCCACGAACTCCGTGAGGTGACCGGGGAAGACGTGCTCGGAGACGAGCACCGCCACCCCATCGAGATCGTGGGTGACGCGGCGAACGACGAGCACGGCGGTACCGGCCGGCACCCCGAGCAGCTCGGCGTCGGCCACCGACGCGTTCTCGGCCCCGATGGTCTGGATCGCGTCGCCGATCGTGATGGACGAGTCGCTCGCCGCCCGCCGATCGAGGAGCTCGTAGAAGCTGGAGGCCTCAACGTCGGACTTCGAGAGGGAGGCCGCCAGATCGTCCCGGCACCACACGGTGACACGAGCGAACGGCTCGCCGTCGGCGAGGTTGAGGCGTCGAACCTCCAGCACCCTGGGTCCGAGGGTCGGCTCGACCGTCGGGGGCGCATCGATGAAGCGGAAGTCGAGGACCTGCCGCTCCGAGGTCCGGCCCGACGCTTCGAGCTGTTGCTCGATGGTCACGAGGCTGGCCAGCGGCTGGGCTAGGGTCTCGGCGGCGACGAGCCAGCCGAAGCCCTGCCGGGAGTCGACCAAGCCCTCGGAGCGCAGCACCTCGAGCGACTTGCGGATCGTGACCCGGCTCGCGTCGTACTCTGTGCCGAGAGCCGCTTCACTGGGCAGCACCTGACCGGCCGCCAATTGGCCCGAGGTGATCCGGCGGCGGAGGTCGTCGGCGATCTGGTGGTAGCGGATCCGAGTCACTTGTATTAGAGTTGTATCACAGACCGGTACAAGAACACAACAAGCTGAATCCCGAGCTCGCGAGGAGCGTCGAACCATGGCCGTAGGACCCGAGACCCCAATCGAACTGATCGAGTCGGTATACGCGACGCTCGACGAACGGGTCGGCGCCCTCCGGCAACGACTGGGGCGACCGCTGACGCTTGCCGAGAAGATCCTCGGCAACCACCTCGACGATCCGAGTGCAGAGATCGAGCGGGGCGCGTCGTACGTCGACTTCCGACCCGATCGGGTGGCCATGCAGGATGCCACCGCCCAGATGGCGTGGCTCCAGTTCATGACCGCCGGCCTCGGCGAGGTCGCGGTGCCCACCACCACCCACTGCGATCATCTGATCCAGGCCCGGGAGGACGGCAAGAAGGACCTGCTGGCGGCGCTGGACAACAACGAAGAGGTGTACGATTTCCTCGAGTCGGTGTGCGCCAAGTACGGGGCCGGGTTCTGGAAGCCCGGCAGCGGCATCATCCACCAGGTCGTGCTCGAGAACTACGCGTTCCCTGGCGGGATGATGATCGGCACCGATAGCCACACCCCCAACGGCGGTGGGCTCGGCATGATCGCGATCGGTGTCGGTGGCGCTGATGCGGTCGACGTGATGACCGGGTTCCCGTGGAACGTGCGCTGGCCGAAGATGATCGGCGTCCACCTCACCGGCGAGCTCAGCGGCTGGAGCGCCCCGAAGGACATCATCCTCAAGGTGGCCGAGATCCTGACCGTGAAGGGTGGCACCGGGGCGATCGTCGAGTACTTCGGGCCCGGCGCCAACAGCCTCAGTGCGACCGGCAAGGGCACGATCTGCAACATGGGAGCCGAGATCGGGGCCACCACCAGCATCTTCGGCTACGACGACGCCATGGCCCGATACCTCAAGTCGACCGGCCGAGAGGCGACCGCCGATGCCGCCAACACCGTCGCCCACCACCTCCGCTCCGACGACGAGGTGCTGGCCAGCCCGGGTCAGTACTACGACCAGGTCGTCGAGATCGACCTGTCCGAGCTGCGACCCCACATCAACGGGCCCCACACTCCCGATCTGGCCCGCGAAGTCTCGGCCCTGGGGGCCGAGGCCGAGGCCAACGGCTGGCCGTTGGAGATCAGCGCTGCCTTGATCGGCAGCTGCACCAACTCCTCCTACGAAGACATCACCCGGGCTGCCTCGATCGCTCGCCAGGCTGCGGCCGCCGGCCTGACCGTCGAGACCAAGCTGATGATCACGCCCGGCTCCGAGCAGGTTCGGGCCACGATCGAGCGAGACGGGCTGCTCGCCGACTTCGAGGCGCTCGGCGCCACCGTGCTGGCCAATGCCTGCGGCCCCTGCATCGGCCAGTGGGACCGCGGCGCCGAACACACCGAGGGCACCCCGAACACGATCGTCACCTCGTACAACCGGAACTTCCCGAAGCGCAACGACGGCGACGCCGCGACCCTGGCCTTCGTCACCTCGCCAGAGACCGTCATGGCGCTGGCCCTGGCCGGACGTCTCGACTTCGACCCCCTGACCGACACGCTCACCAATCCCGACGGCGAAGCGGTCCGCCTCGACGTGCCGGTCGGGATCGAGCTCCCGCCTCAGGGGTTCGACGAGGGCGAGAGCGGCTTCATCGCCCCACCGGCGGATGGCTCGGCGATCGACGTGAAGGTCTCACCGAGCTCGGAGCGGCTCCAGCTGCTCGAGCCGTTCCCCGCATGGGACGGCAAGGACTTCCGCGACCTACCGATCGGCGTGAAGGCCCAGGGCAAGTTCACCACAGACCACATCTCGATGGCTGGCCCGTGGCTCAGGTACCGGGGCCACCTAGAGAACATCTCCGGCAACCTCTATCTCGGTGCGGTCAGCGCCTTCAACGAGGGGATCGTCGGGATGGGCAAGAACCAGCTCACCGGTGAGCGAATGAGCTTTCCCGACATCGCCAAGGCCTACGACGAGGAGGGTCAGCCGTGGGCGGTCATCGGTGACGAGAACATGGGCGAGGGCTCGTCCCGGGAGCACGCGGCGATGGAGCCTCGGTTCCGGGGGGTCGTGCTGATCATCGCTCGGTCGTTCGCCCGGATCCACGAGACCAACCTGAAGAAGCAGGGCATCATCCCGCTGACCTTCGCCGACCCGGCCGATTACGACAGGATCGAAGAGGACGACCGGCTGGGGACCCAGGGCCTGGCCGACCTGGCTCCGGGGGAGTCGCTGACGGTGACCGTGACCAAGCCGGACGGAACGAACTGGTTGTTCGAGGGCAACCACACGTTCTCCTCCGAGCAAATCGAGTGGTTCAAGGCCGGCTCGGCCCTCGCCGTGATCAGACGGCAGGTGGAGACCGCCTGATCACTCCGTTCTTGCGTGATCGCCGCACGAGATGCGGTCAACTCACGCAATTTGGCGGTCAGACCGGCACGTCGGACCGGTACGGAGGGTCGGCCCCCGGCCTGCCGACAGTGATCGCCGCCACCTCGACGGCGAAGGCCAGCAGGACGTCCCATGCTGCATCGTCGAGCGCGGCGAGGGCCGTGCGGTCGGTGATGTCCCGCTCCCACAGCCCCACGAGCACAGAGCCGCAGATCGCATCGCCAGCTCCGACGGCGTCGACGACCTCGACGGCCGGGGCCAGGACGTGGCGGACGGCCTCGTTCACCCGATGGAGCTCGACGCCGTCGCCACCGAGCGTCCGGAGGACGGCTACCACACCCCGGTCGAGCAGCTCGGCCGGACCGAGCCCCATCCACCCGAAGTCCTCGTCGGATCCCTTGACCAGGTCGGCCCGGTCGATCCAGCGGTCGGCGTAGCGGAACCAACGGGCCCGGTCGTCGATGATCTGGGGCCTGACGTTCGGGTCGAACGAGACGATGCCTTCGTGGGCCTCGATCAGTCGGGCCAACACCTCGGCGGTCGAGCCACGGAAGATCCCGAGCGTGCCGCCGTGCAGGAGGTGAGGACCCGGCCCGAGCGGGGCGAGGTCGAGATCGGTCATCGATGCATCGGCGGTGCCCTCGCCCTCGAAGCGGAACACCGGATCGGGGGACAGTTCGACGATGGCCCGGGCGGTTGGCTCCGGTCCACGCTGGGCGGCGGCGAGGGTCACCCCGGACGCAAGCAGGAAGTCCCAGATCGCATCACCGTGCTCGTCGGTCGAGATGCGGCCGACGAAGGCCGTGGGGGCACCGAGCCGAGCGGCGGTGACGGCGGCGTTCATCGGACCGCCTCCGGGAACAGCGCGACCGTCCGGCAGCACGTCGACGAGGGCTTCGCCGCAACAGATGATCATGGCCGAGAAGCTACCGCCCAGCCCGCTCCGATCACGGCACCAAGCGGTCTCCCAGCCGTTCGAGGAGCCGGCGGAGCTCGTCGAACTGAGGCTCGCAGAGGAACGGGAACTCGCGACAGAGGTCGAAGGCCCGGTCTCGCCCCGAATACACGACGGGGGCAAAGCTGATGCCGAACTCGTCCATGATCGGATCGATCGGCGAGGCGATCGCGTTCTCGGCGCTGACCGCCGGGTCGTTCTCACCGGCGAAGTGGAGCCCGAGCGCACGGTTGTTGGCCTCGTTGATCCACACGCTGCCGCTGTCACCGCCACTGCTGATCTCGTCGTTGATCGCCGGCCACGGTGGCCGGGGCACGATGCGGATCTGGTTCACGAAGGACTGGGCGACACCTCCGCCGTAGTTGATCCTGGTGGAGAGGCTGACGCCGTCGACGATCCCCTTGGTCAGTGACGTGGTCCGTCCCGACTTGGCCACCTTGGTTCCGAGCCGTGCGGTCTCGGTGCCCGTGATCGTGCCGAGGCCGAGGAGCTCGCGCTCGGTGGCGATCCCTTCCTCAATCTCGGCGACGGCGGCATCCATCCGGGAGTCGAGCACCATCGCGCTCAGGCGGGCGACCTCGTCCCCGGCGCGGCCACCGTCGGTAGGTCCAGGCTGCACGATCGGCTCCCCCGTCGCTGCCACCCGATCTCCGGCCAGGACGTGCCAGTTCGAGAGGATCATCGGCTTGCACGTCCTCCGGTGGAACACGATCGCACCGATGGTTCCCGACGTAATCCTCGGGTTCCCGCAGCTGATGCCGCCAAGCAGCGGTCGCAGGAGGGCTCGACGGTCGACCCTGGGGGCATCGTCTTCGAGAGCAAGCCGACCGGCGACCGTCGGCAACACGCTGATCGTCTGGTTGCGAAGCACCCCGTAGCTGGCCTCGATCACGTCGACCTTGTAGCCGTCGACCTCGGTGGTCGGACCACCGCTGACGTTGAACCGCTGGCTCTCCGGCAACTCGTCCACCGGGATCTTGCGCTCGACGTGGACTCGGAGCGCGACCTCCTCGGTCATTACGTCCTCGGTGATCTTGAACCCGACGTCGACCGCGGTGACACCCGGTTGCCGGTGCCAGCGTGCCCGCAGCGTGTGGAGGCGCTCGATTGCGCCGTCGACGGTCTTCTGAGCCGGCCTGGGACGCATGCCCGGGTCCCTCCGTTCGTCATCCCTGCGTGGGAGGCCCCCCGATGGCGGGGTGCTGCCAACGAGAAGTGGAGCCGACCCCAGTGATACGTGACCTCCGCCTCGTCGGCCCCCGCCTCACCGCCCCGGCTCGACGGACGGGGCGACCTCAGGCCGGGGGGTGGGTACGAGCGAGCTCGGCTTCGGTCGGCTCGTGAGGGCGGTGGGCGACGGGTGGCAGGAGATCGACGATGCGGTCCATGAGCTCGTCCGTCGCAACGTCGAGGTCGGTCGTCGCCGGGCGGTACGGCTGGCCGATGCGCACCTGCACCGTTGGCGGATCGGCAAGGTTGAGCACGTACGGCAACCGACTGTTCCGGGGCCAGGCCACCTCGCTGCCCCAGATCCCGACAGGGATGAGGGGGAGGCCGGTGTCCCGGGCGAGGGCGACGGCGCCGGGGCGGCCGCGCAGGACCGGGTCGAAGAAGTCGTGACCGCCCGGGATCGTGCCTTGGGGGAACACCGCCACCATCTCGCCCGCTTGGAGCGCAGCTCGAGCCTGGACGAGCGGCTCATCACTGCCGCTGCCGCGATCGACCCGGATGGCGCCGAGGGCGGTGGTGATCGGCCCGACGAGCGGGGCCTCGGTCACCTCCTTCTTGGCCAGGAACCGTATCGGGCGGCCGATGCGGGCTGCGGTGTAGGCGAGGAGGAGCGGGTCGAGGTAGCTGCGGTGGTTGGCGGCGAGGAGGCAGCCGCCGGAGTCGTTGAGGCGATCGAGGCCCTCGAGGTCGATGCGTACCCAGGGAAGCAGCTCGGGCCGAGCGAGCGGGGCCAGCAACCGCTGGGGCTCGATCCCGATCGGCTTCGGCACCCCGGGGGGTGCGTTGAACCACACGATCGGCCAGTTGCGGGCTCGGGCGTAGAGCAGCAGCCGGTAGTCGGGGTTGACCGCCACCGGGTGCCCGACCCTGGAGAGGAGGGGAAGGTCGAAGAAGCTGTCGGAGTAGGCGTAACTGTCGGCGAGATCGACCAGGTTCGCTCGGGCCCAGTGCACCACCGACCGGGCCTTGCCACGAGACCACACGTACTCGCCGTCGATCGTGCCGTCGTAGCGACCGGTGTCGTCGACCCGGTAGCGGGTCGCCAGCACGTCGTCGAGGTCGAGCAGCGTGGCGAGTGGCTCGATGAGGTCGTACGGGGTGGTCGTGGCGAGCACGACCTTGAGGCCGGCGCTCTGGTGCCGTTCGATCGCTTGGCGGGCATAGGGCTCGATCCGCTCGGCCAGCTCGGGCGCGACCGCTCGGCCGACCTCCCGCACCTGTTCCTGGCACCAGCCCCTGGCCGCCCGCGCTCCCTGCCGGCCGATCAGCATCGACGGGAGCGTCTCGCCGACCGTGTCGAACAGGCCGAACACGAATCGCTCCACCCCGGTCTGACCTCGTCGCAGGACGCCGCGCTCTCGTAGCGCAGCCGAGATCACCGGTCCGCTGCTTCCCAGCAGCAGCGTGCGATCGAGATCGAAGACGGCGGCGGCGTCGGCCATGCGGGCACGGTAGGCGAGCGCCCGGCCGATCGGTTCATCGTCTGCGGCCAAAACGACGAAACCGGCCGCCAAGCGACCGGTTTCGGTGCGTGTGCCGGACTGGAAGGGGGGGGACCTATCCGGCTCGCAGTGCTCAGTCAGCATCTCAGAGGGGGACCTGGTGCTGTGAACGTTTCTCACTATACCGAAGACTCGACCATCTGGCTACCTGTTGGTAATGATACCTATCATTCAATTATCAGATAGATGCTTGACGGTCCTTGTCGAGGCCAGATGTGCGGAGGCGGTGTTCACCGGAAACTGCGTCAGTTGACCACCTGTCGTGTGTTGAACTGACGCAAGAAGGGAAATCCCGCCCATCGAGTTCATTGTCAGAAGAGATCTATGTCATCATCTTGAGTGATGGACCTCCGCCAGCTCCAGGCCTTCCTGGCCGTGGTCGACCACGGCGGCTTCACCGCCGCTGCCAAGGCCACCCACACGGTGCAATCGAACATCTCCACCCACGTGGCACGGCTCGAACGGGAACTAGACGCTACCTTGATCGACCGCTCCACCGGTCGCCCGACCCAGGAGGGTGAGGCGGTACTGGTGCGGGTACGGCGCATCCAGAACGAGCTCAGCTCCCTCGAATCCGACGTGTCGTCGCTGCGCGGCTCGCCCCGCGGCCTCGTCCGCATCGGCATCATCGGCACCACGGCCCGGTGGTTGACGCCGATCCTCGTCGACGAGCTGGCGGCGATCGCCCCCGACATCCAACTCGTCGTCGCCGACGGCACGACGCGCTCGCTCGAGCTGCGCTTGCTCGACGGTGAGCTCGACCTCGGGGTCGTCTCCCTCCCCGTCGACGACCCCGAGATCGTCACCGAGCCCCTGTTCACCGAGAATCACATCGTCGTCGGCCCCAAAGACCACCCGTTGGCCCGATCCAACTCCGAGGTCGGTCTCGATCAGCTCGCCCAGTATCCCCTGCTCCTGGCCGCTCCCGGCACGCCGTTTCGTCAGGAGGTCGAGGAGGTCTTCCGGAAGGCCGGCCTGCGACTCAAGGCCAAGATGGAGGTCGACGGCCTCCGGCTGCTGGCCTCGATGGCGTTCCAGGGGCTCGGCGTCTCGATCGTGCCAGCCACCGCCGCGCCGGGGTGGATCGGCGGGCCGTGGACCCGGATCCCGGTCAGCGGCCTGTCGCGGCGCACGGTCGGTCTCGCTCATCGCCGACGGGGCATGCCGACCGTCGCCGCTCAGACCGTCGACGACGTCGTGCAGAGCATCATCAACGCCCGCGCTCCCGACGTACCCGGGCTCCAGCTCGCCGAGATCTGAGCCGCCGCCGAGGAGAGCGAACTCTTGGCCCGCCACCGCAATCGGGGCTTTACCGGCTAGACACGACTGGTGGTTGTGCACTTTCGGGCCCGCTCGGCACCGCTGACTAAGGTCGCGACGGCCGACCTCGATGGTCGAACGGTTGTCATGGCCACGATCGGCCCTGGCGACGACAACGGCGGCCTCACCAGTGCCGATGCCGCAACGCTGGCCGACGGCGTCCGATCCGCACGAGACCAGAGGCTCCCGTTCGTGGCGAGGTTGACGATGTCGGGGGTCTCGGTCGCCGAGGGCTTGGACGCGGCCGACGCCTGGGGCCGGGTCGCCCGGGAGCTGGTCCGAGCAAGCGGCGTCATCCCCATCCTGATGGCGGTGCACGGCCCGGTCGTGTCCGGCCCATCGCTGCTGCTCGGTCTGGCCGACGTGGTCGTCTTCACCCCCGAGGCGTACGCGTTCGTCACGGGACCGGCCGTCGTGCAGAGCTACACCGGCGAGCCGATCACGACCACGGCGCTCGGCGGGGTCGGCGCCCATTCTCGCAACACCGGTTTGGCGTCGCTGGTCGTCGACTCGCCCGAGGCGGCCCTCGACGGTCTCGCCGCCGTGCTCCAGCACCTGCCGGACCACGTCGACGAGTCACCGCCGAACCTCCCTACCGACGACCCAACCAACCGGCCGACCCCCGAGGCGGCCGACCTGCTCCCGACCACGGCGATCGGATCGTACGACGTGCGGGAGATCGTCCACATCGTCGCCGACGACGGCGAGTTCCTCGAGCTCAGGGCCGGTTGGGCCCCGAACCTCGTCACCGGCTTCGCCTTCATCGGTGGGCACTCCGTCGGAGTCGTGGCCAACCAGACCCAGGCCCTGGCCGGCAGCATCGACATCCCTGCGGCCCAGAAGGGCGCCAGTTTCGTGACGATGTGCGACAGCCTGAACGTGCCGATCCTCACCATGGTCGACACCTCCGGGTTCCTGCCGGGCAAGGATCTCGAGTGGCGAGGCATGATCCGCCACGGCGCCCAGCTGGCCTTCGCCTACGCCCGGGCCACCGTGCCCCGGATCGGGTTGATCCTCCGCAAGTCCTACGGCGGGGCCTACATCGTCATGGACTCCCGCTACATGGGCAACGACCTGATGCTGGCCTGGCCCTCGGCCGAGGTGGCGGTGATGGGGGCGAAGGGCGCCGTCGAGATCCTCCATCGAGGGGCCACCGATGAGCAACGCCGCAAGCTCGAAGCCGAGTACGAGGACCAGTTCCTCACCCCCTACGTGGCGGCCGAACGGGCCTCGATCACGGCGGTGATCGACCCGGCGGAGACCAGGCGGGAGATCGCGGCCGCCCTCGACCTGCTGGTGACGAAGCGGGAGCGGCTCCGCCCCCGGCGCCACGACAACTCCCCGCTCTGATCGCTCGCCTGCTATGCAGGTGGCATGTCCAGCTCCGAACGGGTCCGCGCCGAGACGAAGGATCACGTCCTGGTCATCACGATGACCCGGCACGACAAGCGCAACGCCATCGACGGCGAGATGACCAAGGCGCTCGACGCGGCGCTCAACGCCCTGGATGACGACCCGGACCTGTGGGTCGGCATCCTCACCGGCGGGCCGGACATGTTCTGCGCGGGGACCGACATGGCGGCGACGTCCGGGTCGCCAACCGAGCGGGGCGGCGTCTATGGAGTCGTCGGTCGAACCCGCACCAAACCGCTGATCGCGGCGGTCGAGGGCGTCGCCTACGGCGGCGGCTTCGAGGTGGTCATGGCCTGCGATGTCGTCATCGCCGCGTCCAACGCCCGCTTCGGCCTGCCGGAGGTGAAGCGGGGGCTGGTCGCTACGAGCGGAGCGCTGTTCCGGGCCGCTCGGGTCCTGCCGCTCAACGTGGCGAAGCAGCTGCTCCTCACCGGGGCCGATCTCTCGCCAGCCGACGCCTACCGGCTCGGCCTGGTCAACGAGGTAACGGAGCCCGGCGAGGCCCTCGATGCCGCGCTCGGGTGGGCCGAGTCGATGACCGCCAACGCCCCCGTCGCCGTGCAGCAGTCGCTCCGTGTCGTCGATGCGTTGGCGTCGGCGACCGACGCCGAGGGCTGGGCGCTCACGACCGAGGCCCGCAAGGTGATCGGCGCCTCCGACGACGCCAAGGAGGGGGTCGCCGCGTTCTTCGAGAAGCGTGCCCCCCGATGGACCGGACGCTGAACATCACCTGGTCCTCAGGTCGCGTGGGAAGAGGTCGATGGGTGTGACGGGATACCCCCTCGGGGACTAGATTCGCCACAACAGCCAGGTAAAGGTCACGCACAGCGCGGTGCGAACGACGATGTCCCACAGCCGAGACAGGAGTGCACGCGTGCCCGAATCCGTAACCATCACCGACAACCGCACCGGTGAGTCGGTGGAGATTCCCATCGTCGACGGGGGCGTCGACGCGAAGGCATGGTCACAACTCATGCCCGGTACCTGGTTCCTCGATCCCGGCTTCACAGCGACGGCCTCCACCACCAGCGCGATCACCGAGCTCGACGGTGGCAACGGCATCCTCCGCTACCGGGGCTACCCGATCGAGCAGCTGGCCGAGGACTCGACGTTCCTCGAGGTGTGCTACCTCCTCCTTGTC
>Ga0224508_10001715_pt1 | contig 19448 bp, 21 predicted proteins | sample SF_Jan12_sed_USG_4_FD_170157 | JGI IMG/M metagenome (GOLD analysis project Ga0224508, IMG submission 170157) | Sediment microbial communities from San Francisco Bay, California, United States - SF_Jan12_sed_USGS_21 | ecosystem: Environmental > Aquatic > Marine > Sediment | place: USA... | reverse complement strand
GCTATGATGGTTCTCTGGAGCAGCGCACCTGGGGTGAGCGCAACACTGCCGAAATCCGGCACCCGATGAGTCGCGGTTTGCCGTTTCTCTCACAGTATCTTGACATGCCAAGGGATCCGCTCAACGGCGATACCAACCTGCCCAAGGCTCAGGGACCCAAATTCGGCGCCTCCGAGCGGTTTTCGGTCGCGCCCGGTGACGAGGCCAATGGCCTGATGCATATGCCGACGGGGCAGAGCGGTCATCCCTTGTCGCCCTTTTATCGGCGTGGCCACGAAGACTGGGTCGAGGGGCGGCCGTCGCCGTTTCTGCCCGGCGAGACGCGACATAAGCTGACTCTCCAAGCTGCACGGCAGGCGCACTGACACAGCGGGCACATTTTTTTCGGTAAGATGGTCGCTGTAATCTAACAAGCGGACAACAGCATGGCAGATGGCAGATTTTCTGGAACGAGTAGTTACGTCGCAACCGACGATCTGATGATGGCCGTCAATGCCGCCGTTACGCTGGAGCGGCCAATCCTGATCAAGGGTGAACCCGGCACCGGCAAGACCCAGCTTGCGATCGAAGTCGCCACTTCACTCGGCAGGCCCCTTTACGAGTGGCATATCAAGTCGACGACCAAGGCGCAGCAGGGTCTCTACGAATACGACGCCGTGGCGCGGCTGCGCGATTCTCAGCTGGGCGACGATCGCGTGCACGACATTGCCAATTACATCGTGCGCGGCAAACTCTGGGAGGCATTCGAGTCCGACGTGCAGCCGGTACTGCTGATCGATGAGGTCGACAAAGCCGATATCGAGTTTCCAAACGACCTGTTGCGGGAACTCGATCGCATGGAATTCTATGTGTATGAAACCAAACAGCTGATCCAGGCGACGCATCGACCGATCATCGTCATTACGAGTAACAATGAGAAAGAGCTGCCGGATGCTTTTCTGCGGCGGTGTTTCTTCCACTACATCAAGTTTCCGGACAAGGCAACGATGGAGAAGATCGTCGACGTGCATTATCCGAAATTAAAGAAGACGTTGCTCCGTGAGGCGCTCAACGCCTTTTACAAAGTACGCGAAGTGCCGGGATTAAAGAAAAAGCCTTCTACGTCGGAATTGCTCGACTGGATCAAGCTGTTACTGGCCGAGGACATACCGCCTGAAGCGCTGCGTTCCGAAGATTCGCGCAAAGCCATTCCGCCGCTGTACGGCGCGTTGTTGAAGAACGAGCAGGATGTGCATTTGTTCGAGCAGCTCGTGTTCCTGGATCGGAGGTCGGGGCACCAGTAAACCACCATGTTGATTCCATTTTTCTATTTGCTTCGCGACGGCGGCATGAAAACGTCGATCACGGAAATGTTGACCTTGTTAGAGGCGATGAAAAAGGGACTGGCGGGTCACAGCGTTGACGATTTCTACTTCCTGTCACGTGCGTGCCTCGTCAAGGACGAATCGCAGCTCGACCGTTTCGACCGCATTTTTGCGGCCTACTTCAAAGGCGTCGAAGATGCCCTGGCCGACCTGATGCAGGACGTACCTGAAGAATGGCTGGTAAAGCAGGCGGAACTCTATTTAACAGAGGAGGAACGCGCCCAGATCGAAGCAATGGGCGGCTTCGAAGAGCTGATGCGGGCCCTCCAGGAGCGGCTGGAGGAACAGGATGAACGCCATCAAGGCGGCAGCAAGTGGATCGGCACGGCTGGCACCTCGCCGTTCGGGGCCTACGGGTACAACCCGGAAGGAGTGCGTATCGGGCAGCGGGGTTCGCGTAATCGCAGCGCGGTCAAAGTGTGGGATCAGCGCCAGTATCGCAATCTCGATGACTCGGTCGAACTCGGTACGCGCAATATCAAGGTCGCGCTGAGGCGCCTGCGCAAATTCGCGCGTGAGGGCGCCGCTGACCAGCTCGATCTGGAGGATACGATCGACAAGACCGCCCGCAATGCGGGGTTGCTCGATATTCGCATGGTTCCTGAACGGCATAACGCCGTAAAGGTACTGCTGTGCCTGGATATCGGCGGCTCGATGGACGACCACGTCCGCGTGTGTGAGGAGATGTTTTCGGCTGCCCGCAGCGAGTTCAAGCATCTGGAGTATTTTTACTTCCACAATTTTGTCTATGAAAGCATGTGGAAGGACAATCGGCGACGCCACGCGGAGCGCATTCCGACGCTCGATATCGCACACAAGTACGGTGCCGACTACAAGCTGATATTCGTCGGTGATGCGACGATGAGTCCGTACGAGATCGTCTACGCGGGGGGTAGTGTGGAGCACTGGAACGAGGAGCCCGGCGCCATCTGGATAAAGCGCCTGCTGCACACTTATCCGAAGGCTATCTGGCTCAATCCGGAGCCGAGAAAACGCTGGGACTACACGCCGTCAATCAAGATCACGCGAGAAATTATGGACGACCGCATGTACCCGCTCACGATCGCGGGTCTTGATGATGGAATCAAGGCGCTCCACTAGTGCCGTCGCCGGCACCGAGTGACTGCAGGTCAGCCAGGACTTCGACTGAGTGCGTTTCAGGCTCGACCTCTGCGTAGTGCTTGGCGAGTTGGCCGCGCGGGTCGATTAGAAATGTCTCGCGCCGGGCGCGGTACTCGCCGCGCTTCGTGGTACGAACGCCGTACGCATCAGCCGCTTTGCCGTCCACATCTGCCAGCAGCGGAAACGGCAGGTCGTAGTGCTCGGCAAATTTCTGGTGTGACTCGACGTCATCGAAACTCACGCCCAGGATCTGTGCATTGGCTTTCTTGAAGGCGAATATATTGTCACGAAACTCGCAGGCTTCGGTCGTGCAACCCGGCGTGTCGTCCTTCGGATAGAAATACAGCACGACCCACTGGTCCCGATAATCCTCGAGTGAGTGCAGTTGACCGGTTTGATCCAAGAGCTCGAAATCCGGTGCCGGCTGGCCGACTTCGAATTCGCCAGCCGCAAAGGCTGCGAATGCAAGTGCCGATACCATGAGAAACGAATATGAGTAGTTGCGCATAATTGATTCAAATCTGTTGTAGTGAGCAATTCTGCGACGCATTTGGTGGACGGCGCCGCATGTTGCTAACACTATAATACGATTTGCAGCAAAACGGGCAAGATTCGGTAACTGTCAGGCGTATGAATGAAGTGGCGAATGGCAAGACTAAGGCCGCGCTGGTACTGCCAGGCGGCGGTGCTCGCGGCGCTTTTCAGGTCGGTGTGCTGCGTGCCATAGCCGACCTGGTGCCGAAGGGCACACCTAATCCGTTTGCCGTGATCAGCGGTACTTCGGCCGGCGCAATCAATTCGGTCGTTTTGGCTGCAAAGGCGCGGCGCTTCCGCGTCGCCGTTGCCGAGTTGGAGCGCGTGTGGGCAAATTTCCGCTGCCAGCAGGTATATCGCACCGACAGTCGCGCAATGTTGAAAAGCAGCCTGCACTGGCTTGCGGCAATCGTGCTGGGCGGTTTTCTCGTCGGCATGCCGCGGTCTCTTTTGAACAACTCGCCGTTACGATCCCTGCTCAGTCGTAATATTCGTTTTCCACGAATACAGGACGCTATCGACAACGGCTGGTTGGACGCTATCGCCATCACCGCTGCTGGCTACGGCTCAGCGCGCTCGACGTCGTTTTTTCAGGCGGTGCCAAACCAGGCCAGCTGGTCACGAACACGTCGCATCGGCGTTCGTGGTGATCTGCATCTTGACCATCTAATGGCGAGTATCGCCATACCCATGATATTTCCTCCTGTCCGGCTTAATGGCGAATTTTTTGGCGATGGTGCGATGCGCCAGGCGACGCCGCTTAGCCCTGCAATTCATCTGGGTGCTGATCGCATTCTCGTTGTTGGTGTGCGCGATGAAACAGCCGATAAGGCGCCCGACAAGATGGCGCGGGAAGCGTATCCGAGTTTTGCCCAGATCGCGGGATATATGCTCGACACTTTATTCATGGACGGTTTGTACTCCGATCTCGAGCGCATGACGCGCATCAACCAGATGATTGACGCGATCCATCCTGAGCACAGGACGGGATCTTTGGCGCAGATGCGCGCGATCGATACGATGCTGATCGTGCCGAGCGAAGACCTGCGTATTATTGCCCACAAGCACCATGCTGAGCTGCCGTTTGCAATTCGAGGGCTGCTGCGCGGTATCGGTGGCAAGCAGCCCGGCGAGAATCGCCTGCTGAGTTTTCTGCTGTTTGAGAAAGCCTACACCAAGGAGTTAATAGCCCTCGGCTATCGCGATGCAATGCAGGTCAAACACGAACTACAGGCGTTCGTCATGGGCGAGCAGGTACCGCGGCTGTTCGCGCCCAACTGGATCCAGCGGGATCTGAGTTCTTTGCACGGCACGGTGTAACGGGCGGCCTGCTACAGCAGGAAGGCCGCACCGAGGCCGAGAAACGCCATGTAGCCGATGACGTCGGTCACCGTGGTCAGGACGACGCCGCCCGCCAGGGCCGGATCGATATGCATGCGTTTGAGGCTTAGCGGAATGGCGAATCCCGCAAATGCTGCAACGAACAGATTGATGATCATGGCGGCGGCGATCACTCCGCCGAGTCTCCAGTCACCAAACCAGAGGAAGGTGGCAACAGCAACGACTACGGCCCAACCGAGTCCGTTCAGCAGTCCGACGAGAAGCTCCTTGCGCAGGATGCGCTGTGCGTTCGTCCGATCGACCTGACCGAGCGCAATCGCGCGCGTGATAATTGTCAGTGACTGGCTGCCGGCAACACCGCCCATACTCGGTACCACCGGCATCAGCACGGCGAGTAACACGATCTTGTCAAGAGTCGTCTGAAACAGGTCGACGACGGCGGCGGCCAGAAATGCGGTACACAAGTTTACGCCCAGCCACAAAGCGCGGCGTGTAGCGCTTTTCACAACGGGTGCGAACATGTCGTCTTCTTCGTCGAGACCGGCCGCGCTCATCAACGAGTGCTCGGCCTCGTCGCGAATCACGTCGACGACGTCATCCACGGTAATGCGGCCAACGACGCGGAAGTCATCGTCGACAACCGGAGCCGATAGCAGATCGCGGTTCTCGAATTCCCAGACGACCTGGGTCGACGACGTGTGCGCCGGGATGGGCATTATTTCCGTCGACATGATATTCGTGACCAGGGTTTGCGAATCATTGGATAGCAGTCGCGACAGAAACAGCGCGCCGACATACTCATTGTTTCGGTTGACGACAAAAATCGAGTCTGTGCCATCCGGCATATCGCCGCGTGCCCGGAGGTAGCGACAAACTACCTCGAGCGTGACGTCAGGACGCACCGTCACGATGTCAACATTCATGAGACCGCCAGCGCTGTCCTCATCATAGGCGAGAACCTGGCGCAGGCGCTCTTCGTCCTGTTGGTCCAGCGACTGCAGGACCTGGCGCGTCACCGCTTCCGGCAGGTCGGTCAGCAGGTCGGCGAGGTCGTCGAACTCCATGCCTTCTGTGGCGGCGATGAGCTGCTCTGTCGGCATGCCCTTGATCAGGCCATCGCGAACCTCGTCGGCGACCTCGACGAGCACATCACCCTCATCCTCAGGGTCGACCATTTGCCAAAGAATCGCGCGCTCGCGCAACGGCACCGATTCAAGCAATCGGGCGAGTTCAGACGGATGCAGGCTGTGGATCATGGCGCGCGCGGAGCGCATGCGGCCGCTGTCGAGCTGTTCGCGCAGCAGCTGCAGGTTCGCCTGAGTGTGCTCTCTCGCTTCCATGAATCCGCCCTTCGAGTCAGACGGAGTTTAACCGCTCAGGGGATGCCTGCCGAGTTCATTGTGCCGCGTAAGAACCGGGTCATGCGCGTCGCGCAAAGCTACGGCAAGCTTGTCGGTCATGTAAACGGATCGATGCTGACCTCCAGTGCAACCGACGGCAACGGTGAGGTAACCACGCTGCACATCATTGTACTCCGGTATCCAGCGCTTCAGGAACGCAAGAATGTCCTCGTACATTGCGATGAAGGCAGGCTGGGCGTCGAGAAACTCCGTAACCTCTTTGTCCTTGCCTGTCAGCCCCCGCAACTCGATCGTCCAGTAAGGGTTGGGCAGGCAGCGCAAGTCGAACACGAAGTCGGCGTCAGCGGGAATGCCGTTCTTGAAACCGAATGATTCAATGAGCACTGACAACACGTTTGTCTTGCGGCGATCGATGCGTTCGCGTATCGCGTCCGCGAGTTCGTAAATACTCGTGCGCGAGGTATCGATGATCAGGTCAGCCGAGTTCACGACCTCGGCGAGAATGGCACGCTCACTCTCGATCGCAGCGCGTAGTGCCGTGCCATGTTCTGCCAGTGGATGCCGGCGGCGGGATTCGCTGTAACGCTTTAGTAATACGTCGTCGCTCGCCTGCAGAAACAGCAGTTCGGTCTCGATGCCCTGCTTCCGCAGCTCGGCAATCAGTCCCGGCAATGCCTCCAGGTCTGCACGCCGGTTGCGGGCATCGACGCCGACGGCAAGCAGTTCAGTCCGATCGTCGGATCCCGAGTTAACTTCGTCAATGACCAGCTTCAACAGTGCCGCTGGCATATTGTCGATGCAGTAGTAACCGAGATCTTCGAGTACGTGTAGGGCGACCGTCTTGCCTGAACCGGACAGTCCGCTGACGATTATGAGGCGCATCTCTTTGGACATCGGCCGCTACCTGATTATCAACGTCCCTGCCAGTCTCTCTGGGCGGATTTCAGATTCATTTTGATAGTGGATACGGCGGCGCCAATCAGCGAATCGTATAACTCACTGCTTGTCTTAGCCTCGCGCATGTTCTGGCGTAGTTCACGATCGCCAAGCAGATCCGCAATGCTGGAGACGTTGGCCTGATGACTTTCGTTGATTACTGTGGGCACCATCATGCCAAAAACCAGGTCGACATCCTCACCGTCGGGCGAATCGAAATCGACAGGCTCGCTTAGCTTGATCAACGCGGCAATGTTTTCGTCGATGCCATCCACGCGACAGTGCGGAAAAGCGACGCCCTGGTCGAGGCTCGTGCAACCCAGGCGTTCGCGCTCTATCAGGCGCTCGAAGATGTCATCGGCAGCAATTTCCGGGGTCGGCCGAACCAGCAGCTCACTGAGGATTTCGAGACAGTGTTTCTTGCTGCGCGCGTGTGCGTTGCACAACACTCGGTCGGGCTTGATGATCTCTTCGAGGAGCATATCGTCTGCGCAGTGCGAAATTTAGCATTTCCTGGCAGCTTGTCAGCCGCCAGGCACGTGGCCAGGTTTAGCTGTATTTTCTCTTGCGTCCATCCCTGGCATGGTGATCGACAAGCTTTTCTTTGTATTTTCTTACTCGTCGGTCAAGCTTGTCTGCAAGCCCATCTATTGCCGCGTACATATCGTCCTTAGTCGCGTCAGCATAGATCGTACCACCATTCACGTTAACCGTGGCTTCGGCCTTATGCCGCAGTTTTTCGACGGTCAGAATACAGTGAACACCGGAAACGAGATCAAAATGTCGTCCGATCTTCTCTATTTTGCTTTCAACATAATCCCGCAGGGACTCGGTGATCTCAATATGATGGCCTGATACATTTAACTGCATAGTCTTCTCCCTTACTTACGCCGTGCGTTTTCTGCGTTCGCTCGACGACGCTATGTTCATGGACTCACGGTACTTTGCGACCGTTCTTCTCGCAACAGTAATTCCCTCCTCTGCAAGTAGACTGGCAATCTTGCTATCGCTAAGCGGCTTGGCCGGATTTTCCGCCCCAATCAATTTACGAATTTTCGCGCGCACGGACGTAGACGACTGATCCTCACCCGACGCTGATGCGAGATGCGAGGAAAAGAAGTACTTAAACTCGAACACGCCGCGTGGCGTATGCATGTATTTGTTGGTTGTCACACGCGAAATCGTCGACTCGTGCATGCCGATCTCTTCGGCGATATCCCTGAGTACCATGGGCTTCATCGCTTCGTCGCCGTGCTCGAGGAATTCGGTCTGCCGTGACACGATGCTGGTCGCCACTTTCATCAACGTCTCATTGCGAATCTCGAGGCTGCGAATAAGCCAGCGGGCCTCTTGCAGCTGTGTGCGGAGAACTGCGTGATCGCCACTGCCGCGCAGCAGGCGGGCATACTGCTGGTTGACGGACAAACGCGGCACGCCCGTCGGGCTGATCTCGACCTGCCATCGGTTATCGATCTTGCGAACAAAAACGTCAGGAATGACATACTCGGTCGATGCCGGGCTTACTGCAAGACCTGGCTTGGGGTTGCAACTTTTGACCAGTGCCACCGCGTCGTGCAGGTCTTCATCCGACGTTCGCAGCGACCGCCTCAGTTCGCCGAAGTCCCGATTGGCAACCAGGTCAAGGTGCTTGTCTGCGATATCAATCGCCAGCTGCAAGCCCGGCGTCGTGGCATCGAGCTGACTGAGCTGCAATATTATGCACTCAGCGATTGAACGCGCGCCCACTCCGATCGGGTCGAGGCTTTGCACTTTGGCCAGCGTCGCCTCTATCTCCTCAGTCGTTACCGCTGTGCCTGCATCGACGATGGTGGCAATCTCGTCTACGTCAACAGTAAGGTAGCCGTCGTCATTGATCGAATCGATGATGGTCTCACCGATAATCACCTGCCGCGGTTCGAAGTGCTCCATCTCAAGCTGCCAGAGCAGGTGCTCGCGGAGCGTTTGGCCTGATTCGTCCGCAAACTCGTTGATCGGCCGTCCTTCGCCATTCCAGCCGCCATCCTGGATACGGGCTGAAGCACTGGATTGCCAGCTGTCCTCGGCGCGGATGGTTTCTATCTCGGCGGTGGTTTCTGCACTGGTTTGCGGGACGTCCGGAAGATCCTCCATCTCGAGCATGATGTTCTCTTCGAGAGCATCCTGAATCTGCGCGTTCAGATCGAGAACGGGTAGCTGCAACAAGCGAATGGCCTGCTGCAGCTGCGGTGTCATTGTCAGCGTCTGACCTAATTTTAGCTGCAGTGACGGTTTCAGCATAAGATCCGGGTTTTGGCAGATATTGGTATCTGCACAGCAGTGAATGTGTTAGCAGTCTGCCTCAGAGTTTGAACTCCTGTCCGAGATACACTTCTCGTACATGATGATTTTCCAATATTTCATCGGGCGAGCCTGATGCGATCAAACTCCCATCACTGAGTATATAGGCTCTGCCGCAAATTCCGAGAGTTTCGCGAACATTATGGTCAGTAATCAATACGCCGATACCGCGCTCGCTCAGGTGCTTGATTATGCGCTGGATATCCAGGACTGATATCGGGTCGACGCCGGCAAATGGCTCGTCGAGCAGCACAAACAGCGGATTCGCGGCCAGTGCGCGCGCAATCTCGACGCGGCGTCGTTCGCCGCCTGACAGGCTGATACCCAGACTGCCTCTGACGTGGCCCACGTGCAGCTCCTCCAACAGGTTCTCAAGCTCCTGCTCGCGGCCCGAATGGTCCAGATCGTCGCGGATTTCGAGAATTGCAAGGATATTCTGCTCGACACTCAGTTTGCGAAATATCGACGCTTCCTGTGGCAGGTAACCAACGCCCAGCTTGGCGCGGCGATGCATCGGTTGCGCTGTAAGATCGTGGCCATCCAGCAATATCGTGCCGGCATCCGCCGCGATCAGGCCAACGATCATATAGAACGCGGTCGTCTTGCCGGCACCGTTCGGACCGAGCAGCCCGACGACCTCACCGCTCTTTATCTCGAGGGAAAGGCTCTTGACGACTTTGCGGAGTTTGTAGCTCTTGGAGATATCCTGAACACTGAGGATACTCATGGATCGTCAGCTCCGGCGGCGGTATCTTCGGCTGCCGTCCCGGCCGCAGCATCACCCGACTGGTCACTGTCCTCGCGCTGCGCCTGCGCAGTGTCAGCAGGCGTGTACGTAATCTTGACCTTCTCATCGCCGATTCCCGAAGACTGCGCCTTGATGCGTTGCGCCCGGATGTCGTAGACGAGGAGGCCGGACGAGATCTGATTGCCGCCCTCAATAATCTTTGCTTCCCCGGAGAACTCGACAACGCCTGAATCGAGATCATATTCAAGCAGGCCCGCCTCTGCGTAGGTGATTTCGTCAGACCCGGGGCGGCGGAGGCGAAATGTTGCGGGCGAGCCCTCGACCGTTGCCAGACGCAGTTTGTGATCGGTGAACCGCAGACTTGCCGAATCACATTCGATATGTCCGTTGTCGACATCAATCACGACATTGCCAACAAAGCGCCAGACGCTGTCCTGGAAGTCGAGTTTGCTGGCGCGCCCTTCATCGGCCTGAATGCCGACGGTGCCTTGCGACAGCTTTAGTCCGCGAAACAGCAGCATGGAGCTCTTGCCGTCATAGTCGGTTGAATCGGCATCGAGCGAAATTGGCAGCCGCAGGTCCGTCACCTGCGCAAATGCGAGGTTTGATAACAATATCAATGCAAGGCCGTGGCGAATCATCTGCGCGTTTAGATCGGTTTAAGGTACGAATTTTCCGCTAACGTTGGATTTCAGCTCGAGTCGGTTTTCCTTCAACGATGCTAGCATGCCGGTCGCGGTCAAACTGCGAGCACCGATGCGAATCTGCACGCGCTCATCGGTTTCGGCAAGGTAATTCTCCGGATCGAGTTCGAGGTATTGAGTGCGGATCTCCGTATCGCTACCCGAAAAACCCTGGCTGCTGACCGCCGTGACGTGGCCACGTAACAACACGCGCTTCTCGTTCCTGTATATCGTGGCGGTATCGGCATTGACCTTCCACGGCACTTCGCTTTGCGGGGAATAGTCGATCAGGACATCCGTAAACGCAATATGGTCTTCCTCCCGCTGCTCGGCATGCTCGGCCCGGATTTCGTATAAAAGGCCGCCGTCCGGACCGGTGCCAAGAATTCGTGCCGACTTCAGATAGTAACCTCGCTGCACGGGGTCGAAGGGCGTTTCCTCTGTTTCATCCGACTGATGTTGGCGCGCCAGGTACCAGCTGGCAAACGCGCCGGCCGCCAACAGCACGAATGTGATAATACTGCGCAGATTGATCACCTGCCGCTATCCCGCGCCGCCAGCACCAGGTCACAAACTTCACGAACGGCACCGAAACCGCCTTTGGCCATCGTCGTGTAATCACAGCGTTCGCGAACAACGCTGACCGCGTTTGCGACAGCCACTGCGTAGCCGACTTTTTCCAGCAGCGTCAGATCCGGCACGTCATCGCCGACATAGACACAGTCTGCTTCGCTGATGCCCAAAGCTGCAGTGAGTGCGTCGAATGCGGCGATCTTGTCCTTGCACCCCTGGATGACGTGCGTCACGCCCAGCTCGCCCATGCGTTGCGCAACTGCGTCAGACCGCCGGCCACTGATAACCGCGACTTCGATGCCAGCCGCAAGAAGCTGCCGCACTCCGAAACCGTCCTGCGTGCAAAAAGCCTTTGATTCAACGCCATCGTTCGACAGGTAAAAGCGACCGTCGGTGAACACGCCGTCGACATCGAACGCCACGAGCCGCGTATCGCAAAGCCGATTGTGGGTACTGGAAGCGCTCACATGATGCCTGCGCGAAAAAGGTCATGAATATTCAGCGCGCCGATCAGTCGTCGCTGCTCGTCGGCGACGAGCAGCGAAGTTATCTTGTTTTCTTCCATGAGGTGGATGGCTGCGGCGGCGAGCACCTCGGCAGAAACCGTTTTGCAGTTCGTGTGCATGATCTCTTCCATCTTCGTCTCATGTACATCGAAACCTGCATCCAGCGCGCGGCGCAAATCGCCATCAGTAAAAATGCCGAGAATTCGCTCCTGTGAATCGATTACAGCTGTCATACCAAGGCCTTTCTCGGATATTTCCATCAGGCCATCCTTGAGTCTGACATCCGGTGCAACGGCAGGTATCGCGGCTCCGGTACGCATCACATCGGCGACTCGCAGTAACAGCCGCTTGCCGAGACTGCCGCTTGGGTGTGAGCGGGCGAAATCTTCCGCCGTGAAGCCACGAATCTTCAGTAAAGCGACGGCCAGCGCGTCGCCCATCGCTAGCGTCGCAGTGGTGCTCGCCGTAGGCGCCAGATTGAGCGGACAGGCCTCTTCGGCGACGCTGACGTCGAGGTGCGCGTCTGCAGCTTCGGCAAGAGTCGATTCAGGGCTGCCCGTTATCGAGATCAGTCGAGCGCCCATGCGCTTGACCAGCGGCAGGATCGTCACGACTTCGTCAGTCTCACCGGAGTAGGACACTGCCAGAAGCAGATCCTGCTCGGTGATCATACCCAGGTCGCCATGGCTTGCTTCCGCAGGGTGCATGAAGAATGCGGGGGTACCGGTGCTCGCGAGAGTTGCCGCAATCTTGCTGCCGATATGGCCGGATTTGCCCATGCCGGTAACGACGACCCGACCCGGCGTGTCCAGACAAAGCCGGCAGGCTGCGACAAAAGTACCATCCAGCCGCCCGCGCAGTGCATCGACCGCGCGGGACTCGATGTTGAGTACCTCGCTCGCCAGAGCCAGCAATTCGTCCTGATCAAGGTCTTGCGCCACGTGAGGGCCTCGGGCGGGGGTCATTGCGGCATTCTAACGTTTTGCAGCACGACGTAGGAATCGTAGGCGATAAACGCAACCAGCAGGGCGATCCCCTCAATTCTCGACAACTCGCTCTTGCCCTCGTAGTCATAGGTCATGGCATACAGGACGAGTGTGAACGCGACCATGACGAAAACGTGCAATGACAACACGCTCGGTGCAAGTGGCGTCGGCGCGATTGCCGCCGCTATGCCGATCACTGCGAGCAGGTTGAATATGTTGGAGCCCACAATATTGCCGATCGCCAGACCATACTCGCCCTTAATGGCACTGACGAGTGACACGGCCAGCTCCGGGAGGCTGGTGCCGAAAGCGATGAGCAAGATACCGATGACGACCTCGCTGACACCGAGCACGCGGGCGATTGAGCTTGCGCCATCGACAAGAAGCTGCGCTCCTACCAGCAGGGTCGCAAGGCCCAGGATCAGCCAGAAAATCGCTAATGGCATGCGGACACCCGTCGGTATTTCGGCCTCGAAATCCTGTTTTATCGGGTCGCCCGGTGCGGACCGCATGCCAAGTCGCGCGAGCCAGATCATGACGATAACGAGGCCCGTAAGCATCACCAGGCCATCGACCCGGCTCAGGTACGAGTCAAGAAACAAGGATACCGTTAGCAAGGTGACGGCGAGTAGTGCCGGCATTTCACGCCGCAGCGTGGCTGAGCGCAGCTCTATAGGACGAAAAATGGCAACACAACCGAGGACCAGCCCGATATTCACGATATTGGAACCGATGGCGTTGCCGACGGCCAGTCCGGGCTCACCGCGCAGCCCCGCGACGATGGATACCAGGATTTCGGGCGCTGATGTCGCAAAGGCGACGATGGTGAGGCCGATCAATAGCGGCGCGACGCCCAGATTGCGTGCCGCCGCCGCAGCGCCATGAACAAAGCGGTCTGCGCCCCAGATCAGGAGGATGAGGCCGGCGATCACTTCAAGGATGTTGCCAAGCATAGAGTTATTTCTTATCGGTCCTGGCTTTCTAATCGCTGCTGCTCATTCAGTCCGGCGATCGTGCACCTGACTCGGGCGCATTATGATACACAATCGGGATGACGCGTTGGGAAGCATGGCGCATTCCCGGTACACTGCGCGCCCCGGGAGCAGACTTCTTTATTTGATAGTATGAATCCAGACGAGATCACACGACTGATCGAAGCGGGCTTTGACAATGCGGTCGTAAGAGTTGCCAGCGACGACAATACGCACTTTGAAGTCCTCGTTGTCGCCAATGAATTCGCCGGCATGCGACCGCTGGCACGACACCAACTGGTCTATAAGACACTTGGCGCTCTGGTGGGCAACGAAATACATGCGTTGTCAATCCGTGCGCTCACACCAGGTGAATGGGAACAACGGTCGGGCTAGCAACCAGTGGACAAATTACGCATTACCGGCGGTACGACTCTCGAGGGCAAAGTCTCGATTTCGGGGGCAAAAAATGCGGCCCTGCCGATCCTGGCGGGCACGCTACTTGCGACCGAGCCTGTGACGGTTAGCAACGTACCGCATCTAAAAGACGTCACGACTACTATCTCCTTGCTGCAGATGCTGGGCGCCCAGGTAACCGTTGACGATCAGCTGAACGTCGAGGTCGATGCAAGACATGTCAACAGGCGCGAAGCCCCCTACGATCTCGTCAAGACTATGCGCGCATCGATTCTCGTGCTCGGCCCGCTCGTTGCGCGCTTTGGTGAAGCGGATGTTTCCTTGCCTGGTGGCTGTGCAATCGGCGCTCGTCCGGTAAACCTGCATGTGGCCGGACTGCAGTCCATGGGTGCCAGCGTTGTCGTTGAGAACGGCTTTATCAAGGCACGCGCCGGCCGTCTCAGGGGAGCGCACATTGTTTTCGATACCGTGACCGTCACAGGCACTGAAAACCTGCTCATGGCGGCCGTCCTGGCAGATGGCGAAACCGTGCTGGAAAACGCGGCACGGGAGCCGGAGGTGGCCGACCTGGCCAGGTTTCTGACCACAATGGGCGCCAAAATTGACGGTGCCGGAACCGGTACCATTATTATTCAAGGCGTTGCTGCGCTTGGCGGCACCCGCTACTCGGTTTTGCCAGATCGAATCGAAACCGGCACTTACCTTGTCGCGGCGGCCATGACCGGTGGGCGCCTTCGGGCCTGCAATGCGGCGCCGCATACGCTGGAAGCAGTCCTGATCAAGTTGACGGAGGCTGGCGCGGCGATTACAACCGGCGAGGACTGGATCGAACTGGATATGCGCGGCAGACGGCCGCGGTCGGTCGACGTCCGTACGGCACCGTATCCGGCATTTCCGACAGATATGCAGGCCCAATTCTGTGCGATGAACGCCGTTGCAGACGGCGTGGGCACTATTACGGAAACCGTGTTCGAAAATCGCTTTCAGCACGTGCTCGAATTACAGCGTATGGGCGCCGATATTCAGCTCGAAGGCAACACGGCTATCTGCACCGGTGTGCGGAAACTGACAGCAGCTCCGGTCATGGCCACAGATTTACGGGCGTCGGCCAGCCTTGTTCTGGCGGGTCTTGCCGCTGACGGTGAGACGACCGTAGATCGTATTTACCATGTCGACCGGGGCTATGAACGCATCGAGGAAAAACTGCGCCAGCTCGGTGCGACAATACGGCGCGTGCCTCGCTAGCAGGATCTGGGCGGGAGCTGTGTGGGCCGTTCGCCGACAACGATCGTCGCACGAAGCTCTGACGGGTCCCGCCAGGCGAGGATGTCGACCCGATCGCCCGGATCACTTCCCGCTACCAACAGCCTCGCCTGGCGCTGGTTGAAAATTGGTTCGCCATTGATTGACAGAATAACGTCACCGCAACGAAGTCCGGCGGCTTCGGCCGGGCTGCCTCCGTAGATGCCTTCGAGCAGGATGCCGACATTGCGCTCGGCGCCAAGCGCGGCGCGCTCAGCCGGCGTCATGTCGTCCGGAATAAATCCGATCCAGCCACGAATCACCCTGCCGTGCTTTTTTATCTCGGCAACGACGCCGCGTACGAGGTCCACAGGAATCGCAAATCCTATGCCCTCGGTATTGTTGTCTTGCGCCAGGACCGCCGTATTGATACCGACGAGTTCGCCGCTCACGTTGATCAGCGCCCCTCCGGAATTGCCGGCATTGATAGCTGCGTCCGTCTGAATGAAATTCTCGTAAGTGGTCAGGTTTAGCATGCCGCGACCTGTCGCGCTGACGATGCCCTGAGTGACCGATTTCGTTAGCCCGTAGGGATTGCCGATCGCCAGCACGACGTCGCCGATACGCAGCTGTCCCGAGCTTCCCATACGAACCGTGGGCAACTCGCCAAGCTCGACCTTGAGCAGTGCGAGATCCGTCTCCGCATCGAATCCGACGACTTCGGGTTCTGCGCTGCGTCCGTCGCTGAGCTGGACCTGGGTTTCGGCTGCATCGGCAACAACATGGAAATTGGTGACCAGGTAGCCGCTCGGATCGATCACAACTGCCGAGCCGTAGCTTCTCTCTACGCGGAATCGAGGCTGCCCGTCATCGGGAGAACGGTATTCCGCCAGCCGTGTCGTGTAGACGTTGGCAACGGCGGGGGCGCTGATATCGACCGCGTCGGCATAACTGGCGACAAACCCGGTGCCGGAGATCGTCGGCAGGAGTTCCGGGCGGACGAGTACGACGAGAAACGCGATCGCCAGGCCGACGACGATCGACTGCAGAATAAACAACAAAGCTGATTTCAGTCCCGCCAAGAGAATACCCTTGAAAATCAGATCCTAGTGGCCGTCCATCTAGCAAAATTCGACAAGCCGCGTGTATAATCCCGCCCTTGGTTCCGCACCTGGTCCAGGAGCAGTCGTCATCCTGACGGCAAACCGGATCTGCTGCAAATCTACAAGTATCGATACCAGACAAAAAACGCGCTGATTCAGGGCACTGGATGCAAACCTCTTTCAGCCGTTCGTACAGGAGTGCCTGATGAACGACGACGACGTTGATCGTCTAGATCGAAACAGACGTCATTTTCTTACCGTTGCTACCGCCGTTACCGGACTTGTGGGCGTCGGGGCGGCGGCAGTTCCGTTCTTGTCCTCTCTGAAACCGAGTGCCAGGGCGCAGGCACTGGGTGCCCCGGTAGAAGTCGCCATAGGCTCGTTACAGCCAGGCGAACTGGTCAGGGTTCTATGGCGGGGCAGACTGGTGTTTGTGCTGCGTCGCAGTCAGGAGATGCTGAAGTCGCTACCCGAACATGACGATGAGCTGAGAGATCCGAATTCCGAGGTTGCCGAACAGCAGCCCGGGTACGCGGTCAACGAATATCGCTCCGTCAAGCCGGAATTCCTGGTCATCGAGGGATCCTGCACCCATCTTGGCTGTGCACCATTGCAGGATTTCGAGGTGCGTCCCAGCGAGAACTGGGGCGGCGGTTTTTTCTGCCCGTGCCACGGCTCGAAGTTTGACCTGGCCGGGCGCGTGTACAAAGGTGTTCCGGCGCCGACTAATCTGCGCATTCCGCCGCACCGATTCGTAAGGGATGATTTGATCCTGATTGGTCAGGACTCAGGAGCGGCGTAATGGCACGAGTCGAGGCAGAGGTGGGTAAGCCTAAAGGCGGGTTCATGCAGTGGATTGACGATCGTTTTCCATTTTCGGAGACGATGCGGTACCACGTAACCGAGTACTACGCCTCCAAGAACTTCAACATCTGGTACGTTTTCGGCGTGCTGGCGTTCGTCGTGCTGGTCATCCAGTTGCTGACCGGTATTTTCCTGACAATGAATTACAAACCGTCAGCGGCAGAAGCGTTTGCATCTGTCGAATACATCATGCGCGACGTCGAATGGGGCTGGTTGATTCGCTATATGCATTCAACAGGCGCGTCCTTCTTCTTCATTATCGTGTACCTGCACATGTTTCGGGCAATGCTATACGGCTCGTACAAGAAACCTCGCGAGCTCATCTGGCTAATCGGCATGCTGATTTTCCTGGTGCTCATGGCCGAGGCATTCGCGGGCTATCTGCTGCCGTGGGGTCAGATGTCGTATTGGGGTGCCCAGGTGATCATCTCGCTGTTTGGTGCGATTCCCGGTATCGGCGAGGCGCTCGTTGAAATTATCCGTGGCGATTACTCGATTTCCGATATCACGCTGAACCGGTTTTTTGCTTTACATGTGATTCTATTGCCATTGGTCTTGATCGCGCTCATCTTCGTGCACATCGTTGCGCTGCACGAGGTGGGCTCGAATAATCCGGACGGCATCGAAATCAAGGAACACAAAGGCCCGGACGGCGTGCCACTGGACGGCGTGGCGTTTCACCCTTATCACACGAGCAAGGATCTCGTTGCGATCATCATTTTCCTGATGATCTTTTCCGGGGTCGTGTTTTTTGCGCCCGAGATGGGTGGTTATTTTCTCGAACACGCAAATTTCGAGCCGGCCAACATGACGGCAACACCCGAGCATATCGCGCCGGTGTGGTACTTCACGCCGTTCTACGCAATATTGCGCGCCGTTCCCGATAAATTATGGGGTTTCGTGCTGTTCGTGGCTTCTGTCTTGTTGCCGATATTCCTGCCCTGGCTAGATCGAGCGCGTGTTAAGTCGATTCGCTATCGCGGCTGGATATACAAGTCGGCGCTCGGCGTATTTGTCGTCACCTTCATGACGCTCGGCTGGCTCGGTACTCAGCCTGCAGAGAGTGTCTACGTGATCATGGCGCGCATCTTTTCGGCACTGTATTTCGCGTTTTTCCTGCTAATGCCCTATTACACGGCGATCGATAAAACCAAGCCGGTGCCGGACAGGGTGGTCTATCATGGATAAGCTGATCGTCTTCGTGCGCACTACTCTCACTCTAAGCCTGTACCTGATGGTAACGTCGACGTATGCGGCGGGCGGCGCCGATATTCCGATGGACCACGCCGAAATCGAACCCGGCAATATCTCGTCGCTGCAACGAGGCGCGAGAAACTTCATGAATTACTGCTCGGGCTGCCACGGAGCGCGGTACGTGCGATACAACACGATCGGTGCCGATCTCGAGCTATCTGAAGCACAGCTTGTCGAGAACCTGATGTTCAACGCAGAAAAGACGTTCGACACGATCCGTTCGTCGATGTCGAGCGAAGATGCCAGGCGCTGGTATGGTGTCTCGCCGCCGGACCTCTCATTGATAGCCCGATCCAAGGGCGCCGACTATGTTTACAACTTTTTGAAGGGCTTTTACATCGAGGCTGACAGCCCCACCGGTGTGAATAACCTCGTCCTCGCCGGGACCAGCATGCCACACGTTCTGTGGGAACTGCAGGGCTATCAGCGGGCGGTTTTTTCGGAACATACGGAAACGGCCGGCGATGGCACTTCAGTCACGACACGGCACTTCGAAGGTTATGAGCAGGCCACACCGGGCAGCATGGACGCCGAGGACTACGATGAGTTCGTACGCGACACCGTTAATTTTCTTGCCTATATCGCCGAGCCCATTCGTTCCGAGCGGCGCAAGTTGGGTACTTGGGTAATTATTTATCTGCTGGTGTTCCTGATCATCGCGCGAATGCTGAAAAAGCAGATCTGGAAAGACGTCAGCTGAAGCTGTTACCCGCTGGCCAAATTCTGACAGACATCGAAGGAAGTACACTATGGCAGTCATCGCCAGTAGGCGCTCTGTAATGACCCTGTTTTCGCGACCGACCGATATTCATAGTCATCGGACGCGACTTGTGCTCGCTGAGAAGAACATCAACATCGAGATCGTCAATGTCCAGGGGCCGGAGCTGCCTGAAGATCTGATGGATCTCAATCCGTACCATACGGTGCCAACGCTCGTGGATCGGGATCTGACGCTGTATGACTCGCGCGTCATCATTGAGTACCTGGACGAGCGTTTTCCACATCCGCCGTTGATGCCCGTCGATCCGGTCATGCGAGCGCAATTCCGGCTGGCCCTGTTTCGCATCGAGACCGATTGGTATTCGCTGGCTGAAGAGGCTGAATCG
>Ga0224508_10001714_pt1 | contig 19451 bp, 22 predicted proteins | sample SF_Jan12_sed_USG_4_FD_170157 | JGI IMG/M metagenome (GOLD analysis project Ga0224508, IMG submission 170157) | Sediment microbial communities from San Francisco Bay, California, United States - SF_Jan12_sed_USGS_21 | ecosystem: Environmental > Aquatic > Marine > Sediment | place: USA... | reverse complement strand
GGTCACGCGCCTCATGGATGTCCGGTCAACGACCAACGAGGAAGGTGGCCAGTCCGTCGCTCAGGCTCAACGCAGAAACGACATCGCGCTGGCAGATTTCTTCCGCTACGACTATGTGGAATATCAGGACCCCATGACCGTCACAACTGTGAATACGGTAATTCTGTCGACGGATCTCTACAACGTCGCCGACGAGAACAAGGTGTGGAGCGCGGAGTCCACGAGCTTCGACAAGGCGAGCGTATACGGCGTCATCGATAGCGCCACGCGAGGCATCACGGATCAACTTCGGCGAGATCGACTGATACGCTGAGGCTCGCCCCACGAAGAAATCGATGCAAAAAACACTTGTCACGACTTTCAACAGTCGCGAGGGCTCCCGAGGTCGCCTCCGCCACTAACCCAAGGGTCACGCAGTATGAACAACACGCCCATTTCTCTTGGCGCACTGCTTCTGATCATCGGCTCCCTCGCTCAGTCGCTGCCGGTGACTGCGGCGGCGCAGGAAGCTCGCGAGCGCGCAAGCTTCGCGATCGGTGCTTTCATTACCGACCGGCAATCGAGCACGCGGCTGGACTCGGACGCGAGCCCGGGCACCGATATCGAGCTGGAGAATGATCTAGGCCTAGAGACGTCATCCACCGTCCTGCGGGTAGGCGGGTATTACTGGATTAGACCTAAGCACCGGCTGGACATCGCGCTGTTCGATCTCTCACGAAGCTCCACAAAACAGATCGACGAAACCATCCGGTTTGGCGAGGATGTATTCAGTGTCGATACAGTCGTCGGAACAACATCCGACCTGACCATCCTGAAAGCGGACTATACCTACGCGGTCGTGAATCGGGAACGAGGCTTCTTCGGCTTGAACGGCGGCTTGTACGTCGCGAGCGTCCAGTTGTCCCTGCAAGAACAGACGCTCGGCACCTTCGAATCCGAGGATCTCACCGCACCCCTGCCCGTTGTTGGATTCAGAGGAGAGTTTGAGATCACAGACAGGATCACGCTGCGCGGCGCCACCCAGTGGTTCAGCATCGATACCGGAGACGTGAAGGGCTCGTTGCGCGATATCTACGTTGGCGTGGACTACGGATTCAAAGAGCGTATGGCTATCGGGCTGGCCTACAACGAGGTCTCCATGAACATCGGCGCGACAGAGACCGGTGGTTTCGAGGGGGCTCTCGACTGGGGGTACGACGGCTTCCTGCTCTACTACAAAATGGACTTCGGGAGCCGGTAACCCAACCGTCAGCGAGACACTCGCTAGCCCACAGATTAGCAGGAATTCTGTCGACGAGGGTTCACGGTCATGCAACATCACCAGTTGCTCCTTTTCTTTGCGCTGTTGATCTTCGCGTTCGGCCTTTTTTCGCGTATCGCCGAACGCAAGTCAATCACGGGCCCGATGTTCTTCATGACGGTCGGCATTCTCAGCAGCACGCTTGTATTCAATCTGATTCACGCGACCCCTGAGATGGGCCCAGTCACACTGGTTGCTGAACTCGCATTGACGCTGGTTCTTTTTATCGACGCATCAATGATCGATACGAACGTCATAAAAGAAGCAACATCCAGAGTACCAGCGCGGCTTCTAATAATCGGCTTGCCTCTGACAATGCTTTTTGGTACTGGTCTCGGTTTACTGATGTTTGACTCGATCAGCCTGTGGGCAATCGTTCTGATGGCGCTTATTCTGTCACCCACCGATGCGGCGCTTGGGCAGGCTGTCGTGAAGAGCGAGGAAATTCCGAGTCGCATTCGACAATCCATAAGCGTAGAGAGTGGCTTGAACGACGGAATCGCGCTACCGCCCATACTTTTTTGCTTGGCGTTACTTGGTGCAGAGGCAGGCGAGCGCGAAGGGGCCTGGCTCGGGTTTGTAATCAAACAGATCACCCTCGGACCGATCGTGGGGCTCGCGGTTGGCTGGATCGGCGGCAGACTGATTCAGATGATGGCCGATCGCGATTGGATGGAAGAGACGTTTCAACGACTGTCCGCTCTGCCGTTGGCAATTCTTGCCTTCGCCTTCGCCGAAAGCGTCGAAGGCAACGGTTTTATCGCCGCGTTCGTCGCTGGACTGGGACTGACAATGGGCGCGACTTCAGCGCATATCAGGCATCGAATCCAGGAATTCGGCGAGACTGAAGGGACGCAGCTGATCATGGTCGTGTTCCTGATTTTCGGACTCGCGATGGTGCCGGTGGCGGCTGAGCACTGGGGATTAAGGGAGCTGATCTACGCGGTTGCGAGCCTGACTGTCCTCAGAATGGTCCCGGTGGCGATCGCCTTAACCGGAGCGAAGCTGGACTGGCGATCGATCGCGTTCATCGGATGGTTTGGACCGAGGGGAATCGCCTCGGTGCTTTACCTCCTAATGGCCGTCGCCGCGATCGGCGTTGCCGGGCACGAGCAGGTGATGTCAGTGATCGTTCTGACCATTGCCATCAGCGTCTATGCCCACGGCATCAGCGCCGTGCCGCTTAGCAGGCGCTACGGTCGAACCACGAACAATCACTAACGTGCTATCGCGCTAGTGGTCCAAATACAGGTAGTTCTCCCAACTCGACATTCTGAGCAAAATCTTTCGCATAACGGCCACGTGTTCGAAATGGTCGGAATAGACGGCGACCTGTGCCCGTGATCCGGTCGGTAGCTCGAATTCCGACAGGTCGTCATGAATCTCTATGACGACCGCGATGCGACCGATCGACTGGAAGCTTGCGGTTCCAAGTAGCGTTCCGCTCGTCTGCAACTGAGCTTCGCCGATGTTGGGTAGGACTCGCGCCACCTCACCCTGGAATACGCGTCCCGGAATACTCGGGAACACGATCTCAGCTTCATATCCCGCTTTTAGACGCAACGCGGAATTCTGCCGAAAGGCAACGACCATGGGCGCCTCTTCGTCGTGGACGAAAACCATCACGGGTCGCAGCGGCAATGTGACCGCCATCATCCCTGGGCGGAGCAGCAGTTGACTGACGTATCCGCCCGTCGGCGCCCTGACGACTGTGCGCTCGAGGTCGTAGCGAGCCTGTTCCAGCTCGGCCTGCAATCGCGCAACCTCCGGATTCTCGCCATCGATCGTCGACTCGAACGCAATCTGAGCCCGATCCAGATCTGCTTCTGCGCGCTCGAGTGCCGCTTCGTCGGAAAGATACAACTGGCGCCTGTTGGTCAGATCGACCTCACTGAAAGCACCGCTTTCGAAACCTCGTTCATATCGCTGAAAAACGCCCTCGCTCCGGTCACGATTCGCCGTGAGTTCCACAACCCGTGCACGCGCGGCAGCCACTGCCGCTTCGAGCTCTCGAACACCTTCCGCACTGGCCGCCAGAAGTGCCTGTTTTTGTCGAACGACCGATTGATAAGGCCTCGGGTCGATCCGAAACAGTACCGTGCCTTTCTCGACCAGCTGATTAGGCTCGATTTCCACACTCGTGACGATGCCCCCGACGGCTGGAACGATTGGCGTGGTGACGAAGAATTCTCGCGCCATGTAAGAGTAAGGGTGGTTGTAGTTCATCACCAGGACTAGTGTCCCGATGAGGACGACCCCACCCAGCGCAGCAGTGGGAACCGTCCACTTATTGAGCGGTACCCTGAACACTTTGAAGATAACGATACAGATAGCCGTGTAAGTGAGGAGAAGCAGTGTTTCCATCGCTACTCTCCCCGGCTCGTTTCGAGTTCAGCGAGACGGACTTCGATCGCATCGAGCCGCTGGCCCAGCTGGCCATCGGTAGCCGTCGAACCCATACCCCAGCCCCGATCATCGCGATAGAGCATCGCCCAGATCCAGAGAAACGGCCATATTGCGTGCAACGTGAAGAGACTCACCCAGCCGGCCACGTGAAGCACGTCCAGATGGGGATGGTTACGTTTCTTCGCGATCTCGTAAGGGATGTCGTGGATGGCGATGATTCCATAGAACAGCACCAGCGCGACAAATATCAAAAGTACCAATGCAACGTATTCCAGAAACATGACGCCTCCACAGGGCTCGAGCGGGAGTGCCGCTCTCCGTCAAAATAGACTATGCCTACTACTAACTATGTACCTTACGTATCCAGCCACGGCTGAGGACTGTCAACTTCCGCCCCCGCCGCCGAGATTCTCATCCAGGAACGCTCGGAACATCCCCGCCCACCGGGCGGCGGCTCGTTCCACCTCTGCCCAACTGGTTTCCTCGTCGGTAAACGAGGTCGAATCCCCCTGCTCCGTTTCTCCAGCCCGCGCAAGGACGCGACCGCTCACGGAATCGCGGAGCTCAATCAGCAACGTCAGCTGCCCCTTCGTCACGAGCTGGCTCAGCCGACCTGTCGGTTGAAACGAGCCGATGGGTCCAACGATCTTGAGATCGACGATCTGACCGATCACATGCAACACGTCGGGGCCGGGTTCCGTAACGATCTCGTAGTCGTCGGTCAGCTCTGTCAGAAACGCGTCTCGGAACGTTTGACGCAGGCGCACCAGATCAGCCTCGCTGGGCGCCGGGCCATCATCCGGGTAGTAGATCTCCAAAGGACTAGTCATCAGCTTGGTGTAGATACTGAAATCTGCGCCGGGACTTCTGTAGGACTGCTCGACCAGAGCGTCCGGCGGGCGGACGAACGGTTCGACGATGGTAGTGTTCGTGCAGGACGCACACGTCAGCAGCGCGGCTGGGAGCAGGGCTATAAACGGCGTCGTTCTTCTCATTCGATCTTCCCCGAGGCAGGATGCTCCGCCTCGCCGCCCCGGATTTTACCCGATCCAGCCCAGCAGTTTCTGGGTGATCACTGGCTCCGGGATGTTGTACTCGCGCAGGAAGCGAGAATGACAGTCTCGCCTGGGATCGAGGCTGCAGCAGCCGGACACCAACCAACGCCCAGTCGCAATCCTTAAAGCTCCGCGAGCTGGTCCAGTCGATTCACCAGGATTCGCGCCCAGGTAGCAAGGCGCCTCACTTCGGCCCAGGTTGTCACCGGGCTCGACTCGCGCGCGTAGGCAGACGCTGCCGCCCTTCGATCTGCTGACCGTGCCAGGATCTCGCCAGTCGTCGAGTCCCTGAGTTCCAATACGAGCTGCCGCAGAGCCATAGGATCTCGGCGAGCTTTTTCGATTTTCGTGACCTTAGTCGCCCTGCGGCAAAAAACGAAAGACCAAACCCGCCCGAACTTCCCACTGGGTGAACGTCGAGCCCTCCACCCGGATCGCGCAAAAGTTGGTAGCCCCTCCGCTGCGGCAGAGAATCTCGCTATCGTTGTCGACGAAAGTCGTAAACACCCGTCCTTCGAGACGAAAGCCGAGTCTTCTCGTGGCTCTCAACTGCACACCACCACCGATGGACGCCGAGAAGTAGGTTTCTGTGCCCGAACCCGAGGGTTCCGGATCGAAGCGAGACAGGCCAATGGTCGCTGCCAGGAACGGACGTGTGCCGTCAGCCCCGGAGAGATACGTGCCACCGAAGTGTAGATATTCGAGGTCGAGATCCGGTATCGGTTCGTTGGCGAGCGGAAGCTGAGTATCCACCGAAGTGCTCTGACGTGCATAGAGCACTTCCCACTGAGTATTGGATTTCTCCCTGATGTTCAGAATGATGCCGTGAGCGTTCGATTCGTTCAACTCGAAAGTCCGATCCGAACCCTCCTCCTCGAACTCCCCCCCGAACCGGTAACCCGCGAAAGGCGAAAGTTCAAACTTGAAAGGACCCTCCTGTGCGATAACAGGATCTATCTGACAAAGGCACGCCAGAATGGCTACAGCCGCTGAGGCAGTTCTCGACAATCCCGACGCTTCCCAGTCAATCTCCGCAGGCACTAACGATTCGCGCTCTGCCAAAGCGTCCGCCCCCGATCGGCCATTCACGAATGAGTTAGTATAGCGGCCCAAGAGTAGGAATAACTCTCGAGCTTGATCAATGGCGCTGAAACCATCTGAGCGGGATAACTTCGTTTATTTGACGGTGGCCCTGTTGCTCGTGCTATTCCTGATCGCCATTGCGGAGCAGTTCACGGCGACGATGGGCGGGCGGTTCATCAAAGGAATGCTCCTAGTGGCACTCACCGGAGCGATGTGGAGCGTCAGGCATCACGGGGGGGCGTTCAAGTCGGGCCTCCTCGTGCTGGGCGGTTTTCTGTTCCTGGAGCTGGCGAGCTACTGGCTGGATCTCACAGAGCTGAGGCTTCTGCAACTCACGCTGCTGTTCCTCTATTTCGGCTCCATGGCATGGCTTGCGGTGAAGCAGGTGCTCTTCATGACGGGTCCCATCGATGCCAACAGACTCCTGGGCGCTGTGGCCGTCTATTTGCTAATCGGTCTCCAGTGGGCGGTGGTCTATCTGGCCATCCTAGAAATCGATCCGACCGCGTTCAACGGCACAGAGCCCGGCAGTTGGGGGCAAAGCTTCCACGAGCTCGTCTATTTCAGCTTCGTCTCTCTGACCACCCTGGGCTACGGAGATATCTCACCGGCGAGTCCGGTTACTCGATTTCTTGTTTATCTCGAGGCCATCATCGGCCAGTTGTATCTCGCCATCATGGTCGCAGGGCTGGTGGGCGTCGGAATTTCCAGCCGCACCTCGGTAACCACGAGGAGTGGCAGCCATGAATGAATCTAACAGAGAGAGGAACGCCGTAATGAGGATACTGGTAATCGCTGGCTTAGCGCTGGGATGGGGCATCGCAAGCGCCCAGGACGGTAATGCGGACGTGGAAGCAACCTTCGAGATGGTCCGCAGCTTCATGGAGAACGAACGTGAAGTGATGATCGAGGAAGAGTTGCGTCTGACCGACACCGAAGCCGAGGGCTTCTGGCCCGTCTACAAGGCTTATCGCACAGAGATCGACGTATTCCAGGATCGCTACGCCAGCCTCATTGCTGAATATGCAGACAATTATGGCGATCTGTCCGCGGAAACGGCAGAACACATCCTCGACGAGTACTTCGAGATCGAAAATGGACTGCTGGCCGTCCGTGAAGCCTACGTCAGTCGATTCACGGGTGTCGTGTCCATACAAAAGCTCACGCGTTTCTATCAGATGGAGAACCGCATTGATAACGTCGCCAAGCTGGCATTGGCGCGCGAAATCCCTCTGACCGACATACCCGGACAGGTCGAGCGCGGCCGCCGCTAGATCCGCACGCAAGCACTGCGACGACCGGCCTTCGCCGGACCACTAGAGTTGCACCCAGAACACCGATCGGAAACAAGAGACTTCCCATGAACCCGTTCTATGCTCCTCGCCAACGCTCCATCGGGGGTGCTCGGCGATCGATACTGAGTTGGCTGGCACTACTCGCCCTCGCCCTGACGAGCCTCGGTGCCCGAGCACAAGACGACGACGTCCTGATCTTCCGCAACGGAGATCGCCTCACCGGTTCGGTCGAGCGGCTTGACCGCGGCCGATTGTTCTTCGATACCGATGCCACCCCCGAGATTGCCGTCGAGTGGGATGAAGTCGCCTACCTCACGTCGAGCCAGCGACTAGAGATCGAGCTGGAGAGCGGAGCCATCTTCCTGGGCACATTATCGAGGGCGGAAGAACCCGGCCACCTCAACATCAAGACCGCGAGCGGCATCACCGAAATTCCGATGCTTCAGGCGGTCCTCATGACACCCATCGAGGAGACGTTCATAGAACAGCTCGATATCGACGTAACCATGGGCTACAACTTCACAAAGGCCAGCGACCTGTCCCAGCTCAACCTCGGCATTGATGTCGGCTATCGCCGCGAACGCAACGGGCTGAATCTGTCGCTGGACACGATCATGACAGACGAGACAGATGAGTCGAGGCGTCGTCAGAATCTGAATCTCAACTATGATCGCTTCTTCGACGATCGCTGGGTGACGCGAGGACTGATGTCCTTCGAACGAAACGACCAGCTCGGAATCGATCTGCGATCCAGTATTGGTGGCGCCGGCGGCCGATACCTTCGCCAGACCAACCAACAGCACCTGGTCGTTTACGGAGGTATGATTTTCAACCGAGAAGAAGTGGATGGGACCAACGCGCCGCCAGGCGCCGATCTGACGGAAGACTCCGTGGAAGCCCTCGGCGCGATACAAGCGGAGTGGTTTCGCTACGATGAGCCGGAGCTCGATGTGATATCGTCATTTATCGTCTACCCGAGCTTGTCGGAGTCCGGTCGTGTCCGGACGGAACTCGATCTCAGTTTGCGGTGGGAGATCGTGAGCGATCTGTTCTGGGATATTACGCTCTACCACGACTTCGATAGCGAGCCGCCCAATGCACAGGCGGACGAGGCCGACTACGGCGTCATCACCTCGGTGGGATGGGAGTTTTAGATGCGAATCTTTATTGCTGCAGTTCTCGTTTGCCTCACAATCGCGGCGGAGGCCCAGGAGCTGAGCCTCGCCGCCAGTACCTGGTCGCCCTATGTAGATCAGAGACTCTACGAGCGTGGCGTTGCCGTTGCGGTGGCGACTACCGCTCTGGAGCGCGCGGGCTATGACCCGAGCTTGACGATCGGATCGTGGCCCGAGGTCATGGTGGATACTCAGGACGGGACTCACGACGTCCTCGTCGGCGTGTGGTTTACTGAAGAGCGATCCACAGAGCTAGCCTTCAGCGAGCCTTTTCTAGACAACGAGATCAAGTTTCTGAAGCGAGCCGACAGCGATATACGGTTCCGGAGCGTTGAAGACCTCGCGGGCCTGCGTATCGGCGTGGTCAGCGACTACGCCTACAACCGAGAAGCGGTCGACACGACCGGCATCGAGATCACCGCAGCGGGCAGCGTCCGAGAGAATGTCGAGAGCCTCCTTGCTGGCGAGCTCGATCTAGTGCTGGCCGATGCTCGCGTCGCAATGTACGAAATCAACCAACTCGTGGTCGCCCGGCGCGTGACCCTGCTTCCCGAAGCCGTGATCACGCGAGGATTGAGAATAGCGGTTTCCCGGACACGACCCGATCACGAAGGAATCGTCGAGGCGTTCAACGCGGCCATCGCCGCGATGCGATCGGACGGCAGTTATAGCCAGCTGCTCGCGAGCTTCCGGATCAGTTTGTGAACGTTTCGGTGCCAATCGCCCCGCTCCAATGAGGCAGCGGGCGCTGCCTACAGCGCCACCTCGCTCGGATTTTAGCCATCTATGCCTGAACGGGGTATTCGGCCAACCACTGTCCCCGATAGCCAGCACCCTATCCCGTAACCCCTACGGTGGCGGGCCTGAGAGCCAGAATCGATTCGGCGCGAAAAGTGACGTTCGCATTCGGAAATCCCTGATACAGCCTGCGAAGTCCCCATGCAACGATCCTCGATACGGACACGGTTTCGGGAGGAATGCTTTCGTGAACAAGAGACGATTGGCTCTCAGCAGCGTTCTAGCTCTTAGTCTGCTAACGATAACGGTCATTGCACAACAGGTCGGAGAGACAGTCACCATCGACCAGCCTCTGTTTTCAGACCAGTATCTCGCCGGCCGCTTCGTCCAGGTTACCGCGCCGATTCAAGGGGATTTGGTGATCGCAGGGCAGGAGCTGGTAGTGGACGCACAGATCGGTGGGGATGTAATCGCTGCCGGGCAGTCTCTGACTCTGCGCGATTCCGTCTCCGACGACGTGCGAGCAGCAGGTCGGACGCTCACGTTAGATGCTCAGATCATGGGGCACGCAGTAGCAGCCGGTGCAGAGGTCATCCTGACTTCGGACGCGTCCGTTGGAGATTGGGCATGGTTCGCCGGGCGGCGCGTGACGGTCGAAGGGCAAGTCGGCGAGGAGCTCAGGGCGGCCGGTCAGAGTGTGATTGTGTCTGGAGAGGTTGGCGGCGATGCGGTGCTTGCGGCCGAAGAGATCCGGATCGAGGCTGGTGCGATCATCCGTGGTGATCTTATCTGGGACAGCGAAACGGAACCCGATATTAATGCGAATGCTACCGTAGAGGGTGAGATCATCCGAGAAGATCTAACTGGTGCGTTCGAGGGAATTGGGAGTTTCGGGGAATCTGGCGGCCCTGCAAGCACTGTGCTCTTAGGCATAGCCCTCATTGCCGCATCGTATTTGGCGTTTCTGGTATTTCCGGGCTTCTCTGGGTCGGTGGCGGGTCGAATTCATTCAATGCCGCTCCGATCGCTTGGGCTAGGAATCGGCGTGATAGCGGGTATCCCGCTTGTCATTGTGCTTCTGTTCGTCACGAGAATCGGATGGATCGTCGCTATAGTGACGCTGTTCGGCTATTTGCTTTTACTACTCTGCGCAATGGTCTTCGGCGTTGTCAGCGTGGGTAAGCTCGGACTCGAACTCACGAAGAAGGACGAGGCAGGCAGACGCCCCGTTCATCTTTTGGCGATAGGACTCGGCGTCGCTCTGATTCTGTTGCTGGCTCAGATACCAGTACTGGGCACGATCGTTCTGCTGATGGTGTTGTTCAGTGGACTCGGCGCAATCAGCGGCGAGTTTTGGCAACGGTATCGGCAGCCAGCGTAAGACACGACTCGACCGGAATGATTGAAACAGTGCACCCCAACATGTCTGTCTTAGCGAAACTGAATCTTCAAGATTTAGATGCATGCAGAGATGTTTTTTCAGATAACTTCATCTGGCACTACTTCAATTCCAGGCTACCTGAACTGGAAGGTGATCATGCCGGCATTGACGGGCTTAAGAGCTTCTTCGCTAAGCTAGGCGAAAAAAGTAACAGTAGCTTCCAGCAGAAACTGATTGATGCACGTCCCGTAGGGGATGAACTCGTTATCACTCAAGTGTGCAATCGGATGGATCTGGAAGGTAATGCAATCGAAGTAGATGCTGTTGTTGTCTGGCGAATTGTTGGCGGAAGAATTGCTGAAGCATGGGATATCCCGGCCATTAACACCGTTCGAACAATCCAAGAAAAATGAGCGCTGCCGGTTAAGTAGCAAGGTCGAGAAAAAATGAGCATTGGATTATTGCTCTTCTGGATAGCACCGGCCACCGCTTATAGGCGCGGCGCCAGGCGGCACCTACAGACGTGCTTTCCGGACAAGTCCGATCAAGTATGGCGCTCTACGCGAACTTGGCAATCTCAGTTGGCGCTCAAACGGCCCCGCCATCGCGAAAGTGCCGGGGTCAGCTTCATGATGCGGTACCTAGAATGGAGTTGCGCGCTCTATCGAGCTGTGCAGGAGCACGGCATGAGTAAATCCGAAGCTGCCACGCTTGTCGAGACGATCATGACGGACGTCTATCGCCCCGTGCCGGTCGCCATATTCAAGCTCTCGCGGCTACGCAGCGCCAAACGAGAAGTGAGAATCAGATGGATACTGGGCATGGTCACCCGTCACTTCTTGCCAGCTCCTCCGTTCTGTTATCGGCATCTCCCCTCGGAGACAGGCGTGGCATTCGACGTCACCCTTTGTCCATTTGCCAGCTACTTCAAAGACCATGGCGTTCCCGAGCTAACCGAGCCTGCGGCCGGGAACATGGACTACGTAATGGCGCGCGAATGGGGTGTCGAGCTCGTTCGCACACAGACCATTGCGGACGGCGCAGCGCATTGCGACTTCAGATGGAAATTCCCGGAAACGAAAGCGGATTGATGCATGATTCCATCCGAACGTCCGCTAGTCAGTGCGCAATGAGTTTGGATTTAGGCCCTTACTGATTTCTTACATGCCGAACGCCCAATACGTGATGAAACCTTTGGGTCCTGCGCCAGCAGACTGAGGTTGATCGATAGGCGAAGTTGTGAGAGGTGCCGAGATGGCTGTTAATGACATCGTACTTCACGGCGCGACCGGGTTCGTCGGGCAGCTCGTGGCCGACTACCTCGCTCGGCACCCCGGGAGCCGTCGATTCTCCTGGGCGATCGCCGGCCGCAATCCGAACAAGCTCGCACGCGTCCGAGACTCCGTAGCCACTCAAGGGACTGAGCCGGGGGTGATCGTGGCGCAGGCCGCGGACGAAGCGTCCGTCCAGGCGATGGTGGCGGATGCCAAGGTTGTCTTGAACGTAGCAGGGCCTTTCAGCGAGTACCACGGCGACCATATCGTGGGTGCGTGCGCGCGCTCGAGCACCCACTACGCCGATCTTTCAGGCGAATACTGGTATCAGCGGCGCATGATCGATGAGTTCCACCAGGAGGCCGAACGCACTGGCGCCAAGATCGTTCTGGCCGCCGGTGTCGACAGCATCCCGTCGGATCTCGGTGTCCAGTTCGCAATCGAATGCCTGGCAGCGAAGGGCGGGCGGGCGCGCCATGCCAAAGCGCTGTTCACGAGCTATGCGGGCTCGTTCAGCGGTGGCACGCGCCGATCGATGCAAGCCCGCAAGACAATTAAGCAGTCCAGCGAGTACGAGACCGGATTTCACACCGACCCTTACGTTCTGGCGCCGAGCGCCGAGAGGTCACACGACGGCGAGACGGTCGCCGGTTGGGATTCGCGTCGTTTCGACTCCGATCTGCGACGGTTTGGCGGACCGTTCTTTATGGCCCCGATCAACGCGCGCGTTGTACGCCGCTCGCTCGCGCTCGACGGGCACCTGCCCTGCACGTACGAAGAAGGGATTTCGGTGGCAGCCTTGCTGAAAGTAGTATGGCTCTATGCGAGTCGGGGTTTCGGCTACTTCGTCGGCGCCCCCATTCCATTGCAGCCAAAGTCGGGCGAAGGGCCTCCTCCCTGGCTTCAACGGGCAGGCAGCTTTTGCGTGCGGGTCCATGTAACGACGGAAGACCGAACCGAGTCCGCGCTCGTCGAGGTCCGAGGCGCCGGCGACCCGGGCTACCTCGCGACCTCGAAGATGCTCACCGAGGTCGGGCTCGCCCTGCTGCTCGACGAAGCGTCGCCCCGTGGTGGCGTCCTAACCCCCGCCACCGCGCTCGGCCCAGTCCTCCGGCGACGGCTTACCGAGGCCGAGGAAGGCCGGTTCATGCAGTTCCGGATGTTGGATTAGCTTGACTGGTCGGGCTTGTGGATTTGCATGCCCTCCATTCCTATCGTTCTGTCCGCGGATGCTCGGCAGAAAAGAGCATAGAACAAACAAGCTGTCAAAGGGTAAGCTCTCCGGCTGCTTGTGGCCGTTCTTATGGAAGGCAACCTCAGAGATTCATCACATCGTAGATCCTGAGCTTGGTCCCGATGCATTGAATCCGGATGTCGCCGCTACGAGCATTCAGACGGTGATTATTCAGATTCTAGTGCTCGACACGGTGTTCTCTATTGACAGCATTATCACAGCCGTCGGAATGACACCGCATATCCCGATTATGGTCATTGCAGTGCTGATTACAGTTTCAATAATGTTGATAGCGGCGGAGCCACTTGGGAAGTTCATCCATGCGAATCCGACTATCGTTATGCTAGCACTCGCGTTCTTGCTTCTGATTGGGACGGTGCTTATCATCGATGGTTTCGGCCTGCATGTACCGCGAGGCTAAATCTACGCTGCAATGGCCTTCGCTACCTTGGTCGAGGGGTTGAATATGGCAGCCCGTCGGGCGAGGAATCGACGGCGCGGTAATCAAACGTTCGCTTCAACCTGTGCGACCGTGGAGACTCCCCGGAGTCTTTCGAGAGGATCTATTGAGCAGACCGTTCGACAAGCACGTCGACCAGATGCAGGGCTCTGATGTAGTGAGATCAGAGCAGCCCCACCGATGGTGAACGCATTACGCGATTTCCTCAAGCTCGAAACAGCGGGCGGCATCGTTCTCGTCGCTGCCGCTGTTGTCGCAATGGTCATCGCCAACTCTCCCCTTAGTGGGCTCTACGCATCACTGATCGATACTCCCGTTGAGATTCGGGTCGGCGGTTTTGAGATCGCCAAACCCCTGCTTCTTTGGATTAACGACGGTCTCATGGCCGTTTTCTTTCTGCTGATTGGTCTAGAGCTCAAGCGCGAACTGGTGGAGGGTGAGCTTTCCGACCTACGCCGAATGGCGCTGCCAGCCTTCGGCGCACTTGGCGGGATGGCGGTCCCGGCGATGATATACATCGGTGTCAACCTGGGCGACGACGTTGCCCTGCAGGGCTGGGCCATCCCCGCTGCGACAGATATCGCCTTTGCCTTGGCCATTCTCGCGCTATTGGGCAAACGAGTCCCGCTATCGTTGAGGGTATTCCTAGTTTCCCTTGCCATTATTGATGACATTGGCGCGATCTTGATCATTGCGCTGTTTTACACGAATGAGCTGTCGCTACTTGCATTGGCCGTAGCTGGGACCTGCCTATTAGTGCTCCTGACGCTGAATCGTCGAGGCGTTCAAGAAAGGGCGCCGTATCTATTGATTGGTCTAATCATGTGGATTGCTGTATTGAAATCAGGTGTCCATGCCACGCTAGCGGGCGTTCTACTGGCCCTTTTTATTCCGATTCGCGATTCTGACCTTGAGCCTTCACCACTCCATGCTTTGGAGCATGATCTGCATACGGCTGTTGCCTTCGCGATCCTTCCGCTCTTTGCGTTCGCGAACGCAGGAATCCCCCTAGCCGGCGTTTCTTGGGACTATCTCTTGCATCCGGTCGCGCTCGGAGTCGCGGCTGGCTTGTTTCTCGGCAATCAGACTGGCGTCTTTCTGTTTTGCTGGTTAGCAGCACGACTGGGCATGACGCAGCTTCCTTCAGACCTCACATGGACGCATATCTATGGAACGGCACTACTTTGCGGCGTCGGGTTCACAATGAGCCTATTCATTGGATCGCTCGCATTTGAGAATACAGGGGTCAACTTACTTTTCGACGAACGCCTGGGAATTATCGCGGGCTCCCTATTGTCTGGCATATGCGGCTATGCCGTACTGAGATTGTCTCTGCCGCTGGACGCGGAGACCTCGGTCGAATGACCGCTTCTGGCCGAGCGGACATTGGAGATCCAGTCAAGTAGCCTAAATCTGAATCAAAAGATAGGCAGCGAAGAACCCAACGCACCACATTGCGCCAGATACCCAGATAAATCCCCTGTTCCACTTGTCTGCTCGGGCACAGGCCGCCGCCAGCTCTGGATCCGTCGGGCAAGCGCGGCCCGGGCGGTAAACGGCCCAGGCCGCCGCCAGTATCATCGCACCGGAAGCTCCAAACACCCAGCCCTTATGCATGCTCAACGCAACGAGCCAGGGCGCCGCGCTCGCCATGGAGGCGACCACCGCTCCGAGACCCACTGCCACCAATAGTATGGGTAAGGCACAGCACACGAGCGTCGCTGACGTCGTGAATAACAGTATCCAGCTCCACGATCTGGCTTTAGTGGCCACACCCGTCATCCTAGAATGTGAACCCGACTCCTATAGAGAACTCGTCACCGCGCGACGTGCTGATCCCGTCTACGCGCTCGTAGGCCAAGAATTTGTATTCTGCTCTCGCCATGAAGCTCCCCCGGTAGAAGACGAGTACCGGCCCCGTCCGGACGACATCACCACCCGAGGCCGTCGTCAGGTTGAGCGCATTCGGTGCATCATCATGGCGCGCCGAAACGTCCCACATCAAAAAAGTCCCACTGTTCGTATCATTGCTGTGCCAGGGGTGTATCCCCAGGTTGACGTCGAGCCCCCAGTGGTCACCTGATCGCATACCCCGATCGCCGGACCCCTGTTTCCAATAGTGGAGGTCGTAGAGCTGATAGAACCGGGGACTCTCCCACGAGTACCCGACGCTTAAACCCAAATCCCAACTTCCGTCGCTCAAAGGGAACTCCCCCGAACTGCTCCCTGTAGGGATTCTTATCGACGGCGTAACTCCCCAGTTGGAGGTGGTGGCACCCTGGTTCTTGTAGCGCTTCAGGGGCAACCCTAGGATGACATCGCCTAGGCCGCTGTTGCGTTGAGGCACGCCGACTCCGTTGATGGCTTTGACCCGCGTCTGGTCCATGTACGGGATCTTGATTGTGACCCGCACGGCTCGGTCGAAGGTATAGACGCCTTCCAGCCAGGTCGTATCCACGAACCGTTCCAGCCCCAACGGGTTTGCCGCCCCGTCGTGTTCCTGCCTCAGATCATCGGAGCCGTATTGCTCGTGCCTGACCTGAAACCCATACCCCTTGGCCCATCGTGGCGCCATGTCCATGACGGGTTGGTGGGCGTACGCTGGCGCTAGAATGATGAGCGTGCCGCAGGCGGCTACTGCTCTCATGGCTGGTAGATTATTTCGTCCACCTCGCCGTCAGGCGTAACGGTCCAGACATCGACTGGGTCATAGCCCGCAGAGCGGATCGCTTCGAAGAGCGTTCCGAAATCGACCTCCTCGTCCGGCTTGACCGCGATCGTTACCTTCTGAATCTCGATCTCGACCCTCACACCCTTCGTGTACTGAGTCTGATCGATATAGGACAGCCTAGATACGTTCCTAGTTACTCCCTGAGCGCAGAATGAACACACCATTCCGTGCACATGGACGACGTAGTCGACTGCCAACACCGGGGTTGATAGCAGAGCCGCGAGCACGGCGATAATGACCCGTGGACGACTGGCTGAGTCTCTGAAGTGGCGCATATGGGTTATTGAACACTGTTTAGCGGCAGAGTTCCATAATTTGGGTCAGAAAAAGATAGGAATGGGACCGCGTTTCGCCCTGGAAACAAGGCCCCACGGGGCTTCTCTGAACACAAGCATTAATGTTAATGACTGCCCGCGACACCTGTCGATCCTTGACCCCGTACAGTCCCTCAGCGTTGGTCTCTCGATTGTCAAAGATGACTTCCACCGCTTTCGTGGAGACGCGTTCTTCGAACATCAGGTCGGGGCCGATTGCTGCTCCCTGACCAGCCAGGAGCGCGTGTAGCAGCAGGACACCACCATTCGTTGAGAAGTTGCCGCCGACAACCACTGCCGGGTCACCGGCTACGCTCAGCTTGACGGCGGGCTTACCGTCGAGAAATGGAGTAGAATTCGTATCGACTTTCGCGAACAGCTTGAGCATGGAATGCGCTTCGCGGAACTACCTTGAGACAGATCAGGAGTCAGCTATGCACACGAAAATCGCAGTCTTGAGCGCAGGCAGCCTTCTGCTTGCCGGCCTTTCGGCACAGGTTATAGCCCATCACGGCTGGGGCGGGCAGGAAAGCGCTCAGATGGATATCAGAGGTACGGTTCATACGGCCGCGCAGATCAACGGCCCTCACGGGACGATGCAGATCGAAGACGCAAACGGACAGATTTGGGATATCACATTGGCATCGGGACGGAGGGCTCAGCGAGCCGGTCTGGTCGACGACGTCTTCCCGGTTGGCGCCGAAGTGGTTGTCCGGGGAAATCGTAGCAGCGATCCGAATCGATTCGAACTAAAGAGCGTCCGCGTAACCATGGACGGCAAGGATTTCGATCTCTATCCGGAACGTCTGTAGTTTCTGATTCACTAACTCTCGCTTGGCCGAGATCCTTACATTGCTCGAGGGCAGCGCCCTCGGGCAGGCCGTGCGCGGGATGGGTGTCTGGAGCTACGGGGTTATCACTGGTTGGGGCAAGAGGCCGAATGCTCACTAACGGCCAGAAGCGGTCATTCGAATTCACCAAGAGAGTATAAGAAACGCGGGGGAGGTCGAACGTCCGCTTAACGCCCCAAAGCGGACATTAGGACAGGACCTGGCTGAGGTTTTCTTAATATTGTGGGTCCTGCCTCGTTTCCGGTGAGTCTGATCGCTACACTCTGAATCTCGAGAGAACGGTAGGGTCCGCGCTCAGGGACGGGTTTTGGAGGAATCGCCATGAACCGTTGGCTTGTCATCCTTGGTCTGATCTCCTTCTCAGTTTTCGCTCAGGATCCGTCGGCAGACGATGCGACCGTGTCCGGCCGAGTGGTCGATGGAGCGACCCAGCAACCGGTGCCGTTCGTCACCGTGACAGTCACAGCGGAAGATGCTGGGGTGACCGTCCCCGGAGCCCTCACGGACGAGTCGGGGAGATTCATCATCTCTGGCCTGACGGAGGGCAACTACGTCCTGACATCGTCCCTTCTGGGTTATCAGCCGGCGGATACGCCAGTCCTGGTCGGCGACAAGAACAACGTCTACGACCTCGGTGACATCGAGTTCTTGCCTGCGTCCGGAAACCTCGAGGAGGTCGTCGTCCTCGGCGAACGGCAAGTCCTGGAGGCGACCCTCGATCGGCGCGTCTACAGCCTGGCGGACAATATCGCTCAGGCAAGCGGCTCGTTGCTGGACGCGATGCGGGGACTACCTGGAGTGACGGTGGATCAGGAAGGGCGTGTTCTCCTTCGCGGTAGCGACCGCGTTGCTATACTGATCGACGGCAAGCAGTCGAGTCTCACAGGATTCGGCAATCAATCAGGTCTCGACAACGTTCCTGCCGCCAATATCGAGAGCGTGGAGATCATCAACAACCCTTCCTCTCGCTACGACGCCGCCGGCATGGCCGGAATCATCAATATCGTTTACCAACGGGAGCAGGATGCCGGGCTCCACGTCGATGCGGGGCTGACAATTGGCTCGGGCCAACTGACGAAGCGTAAGGACGACCTACCCACGAACCTCGGAAGCTTCTCTAGTAACCCAAAGATCATTCCGAGCGTTAACGTGGTCAATAACACGGACGACAGCAACGCTTTCTTCCAAGGGGAGATCCTGTTTCAGGAAGACATACCCAACAACGAGTTCACATCGAGATTCTATGACGATGGCAGAATCGTTTACTCGCAGGTGCCGGAGAACCGGGAGCAAACACATATCATCCTGAACGGTGGACTGGACAAGTTTCTGGACGATAACCGGACGCTGACCTTTTCCTCTATCCTCGACTTCGAGACGCACAAGGACGTCGCCCAGGTCCCGTTCATCGATGGGAATACAGGAGGCTTGAATCGTTTCTGGTTCTGGGAGGAAGAAGAGGACACGGGCTTCTTCAACGTCAATCTCGACTATGAGCACCGCTTCGAGCAGCCGGGCCACCAGTACAGCATCACCGCCCAGTACACGCGCGGCTGGGAGGACGAAGCATATTTTTTGAATGAGATCTCGCCAGTTCGCATCGGCACCGACGCAACTCACCTAGTCGCCGAGGAAAACACGCTCCCCGTTCAGATCGACTACATCAAGCCGCTTCGCAGCGGCCGTCTGGAGGCCGGAGGTCGGATTCAGAAACGCTGGATTCCCATCACCTATGACGTCAACAGGGGCCAAAACTCTGTCATTTACCAGGGTCTCGGGGATTGGTCAGAGTGGGGCGAAGAGATCTATGCAGGCTACGTCAACTACGTCCATGAGAAAGAAAAATACGATGTCGAAGCCGGCCTGCGGGTAGAGCAGACCGATGTTTATTACGACCTGCCCCCGGAAAACATCTATTACGACCAGAGCGATTCCTACGATTACTTCGACTTCTACCCCAACGTGAGAGTCACCTACAACATCGACGATCTGAACCACCTCTCCGTGCACTACAACAATCGTGTGGACCGACCCGGCGAACCCGAACTGAGAATATTTCCGAAATACGATGACCCCGAGCTCTTAAAGGTCGGAAACCCTTACCTGCGCCCACAGTTTACCGAGACCTTCGAGGTTGCCTACGAACGTGTTTGG
>Ga0224508_10001713_pt1 | contig 19456 bp, 15 predicted proteins | sample SF_Jan12_sed_USG_4_FD_170157 | JGI IMG/M metagenome (GOLD analysis project Ga0224508, IMG submission 170157) | Sediment microbial communities from San Francisco Bay, California, United States - SF_Jan12_sed_USGS_21 | ecosystem: Environmental > Aquatic > Marine > Sediment | place: USA... | reverse complement strand
TCCGTGGGCTCGCAGCCAGAAGACGACGTTCGACCTTCCGCTCATCGGACCTATCTCGATTCTCTGCCGGCGACCCAGAAGAGCTGCGGGGACACCCGAGTAGATCCGATCGGCAAGCCAGGTATCGCCCTTCTTCTGCGCCTTGATGACCGCTGAGGCGTGGACCCCGGTGGCCGTACGAAACGCGTCCTTGCCGACGATTGGGTAGTTGTCGGGAAGATCCACTGCCGTCGCCTCGGCGACCAGCCGGCAGTAATCCGGCAGCGCTTCGAGATCGCTGTCGCTCCAGCCCAGAAGACACAGGTTGACCAGCAAGGCATCCATCGGAGTGTTGCCGCAACGCTCCCCGATCCCCAGGGCGGTAGCGTGAAGCCGGTCCGCCCCGGCCTCCGCCGCCGCCAGCGTGTTGGCTACCGCCAGATCGCGATCGCGATGGCCGTGCCAATCGACCTGGATTTCATCCGAGATCGAATCCACCACCGAGCGGATAAACCGGACAAGGTGACGAGCGCCTTCCGGTGTGGCATGACCGACGGTGTCGGCAATGCAGACCCGTCTCGCACCCGCGTTGACCGCCGCGGTGTAGAGCCGGCGCAGGTCCTCGGGTAGCGCCCTCGTTGTGTCCTCGGTCACGAACATCACGGGCAACCCCTCGCCGACCGCCAAGCTCACCGCCTCGTCGACCAAGCCCAGGAGGCGATCGAGGTCCCAGCCTTCGGTGTACTGACGGATGGGGCTCGAGCCGAGAAAACAGGCGACCTCGATCGGCAAACCGACGTCCTGCGAGATCTCGACGATGGGCTGGATGTCCTGGATGACCGTGCGGGCGGCGCAGTTGGGGAATATCGGCAGCTTGCGATCGTAGATTTCGCGGGCGAGCCGGCGCACGGACTCGACCACGTGAGGGCCGGCGCCGGGCAGCCCGATGTTCGCCGAGTGGATCCCCAACTCGGCCATCTTGTGAAGGATCTCGACCTTCTGCTCGATCGACGGCGTGCGGACCGACGGCGACTGGAGGCCATCACGAAGCGTCTCGTCGTTTACCTCTACCCGACCGCGCGCGAGCTTGGGACCTTCGCCCTCGACTCGGTTCCAGTCGTGGATCAGATCGGATTCCGTAAGTGCCATGACGCCACCAATTATAGGGGGCAAGAGTTGCCAAGGCCCGGGTTGGAGCCTCCGCAGGGCACGGCGCGCGCTACTCGGACTCCGTGACCTGGAGGCGCGCGCCTCGGTTTCCCTCGCGCCGAATCGTGCCGGGACTCCTTGGGTCTTGCCCTGCGCTCGGTCAAACGTCCCTGGGGGAGCCTCCAACCCGGGCCTTCGCGCCCCCACTTTCCTCGCGGGCTCACAGCGTCCCTGCCGCGCATTCGCCCAGCTGCCATCAAACGTCGGCTGGCGTCGCGGATTGTTGGAACGTCCGTGGTGAAGCTTCCGCCCGGGCTGAGGGCTTCGGCAGTCGTGGCTGGCTATCCTCGTCTCCACGGTCTCTGTCGGCGGACTCTGTCCAAGCCGAGACCGGCGAAGCGCCCGCCAAGCGAGGACCAGGTCGCGAGCGCCGGCCGCCGGTCGCTCGCGAAGGGACGAGCAGCCGAAGAGGCATCGAGCGAAGCGAGAATCGCTGACGCCGAGAGAACCCCTTTTATTGATGCGGGCTCTAAGGCGGTGCTCGGCGAGGACAGAGCCGCCGACAAGAATCGCTGACGTTGCTGCCAGACCCTATGGAAAGAACTCAGCCGACCGGTTGAGCCGCGGCGACGAGCGAGGCGAGGTAGTCACCAACCTGTGTCGTGCCGGCGGTGCCGCCAAGATCGGCTGTTGTCACGTCCTTGCGGATCGAAACCGAGACTGCTTCCTCGACTGCCGACGCGGCCTCGGCGTGGCCGAGGTGTTCGAGAAGCATCGCCACCGAGAGGACGGCCGCCACCGGGTTTGCCACGTCTTTGCCGGCGTACTTTGGCGCCGAGCCGTGAACCGGTTCGAACATCGATGTCCGGCCCGGATGGAGGTTGGCGGAGGCTGCGACACCAAGCCCGCCCTGAAGGGCAGCACCAAGATCGGTGACGATGTCGCCGAACATGTTGTTGGTCACGATGACGTCGAACATCTCGGGCTTTCTCACCATCTGCATCGTCAGCGCATCAACAAACAAATGGTTCGCCTCGATCTCGGGGTAGTCGCCCGCAACCTCTTCGAAGCAACGCTGCCACAGATCGTGGCCGAATCGCATCACGTTCGACTTGTCACTCATGCAGACCCTCTTGCGGCCGTTGACGCGCGCATACCCGAAGGCTGCACGGATGATCCGCTCGACGCCCTTGCGGGTGTGAATCTCCTCCTGCACCGCCACTTCGTCACCGGTGTCACGTTTGAAGTTTCCGCCGACACCGACATAGGCGCCTTCGGTGTTCTCGCGAAAAACGACGAAGTCGATATCTTCGATTGTCTTGCCCTTCAGAGGGCAAAGCCGCTCGTCGTACAGCTTGATCGGCCGGAAGTTGATGAAGAGGTCGAGCTCGAATCGGGTCCCCAGCAGGATGTCGGCGGCATGCTTCATGTCGGGAACACGAGGGTCGCCGTAAGCACCGATCAGGATGGCCGCGTAGTTGTCACGCAGATCCTCCATCCCACCCTCAGGGACACTCTCTCCCGTTTCGAGATAGCGATCCGCATTCCACGGCAGCTCGAGCCACTCGATCGGCAGTCGCCAGCGTTCGGTAGCAGCTGCAAGGACCTTCACCGCCTCGGCGGTGACATCGACACCGATCCCATCGCCGGGAAGAATTGCGACCCTCTGAGGTCTCTGGGTCGGCGCGTCCGTCATCCACCCACCACTAGACGGCACATGTGGCCGGTGATGATGGCGAGATAGTTACCCAAGGCGTACCCAATCAAGGCCATCAGAATGGCCGCCGGCACCAGGCTCTCACGGTGGTGCGCCGCGACGACCGGAGCCGAGGCGGCACCACCGACGTTGGCGGCCGACGCAATGGCGGCGCTATGAACATCCACCTTGAACAGATAGGCGCCGGCGAGACAGAAGAGGCCATGGATCATGATCCAGATCGCCGTACCCACGAGAAACGCCGGTGCTTGCCCGAAACCCGCGAGCGAAGCCGTGGCGCCCATGCGCGCAACAAACACATAGAGAATGGCCATCGCCAGCTCGTGCGATCCCGGGATCGCCTTGGCCCCGGTGAAGGACAGCGCGATACCCAACGTCGTCACCAGAAGCACGACCCATGTGGAAGTCGAGATGACGGTCTCGCCCCCGGCTTCGATCTCGGGCAGCTTGTCGGCAAACCAGCCCGCGAACAACGTCACGCCCAGCGCGATGGCCCCGAGGTTGAGATAGTCCCTGAAGGACGGCGGAGGTTTCTCCTTGACCTCGGCCGCAGCCGCCGCCTCCATCTTCGCCACCCGCTCTTTGGAGACACCGGTCCAGCGGTTGAATTGCTCCGCGAAGTTCTTCGAAACCAGCAGGAGCGGCAGCCAGCCGATATAGATCACCGTATCGGCAAGAACCGCCAAACCGAACTGTTCCTCCGAGGTTCCCAGAGCATGAGCCGCAGCCGCCAGATTGCCGGTGCCGCCGATCCAACTCCCGGCCAGGGCTCCAAACCCCGCCCAGGCGTCTTCGGCCAACCATCGATGGACCACGAGGTAACCGACCGGCGCCCCCACCATGATGCCGGCCGTTCCCATGAGCATCACCAACACCCCCTTCCCCATGACCCGCACGGCTGCCCCGACATCGACCGAGACGAGCAGCAGAACGATGACCACGGGCAGGCCGATGTGGCGCAAAACGTCGTAGGTCGGCGAAGACGCGGGCAGCACTCCGGTGTTGCGCAACACAACCGGTGTCGCGTAAATCCAGATGAGCGGGATGAGGTATTGAAAGAGCCTCCAGCCGGTGACTCGGGGGAGCCAGAAGTAGAACGCTGCAATGGCAGTAAGCGCCGCCGCAACGGCTACTGGCGATTCGATCATCGAGGGGAAGATATCAGAGGGCCGACTGTGGCGATTTGAGCGCTGCTAACCCGGGGCTGGCACCCGCGTCCTCACAGACCGCACCGGCATCTGCGCGGCAACCAGAGAGGCCGTCATCGGCGGGCAAAGCCATGCCGAGTGCAACTCGGGCCAGGGCATCTCGCTCTCCGTTCCGAGACAGCGATTGAGCAGATCCTTGTTCTTGACGACAGCCTTCATCGGCAACACATTGTCGGCTCCCCCCTCAAAGGAGAGGTGGTGCAGACCGCGAGCGCCGATGGCATAGGCTACCGGGCGACGACACATGTAGGAGACGGTCCGCTCCCACGAGCCCAACTGCGGCCCCACGCCGACCGATGGGCTGCCGGGCTCCGCTTCGACGACCAGAGCCGAATTACGCGACACCCTCCACTCCGACCGGCCGGCCACAGACGATCCCGGGCGGGGGTAGGAGAAATCGGCCGTGCGCGCGGGCTGATCGGCAATCCAGCGAGCACCGGGAGCGACCCAGACGGGGAGCAGGATCGACTGGATGAGGACTGAAGGTGTGCCGTCCTGGTCGATGGTACAGAGTTGGAGCTGAAACTGGGGATAGGAAATCCGGGCTAGGGGCAGAAACCGGAAACGCACACGACGGTGGCGGAAAAGCAGCCCAGATGCGATTACGACTTCGCCACCCTGCCATTCGCGAACGTCGTAACGCAGCGGCGCCGGAGGCTCGGCCAGCATCGGACGCGGCAGCGCCCAGTTCAGATAGAGACAGTCTTCGAGAACCGCGCGGCTGGCTGAGAGCACTTAGCAGCCCGTGGTAGAAGTCCAGACGGTCATCCGCTATTCGGCGGGTTCCAGATGTTTGTGGCTGCCGTCACAGAAGGGCGATTGGCCGGTGAACTTGCACTGACACAGGGCCACCCGCTTCTTCTCGTCAACCTCGAACCGCAAGGGCCGAAAATCGGTGCCCTTGTGAGAGCCGTCGCAAAACGGCTGATCGCGGGACCGGCCACAGACGCACCAGAAATACTCACCTTGCTCCAGCTCGAGCACCGCCGGTAATCGATTCGCGATGATGGGGTCCGCCATGAGTTCCAGTCTATCGGGTTCGTTCGGCGCCGACGGCTCCAATGGATTCCTCTAACCCGAGCGTGCGGTCCAGGAGCTGTTCTGCCAGAACATTGTATTCTTGGCTGAACCGTCTCTCGAACCGGGCCTTCTCGTCCGCCGGAAGAAACGACTGAGCGACCGCGGCAAGGGCCACGCCGCAGAGTTCGTCGATATCGAGACCGAAATTCACCAGAGAGGTCTCGTATTCGTCGGTCAGGGTGGTGGCAAAAAAGGTGGGGTCGTCGCTATTGAGGGAAACCTCGAGACCGGCCCGATAGATCTCGCCGAACGGATGCTGGTTCATGCTGTCGAAGATACCGAGCTGGATATTCGAGCTCGGACAGACCTCGAGTGGGATGCGATCCGCCGCCAGAGTGGTCATCAGCTCATTATCCTCCGTCGCCCGCACGCCGTGGCCCAACCTCTCGGGCGAGCAAATCTCGAGTGCTTCACGAATGCTCTCAGGCCCGGCCTGTTCGCCGGCGTGGGCGACTCGGTGAAGCCCGGCGCTTCGAGCCGCGAGAAAGTGCTCGCGAAAGGGCTCTGTGGGATGGTCTTCCTTGCCCGAGATACCAAGCGCTATGACCGTGTCGGCGCGATTGTCGAGGGCCCACTCTATGGTCTCGTCAGCCCGTTCGACCCCGACATTTCGCACGATGTCCGGGATCAATCGAAGCCTCGAGCCATAGCTCTTTTCCCCCTCCTGGATCGATTCTCTGATGGCCTCGGTGATCTCACCTGAGTTGGCGCCATTGGCTGTGTGTGTCGAGATCGTAAAATGCGCTTCGGTGTAACGAATATTCTGCCGTGCCTGCTCGGCGACAAAATCGTTGACAAGGAGCTGGAAGTCTTCCGGGTCTCGCAGACAGCGACAGCAAACGAGATAGGCCTCCAGAAACTCGGAGAAGTCCCTGAATCTAAACCAGCTCCTCAGCCCCTCTTCGGTGTCCGAAGGCAGATCGACCCCGCGCCTCGCCGCCAGACGCAGCAGCGTGGCCGGCTGGATGGCGCCTTCGATGTGGACGTGAAGCTCGACCTTGGGAATGGCCGAGAGGAAACGCCGGAGGGCCACTCGGTCCAAGGGTGTCGCTTCAGCGCTCAATCCGAACGGGCCTTTTCGAGACAGCCAACGACAGCCTCGGGCACCAGGCCCTCGATCCTGCCACCGAGATAAAACACCTCTTTGACCAGCCGGCTCGAAAGATATATGTACTCGTCCTTGGGTACCAGAAAAACGGTCTCTATCGAGTCGTTGAGCCGCCGGTTCATGAGCGCCATCTGGAACTCGTACTCGAAGTCCGACACGGCCCGCAGTCCGCGCACGATGACCCGTGCTTCCAGACTGCGCATGAAGTCGACAAGCAGCCCCGAAAAGCTCTCGACCCTGCAGTTGTCGAGTCCCGCAAGCTGATCGTCGATCATCGCTACTCTCTCAGCGACCGAGAAAAGCGGCCTCTTCTCCTCGTTCCGCAAGACGGCAACTACGACCTCGTCGAATAGAGGCCGACACCGATGAACGATGTCCAGATGCCCATTGTGGATGGGGTCGAACGACCCAGGATAGACAGCGATCGACTTTGTGCTCACCGGCTCTCCTCGAGAAGGTCGTAGGTGGTCGAGTTGAATGCACTATCGGTGATCCGCAGCAAGAGCAGACCCTCGGTGGACGAAGGATCTATCTCGATCGTCTCGTTGCGCGCGTCGAGCATTCCGTCCGCCGCCGGAGCGTCAATCCACTCCTTGGCGTCAATGCTGATCTCGGCTGCCGCCAGTGGGCTCAACCGGTCGCTCATCTTCACGACCATCTTCTCTCCGCGCCGCTCGACAGCAACCAGGCTTGGCGGCGTGTGGTCGATGACAACGGTTTCGCTGGTCATCTCCGCCGTCAATGCAGCGCTGCCGCTGCCCGGCTTGCGATCGGCGGAACGAAGAAGAAAACGATACTCGCCGTCCGGGAGCACGGTGGAGTCGAAACTGAAGGATGTCTCGTCGAGGTCCTGACGAACCAGCATCCACTCCCGATCCGCTGCCGGAGTCGCCTGGCGCCGAAAAAACAACGAATACGTCAGTTCGTCGTCGTTCGGATCGGTGGCCTCCCAGCCCAGCGTACGGTAACCCTTCTTCCACAAGGTCTTGCGTCCCGACTTCTCGTTTGTGGCCGGCTCCAGGGTAGTGAAAATGCCGCTACGATCCGGGTGCGCCGGCTCGAAAACCTGATTGCCGGCGTTAAAGCCGGCGGGCACTGAGATCTCTCCGGGCGGCATCACCGTGAATCGCTCGATGCGTGGTGGCAGATTCTTCTGCACATAGGACACCACGACCTCGCTCAACACGGGGGATTCGCCGTTGGACGCTTCGAGATCCGCTCGCCACTGGACATAGCGTCCAGCCGGCACGTCGGCGAGTGAAACCTCCGTCCCCGACCGCGCTTCCGACCAGGAAGACCAGGTTCTATCCGGCTCGGCACTCATGCCGCTGCGCGCGGAAAACGAAACCGAGCTCTTCGCCTGGCTGGCGCCGCGCCACATCAGGGTGCCGAAGTCGGAAACCTGTCCCGAGTCTTGCGCCGGACTGAGATAACGCCCGCGAGTCTCTTTTTCTTCGGACACCCGGAACACTGCGGCGCCGTTGGTCGTCGCAAATGCGGGTCCCGACTCACCGGGCGTCAGATCCACAATCTGCCTCTCATCAACATCCTTCTCGAGAACCATCTTGCCGTCACGGAAGCTGAAGAGCTTGCCGTCGAGTCCGGTTCCAATCCACAGCCGTCCGCCTCGCCAGAGAAGCGAGTAGACCGTGTCCTCACTAAAACGCCACAATGTTTCCGTGGCACCACCGGGCGCGATTCTCAGCAATACCGACCGGGGTCCGGAAAAACCACTCGGCCGGCTACCGATGTACCCGGCGTCCTTCGAGACCGCGACCGCGACCGCGACCGCAGCCGTCGTACCCTTGGCACCGGATCCTTCCTCCTTCTTGGTACTCTGCTGCTTCGACTTCGAGGCCTGCGAGGAAAGATCCACCAGGCTGGCCTCGGATGCGAGAATCGCCGCATAACTGACGCCATCGGACGCCGTCGCCACCGCAACAACCTCAGGGTAGGGGCTGTCATAGAGCGTGCGCGCGGTGCCGTCGGCGGCAAGACGCAGGATCAGCCCTTGACCCGCGGTCCCGAGTAAGAGCGCCCCGTCCGGGAGCGGCTTGACCGCCTTGAGATGCGTGTCCTGGGTGTCATAGAGGAGTTCGGCGCTGCCGGTGTTGTCGAGCTTGTAGAGCCGCCCTTCGGCTCCCGTAGCGACCAGGAGAGAGCCATCGGCCGACCGCTGGATGTCCCAGATATAGGTTTCCTCCGGGTCGAAGAAGACCTCGGGCTCTTCACCCTTCCACCGATAGACCTTGCCGTCGGGTGAGGTGCCCGCAAAGACGGTACCGTCGGCGTCGGCCCAGACTGCGAATACTTCGGGTTCCGCAGTCGAGAAAAGAGCTCGGGTCTCGCCATTTCTGCGGACCAGGAAGACGTTGCCGTCGTTACCCGTTCCGACGACCCACCCTTCGCCATGCTCGGCGATCGTAAAGACGAACGGTTCTTCGAGTTCCGCCAGCTTCTCTGCTCGGTTGGCCAACCCGAGCATGCCTTCCGGATTGACTGCAATGCCTTCGAGTGTGCCGGACAGAAACTCGGCCTGCGAGCTCATCTTGAGAAATCGCGCGGCACCCGGTCGGTCCGTCGTCGCCCCGACAGACACGACAGAAAGAGCGGTAAGAAGAACAACGACCGGGGCGAAACCCGCGGATCTCTTTGACAACGACAACTATTCTCCCTTTCCAGCGATGTGCCGACTGAGCCGGTCAGCCCTGCCCGCCAATTTGGACCGCGGATCTATCTATCTCGATGTCAACCCGCAAGGCGCCCTCGATCGGTACTCCAAGCCGTACGGTCTCTTCCTGAACAACTCCAAGTTCGAGCGGCTGCGCGCTGCCAGAGCCGGCTCCACCCCACAGCGAACGAACCGAGGCGGGTAGTCGGGACATGACCTCACCGGCGACACTCAAGCCCTTGCTCGGCACGACGCCGATCACCACCAGATCGCGTCGCGAGTGGAGTCTGTTGAGAAACTCGAGCGCCTGAGGAAAACTCTCCGGCACCGATTTTTCGATCGCCAGCCTGGCCGCATCGATCGAAACGCCATCACCCACCAGCAACGAATACCGGCCCTCCGGAAGTGCCTTGGGCGGCCTCAGCGTGATCGTCCGCCGTCCTTTTCCTCCGCGGTATTCCTCTAGGTCGACCTTGAGAACAATCTCTTCTCCAGGGGCTACCCGCTTACGTGTGGCGTGGGCGCCGACGAGCTGGCTGGTCCGCGGTTCCCGGTGTCGTGTCAAGTCCAGCTCGACACTTGCAATCTCGACCTCTTTGAGGCGATTCTGGAGAAGGTAGGAGCTCACCGCCAGTAGGTGAATCGCGGCCTCGGTCTCGGCGCTTGCCCCGTCGAAGCTCTGCTCGAACTCCAACCTGCCCGCGCCACCCAGGTCATACCGAGCAATGAGGTCGACTCCTTCGCGGCCGATGGTCTCGACCGCGGAGTCCAAAGCTCCGAGAACCGAGATCGCGATCAGGACCGGCGTTACCGCCGGGACATCGGCGACCCGAAGATCGATCTGCTCCCGACCGTCGCCGTTGATCGACACAGTGACCGGGATCATTGGAGCTTGCTTGCCCAACTCGCCGCGGATCCCAGCCTCGTGGTCGAGACTGAAGGCGCCCGCAATCTCTCCCAGATTGGTGATCTTGAAAGATGAAAAGCGACTGGAGAGCACCGTGACCACCTCGGCGGTAGCCATCGGCAGAGACAGAGCACCCAGACCCAGAAACGGATGGCCGAAAGCTAGGAGCGTGTCTCCCACCCGATCGGTGACCGTTCCGGTAGCCGCCAGCCGCAGATCACCGTCCACCAGCACCGCGGCGACAGCGTCTCCCGGCGCGAGCGGGCTCGACGTGTTCGCGGAGCCGGTGCCGCTTCCCGCCGCAGCCACCATCCCCAGTGGTCCCGTCATGAGACGATGGGTGCGCTCACCAAAACCGGCAGCGACAAATCCCATCCCGGCCGTCGCCTGACCCAACCCCGAGGGCTGTAGCCGCTGCAAGGCGTTCGAAAGAAGGTCGGAAGAGAACTCGCCGCGCGCGATCTCGTCGAGACCGGCTGGAGCGTTCACCGGCAGGGCGGGTGGCCCCTGGGAGGAGGCGTTGAGGAGATCCCTCATGGTCTCGATGGGGGTGATCCCAGCGATGGCCTCCTGGGCGAAAGGCCAGGCAAAGGCCACCGCACCGGCCGGGCGTTCGTCAAAGTAGACGGGACTACCACTCATGCCTGCGATGACTCCACTCGTTTCCAGATCCTGGCCGCTGAGCCGCGCCAGGATAAAGCTCATCCCGGGCCGGACGTTGCGCCAGATACCTATGACTTCCACGTCGAATCGCTCCGGCCGGTTGCCTGAAAAAACCGAAAGACCATAGCCGCGAAGACCGGTCTCGATCTCGGCGAGACCAAACACCTCTCCGCTCACTCTTTCCTGGACACTCGCGGGCGCCGCCCAGGCAGCCGCCCAAAACGGAGCCAGCAGAAAAGTGATGACCGTCGCCATACGCAAGGAACCGAGTAAGACGGGCCTTCGACTCATGAGGCTCCTTCTGTGCCCGGCTTGCGAGACGCCGACCCAGGCGCGTTTCGGATCTCGAGACCAGGCGCCATCTCGCGAAGCCGCGAGACCGATATTCGGCCAGTACGCAGTACCTGGGCGCTCTCACCGTCGAACCTGACCAGGGTCGACGGCGCACCGCCCACGCAGGGACCAGCGTTCACGATCACCGCATCGTGCCCCGAGAGCAGAGTCTGCAACGCAGCCGGGTTTGTCAGCGGCACACCGCCGGTCTGGTTGGCACTCGTCGCGGTCAAGGGGCGACCCAGCTTCGAAAGAAGTTCCCGAAGACGGCGATCGCCGGGGACACGGACCGCCAAGCTCGCCTTTCCCGCTGCCGCGGGGATCCCAGGGTTACACGGCAGGACAACGGTCAGAGCGCCCGGCCATGCGCTCTCGAGACCACCCAGACCCGACTCACAGCTCACACCCAACTCTTCGAGGCGTGACGGGTCACCGACCACCACCGGAAGAGGCTCCGACGGTGGGCGCTGTTTGATTTCGTAGATCAAACCAACACCTGCGGCATGGGTGGGATCCGCGGCCAGCGCATAGGAAGAACCGGTGGGGACGGCCAAGACCCCCCCACGGTCGAGAACCTCCGCAACCAGCCTTGGGGAGTCCGCTAGATCCCAGACCGCCACCGAACCACGCTCGAGGGTTATCGTATTCACTTTTTCGCCGCCACGGCTATCAACTCTTCGGCGTGGGAACGCGACAGATCGGTGACCTCACGCCCGGCCAGCATCCGAGCGATCTCGTCGATCCGGCCCACTTCATCGAGTTGATGGATCTTCATCAGCGTGCGCCCGCCGGAGACTCTCTTGCGAATCCGAAAATGACGCTTCGCGAAACTCGCGACTTGCGGCAGATGTGTGACTGCCAGGATTTGCCCCTGCCGCGCCAGGCGTCCCAGCTTGTGCCCAAGAGCCGCTGCTTCTCGACCACCGATCCCCGCATCGACCTCGTCGAAGACGAGCGTCCCGCCACTGGCGGACGACCCCTGACGGGCGGCCAGTTGGATCGCCAGATACACGCGTGACAGCTCTCCTCCGGACGCCACTCGCGAGATCGGCCCCATCCGCTCACCCGGATTGGCTGCCAGCTCGAAGACCACCTCGTCAAAACCCGCCGCGGAGAACTCGACCGGCTGCCCCTCGACCACGAGGGGAGAGCCTTCTCGCCGCCGCCGGCTCAGCCGCGCCGCGAACCGGGCACGCCCCATGGCGAGGTCCGCGAGTTCTCGATGGACACCGGTCGCCAGATCTTCGCTCCATCCCTTTCTCGCTCGCGACAGCTCGGTCGCCGCCGCCCGATAACGGCCGAGGCTCTCTTCGACTTCCCCTGTGAGCGCCTCGCACCGCTCATCGCTGGCCTGGAGCTCATCCAACTCGGAACGCATCCGTTCTCGCTGGGCGAGGATCTCTATCGTCGAATTGCCGTACTTGCGAAGCAACCGCTCGACAAGTGTCAGACGCTCCTCGATCGCATCGAGACGAGCCGGGTCGCTCTCCACTCCGCCCAGGCTGCCACGCATCCCGGACACGAGGTCCTCGAGACGCGCCCGTAACTCGGTGAGCTCGGTCCGCCACTCGTCGGCTGACGGCTCCCACTCCGCGATCTCGGCCAGCGCTCGCTCGCTCTGAGCCAGCCGGTCGGTTGCCGAAGCGTCCCCGTCGACAAGTCGATCCAGCGCCCCGCCGATGGCTTCGGCAATCGCCTCACCATGCCGCAGCCGCCGCCTCTCGAGGCGAAGATCATCCTCCTCGCCCGCCTCGAGCGTAGCCCCGTCGATCTCGGCGCTCTGAAAACGCAACAGATCGAGTCGCTCGAGGCGCAGCCGGTCGTTGCCCGTCACCCTCTCGAGACGCGCCGTAAGTTCCCGGTAGCTCTGGTAGACCTCGGCGAGGTCGGACGCCAGTCCTTGTCCCGCGGCCCCACCACTTCGGTCGAGCCAACGCCTCTGGGTTTCCGGCGACACCAACCCAAGTTCCTCGCGCTGAGTGTGAATGCGAATGAAGTGTTGCGAAACCGTGGTGAGTAGTTTCAGCGTCACCGGTTCGTCGTTGAGAAAGACCCGATTGCGCCCGGCGCGGCTCACCACTCTCCGGACCACGAGATCGCTCTCGAGCGAACTCACACCGGCGGAGTCCAGAACCGACAGAGCTTCGGCCGACACATTCGTAAACGTCCCCGACACCGTGAGTTCGTCGGCGTCGGCACGAATCAACTCGCCGGTTGCGCGCGCTCCGGCCAGCAGGGCCAAGGAATCGACGAGTATTGATTTTCCGGCGCCTGTCTCGCCGGTCAAGACATTCAACCCCGGGCCGAACTCCACCCCCACCTCGGCGGCGACAGCCAGATTCTTGACATACAGGTTTTGCAGCATCGGTTTTTCGATTTCGCGTCAGAAAACTGCCGGTAGCCGCCCCTCGAGAAGGCGGCGCAAGAAGCGGCGCGCACGCCTAGATTGTAGCGGAAGCCCTTCTTGCACTATGGGCTTGCTGGATAACCCTAGACGCGTAGCGGCCGTGGCTCAAGTCCGACCCGAGCCTCCGGTGGCTGCCACCTGGGGCCGCTACTGACAGCGATCGATCAGGGCCTGGATCTCGTGGACCGTGATGTGATGGCCTGGGTCCACCGAGATGAATCTGCGGTCCTTGAAATCCACGATGACTTGATTGACTCGTTCCCGTGAAGCACCCACGAGTGACGCCAGATCGGTCTGTGTCAGACGTAGCGGGATACTTACTTCGGCTGTCGAGCCCGCCTCCCCGTAGCGCTGGGCGAATGCCAGGAGCTGGCGCGCTACTCGGCCGCGCACGTCAAGCGTAGACAGTGCCTGGACCTGTTCGTTGGCCAGCCGCAGCCTGCGGCTCAAGAGCTGGACCAGGTTGAAGCTGAGCCCGGGAACGGTCTTGAGACAAACGCGGAAAGAGCCCCGGTCCATCGCCAAACAGACCGTCTCCTCCAGCGTCAAAACGCTGGCGGACCGGCCGGAGCTACCGATAAGCCCCATCTCTCCAACCGTGTCGCCGGGACCCAGGAAGGCCAGTATCACTTCGCTGCCGTCAATCTGGTCGACATAGATCTTCACCGAACCCTGCAGCAAGACGAAGATCACTTCGCCAGGCTGAGCCACGGTAATGATGTTGGTACCGCCTGCGAACTTTCGTCGCTGGAGCAGCTCGTTGTTGAGCCGATCCAAGTCCTTCTCGTTCAAACCCTCAAAAAGCTTGAGACTTGAAAGAACACGCGGATCCTCGACAGCCGGCATGAAGTTACTCCTGGACCAACACCCAAATCGACACGGCAAGACTTTCTTGACGCCCCGATTCTACATCACCGGGGATCGTCGTGCCCGCCCTGCCGTCGGTCTGGTCGTGGAAACGGCTACCGCGGCGGTGTTGAAGTTCTCGAGGTCACCCGGCCCCGGACTCTGCCGGCGAGAGGGTCTCTCCCTCCTCTTGCCGGTCGTCACGGGCTTGGCTCAGAAGCGATTCAGCTAGCTTCGACCCGTCCGCCAGGTACCGCTCTGTGCCGGTCTGAAGGTTCCGCAAGTAGAACCGCGCCGGACGATCCTCTCCGTCCCGTTCCCTGCGCTCCATCCACACCCGTACCAAGAACGAGCCCGACTCCGACTCCTCACTTCTTCTCGACATGATCCTCCCTAGCCGTTTTCTATTTCACCTCCGTCAGGGGACCGTCAGGCGATTCTCAAAGCCCCGGCTCGAGGACGCGGGCGCTGCCTAAACCTATCGCCAAACCCGAGTATATCGTCCCATCCGAATGCTAAGGTGGGACAAATCGAAGCAGCCACGTCTGCTCGGCCCGAATATGGGCTCGCTTCGATCCGGGGAAATCTGAACTGAATCGTCTACAGATCCGGCTGCTGGGAGGCTTTGAGGCTCGCCTGGGTGACCAGGTCGTGCGCTCTTTCGAGTCGAGGAAGGCTCGCGCTCTTCTCGGCTATCTGGCCTATAACCGCGAAGACCCGCTGAGCCGCGATCACCTGGCGAGTCTTCTGTGGAGCGAAAGAACGGACGAATCGGCACGGCGCAACCTACGTCAGGCGCTATACAACGTCCGCTCGGTCCTCGCCTCCTCCGGCGATCGGCGGCTCTTCGTCGCCGACCAAACGACCATCCAGATCGATCCAGCCATCGATTGCTGGGTCGATGTCGATGAGTTCCGCGCCTCTGCCCGCAGAGGCCTCGCCGCAGAGGGCAACGACCCTGGTCAGCTGGTCGCGGCCGCCCGTCTCTACCGCGGCGATCTGTTGGCCGGTTTCTACCTCAAAGACTGTGTGGAGTTCGAGGAATGGCTGCTGGCGACCCAGGAACAGTTGCGAGAGGAAGCGATCCAGGTCTTCAGGACCCTGGTCTCTACGTATCTTCGACGCGGGGAAACCCACCTGGGTGTTCGTTACGCCAAGCGGCTTCTCGCGATCGACCCTCTATCGGAGGAAAGCCATCGTAATCTGATGCAGCTGTACTTGATGGCCGGCCGGCGGACCCGCGCTCTGGCCCAGTACGAACACCTGCGCAACCTGCTCAGGCAGGAACTCGGGGTCGAGCCGCTCGAAGAGTCCACGGACCTCTACCGGTCGATTCTTCTCCAAGCCTACCCGGAGCCGGATTCCGGTGAAGACGAGGAGCCCGCGGGTCCGCTGATCCCGATGGTGGGCCGCAAGGCCGCGTTTCACCAGCTGGAGGATGCCTGGCAAGACATCCTCGACGGCAAGGGCGGTTTGACACTCGTTGTGGGCGAGGCCGGCGTCGGCAAGACTCGGTTGGTCAAGTCCTTCCTCGATACAGCCACGACGAAGAGACACGCCTTGGTGTTGCGCGGCGGCTGCTATTCGACGGCACCACAGATTCCCTACCAGCCTTTCTCAGAGCTGCTGGCCGGGACCTTCGCGGATGTCTTGCCCGACGACGAACAGGCTCTGAATCGGCTTTCTCGGCAAGCCCTGGCGGAACTCGCATTGCTCACACCGGAGCTGGCGCCGTTCCTGCGGGAAATCCTAGACGACTCGGTGGCCGCCGAAGAAACCGACGAGGCCGGCGTCGTTACTTCGTTGATCGCGCTTCTAAGTGCTCTCACCAACGAAGACTCGGAGGCTCCGGTGCCCCTGGTGGTGCTGCTGGAGGACCTTCAGTGGGCTGATCAATCGTCGCTGACCGTCGTCGAGGGGCTCATCACCTGGGCGCACGAGAGGCCCGTTTGGATCCTTGCCACCTTTAATCGGTCCGAGCTCCCGAGCCCTCAACCGCTCCTGGAAGACGACGCTCACAGGACGATCCTCGTCGAGCGTCTCGAACCCCAGCACGTCGAAGCGGTTGCGGAAGCCCTGGTAGACCTCGAGGTACGGCCGGCGCTCTCCGGGTTTCTGTGGAATCGAAGCCAGGGCCTACCGCTCGCCCTCGCCGAGCTCATCAACTATCTCTGGGATGAGGGCATTCTGGTACCGGCGCAGCCGGGCCAATGGGAACTGCGACGCGACCCCGAAACGACGCCGCCGCCGGACAAACTCTCGAGCTTGATTCATCTCCGGATCCAGCGCCTCCCAACGTCCGGCCGGCGCTTGCTGGCTCTCGCAGCCATCCAGGGAAATCGTTTCGAAGCAGGAATACTGCAGCTGGCAGGAGAGGAACACCTGGCGGTTGTCGAGGTCTGCATCCAGCTGGCACTCGAGAAGTGGCTGATCCGGCAGTTCCCCCGTTCGTGGTCCTATTCGGGGCGCCAACGGGATCTCGTCTTGTGGGCTCGAGGAGCCAGGAGAGGCTCTTTTGAATTTGCCCATCGAGCGATCCGCGACGCAACACTCGAATTCGTCAACCCGTTGCGCCGCCACTCGATGCACCGGCAGGTTGCGGCGGCTTTGCTCTCCAGCCACAGCAACCCAAACTCGATCCCTGAACACATCGCATTTCATCACCTCGCCTCCGGCGAGATAGAACAGGCGCTTCCCTGGATCGCCGAGTCCGCTCGAAAGGCGCTTCGAGTCGGCGCGCTGAGCGTGGCCAGGCACTACTACAGCCAGGCGGCGCGGGCCGCAAAACGACTCGAGAGCGACGAAAACGGAGACCCGCAAGCACCCTGGAGAAGACACTGGCTCGCCCTGCGCGAATTCTCTGCGCGCATCGGCGTCGCCGATCGCTAGTCGCCGATCGCCGAAGCTCCCGTTGGCGCTCTAGCTGCCCCGCGAGCTTGCGCTTGATGGCTAGCCTGACCTTCTCACCAACCTTCCACTGCGAGGTCGCAAGACCTCTCGCGACGAACGATGGTGAGAAGATCAGGCTAGCGAGTCGGCCTCAGACCGAACATTGCCCGAATGACGTGCTTGGCGACCGCCGGGTTCTCTCGCAGGCGGCGCACCGAGTAAGGATACCAATCGGCACCGTACGGGACGTAGACCCGCATCCGGTGGCCGCGGTCGATCAGGACGGTGCGAAGCTCCCGGTCCACACCCAGCAGCATCTGGAATTCGTAACGGTCACGCGACAGGCCGTAGCTCTCGATCAACCGCTCTGCTTCGCAGACCAGAAACTCGTCGTGGGTGGCAATACCAACGTATACGCCGCGGCGAATCAGACCTTCGAGCACAGCGACGAAGTTGGCACGCACCGTCTCGAAGCCCTTCCAGGCGATCTTGCGGGGCTCGATGTAGATGCCCTTGCACAGTCTTACGTTGGCGCCTTCTGGAGGCAGAGCTGCCATGTCCTCGCCGAGGCGCCTCATATAGGCCTGAAAAACAACCCCGAGGTTTCCCAACTCGGCTTGCAGGGACCGGTAGATCCTCAACGTCGGGTCGGTGCAGCTCGAATCCTCCATATCGATTCTCACGAAGTTGCCGAACTCGCCGGCGGTCTCTGCAATCCGTCTCACGTTGTCGCGACAAAACCCCTCGTCTATCTTGAGACCCAACAATGTCAGTTTGATCGACACGTTGGCGTCCAACCGACTGCAATCGATGTCGCGGAATAGGCCGAGGTACTCTTCGACCGCCGCCTCCGCCTTTGGTCTCTCGGCCACCTCCTCGCCCAGCAGATCCAGGGTCGCCATGGCGCCCTCACCATTCAGCCTGCGAACGACGTCGAGTGCTTCCTCGCGGTTGTCTCCGGCCACATAACGTTGCGCCACATGACCCACCAGTGCCCGCGGCACCAGTGGCAGCGTGGTCACGATGAAACGGCTGAACAGGTCCAAGGATCCGCGCCTAGCTGCTAGCTCGGTTCTTCGTCCGCCACCCAGCGCACCGCACGGGAGCACGGACACACACCACCGACGCGCGAAAGGGAAGGCATCGCACGCGAAGCTTCCTTGACCGTCAGTTCATCCTCGTGCACTCTTCGCAGGGTCTCCACGTAGTGTTTGAAATCCCGGCCGGCGCGATAAGCGTCCGGGAGATGAACACTCAAGTGCTTGACATAGTTCTCGACCGCGGAGAATTCCTCGCCGTCCCACCCCGTGAGTTCAAAGGCGGGTACGCCACGACGCCGAAAGAACGAGGGATCGGGGGCATGAACCAGGTCTTCGTACGAGATCCCCCGTTTGGCTTGCCGGTCATCGATGATCCGGTCCAACAGCGTCTCCGCTTCGACTCGGTCGAGTTCGGGAAGACGGGCTCGGACAAAGCGCAGATTGAGCCCTCGGATTACCTTCTTCACCTCTTCCAGATACTGGCTTTGCGCCTCGGCGTTCTTCATCGGCTTGAGACCAAAACGCACATTGGTACCGCCACCACGCTCGTCACCGAACATCTCGAGACCGCGCGGCAGCCACTTGTTGATCGCCTTCTGAATATCCGCCGTTGTCGTATAGAGCGAACCACCCCCCGCCTTCTCCATCCAGCGCCGCAAAGGCAGCACGCCCGCCATGAGGTGGAACGCCTCTTCTCGCAGCATCTGGGGCATCGACTCGGCCATGGGTTTGTAGGCGGAGATCTTCTGCATCGACAGCTGGTATTTGCCCACCCGGTCGATCAGGGCGCAAAACGTCGCGTTGTCTACGAACGAATCGAAGTCGACGTTGAAAGCACCCAGGATGTGGGACCCGGTGCGCATCGACAGGATTTGCTCGACCATATCGTCGCTCGACAGATCGCTCACCGAGGTCCAGTCGTCCTCCACCAGAAGATGCAGCATTTGATATCCATGCCGAAGCTCCTCCGCCATCATGCGGAGAATCCAAAATTGCTCGTCTTCCTCCTGAGCCCGGGCCAGAGTGAGTTGATGCTGTTGAATCGAACCGAACTCCGTCGACGCCTGAGCTTGGATGGCCCCAAGCAGATGACCGGCCTGTCCAGGGTGCATCTTCCCGGCACTGTTGAACTTGGGTGCACCCTCGGCGTCACCGCACTCGATTCGATCGCACATGCCAAGCTCTCGGAAGGCGCAAAGACGAAAAGCGGGTTCCTCGGGAAAGAACTTCTCCCACCGTTCGAGTAGCAGTTCGAAGTCCGGGATGAAGGTCTGCCGCCATTTGACGACGGCGTTGTGAAACCTGGCGGGTAGCTCGGTGGTCGAAGTACTCATGTGTCTGTTTTCTCTGGGTGGGCCGAGGCCGGTGCTAGAGCTTCTTGACAAACGGCCTCAGGGAAGCGGGCTCGAAACCGAGCGCCAAGAAAAACTGCTGTATACCTTCCATGTCTTCGTCGACT
>Ga0224508_10001712_pt1 | contig 19462 bp, 18 predicted proteins | sample SF_Jan12_sed_USG_4_FD_170157 | JGI IMG/M metagenome (GOLD analysis project Ga0224508, IMG submission 170157) | Sediment microbial communities from San Francisco Bay, California, United States - SF_Jan12_sed_USGS_21 | ecosystem: Environmental > Aquatic > Marine > Sediment | place: USA... | reverse complement strand
GCAGCGCGTGAATCAACTCCGCAAGGAGAGGGCTGTAACGCACAGGGCTAGCCTCGCTGCAGCATACAGGCAGGTGTAGACACTAGAACGGCAGTTTGATTCCGGGTGGCAGGCCGAGCCCGGAGGTGACACCGGCCATGCGCTCCTTCATGGTCGCTTCGAGCTTTTGCACCGCGTCGTTGACCGCCGCCGCGAACAGATCCTCCACCATCTCTTTATCATCGCCGAACACCGCATCATCGATCGTGACCCGGCGCAGTTCATGGCGCCCGGTCATGACCACCGTGACCATGCCGCCGCCGCTCTGGCCCTGTACTTCCAGTTCGGCAAGTTCCTGTTGCGCTTTTTCCATCTCAGCCTGCATGCGCTGCGCCTGCTTCATCAAATTACCCAAACCGCCTTTCACCACCATCTCCTCCGCATCGTTCGGTTCATCGCGTCACGCATCCAGGGGACGCACGCTGTCGTCGTCGACTTCCGCGCCCAGGCCGTCCTGCAAAGCCTGCACCAGCGGATCGTTGGCAATCGATTCACGCGCTTTCAAGTAGCGCTCGTCACTCAAGCGGACTTTGCGCTCCGCGGGCGTTTCCGACTCGGTGATGCCAACTTCTATTTCCAGGCGCACTTCGCGTTCCAGCGTGGCGCACAACGCTTTCTCGATGCGTTCGTGCGCCGTATCGGAGAGCAGATTGACATGTGCCGGGTCGAGGCGCAGCTTGAATCGCGCCGCGTCATTGAGCAGCAGTTCACAGTTGGCAGCCACTTCGTAGGGCAGACCGCGCAATTTCAGCCCCGCCAGCAATTTGTGCCAGTCGCTTTCCACCTGGGGCACAGGTGTGTCCGCAATGCGCGCCTGAGCCTGTTGCGCGATTGCCGTTGACGGTTCGACATCCTGGGGCTCGGTACCGCTGCCCGCCGGACCGCGCGCGGGCAAGGGTGGCGTGTCGACCTCGGCGGGGCGGAAAGCATGCATGCGCAACATCACCATTTCGAAGCCAGACAAAGGATCTGGCGCCAGCGGCAGATCCCGTCTGCCGAGCAGCGCGATCTGATAGTAGAGCTGAACGTCTTCCGGGGAGAGGCGCTCGGCCAATGTGTCCAGTCGCTGCTGCTCCTGTGGATCGTCCAGTTGCCGTTCGGGTACCGCCAGCAGCACAGCCAGGCGCTGTAAAGCCGCACTCAAGTCGTCCAGCACTGCGGAAAAATCGCTCACCGTCTCGGCAAGCTTGGCGGCCTGCGCCAACAGCTTTCCCGCATCCCCATCCGCCAGCGCATCGAGCAGATCGTAGACGCGCTCGCGCGGCACATCACCAAGCATCTGCGCGATGTCGTCGCTGCCCACGCGACCGTCGCCGAACGCGATGGCCTGGTCGAGCAGGCTCAGCGCATCGCGCATACTGCCGCGCGCCGCTCGTGCGATCCGCTGCACCGCCGGCTGCTCCGCCTCGATGTTTTCAGCCGCCAGTATGCTCAGCAGGTGGTCGGCAATCGCGTCGGCCTGCACGTGACGGAGATTGAACTGCAGGCACCGCGACAACACGGTGACCGGGAGTTTTTGCGGATCAGTGGTTGCCAGCAGAAACTTAACGTGCGGCGGTGGCTCCTCGAGCGTTTTCAACAAGGCGTTGAAGCTGTGCGAAGAAAGCATGTGCACTTCGTCGATCAGATAGACCTTGAAGCGGGCGCGCGTGGGCGCGTACTGCACGTTCTCCAGGAGTTCACGCGTATCCTCGACTTTGGTACGCGACGCCGCATCGATTTCCAGCAGATCGACGAAACGCCCGGAATCGATCTCCTGACACGCCGAGCATTCCCCGCACGGCCCGGCGGTGATACCGGTTTCACAATTCAGGGACTTCGCCAGGATTCTGGCGATCGTCGTCTTGCCGACGCCGCGGGTACCGGTGAACAGGTATGCATGATGCAGGCGTTGCTGCTCGAGCGCATTCACGAGCGCCCTGACCACGTGTTCCTGGCCGACCAGGGTGTCGAAATCGCGTGGCCGCCATTTACGCGCCAGAACCTCGTAACTCATGCGTTAGTGCCCTATCCGACTAATTCGTGCCATTTCAGCGTGACCACAAGCGTTCAGCCGCCAGGCGTGCCGAGGAGGAATAGCCGTAGCTATTGCGAGGAGGTGCAACAACGCGGATGGGCACTTGTGGCCGCGCCCGCAGGGAGCCCCACACTGACGCCAATGCGGCGTTGCCGTTCTTGACAAGGGCATGGCCATTGCCGGCGAACGGCGCCTTGCCTTGACGCCAGTGTGGGGCTCTGAAACGGTACGAATTAGTCGGACAGGACACTGGTCAAAACTCTGCTGTAGAGGCGGCAACCCGTATCAGCCGCACCCCGGCGCCCAATACCGCTGCTGCCGCTGCTCCCTTCCGGGCCTGACGGGGTTCACAACGTCATGTCGCGAGGGGACCGACACGGGTCACCATAAAAAGATCTGCTAGTGTATCACCATCGCGTCGCGCCGGAACTTGGTTGACAGCTCGTTTGCGCTCAACTTCGTATCTGCTCGGTGCCCGGGTCGTAAAGCGCTTCGGTAGGCACTTGCGAGGGACGCCGCTCGCCGATAATCTCGATCTCGTAGGCTGCCGCGGTGTCGCGGGCTGCGGCGTATACATAACCCAACGCCACCGAGTGGCCGGTGTAGTGCGCGTACCCGCCGGACGTCACCCAGCCGACTACCTCGCCGTCGCGCCAGATCGGCTCATCCGCGATGACGTCCGCCCTACCGAACAGCCTCAGGCCCAGGTCCCCGCCGGCCTTGGTCAGGTGATACAACACCGAACAGCCGACTACTCCGCCGCCGATAACGATCACTCGTGCGTGCGTTGCCAAGCTTCGCCAACCGCGCTGCAAAAGACGGTATTAGATCGCAACAGACAGGTGTCGCGGTACAACGGAGACGTCGTTTTTTTGCTCAGCTACGGCACACGCAGAACGGCAGAGAAGCAACTTGATTGATCGCCTGAGACCACAGCAACGAACCAGATCTCTCCGCTGCCGGCAAGACCGACCCTTGATCGTTTCCGCTGCAAAGCAACATGATGCTCTAGATTAACGAGTAAGTGTTTGTTTATAATAATTTTTCACAAGCAATACAAAATCCACCGGTTTCAAGACGGGAGGCAGGGACAATGAAGATTTCAGGCAGAATCGCAATACTCCTCTCGGTGACCGTGTTGTCGGTGGGATTCGCGCAAGAGAATGAGAAGACGTTGAACCCCTGGGTCGACTGCGGCATCGGCGCGATGATCTTTACCGAAACCGGCTGGGCTGCCGTCACCTCGAACATCATCTGGGACCTGGGCACCACCGCCGTGATCTCCGACCAGTCCTCACAACACACCTGCGAAAGCAAGAGGGCGCGAACCGCGCTCTACATCGGCGTGAACTACGCGAACCTGACTGAGGAAACCGCTAAGGGCGACGGGCAACACTTACGCACGATGCTCGACATTATGCAGTGCGACGCCGCTTCGCACGCACCGATCATCGCTTCCCTGCGCGAGGACTTCAGTAGCTATCTGCGCGCCCCCGACTACGCCGCCAAATCGGCATCGGTCAAGGCCGAGGAGTACTACGATATCGTTCAAGCGACGCTTGGCGGCCAGTATGCGCCGCAGTGCCGCACCGGCTGAGATCCAAAGCCGGTATTTCCACGACAAGACCTGTCGGACTGGACCGACAGGTCTTTTCTCGCGCTCCACGATTGCGTCATGCATACCTGGCACAAAGGGAGCAAGAGGAGCGATGCTGGGCGCCGCGCAGATCCTCGCGGGCACGCTATACTTCCTGGCGTTCGCGACGGTTCCTTGCATTGCCGCGAACCCCGCGGAGCCGAAGGCCGGAGTCGCTTTCCTCCTGCAACAGGCTAATGCCAGGGCGCTGGCCACTGACCCCTATTGGCTCGCTTTGGTGCATTACAAACGCATGTCGACAGGCGATGGCCCTGGATACAAAAGCGAAATCGTATCTCCTGAATTCTTTCTGTCGTCACACGGCTCCACCGATCCGCACGCCGAACTGCAAGCAACCTTGGCGGCTTTTTTCGAGCCGCCGGGCGAGAACTCCGACGCCCACGCCCAGTGCCGCCTCATCGCCCGATACAAGTGGCTGCGCAAAACCCTCGACTGGAGCGAAAGCCGCCCCCCGGCCGTTGCTTGCCCGCGATACAACGCCTACACCTTCAACAATCAAGTCGACTCTCTGAGCCTGATCTACGCGAGCGGATATCTGAGCAATCCCGCCTCGTATTACGGCCACATCCTCCTCAAGTTCAATGCCCGCCGCGCGACCGCGGCAAGCGAACTGCTCGACCAAAGCCTCAATTTCGGCGCCGAGATCCCCCGCGACGAGACCGGTATGGCATACGTCCTCAAGGGGCTCTTCGGAGGCTACGAGGCCAGCTTCACGCATCGGCGCTTCTACCACTTCAACCATGCCTACGCCGAGAACGAGCTGCGCGACCTGTGGGAGTACGAACTGAGGCTGTCCGAGGACGAGGTCAACCAGATAGTCTTGCACTCCTGGGAACTGCTCGGCGGAAAATATGACTATTACTTTCTGAAGGAGAACTGCGCCTACAGGATGGCCGAGCTGCTCGAGCTCGTGATCGACCAGCCTCTATTGCCGGACATTCCCTGGGCGATTCCCGGAACCGTGTTCGAGCGTATCGTGGTGCTGCGCCACGACGGCAAGCCTCTGGTTCGGGCGGTGCGGCGAATCCCGTCGCGCCAGAGCCGCTTCCGCGAAAGATTTTTAGCAATGAGCCCGGCGGAGCAGCGACTCGTCGTGGACTGGGTTGCGGGCACCTTGGATTTCGAGGGGGCTGCCTACGCGTCGGCATCCGCGACAAGCAAGGTCAACGTCGTCGACATGCTTCTCGATTATTATGAATACCGTATCGTCCTGGACCGCAGCGATGCGCAACTCGCACGGGTGAAGCACAAGCTGCTCGTCGAGCGAGCGCGCCTGCCCGCGCAACATTCGCCGGATCAGTCGCGCTCCAGATCGCCGGATGCCGCTCCGCCTCACGAGGGACCCCGGCCGTTCATGGTCCGCCTCGGCGCGATCCACAACGACCGGCTCGGTCAGGGAGCGGAGTTGCGGATAAGGCCGGCAAACTACGATCTCCTGGCACTCGATCGCGGGCGCATCCCCAATTCATACCTGGCGATGTTTGACCTCAGAGCCGTCTACCTGGACCAACGGCTGAGCATCCGCAGCCTGGACTTCGTCAAGATCGAGAATTTGAACGTGCCGAGGACTCCTCTGCCTCAGGACGGGAGCTGGGCCTGGAAGTTCGGCGCCGGCCTCGAAGCCTACAATCTCGACTGCAGCCAGTGCACGGTATTCAAGGTGACGGGTGCGCTGGGGAGGGCCGCGCCGCTCAGGCCGGGCGTCATCGCATTCGGGTTTGTCGACCTCTTTGTCCAGACCGAGTACGAAACGTCGGAGACGGTGGGAGTCGTCCCCAATATTGGCTTGATCGCTTCGCCGGTCTCCGTCTGGAAGACCTCCCTCACCGTTGGCCGACAGTTGTTTCTGAACGGTCCCCGCTCGGAGACCCGGGTCGTTCGCTGGGAAAACCGCCTCGGGAATAAGCGCGACTGGGATTTTCGCATCTGCTACGAGGAGCATGTGGCGCGCGAGTTTCTGGCGGCAATGTCTATGTACTGGTGAGCGAGCGAAACCCTTCGTGCGCGCTCGAGCGCCTACCGCGTCGTGGGCATCAAGCTTGCTGTCCCGTTTGAGCCCGCTCTGTGCAGCGGATTGCCGCATCCTGACGTTACCGTACATGCGGTAACGTTATTCTCTGCCCAACCGGGCACGGACGCTAGTCCCGAAACACGAATATCGGGCTGCTCCAGGCCTGGAAACCGTCCTCTGTAGTCACGCACACCCACAACGGGTTGTCGCCCTGCTTGTGCAGTTCCACGGGCAGCGACTCGAGGAGGCTTTTCCGGGTATTGATGACCGGCAGGCGCATTACCCGTAAACGCCGTTCCAAGCCACCGGCATCCAATGCCACATCTTCGATACCGATGTCGGCGAGCGCGACATCCAGGTTGCCGTGGTTGGTAGTCACGTCCAGTCGCGCCGTCGGGCCTTCATCGAGGAACGCATCGAAACCGCCGAAATTGCCGGTGGTGATCGCATCCCACTCGACCGTGTCGCTGCCACGCAACGCCAGCAGCCGCTCATGGTTCCAGGCATTGATTTTGGTGATGCGTTGTATGTTGCAGCCGGTGAATCGGGCACGGCCTATCCACTGGCTCTGCCGACCCCGCCCGCGGTATTCCGCACCGCTCCAGATGATACGGATGCGCGGGCCGAGATCCTTGACCGCGTAGGGCCGCAGCGTTTGCAGCACCTCGGTGCCGTTGCGAATCTCGACGCGCTCGATGGGGGCGTGCGCGGCGACTTCGACTTCGAGCTGCAGGCGCTCGTCGCTGGTGGCGACGATATCGCCCATCATCGCCTCGCTGGCCGGACTCGCCTTGGCGTTGTCGTACACGAGCGGATCGAGATCGAAAACCCGTGCGTCCGTGAAGTTTGCCCGCACCTGCAGGTGCATGCGGCATCCGGTGGTGCCATAGTGACGGCGGCGGCGCAGACAATCGAAGATACCGTCGCGGGTGAGTTCCCCCGTCAGGAAACACGTGAGACCGCCGTAGGCACCGAATGTGGCGGCGCCAGGATAGCTCGCGCCGGGGCGGCCTTTGTGACCGTCGCTGTTGCAAACCACACCGCAGCGGTGCCCGAGAGGGAATCCGTCGGTCAGCAACCACTCGAACGTGCCCCACGCCGAATGGATCTCCATCGCGGTTTCCAATCTGCCGTCGTGTGCGTAACCGATATCCGCGTACCGCCCGCCGACATGTGCATATACGCGACAGTCTTCATCCTGCAGCTTGCCAAACAGTGCGCGTGCATCCGGCGCGTCGGTATCGATGTCCGAGCGGTCCGTCAGCAGCGCGTGCGAGGAGCGGTGAATCTGGCGGCCTTCGCGGCGGAAGAAGACATTGCGATCACCGCCCACCGCGGTGTTGCCCGACCATTCGTAACCCGGAAACGTGACAAAGCGGCCGTCTTCGTGAAACTCTGAGGTCAACTCGTTGATGTAGCGCCAGAAGGCGTTGTTGACCTGGAAATCGTTGGCCTGGTGGCTGGTGACATCGAGAAACGATTTGTTGCGTGCAAAGTCGAAATACTGCCGCGCCGTGGTCAGGCCGATCGACTCGCCGCTCTGGCCGTGCAGGTCGCCCCAGTAGCCGGCGTGCTCGCCCACGCGAATCAGGAGTGGCCCCGCCTGTGCAAGCAGTTCGTCGCCGCGCATCACGCGGATGGTCAACTCGCCCTCTTCGGCGACGCTCAGGTTCTCGCAGGTAGTCGCTTTTGTGCCGGCGTCGAAGCGCACGCCGGCCGGAAGATTGCGCACCGGCAGCGACGGTTCCAGGGTGATGTCGGCAACCGTTTTGTCGCTGGGATTGCCCCACTCGTCTTCCGCTTTCAGACCGAGCTGGAAGCGCTCGCCGGGCCGGCGCAACGTGGGCAGTACCGCGCGCCAGGTCCGCGGCGGTCCCGGTACGATAGCAATCGCAGGCGTTTCCGGCAGTGGCACATAGTGGCCGACCGCGCAGACGTCCGCCAGCACTTTGAACTCGAAGCCCGACTCCACGAAGGTCTGCATTTTCATGCCCGGCGATCCCGTTGCTGGTATCACCGAGCACGATGGTAACGGTATCGCCCTCGCGCAGATAACCGCCATGCAGACGCGCGGTAAGACCTTTGAACCAGGGGCGCTGATGCCCCGTTGCCTCATAGTTGAGGGCGATGCGCGCGCCAGTGCTGGTGGTTGCCGTCACATAGTTATAGGCAGTGGGGTCGGTAGTCTGCAACGCGCCCCAGTCGCCGAAAAAGCGAAACACCACGCGAATACCGCCAGTGTCGTCGATTCCGTAACGGCCGACGGTGTACACGAGACGAAACGTCTGCAGGCTGCGAACCTCGAACTCACCGCGCGGCTCCATCGCCACATGGCCGTACAGCACCGGGTCCACGCCCGGGCTCACGACCGGCCAGGCGTCGCCTACCAGTTCCGGCGCAATCCGCGTACTGGACGTCGAATCCAGTTCGCTCATCGCATTTCCGCCGTCTCGCGTGGTCCTTGCATCAGCGTTCCCATAATTGGTGACTGAGAACACCGACCCGCGACTCGATCGTGCGCATCGCCTGGAGGATGAGATCTTCGCGGTAGCGCCGGCCGATCAGCTGCACACCCGCGGGCAATCCTTCCACCAGTCCGATGGGTACTACACCGCAAGGCAAACCGAGAAAATTCGTGCCCACACTGTAGATCGCGGCGCCGAACAGATCCCGGGTCTGCTCGATTCCCTGCGCGTCGTAATCCCAGGGATAGGTCGGCCGCATCAGGAACGGCGACAGCACCAGCGCGTGCTCGTGCAGGAATACATTCCAGGTCCTGGTAAGCGCCGAGCGGTTGGCAATGCCTTCGCGATAGCCGCGTTCGTCGACGACGTTGCCCAGTTCCTGGTAGTAGGCAAATATCCTTCGAATGGTGTCGCTGCCGTGCTTCGTGGCCAGAGGCCCGAGCGTCGCGTCGATTTCGAATGTCGCCACGTCGTGCCAGCCCTTGGCGGCGTCCCGTATTGACGGTGTCGGAATCTCCTCGACAGCATAACCGGCATCGCTCAAATACCCCGCGGCAAGGTCCAGCGCAGAGGCGATGTCCGGGTGCATCGCATACCCGTAGCTCTCGCCGGTGTAGACGACTTTCACGGGGTGCGGCTCCGGCGCTCCGTCGAACGGCACCGGTACCCACCAGGGGTCACGCGGATCCGGCGCAGCCAGCACGCGAGTTGCCAGATCGACGTCACGTACTTCACGGCAGATTGCACCCTGCACCGACATCAGTTGCGCCAGCAAGCCGCGTTCCGCCCTGGCGGACGGATTGTAAGCAGGCACCCTGCCAAGCGTCGGTTTGACGGTTGCCAGCCCGCAGGCAAACGAGGGAAACCGCAGCGATCCACCGATATCGTTACCGTGATGTATCGGACCGAAGCCGGCTGCCGCCGCCGCGCCCGCGCCGCCGGATGAACCACCCGGCGATGCATCGGCGTGCCACGGGTTTCTGGTGCGTCCGTGCAGCGGATTGTCAGTGGTCGCGCGCATCGACAATTCGGGGGTGTTGGTGCGCCCGATGACGATTGCACCCGCGTTGCGTAGATTTCGCACCACGGGCGAGTCGTCGGGCGCGATAACCGTTTCCAGTGCCGGCAGCCCATTCGGTGTGGGAGTGCCCTGCACGTCGACATTTTCTTTGATCGTCACCGGTACGCCATGCAGCGGGCCCGTGGTATTTCCCCGCGCCACTTGTCGATCAGCCGCGCCTGCCTCGGCGCGCGCCTGTTCGCTGTAGTCGTAGACGATCGCGTTGAGATCCGGATTCAGTTCATGCACGCGCGCCAGCACCGAATCCATCACCTGCGCGCACGAGAAACGTCGCTCACGAATGCCGTCAGCCAGTTCGCATGCACTCAGGCGCCACAACTCGTCCATCCGCTTCCCCGCACTCGGAATTCGGGGACAGTGTACTTTTTTCGCTGCGTTCCCGCAGATCGAAGTACCGTGCTGAACCGATTGAAATAAGTACCCGGTCCCCGAATATTCAGCGTCTATCCGCCGTCGGAAGGCGTGACGCGGGGACTCGTCAAAACGGGCAGCAATGTATAGAAAAGCAACGCGAAGGCACCGGCCCACGACATCAGCGCCATCACGACCCAGGTGCCATACAGTCCCGGCACGAACAGTGGCGCGACAACGCGCAACAGACCGCCGAACGCCAGCAATCCGTAAACGATCGCCAATGCCCGCGGCGGGTGCCGCAGATCGTGTCCCGTGTGACCGAGTGAGACGCGCGACAACATGCCTGCCGTCATCAGTCCTATGCCGCCGTACGCAAACGCGTGCAACGCAAAGGAGCCCGGATAGGGATACCACGGTTGCACGGCTTTGAGCGCGAAACCGAACACGATAAATGCGTAGGCGAGATACAAGACCCACAACAAAGGCTTTTTCCACAGCCCAATAGCATGCCAACCGGACAGCCGCCAGGCGTGCACGGCCGACAGCGCGCCAGCCAGCGCAGCAGCCCACACCGCCTGTCCGACAAAAAGGTCGACCACCGCGAAAGCGACGAACAGCACCAGCGCCGTCCGGTCGACGCCGGCCGAGTTGCGCAACTGCACCGGCCGATCGACCCCGCGCTCGATGAATCCCGGAATCACCCGGCGGCCGATCATCAGGACCAGGGACAGGAGCAGATAAATGCCGCACATGATCCCCAGCCTGGCTATTTGCGGATCGCCGCCCAACAGTCCGGTGTAGAACAGCCCGTTGCTCACAGGCAGCAACACCAGCTTCGATACGACCGCCATCTGCGGCCACATGCGCGCCTGGTATATGGGCACCGATACCGCCACGCACAACAGCAGACCGAAGCAGCAGTCTAGAACGGCCGGTAACCACACCGGACCGGCATCGCCGGCCAGCGGCAGTCCGCGCGCCGCCAGCCACAGCAACGCCAGGCCAGCCAGCGGCAGCCCGTGCACGGTGGGCCGGTCTGTCCAGTTGCGCGCCGCGGTCAGCAGAAAACCGGCGACAACCGCGATGCTGTAACCGAAGACCATCTCATGAGCGTGCCAAAGCACTGGCGGGTAACCGGCACCGGCCGGTAACCAGCCGTGCGCGTAAGCCGCGTACCAGAGCAGCGACACGACTACTGCGTAGCCGGTTGCGAGCAGAAAAAAGGGGCGGAAACCGAGACTCAAGATCGGCGCCGTCCGAAAGATTGTGGACACTATCATCGGTGGAAAAGCAGCCAGGTGTTATGCTCGATCATCGTTATGCGGCGAGCGCAGACAAGACGCACCCGCACCATCAAGGGTGCAATCCCCGCCAGCGCCATCGAGGGCCGCATGATTCATGGGCCAAGGCTCCTGCGGCGCCGGCCGACGCCCTGTGTCGTCTCTGGTTTCGTGGCCGCGAGTGTAGCAGGGAGCCGCGTCAAGCCACTTAATATAAAATCAAGACGAACAATCGGTCAGGATACAGCAACCCTGCGCAGTGCTCCGCAAAACCCACGCGCCTCGACCACGGCGCGTAGGAGGAACGCCGGCGGCGATCGGCACACGCCCGACACGCGGCAAAGCCTGCCTCGCTACGAACCGCTCGACACGCTACGCTTAAGCCTGATGACTACACCCTCGCCAGACGCCGTCGACCAGACACTCGCTTCGGTGTTCGGTTTCCATGAATTTCGTCCTCATCAGCGGGAGATCATCGAGGCCCTTATCGCCGGGCGCGACGCTTTTGTGGTGATGCCCACCGGCGGCGGCAAGTCTTTGTGTTACCAGATACCCGCACTGCACCGCGATGGTGTTGCCATCGTCGTGTCGCCGTTGATCTCGCTGATGAAAGACCAGGTGGACGCTCTGGTGGCCAACGGAGTGGCGGCCGCCTGCTACAACTCCGCACTCTCACCGGCAGAATCCAGCTCGGTGCTGAGCAGGCTGCATGCACGCTCCCTGCAGCTTCTTTACGTCGCCCCGGAGCGATTGACCAGCGAAGCATTTCTGGCCCGTTTGCACGACATCGAACTCGCGTTGTTCGCCATCGACGAGGCGCATTGTGTTTCCCAATGGGGGCACGATTTCCGCCCCGAGTACCAGCAATTGACGGTGTTGCGCGAGCGCTTTGCCGACGTTCCGATGATCGCCTTGACCGCTACCGCCGATACCCAGACGCGCAAGGATGTGGAGCGGGTTTTGGGGCTTGCCGATGCAGCGCATTACTTCACTGGATTCGACCGTCCGAACATCCGTTATTCGGTGCTGGAAAAACACCAACCGTTCGAGCAACTGATAAATTTTCTGCGCACCCGGGAATCCGAAGCCGGCATCGTCTACGCGCTCAGCCGCAAACGCACCGAAGAGCTGGCCACCCGGCTCAGCGAGCGCGGCTATCGCGCCGTGGCCTATCACGCCGGATTGGACACCGACTGGCGAAATACCGTTCAGGAGCGTTTCCTGCGCGACGACCTGCAGATAGTAGTGGCGACGGTGGCATTCGGCATGGGTATCGACAAATCGAACGTACGATTTGTGGTGCACTACGATATGCCGCGCCACATCGAGGGATACTACCAGGAGACCGGCCGCGCCGGACGCGACGGACTGCCGGCCGAAGCGCTGCTGCTCTACGGTGCGCAAGACGCCGTAATGTCCCGCCGCCTGATCGAAAGGGGCACCAATCCGGAGCAGCAGCGCATAGAACTGCAAAAGCTCAACGCCATGGTAGGGCTTGCAGAGGCTGACACCTGTCGCCGCCGTGTACTGCTCGGGTATTTCGGCGAGCCGTTGTTGGAGAACTGCGGCAATTGTGACCGCTGCCTGAATCCGCCGGAACACTACGATGCCACACAGGACGCTCGCAAAGCGCTGTCTTGCGTTTACCGCGTCGGACAACGGTTCGGCGCCAGATACGTCACCGATGTATTGCGCGGTGCCGACACGGAACGCATTCGAAACTTCGGGCACCAGCGGCTGTCGACCTTCGGCATCGGCGCCGAACGCAGCGAACGTGAATGGCTTTCCATCATCCGTCAGCTGGTACACCGCGGCTACCTGGTGCAGGACGTAGCGAACTATTCCGTATTGCAGCTCACCGACGCAGCCCGTCCGCTGCTGCGTGGCGAACAGCATCTCGAACTGGTGAAACCACAGGTGCGGGTAACCTCCAGCCGGCGCAGTAAAGCCGCCGCGGCCACGGCGCTGGGGCCCTACGACGAGGGACTGTTCGAGCATCTGCGTGCACTGCGCAAGCGACTCGCCAACGAACTGAATGTGCCGCCTTACGTGGTTTTCAGCGACGCGACTCTGGTGGAGATGGCCCAGACCTGGCCAGCGGACGAAACGCAGCTGCTCGCCGTGAACGGCGTAGGGCAGCACAAACTGGAACAGTACGGCAGCGCGTTTCTAGACGCGATCGAGCACTATGCGGAACAGAATTAGCGCCAGGTCAGTTGTCGATGCGCGCGATACTCTTTGATCTGGACGGGGTGTTGTACCAGGGCGAGAGCCCGGTCGAGGGTGCAGCCGTGGCGATCCACTGGTTCCAAGATGCCGGCGTACCGCATCTGTTCGTCACTAATACCACCTCCCGCCCACGCCGCTCGCTGGCGCAGAAGCTCGCCGGATTCGGCATCGACGTCGAACCGTCAGCGATTCTCACACCGCCCGTAGCCGCCCGGCAATGGTTGCAGGAAAACGTCAGCGGTAAAACGGCCCTGTTCGTCCCCGAAGCCACACGCGAGGAGTTCGCCGGCCTGCCCCTGCTCGACGAACGTTCAGAACACGGTGCCGCTGCCGTAGTATTGGGGGATCTTGGCGAAAACTGGACATTCGCCACACTCAACCGCGCATTCAGACTGCTGATCGCCGAACCGAAGCCGGCACTGGTGGCGCTGGGCATGACCCGCTACTGGCAGACGCCCAATGGGTTGCAGCTGGATGTGGCACCGTTCGTCGTCGCCCTGGAACATGCCGCCGGTTGTCATGCGAAGGTACTGGGAAAACCGTCGGCAGCGTTCTTCGAGGCGGCGCTGCATATGCTCGGCGTGCAGGGTGCGGAAACGATCATGGTCGGGGACGACATCGAGGGCGACGTACGCGCCGCGCAGCAGGTCGGGTTACACGGCATACTGGTGCGTACCGGAAAATTCAGGCCAACGGATCTCGAACTCGGTGTCGACCCTCACGCCACTCTGGACTCCATTGCCGCGCTTCCGCGCTGGTGGCGGGCAAACCAGCACGACACCACCAGGTCCACGGACTGATCCTCCTGCAGGCAGCATGCGCTGCTGCATCGATAGCGGCGCTCGCAGGACGCCACGCATCCCGATTTGACATATGTCAACTTCACAGGGGCCACGCCTACTAATCTAAATGCAGGTGAAGTTCATTAAAGGGGTAACACTTGAGCAATATGTCTTACGATCCGTTGCGTCATCTGACGCAGTTGTATCGAGAAATCGGGCAGACGCTGGGCGTCTCCAAACTGCCGGCACAGGCGCACGAGGATATCGCTGAAGGTGCGAGCCAGTGGCTGCCGCTGGTGGATGTTCATGAGGACGAGGAGGACCGGTTCGTGCTGTTGGTCGACGTTCCAGGCATACGCGTGAAAGACATCGAGGTATCGCTCGACAACGGTGTGCTGACAATCACCGGTGAACGTGTTCTGGAAACCGGTAGCGGCGCCCAGATCCGCCACAGCGAACGTGAGCATGGCCGTTTTCACCGGCGCTTCTCGCTGCCAGATACAGCGGATCCGGAGCGCGTAACGGCGAGCGGTTAAAGAGGGGGTGCTGGAAATCGACATACAAAAACGCGCGGAAGTGAGGCCACGCCGAATCAACATCGATACGTGATTCACGTTGCGCGCGGACGAGGGCTGCATTGAGGACCACTGGCAAGTCACAACCCACGAACAAGGAGGAATCTGAAATGTTCAAATCCATCCTGGTCGCAATCGACGGTTCGGACCATGCACGAAAAGCGCTGCGCATCGCGGCCGACATTGCCGGCCTCTACCAGGCCGAGCTGTCCATCGTTCACGTGGTGACCGGTAAAAAGCTGGCAGATGAAGTAAAACGCATGGCGGAAGTCGAACACCTGGTCGACACGCCCAAACCGACCGTCAGCTACGATGCCACGGTCTCTGCGGAAATGAGTCGCATGCTCACGAATTCGAGCTTGCACAACGCTATAGCCCAGATCGCTACGGCCGTCGGCCAGCGCCTGCTTGACGAAGCCGGGAGCCGCCTGCACGAGACCAACGGGCTCGAGGCAGGCAAACACCTGGAACGCGGTGATCCGGCGCGTGAAATTCTCGCCTGCGCGAAACGTACCAATGCCGATCTCGTCGTATTGGGCAATCGCGGGCTTTCCGATATCGTCGGGGTGTTCATGGGCAGCGTGTCAGCCAGAGTGACTCACGCGGCCGAATGCACGGTTTTAACCGTCAAGTGATGTTTACGCGGGTCCGGTAGTGACAGCACACACCGGCACGTAGTCTGTACGTGCCGGTTGACCTGCATGAATGGCTACTGTGCGGAGTAGTATCGGCCGTACAGATAGCCGGCCACATCGTCACGCTCGTCTTTGCTCCACCCGAGCTTCAAGGTGCTCGACCACTTGGTGACCCACTCGCGCACGTCGTTGAGTGTGTTTGCCCGGCGATCGTTGCGTATATGCGCACGGCTGTCGTGACATCCCCGACAGTGGTTCTCGTACAACAGTTGACCGCGTTGCGTGTCGGCACTGTGCGAAGACGGTGACAGCACGAGCAGCGGCGCCAGTACTATCGCCACCCACAACCAACGCATGGCATTCGGGATACTCACGCCTGCTTGCGCCGTTCGCGCTCGATATCGTATTCCCGCGCAGTCAGCCTGCTAAGGCTTTTCAGCGAAACCGCGAGCCAGCCAATGAGATCGTCGACGGTGACAATTCCCACGAGCATCCCTTTTTCGTCCGCTATCGGCAGGCGCCGCACGCCGTTGGCACACATGACGGCGATGACCTCCTCGACACCGTCATCGACGTTGGCTTTCACGAGTTCCCAACTCATGATATCCGCGGCAGTAACCGCTTGCGCATCCACCTGCGGAGCGAGAACTTCCAGGACGAGATCGCGATCCGTGATTATTCCCACCGGTCGCTCGCCTTGGTCATCTGCGTCGACGACGATCAGGTCGCCGACGTGCCCGCTACGCATCAGTGCGGCAACTTCATCGGCGGGAGTTTCCCGTGTGCAAGTAACCACGTCGCGCCTGAAAAGATCACCAATCGACATGCAATTGTTCCTATAAGTCGCGCACCACGCGGAGCCGCGGAGCCGCGGAGCCGCGGAGCCGTTTGATCATTCAACACGTGCTGCGCCGACGCCTTGATTTACATCAACATAAATGGTTGTTCACGACCGATTTGATCGAGATCAACTCGTGGAGACGGCAATACGTCAGATTCCACACATACTTTCTAGCTAGGAGTCGAGTCATGGGTATCGCAACTACTATTCGGCGCTTCCTGGACACGCATGGAGTCCCCTACGATATTGTTCCGCACCCCTACACGAACACCAGTTACGGTTCGGCAAAGGCGGCGCATGTGTCACCTGACCGCGTTGCAAAAGGTGTATTGCTGAAGAAAGATGACGACTACCTGCTCGCGGTTGTCCCGGCTTCGCGAAAACTCGATCTGAGCTGGCTGATAATCGAAGTCGAACATGACCTCGAACTGGCCGGAGAAGATGAACTCGCGGAAATCTTTTTCGATTGTGCCTACGGCGCCGTACCAGCCGTAGGTCCTGCATACGGACTGGATACTCTGGTGGAGAACTGTCTGCGCGCGCAACCGGAGCTTTACTTCGAGGCCGGTGATCACGAAGAACTGGTGCACATCAAAGAGCTCGACTACGAGACTCTGCTGGGTAATGTCAGATACCTGAGCTTTACACATTTCCCAGATGCCGCGGAGGCGCGGGTCAGACCGGTTTTCGACTAGCTCCTACGTTGCAAGCAGCCTGCGTCCCCTTGCGGGAAAGGCGGTCACTGCACTAGTTTCACTCTTTCGATCGGTTTGTAAGAGGCCGAGGAGTGCACCTTGTCAGTGCGACATCAGTACCGGCACGGTCATGCTTTCGAGCAGTGCACGTGTCATGCCGCCCAGCACCAGTTCGCGAAAACGCGTGTGCCCGTATCCTCCCATCACGATCAATTCGCTGCCGGTCTCGCCTGCGACAGACAGCACCGCTTCGGGCGCTTCGCTATCCGCGGCATCGAAGTTGCGGTATTCGACCTGCAGCCCGTGCTGAGTCAGATGTCTGGCAAGACTGCCATCGGCTAGCGCGGCTTGCTGACTCTTACCGACACTCACCACCAGTACCTGCGCCGCATGCCGCAGCAAGGGTAATGCGTCATGCAGCGCGCGTGCGCTCGGTGCGCTGGTATTCCACGCAACAACCACCTTACCGGACGAGTACGTGAACTCACCCGTGTGCGGCACGATGACTAACGGGCGTCCGGCCTGGAACAGCAGCGGTTCCGGGCTGTAGTGCACGTTCAGGTCGCCTTGGCCGGGATGCCGCTGCGCGACGATTGCCAGATCCGCGTAATGCATACTGGTGCTGAGCACTTCCGGCAACACACCTTTGAGCTGATGGAATTCGCTGTCCAGGGAAGATCCTTCGACACCTTTCTGGAACGTATTTCTGGCCGCGCCGGACATTTCCATGAGCTGCTTCTCGCCGGCCGCGAGCACGTCCTGCGGAATCTGCACGTCCGCATAGCTCGGGATTTCGAGCTGGCGTCTGACATAAACGCCGCTCAGGCGGGCTTCGCAGTGCGTTGCCATCTGCACCGCGAACTGCAGTCGGTTAGCGCATTGCTCATCGTTGTCCACGTAGACCAGCAGATCTTTGATTGCCATGATAGAAACTCCTGTGGGCGTACCTGAGAGACGCTCGTCTGCTTGGTGAAATATTCCACCCCGTACACAGTACAGCCTCATTGTGCGAGCTGCCTGAGGTACATCACGAGCTGCCAGACCTGCTCGTTACGCAACTGCTTGAAGCCGGGCATGGCAGTACCGGGCGAACCGTTTCTGATAATCCAGAACAATTGCCCGTCCGGGATGCCGTTCACCGTCTTTGCGCAGGCGAAGTTACGCGGCGGCGGCTCGAACCCTTCAGCCATTGGTCCCTGGCCATCGCCCTCGATACCGTGACAAAGGTGGCAGCTAGGATCAGCGCCGCCCTCGTAGAGCTCACGGCCCGCGGCGAGATCGCCCGCGCCGGGCACAAGCGGGCTGGTCACATTGTAGATCGCCGCCGGGGCCTTACCCGTGAACCGGGGTTGCGGGCACTGGCTGACGGGTGGGTCGCTGGTGCTGGCGCACGACAGCAGCGTGCCCAGCAGTAGCACCAGCATCCAGCGTGGCATACGCCGCAACGCGTCAGGCGTGAAAGCTTGGCTGGCACTGGAAATGACCCGCGTCTTCATTGCTGCTCAGCTTAGTCAAAGGCACACACCAGGAAGTTGACGCATGTCAATGTGATCATGCCTGAACTCATGTGCTTCAAGCCTCACACATCGCATTTGATTCACATCAAACCAGGGCCCGGGACATTCCCGCAGATTGGCGGGCAGAGAAAGCTACTGCTGAGAATTGACCATGGGCGACACGCAACGGCGATCGCAATGCGCCCAACCGTGTCGCGGATTGACGGGTGAGACGGCGCGGGCTGACGGACACGCAGATCGATTGCGGTAACGCTATCGGATTCGCGCGCCTGGAGGCGTACCGCATGGCGCTGCATCCCCTGCGAACGCGTCTATGAACAGCATCTGTGAATGCAGCGCGGTCGTCAACTGCGCGAGGGCACCATGAACGACGCTCTGCAACGTACTGAAGTCGTTACCGCGTTTCTCCGGCACGCGGGCAAAGTGCTGCTGCTGCGGCGCAGTGACAAAGTCGGCAGCTACCAGGGCCGATGGGCCGGTGTGAGCGGCTACCTGGAAGACGCGCCGCCGCTTGCCCAGGCCCTTCGCGAGATCCGCGAGGAGACCGGCCTGGAGGCAGACGCGGTGCACCTCGCCGTGGGCGCTGAACCGCTCGAGGTGGAAGCACCGGCACAGTCGAGGCTGTGGGTCGTGCATGCGTTTCTGTTTGACGTCGACAGCCCCGGGGCCGTACAACTCGACTGGGAATCCGCTGAGTGCGCATGGGTCGATCCCGTTCGTCTTGGCGATTACACGACCGTGCCGATGCTTGCTGAAACGTTACAGGCTTGTCTGGATGGCGAACGACAACAGGCTGCGCAGTGAAATTGCCGAGCGGGTCGCGGCGATCGCCCATGACCGCCGTCACGGCGCCGCCGAACTGGCGCGCCAGTGCCTGAACCTGCTCGGCGATGCCGCCGAACATACTCCCGCTGCAGACGGCGGGGAGTTGCATGCCGACCTGCAACGACTGGCCACGGCCCTGATCGCCAGCCGACCGAGCATGACATCGGTGACACACCTGGTGTCGTTATGGCTGCAACGTTGTGATACGGCGCAGACGCGATCGCTGCCGGAACAACGCCGCAATGCGCTGCGTACAGCACGCACTCTTATCGAGGAGTCGCTAGCCGCCACCCAGGCTGCGGCCGCGCATGCCGCGGAATTGCTGGCGAATTGCCGCACTCTCGTCACACACAGCTACAGTTCGACGGTGTACGAGGCGATCAGCAGGCTGCACGAACACGTGCACGTGATATTCAGCGAATCGCGTCCATTGTACGACGGACACCGCCTGGCGCAGGC
>Ga0224508_10001711_pt1 | contig 19462 bp, 17 predicted proteins | sample SF_Jan12_sed_USG_4_FD_170157 | JGI IMG/M metagenome (GOLD analysis project Ga0224508, IMG submission 170157) | Sediment microbial communities from San Francisco Bay, California, United States - SF_Jan12_sed_USGS_21 | ecosystem: Environmental > Aquatic > Marine > Sediment | place: USA... | reverse complement strand
CCCCGAGCGCCCCGAGAACCACCGCAGTGGTAGTACCGATCCCGCCAGCTCCCGCGACCACGGTGCCACCGGCGGTTGCGAGACCCAACCAGCTGGCCGGTGGCGCCTGCACCAGCAGAACATTGTCATCTATGCCGGCAATTGCTACCGGCATCGGACTCGACTCCGCGGTCACCGTCACAGAGTCACCGATCGCTCCCGCCAGAAAATCTTCCGCGCGTTGGATGTGCGCACGATTCGCCACACTGAGCGGACGGTCGCTTACCTTCTGGCCGTCAAAACCGGCGAATCGTCCGCTCCGGAGAACGAATGTCTGGCTTGTTTCGGTGATGCCGTCGCGCGTCACTTCGAGGGCCTGCCCATCGGGCGAACCGATGTTCAACTCCCCTTCTTTGAGGGCTACACCGCGTGCGGCGTATGAAAACAATTCAGTGCCGCGAATGCCGATCAAGGCCACGGTGTTGGCAACCGTGCGCGGTTGCTGCCCCACATCCAGCAACCGTTTGAAAGCGAAGTAGGCCCTGCCCGCCAGGTGAATCAGCCAGGAGGGTGTCTTGACGTTCAAGCGGCTCGCTTCCTCGAGCACCGTGATCGGATCACCGTCGAAGTCGACCACCACGCGGCCGTCGGTGCCTGTGCGCACGGTCTCCGTTTCACGCACCACGAAGCCCACATCACCGGCCGAGCGAGCTGTACCATCGGCACCTATCACCTGTACGTCACCTACCAGCTTGACGAGCCTGCCGTGATAAACCTGCGACGTGGCGAACTCACTCGGTTGCAGGATGACCTGACGTACAGCAGGCGCAGTCCCGCCGGCTGTCACTTCGGCCGTGAAGTTCTGCGACTTGACAACGTTGTCGTCGCCGGATTTGACCAGCAGGTAATAGTCGAGCGTCCCGGCGTCCTGCGCCAGCGCCGGCAACGTTGCCGTATAAACGTTCTTGGCATCGCTCGCCGGGGCCATAGCGGCGAAAACGTAATCCCCGCCCTGTCCGGCGCGGAAATAAGCGCGCACCAGCTCGATCCCCGAGTTCTCGTCCTTCACCTCGGCCTGCAGCACGATACGCGCACCGGCCTGCACTTCCTCCGGGGGGTTGTGGGTGATCTCGACCTCGGCCCAGAGAGTCGCGCAGAACAGCGATACCGTAGCCAGCACAACGCCGGCCCAAGAGCGATGAATAGTCCGCAACATGGTTCTTCCTCCTAAACCAAGACGACGGCTACATTTGCGAAGTGTGTACCGACGCCATACAGCGAAGTATCTTCTGATCGCCGGTGAAGACTTGCTTCAAGGCTGCACATGTTCGGCGGTGTTCCGCGTGCCATCGACGCCTCGCTTCTGCAATACTAGCAGAGAAAACGGACTGCGCTCGCTCACCGCGGCGGGCCCACTACTGGAGCATCGCTCTTAGTGCAACCGGACCGGCACTGCAGCGAAATAGCGACCCCGCCAACGCACGCAACTGTAAGGATTGACCAATGCCCGAGCGTCTTTTCACCGCCTTCTGGAATCTCGAAAACCTGTTCGCACCGGCGAATTACCCGGAGCGACCGGAGTGGCTGGCGCGTGCGATACGCAGCGATCTACGCGGCTGGAGCACCGAGCTGTTCCGGCACAAGCTGAAGCAGCTGGCATCCATCATCGAGCAATTGAACGACGGCAACGGCCCCGACCTGCTTGGTGTGTGCGAAGTCGAGAACAAGTTTGTAATCGATGAACTCTGTGCACTGCTCAACGAGCGCACGGCGCAGCGCAATTACAAGCCGGTACACGCCGATGCAACCCGCGACCAGCGCGGCATCGATACTGCGTTTATTCACGACAGCAGGACCCTGCAGGTCAATCGTCAGGAAATATTTTCACATTGGGTGATGAGGCGTACCGGCACACGCGACATCACCCAGGCCACGTTTGTAACGGGCAACGGCGCGGAACTTGTGGTGCTGGCGAACCACTGGCCGTCGCGCAGCGGGGACAGCGGCGGCTCGAGCAGCGGGTATCGTGCTGTCGCCGGCGAAACCCTGGCTTACTGGCACGAGCGCATCCGCGAGATCAAAGGCGCGGACATCGCGGTTGTCGCATTTGGCGATTTCAACGACGAGCCGTTCGATCGCTCCATAACCGAACATGCGCGCGCCACTCGCGAGTTGCGTGATGTCGAGCGCGCCCGATCGGCCAGGTTCTACAACCTGTCGTGGCGCTTCCTGGCGCAATCGGCGCTGGACCTCAGGGGAAAGCAGCGTAGCTTGAACGGCACGTTGTACTACCGCGGTGACGGCAACGTGTTCGATCAGATACTGGTGTCACAAGGTCTGGTAAAAAACCGCGGCGCTTTTCGCGCGCTGTCGCACACCGCGCGCATCGAAGCGTTCCCGGAAATGATCGACAGCAAAGTCACGCCGGCGCCGATCCGCTTCGGCCTGCCGAGGGGCAATGCCCGGAAAAACGTCAACCGTGAGGGCTTCAGCGACCACTACCCCGTGTCACTGACGATAGAAAGCCGCTGATCTCAGCCGCAGCCGTTGGTGCATTTTACGTGCGCCAACCCTGCTCCTCCCCCAGGGCGAGGGGCTTTTTAGTTCCCTCTCTCGCCCGGCAATCGATGCACCTGCGTCGCGTAACGCCCGTCCGCCTCGAGCGTAATGGACCGGTAGCCAGCTGCTTTCCTGTCGAAAGTCTTCTCCGCGCGAGCGCCGAACTGCACGCAGGTCGATGGCGTGGTGCATACCCCGGCCGCACCGATACCCCCGGACCATTCCTGATGAACATGACCGGCGCAGAGAAGTTTCACCTGCGAGGAATCCTCGATGAGCGACACCAGTTGCTGCGCCTCGTTGAGCCCCAGCGAATCGAGCCAGGCCACGTCGATAGGCACCGGCGGATGATGGATGAATATCAGCGTCGGTGCCTCAGGCTGTTCCTTCAGTCGCTCGCGCAACCAACCAAGCTGCCCGATGCCGACGCGCCCCTTCACTTCGCCCGGGACGTGGGAATCCAGCCCGGCGATGCACCAATTGCCGCAGCGCAGTGTGAAATTCAGCGAGTCGGAGCCGCGATCGAACAACTCGGGAAACACCTCTCGCAGTTGCACGGGATCGTCATGGTTGCCGGGTATGATACGACAGCGCTCCAGCCAGTCGCCCAGAGCCTCGCGCAACATTACATACGTCTCCCGGGCCTCGTCCTGCGCGAGGTCGCCGGTGAGAATCAGATAATCGAAATCACCGTGGCGGTCCCTGACCTGTTGCTGCACGGCTGCGAAACTCTCCCAGGTAGGCACCCCCGCCAGCAGTCCGTCACGACGTTTGTAGAGGTGCAAGTCCGTCAGTTGCACAATGCGAATGCTCATCGATCACCTTTGTCGCGTCAGGCGACGTATCATTGCACCTTCCGTTCGTCAGTCCCAGGAGCATGCACCCAATGGAACTCTACGGTATGGCATCGTCACGTGCACGGCGCGCGTTATGGGCCCTCGAAGAAATCGGGGCGGCGTTCACTTTCCACAAGGTCGATCTCTCCAAAGGTGAACACCGCCAGCCGGCTTTCCTGGCCATCAACCCCAACGGCAAGGTGCCGGTCCTCGTAGACGGCGATATCACCCTGTTCGAGTCGGGCGCCATTTGCAACCACATCGCATCGAAGCATCCACAAGCGAACCTGCTACCCGAACCTGGCAGCCGCGACGCGGCGCTCTGCCAACAATGGATCTTCTGGGTCGTCAGCGAGCTCGAACAACCACTTTGGAGCATGGCCAAGCATCGATTCATTCTGCCCGAAGCGCGGCGCATCCCGGCGATGCTCGACGTCGCCGCGTTCGAGTGGCAGCGGCCCAGCGACATACTCGCCGAGCATCTCAGCGGCCGCGAGCACATGGTCGGCGACTCGTTCACGCTCGCTGACATTTTCGTCGCGCACACGCTCAACTGGGCGCGCGGTGCGAAAGTGGATCTGCGCAGCGATGCCGCCGAGGCTTACCTGGACCGCATGCTGGCACGCCCGGCGTTCAAACGGACACTGAATTACTGAAGAAAGAAATTCCCCAAGTCGATGAGATCTCTTCGGCCCCGAAAGAATTGAGGCGTGTCGCCGTTGACCGAGATCAATCAAGTTTGACCGGCTGCTCGATACGCTCAGCCGCAATCGAACCAAATCGGGTAACACGTGTGAATACTGGCCACAACTCAGGCAACGTCGCAGTCAACATCGAGATCCGTTTCTTCAACAGCATCGCGCGGTACCGTAACGGCAAAGGCCTGTTCGAAGCCAGGAGCTTCCCCGCGGGAAGCGACATCGCCGATATACTCAGGAACTACGGCATCCGCCACGATGACGTCTTTCTGATTTTCGTCAACGGCCGCGACATCACCCCGCAGCTGAATGGCTTGCGCACCAGTTATGTGTTGGAGGACGGCGACGTGGTATCCCTCTCCGGACCCGTGCCCTACAGCTGGGGTTACGGAGCCCCGGTGGTCTGAATGGACTGGTTTTGGCGCGCCCGGCGGGATTCGAACCCACGACCTTCGGCTTCGGAGGCCGACACTCTATCCAGCTGAGCTACGGGCGCGTGATAGCGTGATTCTAATGTAACTGATTGAATTGGCGCGACTGTTTTCTCGCCCTCGGCTTCGAACCTCTCAGCCTCAAACTCGAAAAACACCTCCAGTCACACTTTTTGTCACACTACTGGGGGTTTCCATGGCTGCTTTCCGCAAGCGGAATGGTAAATGGAACGTGCAAATACGCAAGAAATCTGTTCAAGGGTCTATCAGCGGGACCTTTCTCACGAAGTCTGAAGCTCGGCTTTGGGCAGCCCCCGTAGAGGCCGATGTTTTTTCTTGTCCCGAGTACTTCGGAGACCGACTCACCCCCCCCTTCCGCGAGGTTCGGCTGAAGCACCCCCCGATAACCGACCGTCCCCAGATCATCGGTAGGCAGGGATGCCGACGAAGAGGATTATGAAAACGCGGCCGCGGCGCACGGCAGCTGATTGAACGCGGTACCTTGCTCCCGTTCGCTTGTTCGCGCCTGGCTGGTATCCACGCCACACTGGGGAACGAAGAAAAAGCAAATGAATATGCTATTGAACTCCTGAAATTGAAGCCTAAGTTCACTGTTCCGAGCTGAGCCAAGCGGTTGATCTACAAAAACGCCGAGGACCTCGAACGCGCATTCCAGAGCGCTGCATCGCCACCTCGCACCCTGCATCGGTGGTTGATCGATGATTCAGATCAAGCCGCGCAGCAGCGACGCGGCAAGAATGTTACCGACAGTCGGCACTTGGGCAACCGCTGCTACGGAGGAACGCGACGTGAACACGGAAATCATCCGGGAATCCTGGAGCGCGCTCGCGGGGCATCGACGGGAGTTCATCGAAGCGTTTTACGCACGGCTCTTTGAACGCTATCCGCAGTACCGCGGCTTGTTCCCCGAAAACATGAACGCGCAGCTCGAGCGAATGATCGAGATGTTAAGTTCGCTGGCGGAGTTCGCCGAGCACGCGCACCTGCTGGAACCCCACTTGAGAAAAGTCGGTTTTGCGCACCGCAAGACCGGTATACACGCCAGCGACGTCGAGAATTTCAAAGACACTTTCCTCGATACGCTCGCCACGTTCGCCGCCACGGGCGACGCGGATACTCAGCGTCGCGCGTGGCGCGAAGCCTTCGACGAGGTGATCATCCCGTTGTTCGATGAAGGCCTGGAGCGCGGCCGCAGCGTGAGCTAGGCTCGTGTCTCACAACTAACCGGTAACCGGGACCGCGGCGCCGGAAACCACACAGTGACTGACGAGGAAGCACCATGGCTTTCACCGCAGACTACGACAAATTCCGTTTCGCGGACAACCTCACCGAAGCGATCGCCGGGCGACGCGTATTCATCACCGGCTCCGGCAAGGACCACGGCATCGGTCAGGCCCTGGCCCTGGCGGCGGCGGCCAACGGCGCCGAAGTGGTGGGGGTGCATTTCCATCGCAGCTATCGGGATGGTTTCGACCTGGTAAACGCGCTGCGCGAGCGCGGCCACAAAGCGTTTGCCGTACAGGCCGACGTCACCAGCACCAAGGACCTGTGGGAATCGCGCGGTTATAGCATCGAGCAGATGGGCGGGCAGAGCCCGGATCTGATCATCTGCAACTCCGGACTCACTGAAAAAGGTTACCGGTTTGGCCGGGCGCTCCCCGAAGTAGAAGGTGAGAGCCGGGCCGAGCGGCGCGCGCGGGTGCGGCAGGACTTTCTGGACAACTTGGCCGAGTCCCATATGGTACTGGACACCAAGATCGACGGCTTCGTGGCAATGACCCATCTGTGGGCCGGCGAGGCGGTGTACCGCAAGGCCCCGCTGCAGTTCATGTACATCTCGTCCATGCAAGCCATCGAGCCGGGTGTGGCCGTACCCGGCTACGTCGTCGCCAACTGGGCGGTACTCAGGCTGCCGGAAGTGTTGCGGGTCAACCTGGGGCGGTCGGCCGATCTGGTCAGTTCGTCGTGCCTGATGCTACCGTTCATTCGCACCGGCATGACCGAGGCCTATGCCGACAACCCCAAAGTCTTCGGCCGCTGGCAACCGCGCATGCTCGAGACCCACGAGGCCGCCCGGGCCGTGGTTCAGCTGCTTGGTCGCCCCGCCGAAGAACTTAACCTCGGCAACTTCAAGCTCGGTGTCGGCGGCACGGCCGACGCGCTGGAACTGACCTGGTCACAGATCCGGCTGGAAGTTTCCGACCAGGCTTTGGACTGGAGTGCCGAGACGCCGTTGCACTGCGCGGCAACCTGATGTTGGCGACCGGTGGCGCTCAGCCTGAGCCCCGCGGGGCCGGCGGAGCGGCAGGCTGACAGTCACGCAGCCACCTGGCGACCGATTCCACCACGTCCAGGTTCTGGTACAGCAGCGAATGCCGTAACCCCCTGCCGGCCACCACCGCTTGGTCGTCCTTGCGCACTCGACCACCGGGCATTCACGTCACAACAAGTAGCCTCAATCACTCGATTGACACACTCTAAGCACCTGTGATTACGAAACACACTTAGTGGCTGTTCGTGGATTCCGTATAGAAGCCAGACACGTCAACCTGTTCGGTCCAGAAGAAATAACAAAACTGCTATTACCTAGCGCAGTCAGCAAGTGGCAAGAGAATAAAGCGTGAAAATTCCCGAACCGGGATAGGCTAACGTTTATCAAAAAGGTAGTGTCGAAGCTTGAATGACCTGCGTCAACTGGCCGTTGCATCGACCGTGATCTTGTTGAATTGCAAGCAATTTAGATACCTCGTGGGTGTCGAAAATGGAAAGCAGAGAAACGATGTCGATACAGTCCAACGCCAGTTTTCGTATACGTCATCTCATGTGTATGTGGTTACGATATGCTCGATTGGTGGCCATACTCGGTATTTCCGCTGTCGCAGTTGGTTGGGGCGGCGGAGGCGGGAGTGATGGCGATGGAAGTGGAGACATAAAAGCACCGATCGCGCCACACGGTGTTCAAGCATTTCCGGGAATTGGGCAAGTGACCGTCATGTGGAATATTGTCCCTGACGCGACATCCTATAACGTCTACATGGCCTCGGTTCCCGGAGTACGCAAAACGAACTACTACTCTCTTCGGGATGGCAAGCGGTTTACGAATGCAACGCCGCCTTTCTATAGCGATGGCTTGATTAACCGTAGAAACTACTACTTCTGTGTCACCGCGCTTAATGGCTCTGCTGAAAGCCTGGAATCCCTCGAAGTGATGGGAAGACCATCGAGCACTATTCCGCAAGCGCCCCAGGGCGTTGGCGCTTCACCGGGAGATGGTGCGGCGGCAATCTACTGGGATGCTGTCGTAAGCGCGGGTTCGTATAATCTTTACCGTGCCGAGGAACCGGGCATCAATAAGATCAACTACGCTGCGTTCCAAGGCGGTCAACGCATCGTAGGGGTTAACAGTCCACACGTTGATACGGGTTTGAATAACGGCACAAGGTACTACTATATAGTGACCGGAGAAAACGGGTCGGGGGAGAGTGCCGAATCTGCAGAGGTTTCCGTGATTCCGCTGATTGGCGCAACGGCTCCAACACTAATCGCTAACGTCATCGAGTTCACTACAGCGGAGTTGAAAGGAAACTTCAATAACCCGTCGGGATTCGTTACGACTGTTTGGTTTGAATACGGCACGTCGCCGGCGTATGGGTTGTCAACAACGCCGCAGGTCTTCGCTGCAGCGGATTCCTTTTCGATCGCAGCTAGTCTCTCAGATCTTGGGGAAAACACGGTATACCGTTCTAGGTTGGTCACAAGCAACTCGGCAGGCACGTTCTATAGTGTTGACAAGTTTTTTGAGACATCCGCTACACCGTACTACGGGCCATACGGGCCTGAATGCTTTATCGCGACCGCCGCGTATGGGTCATGGCTCGATCCGCATGTACAAGCATTGCGCGAATTCCGCGATCGGCAACTGAAACCTAATCCGGTCGGCGCGTGGTTTGTAGATTTCTACAACCACCACTCTCCGCCCATCGCAGACTACATTCGAGAACGGGAGGGTTTGCGCACCCTAACCAGAGTTGCGCTGGCCCCCATTGCATTGGCCATACGGTATCCTGTTGCTGTTCTGGTACCGTTCGTTCTTTTGCCGTTACTAGTGTCGTTGGGACGCCGAAGCATGCGGAGCAGAGGCAGTAGGATTCGAAATCCAAACTAGTTCACGAATCGGACGGAACTCAAGGAATGGGCAGCCATTCTTGAGCGGGAATCGGTCACATCCACGTCACAGCAAGCAGCCTCAATCGGCTGATTGAGGTACGCTAAGCATTTGTGATTAAAGGTGTTTTTGTGATTCCGAGCGCTTCGGAGGCCGACACTCCAGCCAGCTGAGCTACGGGCGGGTGTGAAGGCGAGTATAGTCTAGCGATTTCTCGCTGCGCTCAATTTGCCGGCGAGCGCGGCGTTGAGATGACCTGACAGTGCTGACAATCTCTCGAAATGTCTCTATCCCTGATGACGAGATTGAACTTTCAGCGATCCGGTCACAGGGGACCGGAGGACAGAACGTCAACAAAGTATCTTCGGCAATCCATCTTCGCTTTGATATCGATGCGTCGTCGCTACCGGATAGCTACAAGCAGCGTCTGCTAGTCCTGCGAGACCGGCGTATCAGCAAGGAAGGTGTGATCGTTATCAAGGCGCAGAAATTTCGTACTCGGGAGAAAAACCGACAGGATGCCCTCGAGCGATTAAAGGAACTCGTTAAAGGTGCTGCAGTTATACAGAAAGTAAGACGGCCGACCACGGCAACCAGAAGCTCCCAGAAAAGGCGGCTGGACAGCAAAGCACGACGGGGTAAGACGAAGGCGCTGAGAGGCAGGGTTTCAGAATAATGAGCGCGCCGAGGGGCACGTGTGAGTTGTTGCATAGGCAAACGGCGCGGTGCGTTGGTCCGCCAGGGCAGTGTAAGTTACCGGCGACGCACTTGAACCACTCGCCCACTGACATTCCCCGTGCCACTGCACCGGTGCCGGTGGTGCGTAAGTTAGGTGCGTTTTCAGCTAAGTAGGCCGCTTGCCGGCACCCGGAACTTTGCTTTACGCTTCGGCCCCTTTGGGCTGGCTGGAGCCTTGCCCGTTCCACAGCAACGGCTCGCCGCCGGCGTCGGACAATGGCGGGGATCGCGACCGGGATTGGTTATGAGAATTCTTTTTGCGGACAAGTTTCCAGCCGCACACCTGGAAGAGATCGGTGCGCGCGGCCACGACTGCGTGTCTGCGCCAGACCTTACGGACGATGACCTGCCCGCGCAGCTCCCAGGCGTCGACGCCTTGGTCGTGCGCAGCACACGGATAACGGCCGCCACGCTGGCCGCCGCCAGTGAGCTCAAGATCGTGATTCGCGCCGGTGCGGGCACCAATAACATCGACAAGCAGGCGGCCGCCGAAAAGGGAGTCTACGTCAGCAACGTGCCGGGCAAAAACGCGATCGCGGTAGCGGAACTGGCACTCGGGTTGATGCTGGCGATCGATCGCAATATTCCGGACAACGTCGCAGAACTGCGCGCCGGGCGCTGGAACAAGAAACGCTTCTCGATGGCCAGGGGCCTTTACGGCCGTTCGCTGGGCATCGTCGGTCTGGGCGCCGCCGGTCTTGCGGTAGCTACAAGGGCTAGAGCTTTCGGTTTACACATCCACGTTATCGACAAACCGGGGCGTTCCACGCAGACAGCAGCTGAACTGCTCGCCCTGGACGCTACGCTGGCACCCGATCTCGCCACGCTGGCTGCGCGTTGCGACATTCTTTCTTTTCACTTACCGGCGGCAGCGGAGACCAAAGGTCTGGTGGGAAGGGCGTTGCTCGCACAGATGCAACCCGGTGCCATGCTCATCAACACGTCACGCGGCGACGTCGTCGACGAAGCTGCGTTGATCGAGGCACTGGACAACAAAGGCCTGCGGGCCGGCCTGGACGTCTACGCGGGCGAACCCGCCAGCGGCGAGGGTGAATTTCACTCCGCGCTCTCGCAGCACCCCCGCGTTTACGGCACGCATCATATCGGCGCATCGACCGAGCAGGCACAAAACGCCGTCGCCGACGGCGTTATCGAAATCCTGACTGCGTTCGCTGCCGGTAAAGTGTTGTACTGTGTGAACGGACTGGCGTGAACAGCCGGTATGCCGGGCCACTATCAGGAGACCGTGATGAGTAAACGCGTACACAATTTTTGTGCGGGACCCTGCACGCTGCCGTTGCAGGTGCTGCAGGAGGCCCAACAGGAGTTCGTCGACTATCACGGCGCGGGTATGTCGCTGATCGAGATGAGTCACCGCTCGAAGGAGTACGATGCCGTACACATGCAGGCGATGCAGCTGGCGTGCGAAGTATTCGGTGCACCGGACGAGTTCGAGGTGCTGTTCATCCAGGGCGGCGCGACGCTGCAGTTCGCCATGGTCCCGATGAACCTGCTGAAGCCCGGTCATAAAGCCGGCTACGTGAATTCCGGCGCATGGGCAAAAGGAGCGATTCGCGACGCAGCCTTCTACGGCGATATCTACACCGCGTGGGACGGCGCCGGCGACGACTACATGCGCATGCCTGCCTCCAGTGAAATAGACGTTCGCAATGGCACCCGCTACCTGCACGTCACCTCCAACGAAACCATCGGCGGTATCCGCATGACCGAATGGCCGGATGTCGGCGTGCCGCTGGTAGCGGATCTGTCCTCCGAATACATGGCCCGCCCGATTCCCTGGGATAGATTCGATCTCGTCTACGGCGGTATTCAGAAGAACCTTGGGCCGGCCGGCATGGCGGTAGTGTTCGTGCGCAAGAGCGCCCTCACGGACAGCAATCGCGAGATCGCGAACTACCTGCGCTACGACGTGCACGCGGATAAACAGTCGCTGTTTAACACGCCGCCGATGTTCGCGGTTTACCTGCTGAGCAAGATGCTGAAATGGATGCAGGAAAAAGGTGGGCTGCCGGTCGTGGAGCAGGAAGCCGCGGACAAGGCAGGCATCCTGTACGGTGTGATCGACGCCAGCGGCGGATTCTACCGCTGCCCGGTCGCGGAGCAGAACCGTTCGCACATGAACGTGGTGTTCCGCCTGGCGGACGAAGACCTGGAGTCCCGGTTTCTCAGCGAAGCGGCCGGCGAGGATCTCGTGAACCTCAAGGGTCACCGCAGCGTCGGCGGCTGCCGCGCTAGCATCTACAACGCCATGCCAAGAGAAAGCGTTGCGGCGCTGGCCGATTTCATGCGCCGGTTCGCGAACGACAATGGCTGACCTGCAACCCGGGCGCCGCTCGCGAAACTGAAATGGCGAGCATAAGACCCTTCGCAGGCTACTACGCGAACCCAGAGGCCGCAGAGTGGTTCGTCTCGCCGCCGTACGACGCTTTGACACCGCAAGAGCGTTTCGCCTACGCGAACGCGAATCCGGCTAACTTTCTCAATGCCATGCGCTCGCTGGAAGAGTACCCGCCTGCAGAGCGCCCGGACATCGACGATCTGCTGCGCGCGAACCGGACGCGTCTTCGCAGGATGATCGATGCTCGGGATCTGTTGCCAATGCACAAACCTGCCCTGTTTCTGTACCGCATGGCGCAGCCGGGACATCAGCAGATAGGCGTGGTCGCGGAAGTACCGGTGAGCGAGTACGAGCACGGTCTGATAAAAAAGCACGAGAATACCCAGCAGGACAAAGAGAACGATCTGGTCAGCTACATGCGGGTGGTCGGCGCCAGCACCAGTCCGATCTGCCTGGCGTATCCCGCGCAACCGGCGATCGATGCACTGGTCTCACGACTTGTTGAGCGGGAGCCGCTTGTTGACTTTGTTGCCCCGGACGATGTCGCACAAACCGTATGGCATATCGACGACGAGCAGCAGATCGCCCAACTGGCGCAACTGTTTGCCGGTGTGCCGGCCGCCTATTTGACCGACGGCCATCATCGCGCCGCCGCAGCCGTGCACGTTGCCGCCGAGCGGCGCCGGGAACACCCGGGCGGCAACGGTGAGGAGCCCTACGAATACCTGCTCACGGCGTTTTTCCCGGACGATCAATTGCGCATTCTCGAGTACAACCGCTGTGTAACCGGCCGCAACGGCCTTACCGTGGAGGAACTGCTGGCGGAAATCTCTAAAGGCTTCACAGTGCAACGGCTTGCGGTGACCGACCCGGAACAGGCACGCCCCGAATCGCCAGGTCAGGTAGCGATGTTCCTGGACGGAAACTGGTATCGCCTGACCGCGCGGACTGTCCCCAGACGCAGCGACGATCCAGTCGCTGCGCTGGACGTGACGCTGTTGCAGAAACGCATATTCGAAACGGCGCTGGGGATCGATGATCCGCGTTCGGACCCGCGCCTGCGTTACATGCCGGCGGCCTTTAAACTGGCGGACCTGGAGCGCATGTGCCGCGAGCGCGACGAAATAGCGTTCGCCCTGCACCCCACTTCCATCGCCGACCTGATAGCGGTGGCCGATGCCGGCGCGACCATGCCGCCCAAATCGACCTGGTTCGATCCAAAGATGCGGTCGGGCCTTTTCGTGCGCTTGCGTTGACCGCCACAAGGCGTTTAAGTACACCCTCACAACATGCAGGCTAGATGAATGACACACTGGGCACGTTACAGGCACGCCGGCGAGACGGGCTTCGGCGTCTTGCATGACGGGCGCATCGCCGAGCACAGCGGCGATTTATTCGACGATCCGCAAGCCACCGGGCGCGAGTTGGAACTGAGTGCCGTCGAATTGCTCACCCCGGTGCAGCCATCCAAGATGGTTGCTCTGGCGAACAATTTTCACGCCCTGCTGGCAAAGACCGGTGCCCCGGTGCCACAGGAGCCACTGTATTTTTTCAAGGCGAACAGTTCATTTCATCCCACCGGCAAGCCGATTCTCCGCCCGCGCGGCTACAGCGGCAAGATCATTTTCGAGGGTGAACTGGGGCTGGTTATCGGCCGCACGTGCCGTGACGTCGAAGCCGGTGAGGCATTGCAGTATGTGTTCGGCTGCACTTGCATAAACGATGTCACGGCCATCGAAACGCTGAACGAAGACCCATCCTTTCAACAGTGGAGCCGCTGTAAAGCAGCGGATACGTTCGGTGTCATGGGCCCGGTGGTGGCGAGCGGTCTGGATCCGGGCACATTGAGCGTCCGCGCACTGCTGGACGGCCAGGAGCGGCAGAATTATCCGATTGCCGATATGGTCTTTACCCCGGCGCAACTGGTCAGCCGCATTTCCCGCGACATGACGCTGCTGCCCGGCGACATCATCGCTTGCGGCACCAACGTCGGTGTCGGCTCACTGCGGCCCGGCAATACGATCGAGATTGCCATAGAAGGGGTCGGATCGCTGGTAAACGTGTTCGATCCGGAAGACCCTCACCCCTGAGAAGGAGACGGGACAAACATTCCCTTGCTCCTGTAGGGAGAGATTCAGGATGAGGGGCAACGGCTGACGCAAAGGCCCGTTGATTGTGCCCGCACGGGGCCGTTGTTAGAATCGCGCGTCTCCAGTTTACTAAGTGAGCGAAGCCCAGCGTGGACAAAGAAGAAGAAACTGCCTTCATGACCGTATTCCCCATGGTGCTGGGATTCATGGTCGTGTTCACCGTGGTCATCTTCGTGATCGCCCGTTTCATCGTGCCCACGCCCAGTCAGATCGCCGCGACCGTCGATTCGCGGGTCATGATGCTGGTGGAAAGTCGCATCGAGCCGTTCGGCAGAGTACGCACCAGCCCGCCCGTTGAAACGGCAGCGGTGACCGCGGCCGCTCCTGCCGTGCCGCGTTCGGGTGAAGAAGTCTACAACACTGTCTGTGCTGCCTGCCACGCAAGCGGCGTGGCCAAGGCGCCGAAATTCCGCGATGCCGCCAGTTGGGCGCCGCGCATTGGCAAAGGCATTGACGCCCTGGTTGCCAGCGCAATAAAGGGTATCGGCAGCATGCCGCCACGCGGTGGCATACCGAGCATTGGCGACGATGAAATGCGTGGGGCCGTGGAACATATGTTGGCGCAATAGCGGGCCGTCCGCGCCCTCGTTCCCGATTCTCGCCTGAGACCGCCGACCGTTCTCAACGGATTTTGGCATGCACCTGACACAGGCCCGCCAGGTCTTCGACCAGTAGTTCGATGTCGTCCTCACTGACGCCTTTATAGGTTTTGCCGCCGGGGACGATGCGCACGTTCGGCCCCTGCTCGCAGCGTCCCAGGCAATACACCCGGCGCAATTCGGCGACCAGTCCGCGTCGCGTGATCTCATCGCTCAAGCGCGCTGCCAGCGCTTCGCTACCGCGAGCCGCGCAAGACGGATTTTCATCGTTCAGGCGGCGGTTGATGCAAATCACCAGGCACGGCGTGCCGGCGTCGTGTGTACTCCCGCCAATCGCGTGCGCCAGGCCGGACTCGAGATCCGGGTAACGCAGACTGATACCGAGTTCCTCGCGCAGGCGCGCATTGTCGATGCGTTTCGATTCACGCAGGTAACTCAGCATGCCTGCGCTCAGTGCTTGTTCGGCCTGCGTTCGGTTCAACGTCGGCGGACGCGGCAGCCCCAATGCATCCGCAACCCGAAAGAAGTAATCGCTCATGTTACTCGGCGAGCCATCGGCAACGTTATACACACGATAGTCGTGAGTCGTGCGCGCTGCAGCCCGGCACACACGCACCAGATCGTCGGCATGAATGCGGTTGCTGTAGGGCGAAGCGCCGGGCTCCAGCACTGGTTCGGCACGCTGCAGACGCGCTTCCGGCAAACGCCCCGGTCCATAAATGCCGGCCACGCGCAGCACCGCGAGAGGCACCCGGTGGTGTTTAGTCCATTGGCGGAACCGTGCTTCGCCGTCGGCGCGCCGGCGGGCGCGCGCAGTTTGCGGATTGAGCGGCATGTCCTCATCCACCCACGCACCGTCACAGTCTCCGTAGACCGCGGTGGTACTCAACAGCACTATCCTGCGCGGACGGGCGCCATTAAGCGATGCAAGAAAATGCCGGGCGCGCGAATCCTCTTCACCGTTACCGGGCGGCGGCACCAGGTAGTACACGAGCATTTCGTGCCCCAGTGTCTCGAGCTGGGCATTCGGTCCGTCATCCAGATTGACGGCGCAAGGTTGCAGGCCCAGGCGGGTAAGTTCGCCGAAGCGTTCCGTGCTGCGCGTAGTGGCGATCACCCGCGCACCGTCGGTCACTTCACGAACCCCGATGCGTGAACCAACATAGCCGCAGCCAACAATCAAAACATCAGCGTCACTCATGCGTGTCTGCTCTGTCGCCGCGCAACGTGATGGCTTCGGCCAGGTGCGCAGCGGTTATTTCCTCGCTGTCAGCCAGATCCGCTATGGTACGCGCCACGCGCAGCGTACGGTGATAGGCGCGGGGTGAAAGTTGCAGGCGCTGCGTCGCGTCATCCAGCATTCGCAGCCCCTGGGGATGCACCGGATGGCGCTCGGTTTCGGCGTTGCTCAGGTGCGCGTTGAGTTTACCGCAACGCAGCCGTTGCCGGGCACGCGCTGCGGTGATCCGCGCACGAACCTGTTGTGAGCTGTCGCGCGGCCCGGCCGCACCGCGAAGCTCCGTTGGCGACAGGCGCGGAACGTGAACATGCAACTCGATGCGATCCAGCAGCGGTCCGGACAAACGACTCAGATAGCGTGCGATCTGCGCGGGCGAGCAGCGGCACTGACGCTGTGCGTCATGGGCATAACCGCACGGGCAAGGATTCATCGCTGCAACCAACTGGAAGCGGGCAGGAAATTCCGCCGTTCCCGCGGCACGTGAAATGACAATGCGTCCGTTCTCCAGGGGTTCGCGCAGTACTTCCAGTACCTGGCGATTGAATTCGGGTAACTCATCGAGAAACAGAATGCCATGGTGAGCCAGCGATACCTCACCCGGACGCGGCGTGCCGCCGCCGCCGATCAGGGCCACGGCGGAAGCGGTGTGGTGCGGCTGGCGAAACGGACGTCGACGCCAGGTTCGCGCATCGAAGCGGCTGCCCAGGGAAGCGATCGTGGCGCTTTCCACAGCTTCCGCCTCGCTGAGCGGCGGCAGGATTCCGGTAAGCCGGCTGGCCAGCATTGTCTTCCCGGTGCCCGGCGGGCCGACCAGCAGCAGATTGTGCGCACCCGCCGCGGCAATTTCCAGCGCGCGTTTCGCGTAGTGCTGCCCGCGCACGTCATGCAGATCGCGCTCGTCATCCGGGGGCGCTGACTCGCCCGGCCGAGTGCCTGGCTGCAGACGGCATCGCCCCGTAAGATGCGCCACAACCTGCAGCAGACTTGCGGCCCGGAGTACTTTCACCTTGCTGGCCAACGCAGCTTCGCCGGCGTTTTCGGCCGGCACGATCAGAGTGTGTGCGCTGCCTGCCGCCGCGACGGCGGTCGCCAGTGCACCACGCACCGAGCGCAACGCGCCGCCGAGCGCGAGTTCGCCGACAAACTCATAACCACGCAACGGTTCCGCAGGCAACTGCCCGGTGGCCACCAGCACGCCGAGAGCAATTGCCAGATCGTAACGTCCACCCGTTTTCGGTAGATCGGCAGGTGCGAGGTTTACGGTAATCTTGCGCGCGGGAAAATCGAACTGCGAATTCACGATCGCCGCGCGCACACGATCTTTACTTTCACGCACCGCCGTTTCCGCCAGCCCGACGATCGACATCGCCGGCAACCCGCCGGATAAATGAACTTCGACTGCAACCGGAAGTGCGTCGACGCCGGTCAGCGCGCGCGTGTGAACGACAGCAAGAGTCATGATGCCTGTCCCTGGCTTGCGAATGCGTGATCGCGGAATCCATTCCCGCAGAACGTTTAAACATACTACTAATTGATCGCAAGTCCAAGCGGATCGCGCGACTCACATTCTTTTGTATTCGTATAAGCACTCAATGCAGTGAAGTGCTAACAACACAAGAGGCGCGGAATTTGCTAAATACACAACACGGAAACTCAAGCTGAACTTGATGCAGGTCGCTAAAGTTTTCGATTGTTCGAACAGGAGGTGTTATGTTCGCTTCACAGTCGACCCCCATCATCGCCACGAGAAACGTGCGCGACTACTTCCAGGAAAGCGTCAACAACGCTATCTCAAATCAGCGAATCAGCACCACGACTCACACTGCCGATTACGTCGTCGATCTGCTGGTGTCGTATACGCGCAGCGACCGTCTGTTCGAAACAACGCCCGACGGAAAGCGCCTCACACCGTTGGCCATGCTGTATTTCGAAGCGCTGCATGCCGATTCGCACAGCGCGCGTAATCGCAATCTGCAACGACTCGGCGATGTCGCGCTGTTTATCACCGGCCTGTTCGCGGACAGCCTGCACCGCAAGTTGGTCGACGTCGATTATTACATCGCCATGGGCGGAAACGCGTACGCGTACCTGGCGGACAATATGCGCAGCAGCGAGGCGATCACGCGCGAAGTGTTCGAGGAACTCTCGGAGAAGTTCGTAAAATTCGTCGACGTGTTGATGGAGGTTGCCGAGCAGGCGCGTCCCGCCTGCCACAGCGATGTACTGAAACTTTACGAACTGTGGGTGAAAACCGGCAGTCAGCGTGCTGCCGGGCAGTTGCGCAATCTGGGCATCGTGCCAGTGAAGCCCAAAGTGCATTAGCAAGCCAAGGAGCATTCGGCATCGAACTTTGCGATCTGCAAAACCATCTGGAACGTATTTACGAGATCGACCTCGACTACAAGGTCGACGATTTCGTTACCAGCAACCCGGCGCTTGGCGCCGGCACACACCCGCGCAGTTCACAGGAAAAACTATTGCTGGTACAAGACGGCGAAGACCTGCACGTCGCGCTGTACCTCGACGCGCATGTCCTAGAAACGCTGCGCGACAAAGAGCCGCATACATGCCTGCACAGCGACAATCTGAATGCGTTTCTACAGGTACTGGAAGGGGTCAGTCACTTTATCTACCTCACCTGGAACGCCGCGTACGACAAACCGGTCAGCCTGCTGGAACTGGAGCTGCAGGCGGAGGTCGACAAGTACATTACCAGCGCCGTGTACAGCGGTCGGCGCGGCGTATCGGGATCGGGCAGCGTGCGGCGCATGCTGTTCGCCAACCCCGCTTACCGGGCGGAACTCGATCGCGTGGAGCATGCACGTTACCGCCGTGCCAACGATTTCGCCAATGCGTATTGCCAGCGTCTGGAGCAAAGCTATCGCCATGATTTCTGCGGTCCGCGCATGTTCAACGAGCTGCGTCGTTTCTACCGGCTGCCGCAAGCCGGAAAACTGCGCCACATCGGCATAGACCGAACGTCGGTGTCGCTGAGCTAGGCACCCCGCGGCTCCGCCACTGGTGCGGGTCCATACATTCGGCCCACGAGCACATGCCGCAATTTGCTTGTATAGTCGAGCACCTGCGCAACGGAATTACACAGTGTGTAGAGATGGTACGAATTCTCCTCGACACCACGGCCAGCGACGCGCTTGGCTGGGATTGGCCGTAGCATTGATGCTCAACGGTTGCCTGGAGGTACGGGCGTCGGACCTGGCGGGAAGCGAGTGGCAGGTGGAGACCCTGGACGGAATCGAAGTCCCCGCCGACGCCGAAGTGTTCGTGCGTATCGAGATAGCCCGCTTGCACCAGACCGGTTCGGACTGAGAAACGCGGGGGCTGCGCATGCAACGCGTAATGATGAACAGTACACGCGCCACCAACAAATCTCGCCTGCGGTCAATGCTGTTGATAGCAGGTTGCCACCTCGCATCCACCGCGGGAGCCGCAACTCTCAACGTCCCCAGCGACCACGCGACCATACAAGCTGCGCTCGACGCAGCCGCCGCCGGCGACAGCATAGTCGTCGAACCCGGCACCTACATCGAAAACATCTCGCTGGAAAGCAGCGTCAACCTTAACGGCCGCGAAACCGCGCGCACCATCCTGCGGGCAGCAGCCAACTCAGAACCGATCGTGACTATCAGCGGCGAAAGCAATATTACATTTCGCAGCTTCACACTCAGC
>Ga0224508_10001710_pt1 | contig 19473 bp, 18 predicted proteins | sample SF_Jan12_sed_USG_4_FD_170157 | JGI IMG/M metagenome (GOLD analysis project Ga0224508, IMG submission 170157) | Sediment microbial communities from San Francisco Bay, California, United States - SF_Jan12_sed_USGS_21 | ecosystem: Environmental > Aquatic > Marine > Sediment | place: USA... | reverse complement strand
AACCCGGCGTCGTGGATGGTCCAGAACAGGCGACGACGAAGCTCGCGGTCGATTCCCGGGTCGTTCTCGAGAGCATCGGCGCGGCTGCGGTCGCTGAAATCGTCGAAACCGCTACCGAGCGCGAGCGGGATGCCGTCGAGGGTCAAGCTGCAGTCGACGGTTCCGCCGGTGAGATGGGGAGGAGGATGGTTCGGATTCGGATCGGGGTACGACACGAAGCCGGGTGGGAGGCGCGGATGGCCGTACGCCGCGTGGTAGAGCTCGGCCTGGAGGGCGAGCGGGCGCCAGGCGTCGAAGACGCAGATGCCCCATCGGTCCGGGAGGTTGCTGGCGGCGACGCCGAGACGGTCAAGTGTCGATCGTCGCAGCCACGTTCCTTCACCCGCGTGGGTCCAGCCCGCCTGGCGATAGTGCTCCAGCACCGAGATCCGCGGGTGCGAGACCTCGACGAGCGGCTCGTCGTCGTCGTGTTCGACCGGCGGCGTCGGATCGGGTTCGATCATCGTCGGCAGCGCCGGCAGGCACGACAGCTCGACGCCGAGCTCGGCGCACACCTGGGCGCCAGGTCGCGTCAACACCGGCTCGTCGAATCGCGGCATCGCCGGAGACTACGCGATGGCGACCCGATCTCCGCGACCGGCCGGGCTGACTACGATCGCCGACATGGGTCAATTCCGCTTCTTGTTCACCGCTCATGACTACGAGGGCACCGTCGCCTTCTACACCACGACGCTGGGTCTGCCGGTCGTGCACTCCTGGGACGATGACGGGCGCGGCACGATCGTCACCGCGGCCGGCAGCGGCCAGATCGAGATCTTCGATGGTGACGCCGACGCCGCCCCGCCGGCCGGTGTGGCGCTGGCATGGGAGGTCGAGGACATCGACGCCGAATACGCCGCACTGAGCGCCCGTGGTGTCGAGTTCCTCGGGCCACCACAGGATCAGCCGTTCGGGCATCGCAACGCCACGTTCAGCGCACCCGAGAACCTCACCATCACCCTGTTCACCGTCATCGGTGAGGAGCCGTGACCGATGCCGAGGTCATCGTCGTCGGCGGGGGCCACAACGGTCTGATCTGCGCGGCGTACCTGGCGCGGGCGGGCATCGACACGCTGCTGGTCGAGTCGCGCGACAGTGTCGGCGGATGCGCGTCGACCGTCTCCGACCTCGGTGCCCGGTTCAACATCTGCCACTGCGATCACTCGATGGTGCGAGCGATGCCCGTCATCGACGAGCTCGAGCTCGAGGCGTTCGGATTGGAGTACCTCGAGCCGGACGTGAGCGCGGTGCACCTCTTCCACGACGACAGCGAGCCGTGGTTGTTCTTCCACGAGATCGACCGGACGCTCGACAGCATCGCCGGCACGTACCCGCGGCAGCTCGACGGCTACAGGAGATACCTCGAGGCTGCCATGCCGGCCGCAGCGTTCGCCATCGAGATGGCCCGGAACCACCCGACCGGGCCCTCGCTCATGCGGGCGGCGTTGGCCCGGCGGGCCCGGGGCGCGGTGACGCTTCTCGACTGGAGCCGGCGCAGTGCATCCGACGTGTTGTCCCGCTACTTCGACGACTGGCGCCTGGTCATGCCGGCTGTCTCTTCCGGCCCGACGGTCTGGGGCGTCTCGCCCGACGCTCCCGGCACCGGCCTCGGCGCGGCCACCTATGCGAGCAAACACCTCGTCAGGACCGGGCGTCCTCGTGGCGGCAGTGGTGCGTTGACGGACTCGACCCGAGCCAGCTTCGAAGCCGCCGGCGGTCGGGTGCGCTGCGGTGCCCGTGTCACGGACCTGCTCGTGGGCGACGGCTCGGTGCGCGGGCTCCGCCTCGATGACGAGTCCGAGCTCCACTCGCCCGTCGTCGTCGCGGCCTGTGACCCACATCGTGTCTTCGTCGAGTGGATCTCCGAGCCGCCGCCTGCGGCTCGCAAGCTGGTGCAGCGCTGGCGCAATCGTCCGAGCGCCGACGGGTACGAATCGAAGATCGACGCCGTGCTCACCTCCCTTCCCGGGCTCCGGGCGACAGATCGCCTGCGCCAGTCGTTCCCCGGCGTCGATCTCCTCGGGCCCTCGAGCCTCGTCCTGCCGTCGCCCGACCAGCTCGCCGAGGCCCATCGGCTCCGGGCCGATGGTCGGGTCGCGGCATTTCCGACGATGCTGCTCAACGTTCCATCCGTTCTCGATCCGGACATGCGGCCGGGACCGGACCGGCACGTGTTGAGCATCGAGGTGCTGTTCACGCCGTACGCGCTCCGGGGCGGGTGGTCCGGTTCGGCCGAGCCGCAGCGGTGGCTCGACATGTGGGGCTCCCTGATGGAACCGGGGGCCCTGGCCGCGGTCGATCGCTGGCGGGCGATGACGCCGGACCGCTACGAACGGGAGTTCTCGATGCACCGCGGGCACACACCTTCCTATGGCGGTTCGCCGCTGGCCACGCTCGTTGGTCGCCGGCCCGAGCTCAGCCGGTATCGCACGCCCATCGGTGGCCTGTACCTGTCCGGTGCGGGCACGTTCCCCGGTGCCGGCATCTTCGGAGCGTCGGGCCGCAATGCCGCCCACGTCGTCCGGCGCGACCTGCGGCATCGGCTCACACGGCGCTTCGGTACCCTGCGCCGGACCGCGGCCTGCTCGACGCCGAGGGTCACCACATGACGCTCCCGGTGAGCGTGAACCTCATGCCCGAGGCTCCGATCGGCGAGGTCGTCGAGCTCGCAGTGCTGGCCGAACGGCTGGGGTACGCCCGTTGCTGGGTCTACGACGAAGGTCTCGTCACACGCGACGTCTACGTCACGCTCGCCGCGATCGCGGGCCGAACCGATCGGATCTCGCTCGGCCCCGGCATCACGAATCCCTACGTGCGTCACCCGGGTGCGACCGCCGCCGCCGTGGCATCGCTCGACGAGCTCAGTGCTGGCCGGGCGTTCCTCGGGCTCGGCGCGGGCGGTGGGCTCACCCTTGGCCCGCTCGGCATCGAACGCGATCGACCGCTGACGGCGGTTCGAGAGATGATCGACACCCTCCGCCGCCTCTTCGCCGGGGAACGCGTCGATCACCGGGGCCACACCTTCTCGTTCGAGAACGCGGCGCTGCCCTACGGCCGGCCCGATATCGAGATCCATCTTGCCGGCCGGGGTCCGAAGATGACGGCGCTCGGGGGTGAGCGGGCCGACGGCTTCAGCCTCAGCTACATCCACAAGAGCGTGCTCGGTGACCACGCTCGATCGCTGCGGCTGGCCGCCGGCGATCGGCCATTCCTCATCAGCTACTCGACGATGGTCGCCACGACCGACCAGGCCATCGAAGATGCCAGGGCGCAGCTCACCTTCCGGCTCGTCGACTCACCACCGGATGTCAAACAGCTCATCGGCATGACCGACGAGGACACAGCGGCGCTCCGTGCCGCGCTCGCAGACGGGGGGCCGCGAGCCGCCGCTGCTCATGTCAGACCGGAGTGGGTCACCGACTTCGTGATCGTCGGCTCGCCCGCCGAGTGCGCACGCGAGCTGAAGGAGCTCATGTCCGCCAATCACATCGACGAGTTCCTGCTGCCGGTCCACGAGGTCGATGGCGCCGCCGACGTGATCGAGCGCACGGCCATCATGTTCGGGGCGGACCAGCCGTAGTCCGCCCGGCCTCAATCGGCCGGCGGTCCGGCCCATCGATCGATGCCCTCGATCTCGACGCCGAGGTGTTCGAGCGCCCGCCCCACCGAATGCGTGACCATCTCGGCGATGCTCGCCGGCCGGTTGTAGAACGCCGGCACCGGGGGGTGGATCACCCCGCCCATCTCGGCGACCCGTGCCATCAGCCGCAGGTGTCCGAGGTGAAACGGTGTCTCCCGCACCATCAGGACCAGTGGCCGCCGTTCCTTGAGGGTGACATCGGCGGCGCGACCGATGAGGTCGGCCGAGAACGAGTTCGCGATGGCCGACAGCGACTTGATGGAGCACGGAGCGACGAGCATGCCGGCGGTCGTGAACGAGCCGCTGCTGATGGGGGCGGCGATGTCGCGGACACCATGGACCTGATCGGCGAGCGAGTCGATGTCGGCCGGGCCGAAGTCGGTCTCGATCGCGATCGTCGTGCGGGCCGGCGGCGACACCACGAGATGGGTCTCGACGTCGTCGACGTCGCGCAGCAGCTCGAGGGCGCGGATGCCGTAGACGGCCCCACTGGCTCCGCTGAGCGCGACCACGACCCGCCGCATCATTCCCTCCCGCCGACGGCTGACGACAACATGGCCTCGAGGATGGCCCGGCAGTCCTCGACCGTGACGGTGCGGGGGTTGTTGTGCACCATGACCATCCGCATCGACTCCGCCGCGACATCGTCCCAGTCGACATCGGTGTCGGCGTCGACGGTCGTGCCGAGCCCGATGGGAAGATCGAGCGAGCGCACGAGCTCGGTGAGCATGTCGACCACGTGCTCGCCGCCGGCATCGACGGGGAGCCCCAGCACGTCGGCCAGTCGCCGCAGCCGCTCGGGCCGTATCGCGGAGACGTTGAACTCGAGCGCGTAGGGCAGGATCATCGCATTCGCGAGCCCATGATGCAGGTGTAGATGGCTGCAGATGCCACCCGAGAGCGCATGCACGAGGCCGAGGCCGCTCTGATCCATGGCCATTCCCCCGTAGAGCGCGGCGAGCATCATGTTGCCGCGGGCGTCGAGGTCGCTCCCATCGGCGGTGGCGGGCCCCAGTCCGGCGATGGCCAGCCGCAACGACTCGAGCGCCAATAGGTCGCTGATCGGGTTCGTTCGTCGTCCGGTGTAGGCCTCGAAGGCGTGGACGAGCGCATCGATGCCCGTCGCAGCAGTGAGGTGAGGAGGGAGTGCAATCGTCACCTCGGGGTCGAGGATGGCCACATGGGCGAACATCAGCGGGCTCAGCACACCCTTCTTGAAGGGTTGGGAGGCGTCGGAGATCACCGCAACCTTGGTGACCTCGCTTCCGGTTCCGGCCGTGGTCGGAACGGCCACGAAGGGATGGCTTCGTCGGGTGATCGGACGACCGTCCCACTGGTAGTCGGCGTACTCGCCCCCGTTGGCGAGCAACATGGCGCTCGCCTTCGCGGTGTCGATGGCCGAACCGCCGCCGATCGCGACGATGGCGCCGCTCCGGGAAGACTCGGCGATGGACCTCGCGGCCGCCACGTCGTCGGTGGTCGGATTCCCGCTGACGTCGGCGTGGACGGCAACCGCGACGCCGGCGTGCTCGAGGGCGGCGCGGACCGCGTCGGGCAGACCGGTGGTCGCCAGGCCGGGATCGGTCACGATGAGCACACGATCGACTCCCAGCGCCGCGACCTCGGCGGGGACCGCGTCGATGACCGGCGTCCCCCACACGATGCGAGTGGGCATCTGGAAGGCGAAGGTGTCGATCGGGTCTCGATCGCCCGTCGAGGATCGTTGGGTCATGACGCGATCTCCACCGTCCGGAGCGATGCGTCGAGCACTTCCAGGGCCCGATCGATCTGGGAGTCCGAGATCGTGAGCGCAGGCCCGATGCGGATCACGTTGCCGTGGGGACCGGACTTCCCGACGATCAGGCCACGCTCGCGGCACTGCTGGACGAGTCGGAGACCCTGGTCGCCTGCCGGCTCCTTGGTGGCCGGATCGCGCACCAGCTCGACGCCGAGGAACAGGCCCCTGCCCCTGATCTCGCCGATGAGGTCGGTCCCACCGGCGAGGTCCGCCAGCCCGGCTTCGAAGCGCTGACCCGCCCGAGCGGCTCGGGCCGGGAGATCGTTGTCGATGATGTAGTCGATGGTGGCCAGTGCGGCTGCGCTCGCGAGCGGGTTGCCGCCGTAGGTGCTGAAGGTCGGACGCTGGATCGCTTCGCCGATGTCGTCACGAGCGACGTAGGCGGCCGCCGGAACGCCGTTGGCCATGGCTTTGCCCATCACGAGGATGTCGGGGCTGATGTCGTACTGCTCGCTCACGAACATCGTGCCGGTGCGGCCGAAACCGGACTGGACCTCGTCGATGATGAGGACGCCATCTCGCGCGTGGGCGATTCGTTCGAGGGACTCGAGATGGCCGGGCGGCGACACGATCACGCCGCCGACGCCCTGGATCGGCTCGACCACGATGGCGGCGACGCGGTCGATTCCGGCCGCGTCGAGCTCGGTGTCGATGGAGTCGGCGCAGCCGACGCCGCAGCCCGGATACTCGAGGCCGAGCGGGCATCGGTAGCAGTAGGCGTTGCAGCCGACGGCCACGCCGAGATCGTCGGGGCCGAACGGGATGTCGTCGGCGCCGGACACGTTCGTGCATGCCTCGGTGAGCAGCGTGCGCCCGTGGTAGCCGAGTTGGAGCGACACGACGACCTCGTTGCCGGTGTGCTCGCGGGCGAGCAGGATCGCTCCGTCGACGGCCTCGCTGCCGGAGTTGACGAGGAAGCTGCGGCTCAAACCGGCGGGCGTGATCTCCTCGAGCCGGGCGACGAGGTCGAGCAGCGGCTCGGTCAGGTAGAACGTGGAGGTGTGCAACAGCAGATCGACCTGGGCCTTGATCCTGGCGTTTATCTCGGGATTGGCGTGTCCACAGCTGGTGACCATGATGCCGCTGAAGCAGTCGAGGTACTCGTTGCCGTCGGTGTCGTAGAGGTACTCCATCGATCCTCTGGCCAGGACGAGCGGCTCGTCGTAGAGCTGGTGCCGTGCCTGGGCCATCAGCGAGAAGTCCCGGTGGATGAGGTGATCCCGATCGGATGGCACGGCTCCTCCTGTCCGGTTCCCGGTCAGCTCAGGTAGCGGGAGAGGTCGACCGACGCGTAGCTCACCCGCTCGCCGTATTCGCGGCGTTCGCGTTTGTAGGTGGCGTCGATGCCGACCTTGGTGCCGACCCCGCGCTGATCGGCGGTCGGATCCATCTCGTGGCCCTGCGCCGACGCGACTTCGAAGATGTCGTCGCTCCAGTGCACGCGGTTGGTGAGCGCCCACTGGATCTCGGACGGCTCGTACATGTCCACGTCGCGGTCGACGACGATCACGTTGCGAATGTTGATGTGTGCGGCCATGGCCGCCATCGCGAGATTCTTCGGCGTGCCCGGATTGTCGCGGTCGATCTGGATGAGCGCCAAGAAGCCGTTGCCGTAGGGCGGGATGTGCACGTCGGCGGCGGGATCGAGGTGGCGCACGAAGCGGCGGAGGAGCGGCTCTCGTGGCAACACGTTGCCGATGTAGATGTGCTCGTACCAGCCCGGGACGATCGTCTGGTAGATGGGGTCGTCGCGCCACGAGATGGCGGTGACCTCGACGGTCGGGCTGTTCCACGGTTCGCCGTGGTACCCGTGGAACTCGGCCAGGGGGCCCTCGGATCGGCGTTCGGCGGGGAGGATGTGGCCCTCGATCACCACCTCGGCACGGGCCGGGATGTCGATGTCGACGGTCGTGCCCCTGCAGACCTCGATGCCGCGTCCGCGGATGGCGCCGGCGATGAACAGCTCGTCGACCGGGGTCTTCACACCCGCCGCGATCATGATCGCGGGATCGAGCCCGATGGCGAGGGCCACCGGAAACGGGTCGTCGGGGTTGTCGCGCGACTTCCAGAACGTGCCGACGTCGCGCCACTCGTTGGTGTTGAACCCGAACGTCGTGGGACCCATGCGGAGCATCCGGTTGTAGGACAGGTTCCCGCGTCCGCCGATCGGGTCCTTGGTGACGGTGACCGCACCGGTGATGAAGGCGCCGCCATCGCCCCGGGAATGAGTGGGAATGGGGAGCATGCTCGCGTCGACATCGGCGCCGGTGATCTGGTTGTCGTGCCACGTCGCGGTGTCGACGCGCACCGGACCGATGCCGTGCTCGGGCTCGAGCACCCGCTCCATGACGTCGATGATGTCGTCGGGAGCGCAGCCCAGCGCGATCGCCGCGCGCCGATGGGATGCGACCGCGCCGGAAAAGATCGGCCAGGGACTGTTCTCGACCGATTCGAACAGCCCGGCCCCGGTGTCGGACCGTTCGAGAGCGGCGCCGACATCTGCGAGCTCGTGCTCCAGTGAGACTGTTCGACCCACCCGGGCGAGCTGTCCGGCTGCGTCGAGGGCGGCGATGTAGCCGCGGAGGTCGTCGACATCGGTCATGACCGCATCCTAGGTCGGCTCGCCCGAGCGCTCGACGCCGGGGCTCCTCGGGGTTCGGCCGGATATTCTGCGGGCATGGGTGCGACTCGCCCGAGCGCGCCGCTCGCCCGACGTCAGGACAGGTCATGACGATCGCTCGCGGCACACCGCCGATCATCGACATCGGCCCGCTGCGGCCACGAGCCGGCGGAGCCGAGACCGGCGCCTGCATCGAGGCGATCCATGCCGCGTGCATCGAGACCGGGTTCTTCGTCGTGGTCGGCCACGAGCTCGACGAACCGATCGACGCTGTCTTCGAAGCAGCACGAGCCTTCTTCTCGCTCCCACAGCGCGAGAAGGAGCACGTTCCGCGCAACGGCAGGTACGGCTTCGTACCCAGGACGAGCCGAGCGATCGACACCGATCGCGCCAGCGGTGAGACCGAGTTCATCGACATCGGGCTCGCCGACGAGGTCGCGTTGCCCGACATCGCCGGATTCGAGAACGCGGTCCGGAGCTACCAAAACGCGGCTCTCACCACCGCGGCCGACATCCTGTGGGCGTTGGCGCTGGCGCTGGAGCTGCCCCCGGAGTTCTTCGCCACCCGCATGACCGAACCCCAGTGTCGGCTCCGCGTCCTCCACTATCCGGCTACGCCGCTTCGAGACGACGGATCCCGTCCGGTTCCCACGACGCCGCACACGGATTACGGCGCGATCACCCTGTTGGCCACCGACGGCGTACCGGGGTTGGAGGTCAAGCCCCTCGACGGTTTCTGGACGCCGGTCGACGCTCCCGCCGCGGGCCTGGTCGTCAACCTCGGCGACATGATGGCGCGCTGGACCAACGATCGGTACCGGTCGACGCCGCACCGCGTTGTCGGATCCCCGGATCAGGAGCGATTCTCGGTCCCGTTCTTCGTCAACCCCGATCCGAGGACCATCGTCGAGTGCATTCCGAGCTGTGTGACGCTCGAGGAACCCTGCCGGTACGAGCCGGTGGCCGCCGGGGCGTTCCTCGCGTCGAGGATCGACAGCTCGGCCGAACCCTACGTCGACCCGCTGGAGGGTCCGGCTCGCGTGGCATCGACGTGATGCCGTCAACCGGGCAACGCCGGCGAGCGGGCCGCGATGAGTGATCGGCCGGTGACGTCATCATGGCTCCGCAACGGCCGGCTTCCCGACGGACGCATCGTCGACATTCGTGTCGACGATGGTCTGATCGGTGCGGTGGTCGAGCACGCAGCTCAAGCCGAGAGCACGGCGGGTGACGACCTCCAGGGCTGGCTCGTGCTCCCGGCCATGGCCGAGCCCCACGCTCATCTCGACAAGGTCCTGACCGCGGAGACGGTGTCGAATCCCGCCGGCGATCTCGACGGGGCCATCGCGGCGTGGCGAGCGGCCGCGATCGCCGGTCGATTCACGCCCGACGATGTCGAGCGGCGCGCATCGACGGCGCTGGAGATGTTGCTGGCGCATGGGGTGACCGCCGTACGAACCCATGTCAACGTCACGCCAGAAGTCGGCGTGGTCAACCTGCACGTGCTCGATCGGGTCGGCTCGGCCTTCGCCGGGCTGATCGACCTGCAGATCGTCGCGCTCACGTCCGCGCCGGTGACGGGGGCCGCCGGGGCCGAGAATCGAGCGATTCTGAGCGCCGCGATCGAAGCGGGCGTCGACATCGTCGGTGGCTGCCCGCATCTCGACACCGACGGAGCGGGCGGCGTGGCCGTAGCGTTCGATGCCGCGGCCGATGCCGGCCTCGGCATCGACCTGCACACCGACGAGACGCTCGATCCGGGTGTGCTGACCCTGCGGGACATGGCGAGGCACGTCCGCGACACCGGCTTCGAGGGCCTGGTGGCTGCGAGCCACTGCGTCAGCCTCGGTGTGCAGCCTCTTACCGTCCAGCGGGCCGTGGCGGCCGAAGTGGCCGTCGCGGGGATCGCCGTGTTTCCGTTGCCGCAGACCAACCTGTATCTCCAGGGTCGGGACACATCCACCGCCACGCCCCGCGGCCTCACGGCGCTCGGACCGCTGCACGATGCCGGCGCCCTGGTGGCCGCTGGGGCCGACAACGTCCAGGATCCATACAACCTGGTCGGTCGCTCCGATCCGCTCGAGACGGCAGCGTTGCTGGTGATGGCCGGACACCGGTCGCCCGACGAGGCATACGCCATGGTGAGCAACAATGCGCGTCGGGCGATGGGGCTCCCGGTCGTCTCCTTCGCAGCCGGTGACCCCGCCGACGTCGTGGCCATCGACGCCCCGTCGATCCGCGGCGCCATCGCCGACGCGCCGATGTCACGCCGCGTCTACCGTCGCGGTCGCCTGGTGGCCTCGGTCGACCAGGAGACGACCGTGCATCGGTGAGGAGTGAGCGTGAAGCAGGTTCTTCGAGGTGCTCGGCTGGGTGACAGGTCCGTCGACGTCCATGTCGCCGACGGATCGATCAGCGCGGTGGTCGACACCGGACAGCCGATGCCCGACGACGCCGAGGTCCACGATCTGGGCGGATGGCTGCTCCTGCCCGCGCTGGCCGAACCCCATGCTCATCTCGACAAGGCGCTCACGGCCGAGATGGTCCCCAACCCCGCGGGCGACCTCATGGGGGCCATCGACGCATGGATCGCGGCCGGCGCAAGCGGCATGTTCACCCACGACGACATCGTCGATCGCGCGGTGCGGGCCATGGAGCTCCTGCTCGTCCACGGCGTGACCGCGGTCCGGACCCATGTCAACGTCCTCGGCGACATCGGCGCGAGCAGCGTGATCGCCGTCAAGGAGGCCGCCGCGCGCTTCGACGGACTTCTCGACGTCCAGACGGTCGCGCTCACGAACTCGCCGATGACCGGCGCCGACGGTGCCGCGAATCGGGCTGCGCTCCTCGCGGCCGTCGAGGTCGGCGTCGACTTCGTCGGTGGCTGCCCGCACCTCGATCCCGACGGTGCCGGTCTCATCCGCAACGCGCTCGCCGTCGCGACCGAAGCCGGGATCGGCATCGATCTCCACGTCGACGAGACGCTCGACCCGTCGGTCCTGACGCTGCGCGAGCTCGCCCGACAGGTGATCGACACCGGATTCGAGGGTCTCGTGGCGGCCAGCCACTGTGTGACGCTGGGCATGCAGCCATCTGCGGTGCAGGCCGAGGTCGCAACGCTTGTTGCCGAGGCTGGCATCGCCGTGTTCCCGTTGCCCCAGACCAATCTCTTCCTCCAGGGCCGTGACGATCCCACCGCGACCCCCCGGGGCCTCACGGCGATCGCCGCGCTCCGCGACGCCGGCGCGCTCGTGGCCGCCGGCGCCGACAACGTGCAGGACCCGTTCAACCTCGTCGGCCGCAGCGACCCGCTTGAGACGGCGGCGTTGCTGGTGATGGCCGGCCACCAGCTTCCCGACACCGCGTACGACATGGTCAGCAACAACGTGCGTCGTGCGATAGGTCTGCCCCTGGTGGCGATGGAGGTCGGTGATCCTGCCGATTTCATGGCCATCGACGCGCCGTCGGTGCGTGGCGCGATCGCCGATGCCCCGATGTCGCGTCGGGTCTTTCGCCGGGGCGCGCTCGTGGCCTCGGCCGATCAACACGTCTCGGTGTTCCGGTCGCCGTGAGCGTTCGTGACCGCATCGCAACCGACCTCGTCATCAGCCCGTTGGGCGCTGATGCCGCGGCCATGCTCGACGTGGCGCGTTGCGCGGAGAACAGCGGCTACGACGGGATCTGCACGCTCGACCATTTCAGCGGCACGATGCTCGATCGCCCGTGGTCGCGCGAGCTCTTCACCGTCCTCGGCGGGTTCGCCGCGGTCACCAGCTCGGTGCGCATCGGCGCCTTGGTCGCCAACACGGTCAACCGCCACGCGAGCCTGCTCGCATCGGCCGCCGCGACACTCCAGTCGATGAGCGGCGGTCGTGCCGTCCTCGGCATCGGTAGCGGTCCCGGACCGGGGTCGAGATTCGCCGGTGAGCAGGACGCCATCGCCCGGCCCCTCGCCGACGGCGAAGGACGGCGCCGCAGCCTCGTCGAACACATCGAGGTCGTTCGGCTGCTGTGGCAGGGCGGCGGCCACTACGACGGCGAGTTCGTCACGCTCCGTGGGCTCGACGGTGTCGTCGGACCCGAGCCCGAGATTCCCGTCATCGTCGGCGCGAGCGGACCCCTGACGGTGGAGGTGGCATGTGCGAGGGCAGACGGCGTCAACATCGTCGTGGGTGCTCGGGCCGATGAGCTCGTGGGCATGGCTCGCGGGCTCACCGGGCACCGCCCCTTCGAGATCGGCATCTACGACACCATCGACCTCGACCATGCCCACGGCGGCGACGTCGACCGCTGGGCCGCGCTCGGCGTCGACAGACGAACGCTGGCCGTGCGGCCCCCCTTCGACCTCGAAGCGATCGCGCGTGTCGGCGCGGCCCTGAATTCGGCCTGAGTCGGTCCGGTGGTTCCGACCCGCAGGACCGGAGGGCCTCGTTGTGGGATCATGGATCGATGTCGGACTGACCGGAGGTACTGCCGACGATTCACGACGATACGACGGAGGTTTCGATGAATCTGACGATCACAGCGGCGATCCATGCCCGTTGGGGGCATCGAGTCGACGGGTTGATCCACACTCACGCCTGGACGGTCGAGGCGACAGTCGCGGGCCCTGCCGACTGCGACAAGGTGTTTCCCGCCGACGACCTGGAGACCATTCTCCGCGAGGCCGTCGAGCCGTGGGCCGGTCACTACCTGACCCACGAGGATGCCGGCGAGTGGAAGGGGTACAAGCCGCTGGTCTGGGAGCGTGAGGCCACCGTCGAGGAGACCGTTCGGTACCTGTGGAAACACATCGAGGAACGGGTCCCGGGCCTGACCGAGGTGGCGCTCGTCGAGGCCACCGAGTTCGACCGCTGCCGAACCGTCCGCCTGTCGAGCTGCGCACAGAGCCTGATCTGACCCCGTCAGGAGAGGCTCTCTGGTAGGGGAATGGCGGCGAGGTCGGTGTCGGGGCCCACGATGAAGTTGCCGGCCATGACCGACACGTTGGCATCGGCAGGGTCGTAGCTCACGCCGACCGGGTCGCCGCCGTCGGCGACGATCCGGACCTGATCGACGAACTGGCGTCTCACCATCGAGACGCCGCGGTCGCTCGACGCGAGCCGCTCGGTGGAATGGAGCGTGATCGGTCCCTGGCCGACCTGGGTCTCGTAGTCGCCGGGGAACCGCTGGTGCTCCTCCTCGCTGAGGTCGAACCACGACTTGCCCTCGCCGTAGACGGGCAGCCCCTGCGGCGGGCGATCCTCGGGCTTGCGAACCATGGCGTAGACGCGGGTGTGCGTGTCGTCGATCGGCAGCGCCCAGGAGAGGTTGTTCGTGCGTCCGAGCACGCTGAGGGTCGGGGTCGGGATGACCCGCACCGTGGGAACCCGGATCTCGGTGACGCGGTGCAGCGTGGTGCCGTCGTCGAGCTCGCGGTCCTGGGTGCACGTGACCCCCCAGTCGTGACGTTGCCAGTCGACACGAGGCCATATGTCGAGCCGGGGGTCGAACTGGGGACCGCTGATCGCGTTGTGGAGGATGAACACGTGGTAGGCGTCCATGGCGTTCTCGTGGGTCTGGAACCAGTTGCACGGCGCTTCGGTGGGGCCGCCGAATGCGAAGTGGTCGATGATCACCACCTCCTCGTCGTCACCCAGGTCGTCGAAGACGTCGTAGGTGGGGAACACCGGCTGGCGATCGGGAGGACCCATGTAGGCGAAGACGAGTCCGTGGTACTCGACCACCGGATACCACGGCTGGCGGTACGAGTCGCGGTTGCGGCCGCGGTCGGGCTCGCAGGGCTGGTCGAGGCAGGTGCCGTCGGTGGCGAACAACCAGCCGTGGTAGGGGCATCGGATGCCGGTCTGTTCCACCTTGCCGAAGTACAGCGACGTACCTCGATGACAGCAGCGGGGCTCGAGCAGACCCGGGGCGCCCGACGCATCGCGGAACAAGACGAGGTCCTCGCCGAGTGCTCGGATCTCGCGTGGCCTGGTCGTGGCATCGGACGATCGGGCGACGGGGTGCCAGTAGCGTCGCAGCAACTCGCCCGCCGGCGTACCCGCGCCGACCTCGACGAGCTCTGGGTCCCAGGTGCCGGGTCGGCTCCCGTATGCCCGTCCGTCACCTGAGGAGGTCATGATGCCAGTATCCCGGAACGCAGAGGGCCGGCGCACACGGCGCCGGCCCTCTGCGTCATCTCGACGAGACTCGTCGGCTAGAAGCCGATGCTCTCGTCGATGAACTCGTTGGTCATGATGGTGTCGACGCTGACCTCATCGGAGACTTCGAGGCCGGCGTCGCGGATCTGATCGATCACGGTCTGGATGCGGTCGCCTTCCATGTTCCCGACCGTGTCGTCGGGTCCGTTGCCGATGAGGCCGAGCTCCGTCTGCGTCTCGGTCGAGTAGGCGGCCAGGTCGGTGTTGTAGACCCAGAAGTCGGCGTACTGCTCGACGGCATCGACGATGATGTCGTTCGCCCGGGCCGGATCGCCCGCATAGTCGATCACGGACTGCTGGATGATCGGCACGACGAGCTCGAGGCAGGACCGGAGATCTTCGAGATCGGCGGGCCGGATCGCGACGGTCTGGGAGTACACCTGGAACCCGGCGTCGTGGAGCGTCTCGAAGCCAACCGGCTTGCCCCACTCCTCGAACTCGAACTCGTAACTGAACGGCTCGGCCGAAGCGAAGCCCTGCTGGGCGATACCGCCGCCCTCGGAGATGAACCGGGCCGGGCCGCCATCGTAGGACGGGTCGACCTGATCAGCGCTCCAGATGCCCTGAGCCACGAAGACCTCGGCAAACGTGCCACCGGCGAAGACGTTGATCGTCACGCCCTCGGCGCCGAGGTCGGCGATGGACTCGACGTCGGGGTAGGTCTCGGGGTCCCACATGATGATCTGCGGGTTCTGCTCGAGCGGAGCGACGACCGACAGCAGCGGCGCCTCGTCCAGTCGGAGCACCTGGCCGTCAGTTGTTGCGTAGCCGAGGTGGATTGCGTCGTCGGTGTACATGTGCGACGAGACCGGGGCGAAGCCGATGGCGGGACCACCGGTGCGCACCTCGAAATCGACGCCGAGATCCTCGCCGCCGAGGACCATGCTGCCCGAGACGATCTTGTTGCCGGTGTCCACCGTGTAGTCGTCGCCGATCAGCTCGTAGAGCGCACCGTGCTCGGACTCGGGGAACCAGTCGGTCTGAATGACGAGTGGATCGGGGCAGACTCCGGCCAGGACTCCCTCGCCGCCGACGTCGGCGGCGCTGTCGCCGCCGACGTCATCATCGCTGCCGCATGCGGCAGCGACCAGGCCGAGAGCCAAGATGATGGCGAACAGCCGGAACAATCTGGTCTTTGTCATTTCCCCTCCAGGAGAATTGGTCGGACGTACATGTGTGTTGGACGGTTGGGATGGATATCGGTCAGACGCCGGCCGGGTCGTACCACTTCCCGATGGCACGGTTCTGGATCCAGCCGAAGAGCTGGAACACCGTGACACCGAGGACCGACGACATCATGACAGCGGCGAGCAACTGCTCGCCGTCGAGCTGGTTGGCGTAGCGACGCAGGAGCTGGCCGATCCCGATGTCGCCGCGGCCGAAGAAGAAGTCGCCGACGATGGCGCCGATGACCGACAGCCCGGCCGAGATCCGGAGGCCGGCGAAGATGGCCGGAAGGGCCGCGGGGAACATGAGCTTCCGGAGCCTCGTGCCGCGACCGGCGCCATGGAGTGTGAAGAGGTCGTGCATGCCCCGTTCGGCCGACTGGAGGCCGAACAAGGTGTTCACGATGATCGGGAACAACGAGATGATGATGCAGACGACCACCCGTGACCGCTGGCCCGTTCCCCACCAGAAGCTGATGAGCGGCACGATTGCCAGGATCGGGATCGCCTGGAGCGTGACCATGTAGGGGAAGATGGCTCGCTCGAAGAGCTTCGACTGGCTCATCAGGATGGCCAGTGAGAATCCGATCAGTATGGCGATCACCAACCCGGTGAGCGCCACCTTGGTGCTGGACCACAGTCCTTGCAGGATCTCGGAGAAGTTGTCCCAGTCGAGGAAGCCGACCTGGAGAACGGCGTGAGGTGGCTCGAGCAGGAACCGGCGGCTCTCGTCGAGCATGACGTAGGAGATGAGATACCAACCGCCGATGAGGAGGATCCCGAGAACCAGGGGGGGCAGCACATTGGCCGCGAGTGACCTGGTTCGACTCGGACCCTGGATGACATGGGGTGCGTCGTCCAGACCGAAGCTCACTGTGCGCCGGTAGGCCTCGGTGGTCTCGTCGGTGGTCTCGTTGGTGGTCGTCATGAGTGGGAACCTCGCAGCTCGCGGGAGACCTCACCGCTCAGCTTCGCGAAATCGGGGTCGAATCGCAGATCGGGGTGCCGCGGATAGTCGAACGGCACGTCGAACTCGGCGACGATTCGTCCTGGTCGTGCCGACATCACCAGCACCTTCGTGCTCATGAACACCGCCTCACCGATGCTGTGGGTGATGAACAGGCCGGCGAACCCCTCGCGCTGGAAGAGCTGCTGGGTCTCCTCGTTGAGGTGTTCACGGGTGATCTCGTCGACGGCACCGAATGGCTCGTCGAACAAGAAGACCGGCGGGCTGAGCGTGAGCGTGCGCGCCAGTGATGCTCGCATCTTCATGCCGCCGGAGAGCGACTTGGGATAGTGGTCCTCGAATCCGGTCAGGCCGACCAGATCGATGGCATTCTGAGCCAGCGTGCGCCGATCGGCCTTCGAGATGGCGTGCAGCTCGGCGAACAGCTCGACGTTTCCCATCACGGTGCGCCAGTGCAGCAGGGTCGCGTCCTGGAAGACGTAGCCGATGCGCTCCCGGTCGACGCTGACGGTTCCTGCTGTGGGCTCCAGCAGTCCGGACGCGATCTTCAACAGGGTGGACTTGCCGCAGCCCGACGGACCGACCACGGTCACGAACTCGCCTCTGTCGACGGCGAAGCCGATGTCGCGGAGAGCCTCGGTGCCGTCGGGGAACGTCATTCCGATGCCGTCGAAGGACAGCGTTGCCTGTGTCGTGGGCCCTGCGCTCACGTCAGCAACCTCCAGAGCTGTTGAGCGGCGATGCGACACCATAGCTCGCGATCGATTGCCGGTTCACTCGTCGACGCCGCGCCTCGTTCGTGCCCCCTGGATGGGCCGAGACGGCCATCCGGTAGCGTCGCCGCATGGTCATCGAGCTGCTCACCTTCACGGTTTCACCCGTCGATCGGGCCCAGTGGCTCGAGGTCGAGGAACGCACCTGGAGCCGGTTCCTCGAATCGCAGGACGGGTTCGTACGCAAGGAGATGTGGGTCTCCGCCGCCGACGAGTCGCAGGTGCATGCCGTGATCTGGTGGGCGTCGCTCGCGCAGTGGAAGGCCATCGGCCCCGACGCGGTTCGAGCTGTCGACGATCGGATGGGCGAGTGGTTTCGTGAGCCCACGGTGCGGACCTTCGATGTCGTCAGGGAGTGCTGACCGGCTCCGAGGTACATCCCTACCTCTCGACGAGATCGGTCGGTCGACGATTCGGCGGGCATCAGCTCATCCTCCTACAGTCTGGTGATGCGCACGGGAATCTTCCTCTTCGGCGGAGTGGAGATGGACGATGTCGGAGCGGGCCCGCCGGCGCCGACCGAGCGCCGCTTCTCCCAGAAGGAGATGTGGCAGGCAACCGAGCGGATCATCGACATGGGCGTCCTGTCCGACTCGCTCGGCTTCGACTCGTTCTGGCTGACCGAGCACCACTTCCAGTACGAGGGGTACGAAGTCATACCCAACGGCATCCTCATCGGAGCCATCCTCGCCGAGCGGACCGAACGGATCCGTATCGGCATGGCGTTCAACATCGTTCCGCAGTGGCATCCGCTCAAGCTCGCCGAGGACTTCGCCACGCTCCACAACATCTCGGGTGGTCGCGGCATCCTCGGTGTCGGTCGCGGCACCGTGCCCCGTGAGGCCGAGGTGATGGGCTCCAGGGTCGGCAGCTTCGACAATCCCGACCAGGCGGCTGCCGACGACTTCAACCGCAGGCACTTCGACGAGGGCATGCAGGTCATACGCATGGCGCTCGATCAGGAGACCTTCTCGTTCCACGGCGAGGTCTTCGACTTCCCGCCGCCTGGCATTCCCGACCGTGGGGGATTCGTCGACGAGCTCACCCTGGTTCCGCGGCCGCTGTACCCCTACGAGGTCTGGCAGGCCATCACGTCGCCGCCGACGCTGCAGCAGGTGCCCCGGTGGGGCTGGGGCGGTGTGTTCTGGAACAACCATCACTCGTTCGTGAAGACGCGGTGGGAGCAGTTCGCGGAGATCTACGAGGAGGCCCACTCCCGTCCGCTCGCGCGGGGCGAGCATCGCCAGCTCGTGTTGTGCACGTGCGTCGACGACACCCATGAGGCCGCCATCGAGTCGGTCCGCGACGGCCACGACGAGTTCTGGAAGTTCCTCGGCCCATACGGCTGGAGCAAGGGGTACATGGGGCCCGACGGCAAACCCGCCCGTGCCGGACTGATCCCCACGCTCGAGGAGTCCATCGACCAGAAGACCTGGGTCGTCGGCACGGCCGAGGAGGTGGCGGAGACCATCGCCTGGTACGACTCGCTGATCGGCCTGGAGAATCTGCTGTTGTTCCCGGCGATGCCCGGCGACTCCTACGCCGAGGTCGACGAACAGCTCAACCGCATCGCCGAGGACGTGATGCCACTCCTCTGATCGATCGGTCACCGAAGGAGCCGGGCGGGTACGCGAGCAAAGCGAGCCTGGCTCGCCGGGTCCGGGGCCCGAGCGGCCCGTCGCAGCAGGCGACAAGAGCGGACACTGAAAACAGCCGTCGACCTGTCCGCTGAAGTCCCAAGTCCGGTCGGGTGCAGTGGTGTCGCCGACTCGTCCTGGCGACTCCGCAGCGTAGCCTACGCTCGCCGGGATGGATGCGGCGATCGTCTTCGCGGCGCTCGCCGGGCTCTGTTGGGCGGTCAACATCGTCATCGTGCGCTGGGCGCTCGACCGGACCCATGCGCCTGCGCTCGTGGGAGCAACGGTCGGGATCGCGGTCGCTACCGCGGTTGCTGCGGTCGTGGCCCTGGCATCGGGCCAGTCGCCACCGTCGTCCGACGACGCGTGGCGCTTCGCCCTCGTCGGCGCCATCGCGCCCGGAAGCTCCCAGGGGCTGTTCGTCGCCTCGATCCGGTCGATCGGGCCGGCTCGCAGCTCGGTGCTCGTGGGGACGGCGCCGATGTTCTCGGTGATGCTGGCCATCGCCCTTCTCGACGAGAGCTGGCAGGCGCTGATCGTCGCCGGGACACTGCTCACCGTCGCCGGCAGTGCGCTCATCAGCTGGGAGCGGGGTCAGGGCTTCCGCCGGATCGGCGTCGCGCTCGCCGT
>Ga0224508_10001709_pt1 | contig 19476 bp, 16 predicted proteins | sample SF_Jan12_sed_USG_4_FD_170157 | JGI IMG/M metagenome (GOLD analysis project Ga0224508, IMG submission 170157) | Sediment microbial communities from San Francisco Bay, California, United States - SF_Jan12_sed_USGS_21 | ecosystem: Environmental > Aquatic > Marine > Sediment | place: USA... | reverse complement strand
CACGACGGGTTGCGAGAGGCTGTCGCACGCCAACCGCTTCGGCGACCTCGGCCGAGACTGCGATCGTCACGATCGGCGCTCGAACGCGCGCAAGGTGCCAGGGAGCTCACGGATCGAGGACAGCGTCGGGTAGACGTCGCTGTCGTGGGCGTCGGCGGCCTCGAGCGCCCATGTGGTGTGGAACGGCACGTGCACCGCACGGGCGCCCAACGCGATGACCGGCAATACATCGGACGCCACCGAGTTGCCGACCATCACGAACGTGACCGGGTCCACCCGGTGCTGTTCGAACAGCCGTCCGTAGGTCGGTTCGTCCTTCTCCGACACGATCTCGACCGCTTCGACGATGTCGGCGAGCCCCGACCGTGCGACCTTCGTCTCCTGATGCAACAGATCGCCCTTGGTGATGATCATCAACCGGTAGCGTTCGGCGAGCTGGTGGACGATCTCGGCCACGCCGTCGAGGAGCTCGACGGGATGGGCCAGCATGTCCTTGCCCCAGGCGAGGATGTTCTCGATCTCGAGTGCCGGCACCCGACCGCGGGTGACCTCGATGGCCGTCTCGACGAGTGAGAGCGTGAATCCCTTGACGCCGTAGCCGAACAGGTCGAGGTTGCGGCGTTCGACGGCCAGGAGCTGGGCGTCGATGTCGACGTCGTCGTCGGCGTAGCGGACGACCAGGTCGTGGAACCGTTCCTGGGTGTCCCGGAACAACGTCTCGTTGTGCCACAACGTGTCGTCGGCATCGAGCCCGACGACAGAGACGGATCGATGGGTCATTCGTCGTGGGCGATCAACGCGGCGTAGCCGGGCTTGATGACCTCGTCGATGATGCGGAGCCGGTCATTGAAGGGCCAGAACGCGCTCTTCATGGCGTTGATCGTGACCCAGCGGAGGTCCATCCAGTCCCAGCCGAACGCCTCACTGCACAGAGCCAGCTCCTTCGACATGAACGTGTCGCTCATCAGCCGGTTGTCGGTGTTCACCGTGACTCGGTAGCGCAGATCGCTGAGCATGCCGATCGGATGGTCGGCCACCGACGCGCTCACGCCCGTGTGGACGTTCGAGCTCGGGCAGAGCTCGAGGGGGATGCGGCGGTCGAGCACGAACTGGGCCAGAGAGCCCAGCTTCGGTTTGGGCCCGCTGGTGTCGATGTCGTCGACGATGCGCACGCCGTGGCCGAGGCGCTCCGTGCCGCAGTACTGGATGGCCTCCCAGATCGACGGTGGGCCATAGGCCTCGCCGGCGTGGATGGTGACGTGGAAGTTCTCCCGGTGGATCAGATGGAAGGCGTCGAGGTGGCGTGTGGGCGGGTTGCCGGCCTCGGCCCCGGCGATGTCGAACCCGACGACGCCCCGATCTCGATGACGGCAGGCGAGCTCGGCGATCTCGAGAGATCGTGCCGCGGTGCGCATGGCGGTGACGAGCGCGCCGATCTCGATGTTGCGGCCGGCGGCGCCCCGCTCGAAGCCCCTGACCACGGCCTCCACCACCTCGTCGAGGGTGAGACCGCCATCGACGTGGAGCTCGGGTGCGAACCGCACCTCCGCATAGACGACACCGTCAGCGGCGAGGTCCTCGGCACATTCGGCCGCAACCCGTTCGAGTGCCTCTGGGGTCTGCATCACCGCGACCGTGTGGGCGAACGTCTCGAGGTACAGCGCCAGGTCGAGCCGGTTCGCGCCCCGCAACATCCAGGCCGCGAGGTCGTCCGCGTCGGTGGTCGGGAGCCCGCCGTAGTCGTGCTCGGCTGCGAGGTCGATGACCGTCGCCGGGCGGAGACCGCCATCGAGATGGTCGTGCAACAAGACCTTGGGTGCGTGTCGGATCTCGTCGATAGTCAGTGCCATGCCACAGGCTACCCACACGCGTTGCGGGGCCAGCGCCGCTCACCGCGCTCTCGTTCACTTCGAGGGGCGGTAGGGCTGTCCTTCGGCTGCTGGTGCGATGGATCGGCCCAACGCTCCGGCGACGACGACGAGCGTCACGGCGAAGGGCAGACTCTGGAAGAACTCGCTGGGGATGCCGAAGCCACTGATCTCGACCTCCAGGAACTGCAGGCGCGATCCCAGTGCTCGGGCGAAGCCGAACAACAGGGCGCCGGCGAAGGCACCCCCAGGTGTCCATTTGCCGAAGATCATGGCAGCCAGCGCGATGAAACCCGCGGCGTTGGTCATGTTGTCCTCGAAACCCGACTGTGACTCCATGGAGAACCAGGCACCCGCCAGGCCGGCGATGAATCCTCCCAGTACGACGGAGCGGTATCTGGTCTTGATGACGTCGATGCCCAACGTCTCGGCGGCGTGGGGATCCTCGCCGCAGGATCGGACTCGGAGCCCCCACGCGGTCCGGAACATCACCAACCAGGTGAGGAATACGACGGCGTACATCATGTAGTGGATGGGCTTGCCGGTGAAGAAGGTGTCACCGAGGATCGGAATCTGCTCCAGGAGCGGGATGCCGAACTCGGACGTCGATATGCCTTTGCTGTTGCCCGAGGGAACGATGACCTCGGATCGCAGGAAGCCCGTGAGGCCCAGAGCGAACAGATTGATGACCACACCGGCCACGATCTGGTTGATCTGATACCGGATCGACAACACTGCGAGGAGCAGCGCCAGGGCTCCGCCGGTGAGCACCGCGACCAGGATCGCAATCCACAGCCAGGTGGTGCTGCTGGCTTCGCCCAACGTGGCGAAGATCATGAAGCCGACGCCGGCAGACCCCAACATCGTGCCTTCGATACCGATGTTGATGATGCCGGATCGCTCCGACCACAGGCCTGTCATCGCCCCCAACGCGATCGGCGTGGCGAGCACCAACGACTCGTCGAAGAGGTTCGTCACGTTCGTGGCGGGAGTGGCGGACAAGCCGAGCGCGACCACCAGGATGAGTGGGATCGTGGCCGCGGCCGCGAGGAGCTGGCCCCGGCCGGCCCAGCGGTCGAATTGCTGAGGGAGGAACGACAGTCCCCCCGCGAGCAGGTAGATGAGCCCGATGATGGTCACCATCGTCGGCGGATCGAAGCTGAAGTCGAGAGCGTCGGGCGGCGGCTCGAAGGCGAAGGTCCTCGTGTCGCCCGTGATGTTGGGTGCCACCAGCGCGATGAGCGCGATGCCCGCCACGCCGAAGACCATCCCGGTTATCTGGCGCCGTCCGAAACGGCGGGCTTCGACCAGGTCGCCGGCGGTGAGATCGATGCTTTGTGCGCTCATTGTCCGGCCCACCCGGTGGTCGACGCCTTGATGTGGGCCTCGGCCTCGCCTCGGACCCTGAAGATGTAGCGGACGATCGCGTCCGCAGCGACGAAGAGCAGCACCATGGATTGGATGATGCGGACGACGTCGATGGAGACATCGGCCTCCTGCTGCATCAGCGGGGCGCCGGACAACAACGAACCCCACAACAATGCTGATGGAATGATGCCGATGGGGTTGGCGCGTGCCAACAGGGCGACCGCGATGCCGTCGAAGCCGATGAGGGCGAACGTGCCGGGCTGGAACAGCTGATTGGTGCCCGACACCTCGGACGCCGCCGCAATGCCTGCGCATGCGCCGGAGATGGCCATCGCGAGGATGATGATGCGATCGACGCTCATGCCGGCGTACCGGGCGGCATGCGGGTTCGTACCCACGGTGATGGTCTCGAAGCCGAACGTGGTCCGCTTCAGCACGAAGGCAATGAGAAAGCAGACGCCGAGCATGACGAACAGACCCCAGTGGAGCGGCGGTTGAGAGTCGATGATCGTGGGTAGCTCCGCGGTGTCGGAGATGGCTTCGGTCCGGGGCACGGACGCTTCGAGATCCCGCAAGATCACCGGGTCGCGGGAGTTCACGATCCAACGGACCAGGAACAGGGCAATGCTGTTCAGCATGATGGTGCTGATCACCTCGTGCGCGCCGGTCTTGGCTCGCAGGATGCCCGGCACCCAGCCCCACATGAAGCCGCCGAAGGCACCGGCGAGCAAGATGATGGGAATGGCGATGATCGCGGGCGTGTCGGTCATCCAGGCCCAGGTGCCCACCCATGCCGCCGTGACACCGCCGACAAGGAGCTGACCCTCGGCGCCAATGTTGAACAGCCCGGCGCGGAATGCAAAGGCGAGGGCGAGCGCCGAGCCCATGAACGGCACGGAGCGGGCGACCGATGCAGCAATGTTGTCCTTGCTCCCGAACATGCCTCGCAGCAGCGCCCAGTACGCCTCGAACGGGTTGACCCCGATGAGGGCGATGAGTATGCCTCCGACGATGAACGACAAGAGGATGGCGTAGAGCGGGACCAGCACCGGCTGGAGCTGGAAAGCCTCCTGCACCTTCAGCCGAAATCCGCTCGGCTCCAGGTCGCGCTGGTCGGTTCCCATGCTCACGATGCGGCCTCTTCGCTCTCGGGGGCTGCGCCGGTGGCCATGAGATAGCCGAGCTCTTCGCGGGTCGCGTCGGCGCCGTCGAAGGTACCGACGAGTCGACCCCGGTACAGCACACCGATTCGGTCGGACAGCGACAGGATCTCGTCGAGCTCGGCCGACACCAGCAGCACACCGACGCCTTTGTCCCTGAGCGCGATGATCGCGTTGTGGATGAACTCGATCGATCCGACATCGAGGCCGCGTGTGGGCTGCGCGACCACGAGGGCCTTCACATCGCCGGTGAGCTCCCGGGCCACGATGACCTTCTGCTGATTGCCGCCGGAGAGATTGTCGACCGCAACGTGGATGCCGGGCGTTCTGACATCGAACTGCGCCACCAGTTCCTCGGCTTCGCTTGCGATGGCCGCCTCGTTCCGTAACCACCGACGGGCGAATGGTGGCTTGAAATAGCGGTTGAGGATCAGATTGTCGGCGATGGAGTACGCGCCGACGACGCCGTGTTTGTTCCGGTCTTCGGGAATGTGTCCCGTGCCCAGCTCGGTGATCTGGCGTGGTGACATCTTGGTGGCATCCTGGCCGAGGATCTCGACCGTGCCCCCGATCTTGGGACGCATCCCCGTGACGGCCTCCACCAGCTCGCGCTGACCGTTACCCTCCACGCCGGCGACACCGAAGATCTCCCCGGCGCGCACCTCGACGCTGAGGCCGTTGACGGTTCGTGCTCCCCGAACGTCCTCGACGCGGAGTCCCGTGATCTTGATGACCGGGTCGCCGGGATGTGCGTCCCCCTTCGCGACCTGAAACACCACCTCGCGACCCACCATGAGGTTTGCCAGTGACTTCTGGGTGGCGGTGGACGGATCGGCGGTGCCGGCGACCTTGCCGTTGCGTAGCACGGTGATGCGATCGGCCACGGCCAGGACCTCGCGGAGCTTGTGGGTGATGAAGATGATCGACTTGCCTTGGTCGACCAGGCTGCGGACGACACCGAAGAACTCGTCGACCTCTCCTGGTGTGAGCACCGCCGTGGGTTCGTCGAGGATGAGGATTTCGGCCTCACGGAACAGTGCCTTGATCACCTCGACACGTTGCTGTTCTCCGACGGAGAGGTCGCCGACCTTGGCGTCGGGGTCGACTGCCAGGCCGTACTTGTCCTCCAGCTCGATGATGCGACGCCTGGCTTCGTTGATGTCGAGGAAGGGGCCGTTCGTGAGCTCGTTGCCCAGGATGACGTTCTCGGCCACGGTGAAGACCGGGATCAACTGGAAGTGCTGGTGGACCATGCCGATGCCGTGGTCGATGGCATCACCGACCCCGGTGAACTGGACCTGCTCGCCTCGAACGCGAATGCTGCCCTTGTCGGGCTGGTAGAGACCGAACACCACATTCATCAGGGTGCTCTTGCCTGCGCCGTTCTCACCGAGGAGACAGTGGATCTCGCCCTCGTGCAGGACCAGGTCGACGTCTTCGTTCGCGATCACGCCGGGGAAGGTCTTGGTCACTCCTCGTACGTCGAGCACCGGTATGCGCTCGTCGTCTCCAGCCATGGATTCCCTCCCGTCGGAACTGACGGCCAGAGGCTAGGACGAATAGCTGTGTTCCGTCGAGACGCGCCCGGACCCGGCGTCGGAGTGCGACGCCGGGTCCGGTTCGATCAGGCTGCGGCGTGGTGACGCCACAGCTGCGAGTTTCTCAGTCGCAGGCGGAGCCCTCACCGACGAAGAGACCGTCGATGCCACAGACGCCCGTGGTGATGCTGCCGTCGGCGAGGCCGACGCGCGCAGCCTCGACCACAGCAGCTACGTCGGCCGAAATGTCGGCGTCGTGGAAGTCTGCGTAGGTGATGAGATCGTTGGCGGCCGTTCCGGCGAGGATTCCTCCAGGGAAGCTGTCTTCGATCGATGCGGCGATCAGACGCAACACCGCGAGGTCGACGCGCTTGACGGCGGAGCTGGCCAGGAACTCCGAACCGGGCGCGGTGCCGCCCGAGAAGGTGGTGAAGTACTCGTCCTGGTCGACACCGATGCCCCAGACGCCAGCCTCGGCCGCAGCCTTGACGCCACCGGAGCCGGTGGGTCCACCAGCGCCGAAGATCACGTCGGCGCCCTCGCCGATGAACTGGTTGGCGTCAGACGCACCCTTGGCGGGGTCGTTGAAGCTCTCGTTGTAGATGGACAGCACCCGGATGTCGGGGTTGACCGACTCCGCTCCGACGGTGTAACCGTTCACGAACTTGACCACTGGGGGCACGTCTTCGCGACCGGCCACGACGCCAACGACACCGCTCTGGCTGAGCGAGGCAGCAAGGGCTCCGGCGATGTAGCCGCTCTCGTCCTCGTTGAAGAGCACGCCCGCCATGTTGTCGGGGTACTCGGGGAGGAACTGGTCGACGCCCACGAAATCGACGTCGGGGTTCGCGATTGCGGCGGCCTCGGTGTCGCTCGTGATCAGGAAGCCGACAGTGACGACAACGTTCGGATCACTTGTGAGCGACGTGGCGATGTTGGCCGCATAGTCGGCTTCGGACACGGTCTCGATGAAGCTGGTGTTGTCGATGCCGAAGCATTCGACTGCAGCCTCGAGGCCTTCGAAGGCGAACTGGTTGAAGGTGCCGTCGTCGACCTTGCCGATGTCGGTGACCAGGTTGGCGGTGAAGCCTTCGGGGGCAGCAAGGTCGCCGTAGGTTGCACACTCATCTTCGAGGGAAACCAGGGCGCTGGCGACTTCAGCTGGTGCTTCCTCTTCGGCTGCTTCCTCCTCCTCGACCATCTCTTCTTCTTCTTCGGCCGGTGCTTCTTCTTCGGCCGGTGCTTCTTCTTCGGCGGGTGCTTCTTCCTCGGCTGGTGCTTCTTCTTCGGCTGGTGCTTCTTCTTCGGCCGCTACGTCGCCGCCGTCGTCGTCGTCGTCGCTGCCGCATGCGGCTGCCACGAGCGCGAAGGCAAGGAGCAGCGCAAAGAACAATCGGAACTTCTTCATCGAACAACCCTCCAGGGCAGGACCGGATCCTGCCTCAATCGTTGATGCGAATGACGCTAGTCGACTCGTCGCGAAAAGAGACACCACTCGGCCGCTCGCAGCGCACCGGTCAGATGACCGACTCGACGGCGTCAGGACGCAGCCAACTGCTCGAGCAGCGCCCCCAGCCGAGCGCCCACGGCCTGGCCTGCGTCGCGGCCGGCTTCCACGACCTCGTCGTGGCTGAGGGCCTCGCCGGTCATCCCCGCCGCGGCGTTCGTGACCAACGACATTCCGAGGACCTCGGCGTCGAGATGCCGGGCCGCGATGGTCTCGAGCACCGTCGACATGCCGACGAGATCGGCTCCCATCGTCCGGAGCATCGAGATCTCGGCGGGCGTCTCGAAGTGCGGACCGGGCAGCCCGGCGTAGACACCCTCGGCGAAGGTCGGGTCGACGCCGCGTGCGATCGCCCGCAGTCGGGGTGAGTAGGCGTCGGTCAGGTCGCGGAACCGGATCGGGTACGACTCGGGGGCGCTGGGGCCGCCGAGTGGTGACGTTGCCGTGAGATTGAGGTGATCGGCGATCAGCACGAGCTGGCCGACGCCGTAGGCCGGATTGATGGCGCCGCACCCGTTCGTGATCATGACGGTGCGACAGCCGGCCAGGATGGCCGTCCGAATGGGATGGACCACGACGCTGGCGGCGTGTCCCTCGTAGAGGTGCACCCGACCCTGCAACAAGAGCACGCGCATCGAGTCGATGTCGATGAGTGTCGCCTTGCCACCGTGGCCGGGGACGCTGGGTGGCGGGAAGCCCGGCAGATCGTCGAAGGCCACCTCGCCCACCGGTTCGCCGAGGCCGACGATGGAGTCGGCCCAGCCCGACCCGAGCACCACGGCCACGTCCGGCGGTGCACCCAGGCGCTCGGTGAGTGTGGTTGCGGCCTGTTCGGCCCTGATGAGGGGGTGGGGTTCGGTCACCGGCTTGCTCCGTTCCGAGGTCGACCCGATACTGCCACTCAAGCGATCGCTTCGACAGCCAACCGTCGTGCCCGCTGGTTGACCTCGGCCGCGGCCCTGGCGACGTCGATGGTGAGGGACTCGCCCCCGGAGACGACCCGCCGACCGTCCACCCACACGTCGGTGACGTGGCGGCCCGACGCCGACCACACGAGATGGGTGACGAGGTCGTCGGCATCGATGGTGGGGACGAAGGCCGGGTCGTCGAGATCGAGCCTGATGATGTCGGCACGCATCCCCGATGCCAGTCGGCCGACATCGGCCAAACCGAGGGCCCGGCCGCCGTTGCTCGTTGCGAGTGCGACTGCGGTCGCCGGGTCGATGGACTGGGCGTCGTGACCGCTGACCCGTGCGAGCAGCGGTGCGATCTTCAGCTCCTCCCAGAGGTCGAGATCGTTGTTCGATGCCGGACCGTCGGTGCCGAGCGCAATGGTCATACCGGCCTCGATCATGTCGACGACTCGGGCGGTGCCCGCGCCGAGCTTCATGTTGCTGATCGGACAGTGGACGACGGCCACCTCGTGGGCCGCGAGCGTGGCGATGTCATCGTCGTCGAGCCACACGCCATGCGCGGCAAGCACTGCGCCGTCGAAGACGCCCGCGTCGGCCAGGAGCGCAACGGTCGAGGCGCCGCCGTGCCGGGCCTCGAGCGCGGCGTTCTCCGCTGCCGTCTCGTTCAGATGGATCTGCAAGACGGTGTCGAGCTCGCGGGCGAGCAGGGCCAGCTCCGCGCATCGGTCGACGCCGAGGAGATAGGCCGAGTGGGGGGCGACGCCGACGGTCACACGCCCATCGGGGTCGTGGTGGCGCTCGTGGGCGTGACGGATCTGCTCGTCTCGGCTGCCGTGGCCGTGCAGGCCGGGCAACACGGCTGGCGTCATCACCAGGCGCGCGCCGCTGGTCGTGGTGGCGTCGACGATCGCATCCTCGAAGAAGTACATCTCGGCGCTCGTGGTCACCCCGGCCGCGAGCATCTCGGCCGAGCCGAGCGCCATGCCCCACCAGGCGTCGTCGTCGGTGAAGAGCGCCTCTCGGGGCCACATCACGTCGTGGAGCCACCGATCGAGCGGCAGCCCGTCACCACTCCCGCGCAACAGGACCATCGGTGTGTGGGCATGCGCGTTGACGAGACCCGGCATCAACAGGCCCCCGATGTTCTCGCTCAGGCGATCGACGGGGTCGGGTGCGTCGGCGGCGGGGCCCACGTAGGTGATGGTGGCCCCGTCGACGTCGACGACGCCGTTGGGGATGACGGACTCTCCTGCGACCCCGGTGAACACGGCGTCGCCGACGAGACGGCGTGTGCTCACAGGTCGGTCCTGCACGATGCGGTCCCGCCGGGCAGGCGGTGGCGATATCGGGCCACCAGGGCGTAGACGGGGATCGCCAGCCACGACAGCGGTGGCACTGAGAGGGCGAGGCCGACCAGGCGCAAGATCCCGCCCATCCGGATCAGGGCCTGGGCGATGGCGGCCGATCCGCGGTGGTGTCGTCCATCGGCGGTGATCCACCATGCGGCGCTGGACACGTCGTGCTCGCTCAGACCGATCTCCGCGATGTCGAGCTGTTGGCCGGCGACGACTCGATCGGCCGGAGGGAGCCGTCGCGAGACCCAGTTCGCCGTGCGTGTGCAGAAGGCACAGTCGCCGTCGTAGACGAGCGTGCCCTCAGTGCTCATCGGTCAGCTGTTGCGGCCCAGGTTCGGCTTGCGGCCGTGGTTGGCCTTCTTGCGCCGAGCGTTCTTCTTCTTCTTCTGCGTACGTTGCGACACGGGAACCTCCGGTTGTGGCCAGAAGGGTAGCGGCGCGCTGCGAGCGTCACTCCGTGGGGTGCGACGCTGCCCAGCTCTGCAGCCGGTCTAGGTCCCACGTGTTCACGATCCGATCGGCTTCGATGCCGGCGGCGGCCGCCTTGTCACACCCGTAGGCCTGCCACTCGAGCTGTCCGGGCGCGTGGGCATCGGTGTTGATGGCGATCGGCACGTCCCAGTCCGCGAGCTCGTCGAGCAGCTCGGCGGGGGGATCGAGGCGTTCGGGACGGCAGTTGATCTCGACCGCCGTTTCGAACCGTGCGCAGGCCGCCCAGACGATCTGGCTGTCGAACCGCGACGGCGGTCGACCGGTGCCGACGATCTTTCGGTTCGTGCAATGACCGAGGATGTCAACGTGGGGATTGGCGACGGCCAGCACCATTCGTCGCGTCATCTCGGGGGCCGAGAGCTTCAGCTTCGAGTGCACCGAGGCGACGACGAGATCGAGGTCGGCGAGCACCTCGTCGGGGAGGTCGAGGGAGCCGTCGACCAAGATGTCGACCTCGACGCCGGTGAGGATCCGGAACGGCGCGAGCTCGGTATTGAGCGCGGCGACCTCGATCAGCTGCTCGGCGAGTCGCTCCTCGGACAGGCCGTGGGCGATGGTGAGGCGAGGGGAGTGGTCGGTGATGACGAGGTAGTCGTGCCCCAGCGCTCGGGCGGTCTCGGCCATCTCGCGCACTGGCGCCCCCCCGTCGGACCACGTCGAGTGGGCGTGACAGTCGCCGCGGAGCGCGGCGAGCAGCGCCGCCCCCGCGCCGACTTCGACTCTCGACCGGGCATCGAGGTCGGCGAGGTAGCTGCTCTGGCGGCCGAGCACGGCGTCGGTGATGACGCTGCCGGTACTGGCGCCGATGCCCGCCAGCTCGGTCAGCGTGTTCGCCTCGGCCCGGGCGGCAACCTCGGTGGGGCCGACCTGTTCGACGACGTCGATCGCCCGCTGGAATGCTCGGATCTTGGTGCTCGGGGCCAGCTCGCGATCGAGGTAGTAGATGGCCCGGCGCAGCGCCTCGGTCGGGGTCATGACGGTCGTGGTCATGAGCCGATGCTACGCGCAACCGGGTTTTCAGCGTTTCTGGTCGTGCTTTCCAGTGTTCTGGTCGCGTCTTGTGACGGTGGGCGTGACGTTCTGCGGCCAGAACGGGTGGGTGGGCCCGCCGATAGCCTCCGGCCAATGGAACGATTCGGGTTCGTCGGACTTCCCAATGCCGGGAAATCGTCGCTGTACAACGCACTCACCGGCGGCGGGGCCCTCGCAGCCCCCTACGCATTCGCGACCACCGATCCCAACGTCGGCGTCTGCAAGGTGCCCGACTCGCGCCTCGACCGACTCGCCGAGCTCAGCCAGTCGAAGAGCGTCGTGCCCGCCAGCGTCCAGTTCTACGACATCGGCGGTCTCGTCGAGGGCGCCAGTCAAGGCGAAGGCCTCGGCAACATGTTCCTCGCCGGCATCCGTGACGTCGATGCCATCGTCTACGTGCTGCGAGCCTTCGCCGATCCCGATGTTCCCGGTCCGACCGATCCGCTCGAACACCTGCGCGTTCTCGAGGTCGAGCTCGCCATCGCCGACCTCGACACGGTCGAGAAGCAGCTCGAGAAGAAGCGGAAAGCGGCTCGGGTCGACAACGACAAGGCGCTGCTGGCCGAGGTGGCTGCGCTCGACGCGGCTGTCGAGGCGCTCGGCAACGGCCAGCCGATCTACCGCAGCGACTTGTCGACCGAGCGGCGTGCGCTCCTCGGGCCCTACTTCTTGTTGACCAACAAACCGGTTCTGGCGATCGTCAACATCGGAGAGGATCAGCTCGACGATGTCGACTCGGTGACTGCACCGGTGCGGGCCGAGCTCGGCGAGCAGGCCGAGGTCTTCGGCGCCTGCATCCAGCTCGAAGCCGAGGCGGCCCAGCTCGATCCGGACGAACGGAGCGAGATGCTCGACGGGCTCGGGCTCGGCGAAGGAGCGGTGCCCCGGTTCATCCGAGCCGCCTACCACGCGCTCGGGCTGCGTACCTTCTTCACCACCGGCGAGAAGGAGAGTCGGGCCTGGACGTTCCGGGCCGGCTCGACTGCGCCCGAGGCGGCCGGGCGCATCCACACCGACTTCGAGCGCGGATTCATCCGCGCCGAGGTGATCCACTGGGACGAACTGCTCGATGTCGGCGGATGGACTGCTGCCAAGGACGTCGGCAAGCTCCGCACCGAGGGCAAGGACTACGAGGTCGTCGACGGCGACGTGGTCGAGATCCGCTTCAACGTCTGACGGTTCACGTCCGGGCGGGACCCGCGAGCGGTCGCGGTTGCGCGGGATTGGTCGGCGGTATGTGAGTAATGTCGCGAAGGTCACGCCAGGGGGATTGCCCATGACCGTCACCGACGACCCGACCACCACGTCTTCGCGGCTGCTCGGCACGCGCCAGCTGCGCAAGGAAGACCCCGCGCTGCTCACCGGCGAGAGCAAGTTCATCGACGACCTGCACCTGCCGGGCGCGCTGTGGATGGCGGCGGTGCGAAGTCACCACGCCCACGCGCGCATCACGGGCATCGACACGGAGGCGGCGGCGACCATGCCCGGCGTCGCCGCGGTCCACACCGGTGCCGACCTAGCCGATCGATGGGCGGGGGGCCTGCCGTGCGCGTGGGCGGTCACCGAGGACATGAAGGCGCCGGTGCACCTCCCGGTGGCCGTCGGCAAGGCCAACTACGTCGGCGACATCGTGGCCATCGTGTTGGCGTCGTCGAGATACGAGGCCGCCGATGCCGCCGAGGCGGTGATCGTCGACTACGAGCCGCTTCCCGCCGTGGTCGGTCTCGAGGATGCCGCGACCGACGCCACGGTCATCCACGACGACCTCGGCACCAACTCGTCGTACACGTGGGAGCTGATCCCCGATCCGGACGCGGTCGCCACCGCGTTCGCCGACGCCGCCCATTCGGTGTCCGAGCGGTATGTCCAGCAGCGGCTCATCCCCGCCGCGATGGAGCCCAGGGGCGTGGCCGCCCTGCCGTCGCCCCACGGCGGCGAGATGATCCTCTACTCGTCGACCCAGATCCCGCACATCCTCAAGATCATGACAGCGGTCACGCTGGGGATTCCCGAGCAGAAGCTCCGCGTGATCGCGCCGTCGGTCGGGGGCGGGTTCGGGTCCAAGCTCGACGTGTACTCCGAGGAGATCATCTGTACGGCCCTCGCCGCCGATATCGGCCGCCCGGTCCGGTGGACCGAGACCCGGAGCGAAGCGGCGGTGTCCACCATCCATGGCCGCGGGCAGATCCAGCACATCGAGCTGGCGGCCGATGCCGACGGGAAGATCACGGCGGTGCGGGTCAAGCTGCTGGCCGACATGGGCGCGTACATGCAGCTGATCACGCCCGGTATCCCGCTGCTCGGGGCCTTCCTGTACCACGGCGTCTACGACGTGCCGGCGTATTCGTTCAGCTGCACCGGGTTGTTCACGAATCTCGTGCCCACCGACGCCTACCGCGGGGCCGGCCGCCCCGAGGCCACCTATGCCATCGAGCGCGCCATCGACTCGCTCGCTCGCGCCGTCGGTGTCACCCCCGAGGAGATCCGCCGTCGCAACTACATCCCGGCCGACAAGTTCCCGTACGAGTCGTGTGCCGGGCTCGTCCTGGACAGCGGCAACTACGAGCCCACCCTCGACAAGTGCATGGAGCTGGTCGACCACGCCGGCTGGCGCGCCGAGCAGCAGCGCCGCCGCGACGAGGGCTCCACCAGACACATCGGCATCGGTTTGTGCACCTACTCCGAGATGTGCGGGCTGGCGCCGAGCCGGGTGCTCGCATCGCTCAACTACGGCGCGGGCGGCTGGGAGTCCGCGACCGTACGGATCCTCCCGACCGCCAAGGTGCAGGTGGTGAGCGGGGCGACCCCGCACGGCCAGGGTCACGAGACCGCGTGGTCGATGATCGTGGCCGACCGGCTCGGCATCGACCCCGACGACGTCGAGGTCCTGCACTCCGACACGGCGATCTCGCCGCTCGGCCTCGACACCTACGGGTCGCGGTCGTTGTCGGTCGGCGGCACCGCCGTACACCTGGCCACCGAGAAGGTCGTCGCCAAGGCGGCCAAGATCGCGGCCCACATGCTCGAGGCCAGCGACGCCGACATCGAACTGGTCGGCGGGAGCTTCCAGGTCAAGGGTTCACCCGGGTCGACGGTCGCGCTCGGCGACGTCGCGTTCGCGGCCTTTACCGCCCACGACCTGCCCGACGATGTCGAGCCCAACCTCGAGGAGCAGGTCACCTGGGACCCGCCGAACTTCACGTTCCCGTTCGGCACCCACGTCGCCATCGTCGAGATCGACGAGGAGACCGGGGGCATCGAGCTCATCGACTATGCCGCGGTCGACGACTGCGGCAACCAGGTGAATCCGATGATCGTCGAGGGCCAGGTCCACGGCGGGATCCTCCAGGGTGCGGCCCAGGCGCTCTGGGAGGACGCTGTGTACGACGACGCCGGCCAGCTCACGTCGGCCACCCTGGCCGACTATCTGGTTCCCTCGGCGGCAGAGGCGCCGAGCTTCCGCCTCGACAGCACCGTCACGCCGAGCCCGACGAATCCGCTCGGGGTGAAGGGCATCGGCGAGGCCGGCACGATCGGGAGCGCGGCGACGGTCATGAACGCGGTCGTCGATGCGCTCGAACCTCTGGGAATCACGAACCTCGAGATGCCGGCGTCGCCCCGCCGGTTGTGGGAGGCCATCCAGGCCGCGAGGTAGTTGCGGCGCACCTCGCGCCCCGACGGTCAGTACGCTCGGGCCATGTCATGGCTGGTCTCCGAGGGTCGCGTGCTCGCCAGTCTCGAGGTCGCAGGAAACGGGCGCAGCCGGCTGCGTGGGCTCCTGGGACGCGACACTTTCGAGGGGGCGCTGCTCATCAGGCCGGCCCGTTCGGTGCACACGCTGGGCATGCGATTCCCGCTCGACGTCGCGTTCTGTTCCAGTGACCTCGACGTCCTCGCGACGCGGCAGGTTCGACCGCACCGACTGCCGCTGCCGCCCCGGGGCACGCGGGTGGTGATCGAGGCCGAGGCCGGCGCGTTCGAACGATGGGGACTCGTGGCCGGTCAACAGCTCGAGGTCAGGTCGTGACCGGGGCCCTGGTTGTGGTGGCGACGCCGATCGGGAACCTGGCCGACCTGTCGCCCCGTGCAGTCACCGAGCTGGCCGCCGCCGACATCGTGGCCTGCGAGGACACGAGACACACCGGTCGACTGCTGGCGCACGCCGGGGTGAAGGCCACCCGTCTGCTGGCCGTCCACGAGCACAACGAGGCGCAGCGGGCCGCCGAGCTGGTCGACGTGATCGCAGCCGGCGGCACGGTCGCGGTCGTCACCGACGCCGGCACGCCCGGCATCAGCGACCCTGGCACGCGCCTCGTGGCTGCTGCTGCGGCGGCCGGACACGATGTCCGCGTGGTGCCCGGTCCGGCGGCCTTCGTCGCCGCCCTGGTGGTCAGTGGCCTGCCAACCGATCGGTTCGTCTTCGAGGGATTCCTCCCCAGGAAGGGGGCCGAACGGGCTCGTGTGCTGAGCGACATCGCCGCTGAGCGTCGCACGATCGTCTTCTACGAATCCCCCCGCCGCGTGGCCGCAACGGTGGCCGAGCTCCGTCGGCATCTCGGCCCCGATCGACGCGTGGCGCTGGCCCGCGAGCTCACCAAGCTGCACGAGGAGGTGTGGCGGGGCACGCTCGGCGAGGCGGTCGACCACGTCGCTGAGTCGACCGCACGAGGTGAGTACGTGGTCGTGCTCGACGGAGCGCCCGAGCCGATGGCTGCGACCGACACCGATATCGTCGAGGCGCTGGCCGATCTTCGCTCCGGCGGCGTCGGCACACGAGACGCCGCCGCGCAGGTTGCCGCGGACCTCGGCGTCTCGAGACGGCGGGCCTACGAGCTGGCGATCCGCGAATGAACGCCTCCGAGCCCTTCGAGGGCGTGTACGACGCCGAGGTGGTCGCAGCCATCGACGCCCTGGTTCTGCCGGCCCACGACCCGGATGTACGCGCCGACTGGTCGGCGGCGGTCATGTTCACGACTGCGTTGATGTCGGGTCTCGCTCAGGCTGTCGGCGAGGAACCCGAACCGATTCCCGTGATCGAACAGGAACCGCTCCGCCCGCGCGATCCCACCGCGGCCGTCGAGGTGATCCTCGTGCCGGACGCGCCGGCGGCGAGCGTCGCGCTCGTGCGCCCGTGGTTGCTCTGAGCGGTCAGAGATCCAGCACGGCGAGCAGGTTCGAGTAGTCGTCGGTCCAGAGCGGACCGTCGGTCGGGACCTCGGCCCACGGGCCAGCCGTGACAGCCGCCACGGCGTGCGCCGGTCCGAGCACCACCCAACGGCTCGCAAGGGCGTATTCGTCTGGGGACGTCGGCGCGTAGAGCTGCTGGGCCGCGGCGATGCCGAGATCGTCCGCGACTCGCCCGAGGACGGGCGCCAGGTCGAAGAACCGATTGGAGATGTGCACGGCCACCAGGCCGTCATCGGCGAGCCGCGAGAAGTACATCTCGATCGCCTCCCTGGTGATCAGATGGGTGGGGATCGCGTCGGAGCTGAAGGCGTCGACCACCAACAAGTCGAGCTCGCCCGGTGCGTCCTCGACACCGCGCCGGCCGTCGCCCTGGAGGATCTCGACCCGGGCGGCACTGTCGGAGAGGAAGGTGAAGAGCTCGGGGTCGCCTGCCACCTCGATGACGATCGGATCGATTTCGAAGAACGTGTAGGTGTCGCCGGGTCGACCGTAGGAGGCGAGCGCGCCGGCCCCGAGGCCGATGATGCCCACGTCGTCGCGATCGTCGAGGGCGTCCATGATCTGGCCGATCGGGCCGGTGGGGGCGTAATAGGCGGTGGCGACGGTCGCGAGCGCCTCGTCGGTGAGCTGGAAGCCGTGGTGAGTCGTGCCCGAGACCAGCGTCGTGCGGTCCCCGGTCTCGATCACCCGGGTCACCCCGAAGAACGAGCGGTCCTGGTGGATCACGTCGGGTTCGGGTACGGCGATGGCGGCCGCGAGACCGAGCCCGACGACGACGGCCACGATCCTCGCTCGCTGGAGCAGCAACCCCGCGATGAGCGCGCCGATGGCCATGACGATCGGCCCGGCCGTGTCGGCCTGGTCGTAGACGAGCACGGCACCGAGAACGCCGAGTGCGATGGCGGCGCCGACCATGAGACCCCGTCGCCCGCCGGTGGTCGTCGTCCCGGGCACGACCACGAGTGCCAGCACGATCGCGATCGGGTACTCGAGGCCGGAGTCGAAGACGACTGGGGCGACCAACGAGGCGAAGATCCCGCCGAGGGCACCCCCCACGGAGACGAGCGTGTAGAACTCGGTGAGCCGTGCCGGCTCCGGGCGGTCGGCGGCCAGCCGGTGGTGGCTCACGAGAGCGGCACAGAAGAACCACACGAGGTGCACGCCCACTACGAAGACCAGCTGCTCGAGCTGGCGCACCATGGTGATGGCTACGAGGGCCGCACCGACCACCACGATCCGCCGGGCGAGATCGGGTGACCTGTCGCCCCGGGGGCCGAACACGATGATGAACGTGACCAGGTACAAGAACAGGGGCAGCACCCACAGCAGAGGGAACGATGCCACGTCGGCGCTCAGGTGCCGCGTGACGCCCAACATCAGCGCCGACGGGACGAATGCCCAGAGGATCCACCGGCCTCGCCGCGCCCACGACGGGGACGCTGGTGACGATGTTTCGCCGGTCGGGGTGGGGAACGCCGGGGCGCGCCGTCGGAAGAGCAGTACCGCGCTGGCCAGCGTGGCCAGGGCGAACATCACGTAGACGGCGGTCCACAGCGTGGCCTGCTGGTCGAGTGTGAGGCTGCGCTCGATGAGGAGGGGATATCCGATCAACGCGGCGGCACTGCCGATGTTTCCGGCTGCATACAGGAAGTACGGGTCGGCGGCGTCGGGGTGGTCGGTCAGCGAGAACCATCGCTGCAACGTCGGGCTGCTCGTGGACAGCACGAAGAAGGGCAGGCCGACCATCACCGTCAGGATCCCGAGCACCCAGAGCACCGGGGTCTGACTGCCCAGCTCCCACTCGCCCGGAACGGCGATCGGCAGAACGGCGAGGGGCACCAGCACGAGCGCGATCTGCGAAAACGGTTGCCGTCGACCCAGGTGCGTGGTCGAGAAGTGGGCGTACACGTAGCCGATCAGCAACGTGACCTGGAAGAACACCATTGCCGTGTTCCACAGGCTCGCGCTGCCGCCGGCGATGGGCAGCAGGAAGCGGGCGACCATCGGCTGCACCAGGAACAGCAGGAAGGAGCCGAGCAGGCTCGCGGCCGTGAAAACCCACCGTGTCGTGCGGTGATACCCGACCCGGACCTGGCTCGACGGGCTCGGCGCCGAGGGGGACCCCGTGGCCGCCGACGGGCCGCGCGGTGCTTCCGGCGGGGCGGCGACCAGCGTCATGGTGTCCTATCGGTCGCCGATGGGTGCGATTGAGCCGGCGGCGGCGGTGGGCCGCGACCCCTGAGCATGGCCCAGATGGGGCCCATCCCCGGGACTGTCACACCCCGTTCCTACTCTTGAAGGCATGGTTCTTCCCCTCCTCGTCGCCATGATCTCCATCGCCGCCGTGGCCGCCGGTGTGGTCGGCGGTCTCCTGTTGTCGCGCCGCCATGCCGACGCCGTGCACCGCCAGGTCGAGGCCGACCGCGATCTCGCCATCGCCGCCGCGGTCGAGTCGGTGCTCGCCGAACGCCGGGCGACGGTCGAGGCCGTCGCGGCCGAGCGCGACACCACCGTCCAGAAGGTCGTCGAGACAGCCATCTCGGTGGCCGATGCCAAGCTCGGCGACCGAGCCGATGCCAGCGCTCGTGAGCTCGACCTGCGCAGCAAGGGTTTCGCCACGCAGGTCGAGGGCATCAACGGCGAGCTGCACCGGCTCGGCCAGCTCGTCGGGTCCTTGCAGCGCGAGCGCGCCCACCAGCACGGTCAGCTGGTCGAGCAGCTCCAGGCTGCCGCCACGACCACCCAGCGGCTCACCGAGACCACCCAGGGTCTCCGCCAGGCGCTGGCCAGTCCCAAGGCACGCGGCCAGTGGGGTGAACGCATGGCGGCCGACGTGTTGCGCTCGGTCGGGCTCGTCGAAGGCGTCAACTACCGCCAGCAGACGGCGATCGACGGCGGGAGCATCCCCGACTTCACCTTCTTGTTGCCCGATGGTCTCGAGCTGAACATGGACGTGAAGTTCCCCATCGACAACTATCTGCGGTTCCTCGACACCCAGGGGACCGCCGAGGCCGACATTGCCCGGACGGCATTCGCACGCGACGTCCGGAACCGC
>Ga0224508_10001708_pt1 | contig 19478 bp, 19 predicted proteins | sample SF_Jan12_sed_USG_4_FD_170157 | JGI IMG/M metagenome (GOLD analysis project Ga0224508, IMG submission 170157) | Sediment microbial communities from San Francisco Bay, California, United States - SF_Jan12_sed_USGS_21 | ecosystem: Environmental > Aquatic > Marine > Sediment | place: USA... | reverse complement strand
GCATACTTGACCGCAATGTAAAGGCGAACCGGTACGTGGGCTGCGGCAGCGTTCACACCCACCACGTCAGCATGCCAAATGACGGTAATTGAGGGCGATTCCCCCCCCTCACCTCTCCACAAAGGGGAGATAGAGTAAGAACGTCGTCACGCACGCTTCATCGATCAATCGACGAACGCGAAGCCGGTGGTGCGTGTGTAGTAGTGGAGTCCGCCATCCTGGATGACCAGGCTTTCCATCCGTGCATCGCCTTCGTTGCAGTGCGCATGGGGCGCACCCGGCGGCGTGACCATAACCGCGTGCCGGTGCCAGTCCTTGCGTTCGCCGTCGACGAGCGAGTAAACCCCTTCGCCCTGCAGACACAACGTCAATGCCATCGCGCTGTGCACGTGGGGACGTTGCGAACGGCCCGCCGGCAGAGAGTTCAACGCGAGCGTCATCGTCGGATGGATGTTGCGTGTATGCTCCAGGCGCGCGTGTGACAACACCACTGCGTATCCGGGAAACGTGTCTGCATCCGGATGCTGATAGACGCGATCGAGTTCCGTGCGCAGATCCTCTGCGTGGTAGTGAACAGGTTGAATAACCGATGCCGGCGCATCGACCGGCGCCAGATCGAAAAACGACAAGGCCGGCTCGTCGGTGACGAGCCACGCGACCGCAGTTTCGTCTGCGCGGTGTTCAGTACGGGCAGCGCCCGGCAGTGCAAGAACGTCTCCGGCGTGCCAGTGCACGGTCTCGTCGTCGATTCGCGTCGTTCCACGGCCGGTCAGCACGCAGTACAGCTGAGCGCTGGCGCGAACGTCGATGTCCAGCGTTTCGCCGGCTCGAATCCGAGCGTAGCGTGACAGTATGAGCGGCGTCGTCGCGGGGTAAGGCGTCTCCAGCGCTTCGCTCAGGTCCATGTCGATCAGCCCGGTCGGTGCGTCCGCGTCGAATGCGCGGTCACGTTCATCGACGAACTGCACACTGGGTACGCGCGACAAGTTCAATGCAAACGCGTTTCCCGAGTTAAAGTATCGCACCCGGGCGCTCCAGAGGTTATCGGAGCGCCCGGTGTGGGCAACGGCTCGTTCAAGTGGCATTGTTCGCGTCCCTCGACTGTCTAAACAGGCGTCGGCTGCGGTTTACAGATTCACCCTACCAAAGTACCCGGCGAATTCGGATCTCAATCGCCTTCGGCCACGCCCTTCTGACGGGCCAGTGCACGTTCGCGGGCATAGGCACGGCGGCGGCGCCACGCGGGCAGGAAAATCAGACCGACGCCGACGATCAACAGGATCAGCGTGCCGGGCCGTTCCCACATGAACGACACGCCATCGGTGATATTCACCGCCCGGGCGAAGTTGTCCTCCAGCATGCCGCCGAGAATGAAGCCGATGAGCAGGGGCGCAAGCGGATAGTCGGCGAACCGGATGATTGTTGCGACGACCCCGAGTCCGGCCAGGATCAGCAGCTCGGTGGCATTGTTCTGCCCGATGTAGGACCCCATCAGCGTAAAGAACAGGATGAACGGGATAAGATAGTTACGCGGAACAGCCAGCACCTTGGCGATGTAGGGAATCAGCGGCAGATTCAATATCAGCAGCACGACGTTGCCGATGTACATCGATACGATCACCGCCCAGAAGATTTCCGGCCGGTCGATCATCAGCCGCGGTCCGGGGGCGACGTTCAGCGCGATCAGCGCACCCAGGAGAATTGCCGTGGTGCCGGAACCTGGAATGCCGAGCGTCAGCAGCGGCACAAACGAACCGGTGCACGCGGCGTTGTTTGCGGTTTCTGGCGCGGCCAGCCCCTTGATCGAGCCTTTGCCGAACTCATCCTGGTCCTCGCCCTTGGCAATGTTGCGTTCCACGGCATAGCCGAGAAATGAAGCGATGGTGGCACCTGCACCGGGCATCACGCCGATCAGAAACCCCTGAATGGACTGGCGGCCGATCACCGGCGCGATCTTCTTCGCCTCATCCTTGGTGATCATGAGGCCTTTGATCTCGCCACCTGCGACGTCGCCAATCTTGCTGCGCTTGGGATCAAGCACCATGTGGAACGCCTCCGGCAGGGCGAAGATCGCCATAGCGAGGGTCACGAAGCTGAACCCGGATTGCAGGTCCTGAACACCCATCGTGAAACGCGGCGCGTTGAACAGCGCTGATTCGCCAACGGTCGCCATCATCAGCCCGGCGATGGTCATCAACAGTGCTTTCGCCACCTTGCCGGTCCCGGCGAACGCGGCGATAGCCGAGAGACCGACCACCATCAGCGCGAAGTACTCCGCCGAGTGGAAGAGCAGTGCAACCGTAGCCAGCGCCGGCGCAAACCCGAACAGCAGGACGACCCCGACGGTGCCGCCGAAAAAAGACGAAACGGCGGCAATCGCCAGCGCTTTTCCGGCCAGGCCCTTGCGCGCCATCGGGTAGCCATCGAAAGACGTGGCCACTGTGCCGGCCACACCCGGTGCGTTGATCAGGATCGACGACGTCGAGCCGCCGAAAATGGCGCCGTAATAAACCCCCGCCAGCATGATCAGCGCAGCGGCTGGATCGCCGATGCTGATCGCGACCGGGATCATGATGGCGATGATCGACATCGGCCCGAGCCCGGGCAGCATGCCGATGAACGTACCGATCAGGCACCCCGCCACAACCATGATGATGTTCTGGATCGACAGCGCGGTGCTGAGACCCAGCATGAGACCTTCGAACATCTTTCAGATCCCGCTTGTGATTGTGTGTTCGTTCAGGACAGGAAACCCGGCCAGGGACGGAGAAAGATGCCGAGTGTTTCCTGCACCAGATACCAGATCGACACCGCGGTCGCGACCGCAATCGGTATCAGCACGTGGAACTTGCGCTCGCCCAGAATGATGCTGCTGCCAGCGATGAACAAGGCAGTCGCGGTCAGGAAGCCGATCGGACGAAGCAGCAACGCATACAGTACCATGGCGCCAACCAGGCCCAGGGTCGGCAAAATGTTGAACTCCCTGACACGCGCCAGGTCGAGATCGCCCAGGCCTTCATCCGCGACCTTCTTGGGCGAGAATAGAATCACCAGTGCCGCGATGACCCCCAGTATGCTGAGCGACATGGGCATCGTGTTGGGCAGAAAGGACATGTTCCGTTCGAACGGCAGCAGCGGGTAGTTATAAGCTGCGAAACCGTAGACGAGGGAGATAGCCAGGAAGATGATGGCAACCCAACGGTCCAGGGCCATGTCGATATCCTCCGGTTGCGGCGCAAATACGCCATCACGGGGCGCGTGCGAACGCGCCCCGTGCATTCAGACGATCACAGAAAACCGAGCTTCTTCATCAGCGTGGAAATCACCTCTTCCTGCTTTGTGAGGAACGCGGTGAAATCGTCGCCCGGATTGTAGATGTTCACCCAGCCGTTGCGGGCGCGCACGGCTTCCCACTCGGGTGTCTTGTACATTTTATCCAGGGCGCTGATGTACATCTTGCGCTTGTCGGCGGGCAGTCCCGGGGCTGCGAAAAACCCACGCCAGTTCACGAACTCGGCGTTGTAGCCCTGCTCTTTCAGCGTCGGCGCATCCTTGAATGCAGGCACGCGTTCGGCCGAGGTCACACCGATGATCTTGGCCTCGCCGGCTTGCGCCATGCCGACGGCCTCGGAGAAGCCCGTCGACAGTGCCTGGATTTCTCCAGACAGCAACGCTGCCATCGCTTTACCGCCGGCATCATAGGGGATGTACTTCACTTTGGTGGGATCCTTACCGGCCGCTTCCATCGCCATCGCGGCCACCAGGTGATCCATACCGCCGGGCACCGAACCGCCACCGATAGCGACCTTACGAGGATCCTTGTCGTAGGCGGCGACCAAATCCTTGAAAGAGTTGAGCGAGCTGTCCTTGCTCACCACGAACGCCGCGTAGTCGCCGATGGTACCGGCCACCATGGTGAGATCGCGGAAGTTCTGCGGGAAGCGTTTGGTCAGCGAGCGAATCACGATCGGCGTGGAGTTCACCATCAGGGTGCCGTGACTGGAATTGGCGTTTTCGATCAGATAACCGATCGCCTTACCGCCACCGCCACCCGACATGTTCTCGTAGGTCGCCTTGGCGACGATGCCCGACTTGGTAAGCGCCTCGCCGGTGCCGCGCGCGGTGCCATCCCAGCCGCCGCCGGCGCCACCCGGGATGAGAAAATGGATCGAATCAATGTCGGCTGCGGCTGCGGGACCGGTGCCGAGCGCCCCCACGGTCAGCGCGAGCGGAATCGCGAGCAGAGTACGTCTGTTGACAGATCTCAGTAACATCTGGTCTCCTCCTGAATACTGTTTTCGAATCGGCTGGCCGCACCGCTCGCTAGGCGCGCACGGATGACCCCGCCGTCGACTAAGATTACGACGAATTCCTGTCACCAACCTGTCGCAACATCGAAATGCGGATTCTGCTGATCGAAGATGATCGTGATCTCGCCGAAGGGCTGCGCCGGGCGCTGGAGCAATCCGGCTACACAGTGGACTGGATCGCCGACGGCGAGCGGGCGAACGCGGTTCTGAAAACGGACGATTTCGACCTGGTCGTGCTCGACCTCGGCCTTCCGAGGCTGGACGGATTGTCGGTCCTGCGCCAGCTGCGCGCGCGAGAGAAGCACATCCCGGTGCTGATTACGACGGCCAGCGACAGCGTCGAAGCCCGCGTCAAAGGGCTGGACCTGGGTGCGGACGACTACCTGGGCAAGCCGTTCGAGCTGACCGAGCTGGAGGCACGGGTGCGCGCGCTGCTGCGGCGCAGTCAGGGTCGATCGACGGGCGAACTGCGGGCCGGCAATCTGCTGCTGGACACCAATGCGCGGCGGGCCAGCATCGCGGCGGTACCGCTCGATCTGCCGCGCCGCGAGCTGTGCCTGCTCGAGATCCTGATGACGCGCATGGGCAAGGTCGTGAGCAAAGAGCAGATCGCCTCGCAGCTGTTTTCCTTCGATGACGAGGTCAGCCCGAACACCATCGAAATCTACGTATCGCGATTGCGCAAAAAGCTCGCTCCAGCGGGGCCGGGCATCGATACGGTACGCGGACTCGGATACGTGCTGAAGCCGTGAGCCCGCGCGGAATCTGGTCGCTGCGCCGGCGACTGATGATCTGGCTGCTCGCACCGATGCTGCTGGTCAGCACGGCGCTGTTCTTCGAAGCGTATCGCAGCGCTCGCGAGGCCGCCGACAGGGCTTATGACCGGGTCATCGCGGCGTCCGTGCTGGCGATCGCCGACCGGGTTGTTACGGCGGACGGCGCGCTCGACGTGGACCTCCCCTACGTAGCCCTGGAGATGCTGAGCACCGAGGACGACGATCGTGTCTTCTACCGAGTCGCCGAACCGGACGGCGCACTGGTCACTGGCTACGCGGATCTGCCGCCGCCGCCGGATGGCCGTCTCCCCGCCGAAGACGATCCCTTCTTCTACGACGCGCTATACCGCGGCGACCTCGTGCGCGTCGGCGCCCTCACGCAGCCGATCACCGGACCAGGCGCCAGCGGGCGATTCGCGGTTCAGGTCGCCCAGACTCGCGGCCAACGTGATCGACTCGTGCGCGAACTGGCCACCGCCACGGCAACCCGCTTTCTCGTCCTGGTGGTGTTGATTGGGTTTGCCACATGGCTAGGCGTTCGCTTCGGCCTGTCACCGCTGGCGCGTCTGCGGGCCGCCTTGCGCCAACGCTCACCGTACGATCTGCGGCCACTCGACATCGCCGTGCCACGCGAAGTCCGCGAGGTAGTGGCCGCCATCGACGATCTCATGGCACGTCTGGCAAAGACGCTGCAGGTCATGGAACGGTTCATCTCCGATGCCGCACACCAGCTGCGCACGCCCTTGGCCGCCCTGAACACGCAGCTCGATCTGGCGCTGCGCGAACGCGATCCACAGGTGCTGCACGAGTCACTGCTTGCGCTTCGCCGCTCGACCTGGCGCACGAGCCGGCTCGCGAGACAGCTCTTGAATCTGGCTCGCAGCAACGCGGACGGCAACTGCGAGACGGACGAATCTCTGGATTTTGCGGTACTGGTCGCGGACGTCACCCGCGAACTGGTGCCGGCCGCTATGGAGAAGGACATAGATCTCGGCTTCGAGCAGACGGGTTTGCAGGCAAGGGTCTGCGCAGACCCGGTGCTGCTGCATGAGTTGGTTACGAACCTCGTTGACAACGCGGTGCACTATTGCCCGCCCGGGGCCCGGGTGACGGCACGTGTGTGCACCGATCCGCAGGCCGAGCGGGTGCGACTCGAGGTCGAAGACAACGGGCCGGGAATACCGGTGGCCGAGCGGCCCCGGGTACTCGAGCGTTTCTACCGCATTTACGGCATGAACCAGGAGGGCAGCGGGCTGGGCCTCGCGATTGTCCGCGACGTCGCGGAGCGCTACGGAGGCACGGTCAACCTGTGCGAGAGTGAAACAGGCGGTTTGCTGGTGCGCGTCGATCTGCCGTGGGCGCAGCCCGGGCAGGTGGTCGCGAATGTCTAGTGATCAAGGCACACCGGAGCGGATCGCGTCACGCCAGCGCCGCAGTACTTTTTCGCGCTTGATCGAGTCGACGTAGACCAGCAGCCCGGGGCTCATACGCACCGGTCGGGCGCCGCGGAAGGTCTTGCGACTCAGCTCGATCATCGACGGCCCCTCGACGTCAGTCCGAATAGGTAGCAGCGCCGACCGATCGACGAGAATCTGCTGCCCGCGCGCCGAGAGCAGGAAGTTCAAGAACACTCCCGCAAATTCCGGATTCCTGCCCCGCTTGGCAATGAACGCAGTGCGGGGAACGACGAGTGTGTAATCCTCCGGCAACACGACCTCGAGCGCCCCATTGGTCGCCGCCAGAGCGAAGGCGTAAGAGCCGACAACGTTGTATCCGACGAGCAGGTCCCCGGAAGCCACGGCGTTGATGATGCCGCTCGACGTCGAGAACAACCGCACCCCGGCGTTCCCAAGCGCGCGAGTCAATTCCCACACGATCGGAGATTGCTCAATGTCCTGCGTGAGGTACAGGTAGCCGGTGCCGCTGACCGCCGGATCGTAGGTGCCCACCTTCCCTGCGAACCGATCGGCATGCGCTCTGAGCAAGTCGAGCAGCCGATAGCGGCTGCTCGGGCGCAAGTTCGGCTCGAGCATCGTCCTGTTGTAGACGGTGACCACAGGCTCGAGCGAAAACGCGAACGCCTCGTTTCTCCAAATCGCCCAGCTCGGAAGCTGTGCTGCCTCCCGGGTGCTGTGTGCCAGCGCGTGGCCATCATTGACGAGTTTCATCTGCAGATCGATTGCAGAACTCATTACAAGATCGGGGGTGGGTCGTTGTGCGTCGATGGCATCCAGAAACGCGTCATAGAGTTCGATCGAGTTGAGCTCGTGGTAGCGAATCCGCAGTTCGGGGTGCAGCGCATGGAATCCAGCGATAATCGGCTCGACGGCTGGCCGATCCAGTGTGCCGTGCACGAGCACCGAGTCACTTTCGGCAGCAGCCGGCTGCGTCGCCGGACTCTGCGCCATCGCTACTTGCCCTATGAGGCCAGCCACGGAAAGAGACAGCGCCGAGCATAGACACGGCAATCGTCGCCTGACCGTATCCACCACCGCGCTCGGCAGCCGCGTATGAGCCCCAGCGATTGTCTGGATCAATGGATTCACGACGCTGCACCGTGCATCGTCACCACGGATGCTCCCATCCGTCCCAGGTCAGGAAACGTCCAAGATCCTCCGGGCGCATCCGCGCTGTGAAGTTGCGAATGCGCACCGCAATGCGGTTTGTCAGGACGCTGCACTGCGTTACCCGTTGATGTCCAGTTCTGCGACCAGGACAGCCAATTGCGCCCCATGCATGTCCCGGTCGAACCGGCTGCCCTGCACACAGGGGCGCGGCAAGCTGTATTTGATGACGTTGAGCTCGGGTATTTCAAAGCAACGGATGGCCTCGGCCGGCTGCCGGAGCACTGTCGCCAGGCGTGCCACAGTGAGTGCGTTGCGTATCTGTTCGAAGGCGCTGCGGTCGCCGCAGAAGATGTCGATGGTCACCCAGAAAGGTCCGGCATTCTTCGAGCGAACCTTGTAGGCGACATCAGCCAGCGTGGTCACGACCCACCTCGGCGACGTCGAGCCGGAACGCGTCCATCGGGTCCTCGAGCTGCATGACATGATTGACACAGAACTCATACAGCGGACCGCGTTCCGACTGCGCGGGCGAATACGGAAACGCAAAGGTCGGCAGCTCCTCATCCTCGGTCAGCGGGAAATGCAGCACCCAGGGATTGATGAGCTTGCCGATCTCATTGGCTGTTTCCTGATCGCCCGCCGTGATGATTCCGAGCACGCCGACCTCGGCCGGCGCGGAAGGTTTGCTCTCCAGCTCCCCGAGCGCGCCGTCGATGCCGATCAGGCGGAATTCGAGCGAGTAGCTGTCCGGCTGGAGCGCCATGTGGGTGTGAATCTCGTCGGCCAGAAAGGCCTGCAGCTTTGCCATCCACGGATGGGCATCGCGCACGTAGCGGGCATCGCGCAGGATGGCCATGATCGTCGCCTGGAAGCCGACGGCGCGGGCGGCTTCGAGCTTGACGGTATACGCCGGCTGCTGGACCCATTGCGACGCCGTCACGCGCACCCGCCGTTCGTCCAGCGCGGCATATTGCGCGGCGCGCACGTCCAGGTAGCCGCCCGGTTCGTATAAAACGAACGGATCGGCATTTTCATACAGCATATGCGCCGAAACGGAATGCGGTGTGCAGCTGGCGCCGTCGGCCAATGGTTCCACGGTGAATCCATCGGCATCGAAATCCACGAGGATGACGCCGCTGGTCGGATTTGTGGAACACAACGCCCCGCACTCGGCAATTTTGGCGCCGTGCCAGGCCGCGCCTGGATGCGCTTGGCGCTGGAGCGGCAAGGCCGCAATCGTTGCGGTGTCCGTGGTGCGGCCAGCGAGCACGATATCAGCCCCGGTTTCCAGCGCTGCGCCGATCTGCTCGGCACCGGCCAGGGCGACGACGTTGTCGCAGGCGTCGATCAGTTCGGCCGTCATCTCGCTGGCCGGTGCGAGTGGTTGGATACGGCCATCGCGCAACGCGTCCTTGACCCGTTCCCCGGGCTGGCTCGAGCGCAACGTTGCGACCCTCAGTTCCTGGCCCAGCTCACGCGCAACCTCCATGGTAATGTCCAGCATCCATCCCACCGTATCGTCTGTTCCGCAGGTGCCGCAAGAGCCGATGACGAGTGGCACGTCCGCCGCGGCACGGGCGCGCATCAGATGCGTCCATTCGGACTTCGTCACGGCCCGCGAGTACTTGGACGTCCCGGTGCCGAGGTAGAACGGCCCGCTGTCGGTCGAACCGCCGTCGATACATATGATGTCGGGCCGCGCCGCGAGGCCGCGATCCAGCGCCGCTTTGTCAAAGCTGATGCCCAGTGCGCCCGATGGGACCAGCACGCGCGTGGTTGGTGTGGAAGTAGCGGCCATGCGATTCTCTCAACGCCATTGCAGGTTCTGCGTTGCGACCATGCAGCGGATCGAGCTGCATCGTCAACCACTTGGTGATGAACGACGCGACGGGAGCAGCTGTAAAGCGGGCCAAAGCTTGGCGGCCAGCGGTAACGACGGCTATCCTACCCGTCGCGCCTACCCCGGTTCACCGGTGTCAATGCGCCTTCATCGCGGGAGACAGGCTGACGGAGTCACGATCATGGGGTGTTTGCTCAAACAAGGCGGCGGGCTGTACCCGAGGTTACGCATCGGTGCAGTGCTGCTGGCGGCGGGAGAAGGCCGCCGCATGGGTGGTGTGGCCAAGGCGCTGATACGGCTTCAGGGCGTGCCGCTCATCAGCCGGCAGCTCGTGGCCCTCAGCGGCGCCGGTGTCGACGAAGTGGTGGTGGTGACCGGCCACGCACGTGACGCAATCGAGGAGCAGGTGCAGAGCTTTCCGGTCACGCTGGCGCACAACGAAGCGCACGCCGACGGCCAGGAGGGTTCGGTGCGAGTGGGACTGGCGGCCCTCAATGGACCTTTCGACGCGGTCTTCATCCTGCTTTCCGACCAGCCGCTGGTCGCGGCGGGCGATTTGACCGAGCTCATCGGCGCCTTCAAGAAGCGCCCGGCAGGCCATGTGGTGGTGCCGGTCGTGAACGGTCAGCGGGGAAATCCCATCATGCTCGACGACGTGGCACACGCGCAGATTCTCGCCGGCGCCGCGAATCTGGGTTGCCGTCACCTGATCGAGCGCCAACCCGAACTCGTGCACGTTCACGAAACCGCCAACACCCGCTTCATCACCGATCTGGACACGCTGGAAGATGTCCAGGCGCTTGCCCGGCGCACTGGCTGGCGGTTCGAACTGCCGACACTGGAGCCCGCAGCGTAGTAAAGGAGCTGGCTGCCGGAAGCGCACAGGCAAATCCATTGAAGAATTTACGCTGCTTTTGACCGGTCCGATGCGGCCGGGATAAACGGCACTTATGGTGGTACAGTGCGTGAGCGCTGCATCAATAAAACAATGAAACCCTGGAGGAGCTCTCATGATTCCTCGCGAATTCGACTATCACGCCCCGCAGTCCATTCCCGACGCGCTCGGCCTGCTCGCGCAATTCGGCGACGAGGCCAAATTGCTCGCCGGTGGCCACAGTCTGCTGCCGATGATGAAACTGCGACTTGCCGAGCCCGGTCATCTGATCGACCTGGGCAGGATTCGCGAACTCCAAGGTATACGCGAGGATGGCGACACGCTGCGTATCGGCGCGATGACCACGGAGAATCAGCTGATCTGGTCGCAATTGCTGCAGGACAAATGTCCATTGCTGGTCGAGGGTGCACGGCTCATTTCCGATCCGCAGGTACGCTACAAGGGCACGATCGGCGGCGACATATCCCACGGCGATCCCGCCAACGACCATCCGGCACTGATGCTGGCACTGGGTGCATCCTATGTTCTCCAGTCGGCGTCGGGCGAGCGCGTGGTGTCCGCGGACGATTTCTTCGTCGGCATGTACGACACGCTTCTGCAGCCCGACGAAATAATGACCGAAATACGCATCCCTGCTCCTGCGCAGGGCACCGGCTACTGCTACGCCAAACTCAAGCGCAAGGTCGGCGATTTCGCCACGGCGGCAGCAGCCGTCACGCTGCGTATGCAAGGCGAAACTGTTCAGGAGGTCGCAATTGCGCTGACCAACGTCGGCGCCTGCGCGCTGCGGGCGCGTGAGGCAGAAGACGCTCTGAGAGGCAAGACTCTGGATGACGCCGCGCTCGCAGAGGCTGCCAGGCTGGCAATGAGCATCTGCGATCCGGTCGAGGACCAGCGCGGCGACGTGGAGTACAAGACCGCCATGGCCGGCGAGATGACCCGTCGCGCTTTGAGCACCGCCAACTCACGCGCCACCCACTGATGCGACTGCGAGGAGAAATACATGGCAAAAAAACAAACGGTGTCGTTCACGCTCAACGGCACGCAGGTGGATGTGGTGGTCGAGCCGCGTGAACTGCTCATTCACAGCTTGCGCGAAAAACTCCAGCACACCGGTCCGCACATAGGCTGCGAGACGTCGCACTGCGGCGCATGCACCGTCGACATCGACGGCATGTCGGTGAAATCGTGCACGGTTCTTACCGTGCAATGCCAGGACGCCGAGGTGCTGACCATCGAGGGATTCGAGCAAGGCGGCGAACTGCACGCGCTGCAGGAAGGATTTACACAGGAACACGGGCTGCAATGCGGCTACTGTACGCCGGGCATGATTACCCGCGCCTACCGCCTGCTCAAAGAGAACCCCAGCCCGTCGGAAGAGGAGATTCGCTACTGGATGGCAGGCAACCTGTGCCGTTGCACAGGCTATCAGAACATCGTCAAGGCGGTGCAATACGCGGCGAACAAACTATCGTCGGCGAGCGCCTGAAACTAACAACATACCGGGAGATTCAACCATGGCCGCTTCAACCGACATGCTCGAACGCGAGGCAACACTGCAAGGACTCGGTACTTCCCGATTGCGCAAGGAGGACGCCCGCTTCATTCGCGGCAAGGGAACTTACATCGACGACATCAAATTGCCAGGCATGCTGTTCGGCGCCATGGTGCGCAGCCCCTACGCGCATGCCCGCATCAAATCGATCAACAAGGACAAGGCCCTGGCCGTGCCCGGGGTCGTGGCAGTCCTGGTGGCAGATGATCTGAAACCGGTGAAGCTGGACTGGATGCCGACGCTCGGCAGCGATGTGCAGGCCGTTCTGGCGGACGAGAAAGTCTGCTTCCAGCTGCAGGAAGTCGCCATGGTGATCGCCACCGATCGTTACGCCGCCTCGGACGGCGCCGACATGGTGGAAGTCGATTACGAGGAGTTGCCCGTACTCGTCGACCCGCACAAAGCCATGGATGCAGACGCCCCGATCATTCGCGAAGACATCGCCGACAAGGACGAGGTCGGTCACGGCAAACGCACACACCCCAATCATATCTTCACCTGGGAGGCGGGCGACAAGGACGCCACGGATTCGGTCTTCGCCAATGCCGAAGTGACGGTGAAAGAAGAGATCCTGAATCCGCGCGTGCATCCCTGTCCTATGGAAACGTGCGGCTGTGTCGCCTCGTTCGACAAGGTCACGGGCCAGTTGACCGTCTACATAACGTCTCAGGCACCACACCTGGTGCGCACCGTGGTTGCGATGCTCTCCGGGATTCCCGAGAGCAAGATCCGCATCATCGGCGGCGACATCGGCGGAGGGTTTGGCAACAAGGTCCCGATCTATCCCGGCTACGTCGTCGCCATCGTCGCCTCGATAGTAACGGGCGTGCCGATCAAGTGGATCGAATCGCGCATCGACAATATCTCCACGACCGGATTTGCGCGCGACTATCACGGCATCGGTGAGCTGGCGGCCGACAAGGATGGTCGCATCAAGGCCCTGCGTTTTACCGCTCTCGCCGACCACGGCGCTTTCAACTCCCACGTATCGGCCACCAAGCTGCCGGCCGGCCTGTTCAGCATCTGCACCGGCTCTTATGACATTCCCACGGCTTATTGCCGGGTGGATGCGGTTTATACCAATAAAGCGCCCGGCGGCGTCGCCTATCGTTGTTCGCTGCGGGTCACCGAGGCGGTGTACCTGATCGAGCGCATGATGGACGTTCTGGCGCAGAAGCTGTCCATCGACAAGGCGGAGATCCGCCGTCGCAACTTCGTCAACGCGGACAAGTTTCCGTATAGCACGTCGTTGGGATGGACGCTTGACAGCGGCGATTACCATACCGCGCTGGAAAAAGTGCTGCAGGCAGTTGATTACGAAGGTCTCCGCAAGGAGCAGGCCGAAAAGCGCGCCAAAGGCGAGTTGATGGGAATCGGTTTGTGCACTTTTACCGAGATTGTCGGCGCCGGCCCGACCAAGGTCTGCGACATCCTCGGGATAGGACTTTTCGACAGTTGCGACATCCGCGTCAATCCGACCGGCAGCGCGATTGCCCGGCTGGGCACGATGAGCCAGGGCCAGGGCCACGCGACGACTTACGCACAGATCATCGCCACCGAACTGGGATTGTCTTCGGAGGAGATCCAGATCGAGGAAGGCGATACCGACAAGGCCCCCTACGGCGCGGGCACCTGGGGGTCGCGTTCCACACCGGTCGCCGGGGCTGCCGCTGCGATGGCCGCCCGCAAGATCCGCGCGAAGGCGCAAGCGATAGCAGCGCACCTTCTGGAGGTAGGCGAAGGCGATCTGGAATGGGAAATCGATCGATTCAACGTCAAAGGCAATCCTGCGCAATCCAAAACCATGAAAGAGATCGCGCTCGCGGCGCACACCGGCGACCTGCCGGACGGCATGGAGCAGGGATTGGATGCGACGGAATACTACGACCCACCCAACATGACATTCCCTTTTGGCGCCTATGTCTGCGTGGTGGATATCGATCGCTTTACCGGCGAGACCAAGGTCCGCCGTTTCTATGCCCTGGACGATTGCGGCACGCGGATCAACCCGATGATCATCGAAGGCCAGATACATGGCGGTCTCACAGAAGCTTTTGCGGTTGCTTTCGGCCAGGCCATCCCGTTCGACGAGAACGGCAACCATCTGGGCAACAGCCTGATGGATTATTTTCTGCCGACGGCCGTGGAAACGCCGCACTGGGAGACCGATCACACGGTCACGCCTTCTCCGCACCATCCGATCGGTGCCAAGGGCGTTGCGGAATCGCCCCATGTCGGCGGCATTCCCTGCTTCTCCAACGCGGTTGTGGATGCGTTCGCGCATCTGGGGGTGACGCACATGGACATGCCACACACCGCTTTCCGTGTGTGGCAGCAGTGCAAGGCGCTTGGTATCAACACAAGGTAGAACGCACTGGGATTGACTATAGTATGAAGGTCGAAATCGACAAAACGTACCCCATGCCGTGCTCGTCGGAGATTGCATGGGAATTCCTGCAGGACGTCGAGGCGGTGGCCGGGTGCATGCCCGGGGCGAAAATTACCGAACGCCTCGATGCCGGCCACTACAAGGGGACCGTAACGGTCAAGGTGGGTCCGGCAACGATGTCGTTCAGGGGCGACGTCGAAATGCACGACGTGGACCCGGCGGCGCGGACCCTGCGTCTGCTGGGCAAGGGCACCGACAAAACCGGGACTTCCGGCGCTTCGATGAATTTGACCGCCCGTATAGAGACCGCCGAACAAGACGACCAGTGCACTCTGGTGGGTGCGAGCGAAGTGTCGATGAGTGGCAAGGCGGCTGCCTTCGGTGGACGCATGATGAACGCGGTCGCCGACAAGATCCTCAACCAGTTCGCGGCCAACTTTGCGGATCGGGTGAGTGAGCGCCAGGCGCAACGCACGACTCCCGCTGCAGCGTCGGTCGCCTCTCCACCGGTTTCCGGAGAGCTGGACGGCATCGCGCTGGTGTGGACAATTTTCAAGGACTGGCTGCGCGGCCTGTTTTCCAAGAAAACGACGTGAATCCCCCCGCCCAGCGTCTGCAGGACGTGGACGATCTGCAACGCCAACTGGAAGGCGTCGGCTATATCGCTGAGCCTTCGCTGGCGGCTGCCCTGCTGCTGATGCTGGATCTCGGCTGTCCGTTACTGCTCGAGGGTGACGCCGGCGTGGGCAAAACCGAAATCGCTAAAGCGCTCGCCACCGTGCGTGACGCCAGACTCATCCGTCTGCAGTGTTACGAAGGGCTCGACGTGCATGCGGCGATGTACGAATGGAACTACCAGCGGCAGCTGCTGGCGATCAAGCTGCTCGAACACGATGCACGTCCGACCGCGGAAAAAGAACAGGACATCTTCTCCGAGCGCTATCTGTTGAAGCGTCCGCTGCTCGAAGCGATCAGTTGCACGGAGCCACCGGTGCTGCTGATCGACGAAGTCGATCGTGCCGACGAGGCCTTCGAGGCGTTCCTGCTCGAGCTGCTCTCGGACTACCAGATGTCGATCCCGGAGCTGGGTACCGTGCGCGCCGTGACGCGACCACTGGTCGTGATAACCTCGAACGGCACGCGCGAACTCTCGGACGCGTTGCGCCGCCGCTGCCTGTACCAGTTCATCGACTATCCCAGCTTCGCGAAGGAATTGGCTATCGTCGAGATCAAAGCGCCACAAGCGGCGGGGCAACTTGCCCGCCAGGTGGTCGAGTTCGTGCAAAGCGCGCGCCGCATGGAGTTGCAGAAAAAGCCAGGCGTCGCCGAAACGCTCGACTGGACGGCGGCCCTGTTGCGCATGGGAATTTCCGTGATCGACGACGACGGCGCGGAACGAATTCTCGAAACCCTGAGCGCGCTCATCAAAACCCGCGCCGACCGCGCCGGGTTCACCCGGGAGGTCGTGGCCCGCATCGCCGCAGCATGTTGATGGCCGCTTCTCCGGAACTTGATCCGGGCGCAGTTTTACTGGCGCGTGTTGCCGGCTTTGCCGGTTTCCTGCGCGCTAACGGCTACAGCGTGGGCGGTGCGGATTCCAGTCGCCTCCTGGAAGCGAGCCTGCAAACGGGGATTCTCGACCAACAGGTGCTGCGCTGGAGCCTCAAGGCACTGCTGTGCGGTCGTGGCGATGAATGGCGGCGCTTCGATGCGCTGTTCGATGCCTATTTCCTGCCGCCCAACAAAAGTGTTTTCGTGGCAAGCAACGTTGTTTCCACCGGGGCCCAAGCGACTGGCGAAGTGCACGAAGGCAGCGAAAATGAACCCGCCGCCGGTGCCGGGCACGGTGTCGTGGACGACGATGACGCCGGCGCCGCCCGACACGGCGCGAGTCGCGAAGAATCTCTGGCGACCACTGATTTTCGCGACTTGAGCGAAGCCGAGCACGCGCGTGCGATCGAAGCGCTGATGCGGCGATTTGCCCGGCGCCTGAAGCATCTCTACCTGCGCCGCGAAGAACGTGCTCATCGCGGGCGCCGGCTCGACCTGCAAGGCACCATACGAAACAGTGTGGCCTGCGGCGGTACACCACTGCGGCTCGCCTGGAAGCATCGCCGTCGCGTGCGTCCGCGCCTGCTTGTACTGCTGGACGTAAGCCGCTCGATGAGCCTGTACAGCTTTTTTTATCTGCGCCTCGCGCGCGCGCTGTGCGGTGAGCTGGCCGACGTGCATTGTTTCATTTTCCACACCCGCATTACCGGCGTTGCGGAGGCGCTGCGCGACCCGGATCCGTGGCGGTCGCAGGAACGTCTGCATCTGCTTGCCGCCGGCTGGGGCGGCGGCACACGTATTGGCGAATGTCTGCTCGACTTCAACCGCGACCACGGAGCCCGCCTGGTACACTCGCGTACCGGGGTGATAATCGTCAGTGACGGTTACGACACTGGCGAACCGGAACTTCTGGCGCAGGCGCTCGCCACGCTGCGACGGCGCTCGCGGCGCATGGTCTGGCTCAACCCGTTGTTGAACCAGCCGGGATTCAGCCCGGAGAGTCGCGGGATGCAGGCGGCCATGCCGCACCTCGATCTGCTCGCCGCGGGCGCCGACCTGGCGGATATCGAACGACTGTTGCCGCAGATTATCGAGACGTTGCGATGACCAACGACGAACTCCTGGAAATGGCCCGTGAGCTGAGCGGCCGCGGCGAGACTTACGCGCTGGTTACGGTCGTTCGAACCGTCGCTCCCACCTCCGCGTATGTGGGCGCCCAAGCGATCGTGCTCGCCGACGGAACGCTGCACGGCTGGATCGGCGGAGGGTGCGCGAAGAGCGTGGTCATAGACGCCGCGCAGCGCGCCATTGAAAACAGCGAGCCGAAGCTCTTACGGATCAGCAACGACCGCGCCTACCCCGAAGACGATGTCGAACACTACGCGATGTCGTGTGCCAGCGACGGCACTGTCGAACTCTTCATCCAGCCTTACAGCGCCCGCAGCGCTGTGTGTGTGCTCGGCAGCACACCCGCCGCCGATGAAGCGCGCTTCCTCGCGGAGCGACTCAGAATCAGGCTCGCCGCTACCCCGGCTGAAGCGCCCGTCGTCCTGATAGCAACCCAGGGCCAGGGTGATGAGGAAGCACTCGAAGCGGCCTTGTCCAGTCCGGCAGCGCACGTGCTGATGATCGCGAGTCGGCGAAAAGCGGAAAAGCTGCGCACCGTGATGCGTATGCGCGGTATCGACGAAGCACAGCTTGCGCGCCTGCAGGCCCCCGCCGGTCCGGACGCGGGTGCCAAGACACCGGGTGAGATTGCACTGGTTGGTGTCGTGGGGGTGCTGGCGTTGTTGCGCGGTCGCCGCCAGATGGCCGGTCACACGTCGGCCGCGGGTAGCGAGCAGGACAGGAGCCAGCCGCAATCTGGCGCCGTGCCGGATACGGCGGCAGTTGAGGGAACATTCATCAATCCCGTTTGCGGCACCGCCGTGAGCGTCACCGATCCGATGCACATCGAGGAGTACCAAGGCGTGGTTTACTACTTCTGCTGTGACGGCTGCAGGACGACGTTCCGGAGAGATCCCGCAAAGTATGCGCAGATCCACCGCATTTCCACCGCCAAGGTTCCAGTATGAAAAGGTGCGCTTCTTTGCGGTAGGCGCCGTAACCGGATGGAATCAGCATGTCGAGACTCACTCCCCTTCTCCACGACCGGCTCGAACCGGAGCAGCGAGCGCTGCTCGAGACCATCATCGGCGGCAAACGTGGCGACGGGCGTGATCTCGAGGGATTTCTCGATGCGCGGGGCGCGATGCGTGGTCCGTTCAATGCACTGCTGCACCGTCCGGACCTCGGCCACACCTTGCTGCGCGTCGGTGAGCAGCTGCGATTCGAAGGCCGTCTGCCTACCTTGTGCCGCGAGATCGCGATTCTGGTCGTCGCCGCGCATTTCCGCGCGCGCTATGAATGGTGGGCGCATGCACGTATCGCGCACGGCGAGGGTCTGCCCCAATCGGTGATCGACGCGATCGCCGCAGGCGCCGACCCGGCGCTCGACAAGGATGACGAACGTACGGTCTACGCGTACACCACCGAGATGATGGAATTGGGTCGAGTCTCGGAGCGCACCCACCAGAGCGCAGCTGCGGTTTTCGGCGAGGCGGTCCTGGTCGAGCTGGTCGTGCTGCTCGGTTACTATGCGACGATTTCGCTGCTGCTCAACGCCTTTCAGGTCGTCCTTCCCCCGGGGCAATCGACCCCGTTCGATGATGACGGCGAGTGAGTCGGACACGATGCGTCTCGATGGAAAAGTGGTAGCGGTCATCGGCGGCGGACAGACGCCGGGCGAGACGATCGGCAACGGCCGTGCGACTGCAATTCGTTTCGCGGCGGAAGGCGCCCGTGTCCTGGTGGTAGACCGCGACGAGGCTTCGGCCATCGAAACGGTCGAGATGATCGCGGCCGACGGCGGCGAAGCGTCGGCGCTGCAAGCAGACGTCACCACCGAAACCGACTGCGCGCGGATTCCGGCAAGCTGTGTCGAGCGCTATGGACGCATCGATGTGCTGCACAACAACGTCGGCCGCTCAATGGGCGACGGCGGCACGGTGGACCTCACCGAGGAAAACTGGCTCGCACTCATGGACGTGAACCTGAAGAGTTATTTCCTCACCAGCAAACACACATTGAAAGTCATGCGCGAGCAGCGATCGGGTGTGATTCTCAATATTTCCTCGACCGCGTCGCTGTGCTCGGGCCGCACGCTCGCCTACAAGACCGCGAAGTCCGGCATCAACTCGATGACCCAGATGATGGCGATTGAAAACGCGGCGTACGGAATCCGCGTCAACGCGATACTCCCCGGCCTGATGGACACCCCGATGGCGATTGAACGCCGCGCCGCGGAGCAAGGCGTCGAGCGCAACGTCATACGCCGCGAGCGAAATGCCCAGGTGCCGCTGCTCTCGCAACAGGGAAGCGCGTGGGACGTTGCGAACGCGGCGCTGTTCCTCGCTTCCGACGAGGCCCGCTACATCACCGGCGTGCTGCTTCCGGTAGACGGGGGACTGACCGCTAAAGTAGGCTGAACGGTTGGAAGTCAATCCACGGTCGAGCGCTCGGACCAGTCGCCAGCATCGAGCGTTTTCGCCAGCAG
>Ga0224508_10001707_pt1 | contig 19478 bp, 12 predicted proteins | sample SF_Jan12_sed_USG_4_FD_170157 | JGI IMG/M metagenome (GOLD analysis project Ga0224508, IMG submission 170157) | Sediment microbial communities from San Francisco Bay, California, United States - SF_Jan12_sed_USGS_21 | ecosystem: Environmental > Aquatic > Marine > Sediment | place: USA... | reverse complement strand
TAACACGCCCCATTGCGCACCGTGATGTGCCCGCACTTGTCGCACATCGGCGCGTCGCCCATCATCTCGCCGAGCTGTTGGTCGAGAGCGTTGGCCTGTGGGGACGAGTCGTCGAACCCGAACGTGACCTGCTCGGCCGGCTCGATGGCCGGGGGCGGCTCGCTTGGCTGCGACCCTTCCAGTCGTTGGACGGCAGCGACGTCGGTCGGGTTTTGGAGCTCTTCCTGCTCCTCCTTGGGTGGAACCTGCGCAAAGTCGTATTGCTTGAGGTATTCGACGCCGAGCACGCGGAACACGTAGTCGATGATCGACGTGGAGAACTTGATGTTCGGATGACCCTCGACGATGCCCTGTGGCTCGAAGCGCGTGAACGTGAACTGCCGAACGTAGGCATCGAGCGGCACGCCGTGCTGCAGACCCATCGAGACACTGATCGCGAAGCAGTTCATCAAAGAGCGGAACGCTGCGCCTTCCTTGTGCATGTCGACGAAGATTTCGCCAAGGGAGCCGTCCACGTACTCGCCCGTACGAAGGAAGACTTTGTGCCCTCCGACGCGCGCTTCTTGCGTGAAGCCGCTGCGCTTCTTCGGAAGACGATGGCGCCTGGTGCTCGGCGGCGTGAGCCATTCCTGAACTGGAGCGGCGATGGCCTGTGCGGGCGGCGTAGCCTTCGCTTCGGGGCTCGCGTCGTCCTTCTCTTCGCTCTTGGAGTCGTCCTTGGTGTTGAGCGGCTGAGAGGACTTCGAACCGTCCCGGTAGAGTGCGATCGCCTTGAGACCGAGCTTCCAACCCTCTTCGTAAATCTCTTCGACGTCTTCGATGGTCGCTTCACTGGGCAGGTTCACCGTCTTGGAGATCGCGCCCGAGAGGAAGGGCTGCGCGGCCGCCATCATGTGCACGTGCGCCATGGGGTCGATGTAACGCTCGCCGATTTTGCCGCAGCGGTTTGCGCAGTCGAACACTGGAAGGTGCTCGGCCCGTAGGTGCGGCGCGCCTTCCACCGTCATCCGACCGATGACGACGTCGTTGAGCTCGCCGATCTCTTTGTCGCTATGACCCCAGAAGCGGAGCAGATGGAAGCCCGGCTTGTTGTAGGTGGCCGAGTCAATCCCAAGACGCTCGTAGGCTTCGGTCCCGATGACCCAGGGCGCCAGTGCAAAGCCGACATCGAACACGCCACGAAGAGCAGCTTCTGCCTTTTCAATCTCGCGCTCCGTGAGGCCGTTCTGGAGCAGGGCCTTTCGACCGCAGTGTGGAGCGCCGGTGAAGGTATTGGTGCCCGTCACGTACGAAACGATGTCGGCGAGCTGCGCGTCGGTGTAGCCCAGCCGCGTGAGCGCATTCGGAACGCTCTGGTTGACGATCTTGAAGTAGCCGCCACCTGCGAGCTTCTTGAACTTCACCAGCGCAAAGTCTGGCTCGATCCCGGTCGTGTCGCAGTCCATGAGAAGGCCAATCGTTCCGGTTGGCGCGAGCACGGTGGCCTGTGAATTGCGGTAGCCGTAGAGCTCGCCGAGCTTGCAGGCCAAGTCCCAATCCTCTTGGGCGGCCTGGATGAGCTCGGGCGGGCACGCGGTCTGCTCCTCGTCGGTCATCCCGGGCCCACCGGCCTCGTTGATGCGGTAGGCGGCTTCACGGTGCTTGCCCATGACGCGAAGCATCGGCTGGCGGTTGCGCTGGAATCCGCCGAACGGGCCCTTGCTCGCAGCGATCTCCGATGAGGTGGCGTACGCATGTCCGCAAAGGATCGAGGTGAGCGCAGCGCAGATCGTCCGACCCTCGTCGCTGTCGTAGGGAATCCCTAGCTGCATCAGCAAGGTGCCGAGATTGGCGTAGCCAAGGCCGAGAGGCCTGAAATTATGGCTGTTTTTCGCGATTTCCTGAGTCGGGTAGCTCGCGAAGTCGACCGCGATGTCCATCGCGGTGATCAGGACGCGGATCGCCTGGCGGTATCCTTCGATGTCGAAGCGTCCCTCGGCGTCGAGGAACTTGGAAAGGTTGATCGACGCCAGATTACAGGCCGAGTTGTCGAGGAACATGTACTCCGAGCACGGGTTCGACGCGTTGATGCGGTCTGTGTTCGGGCACGTGTGCCAGTCGTTGATCGTCGTGTCGTACTGGACGCCCGGGTCGGCGCAGGCCCAAGCAGCTTGAGCAAGCTTTCGCCAGATGTCGCGCGCACGGTACGTGTCGCAAACTTCGCCATTGGTGCGCAAAGTGGTCTTCCACTCACCGTCCGTTTCGACGGCTTTCATGAACTCGTCGGTTACGCGAATGGAGTTGTTCGAGTTCTGACCGGAGACCGTGTGATAGGCATCGCCATTGAAGTCCGAGTCGTAACCGGCTTCGATCAGTGCCCGCGCTTTCTTCTCTTCGCGGACCTTCCACTCGATGAAGTCGACGATTTCGGGATGGTCCATGTCGAGACAGACCATCTTCGCAGCGCGGCGTGTCGTGCCTCCGGACTTGGTGGCACCTGCCGCTCGATCGAGAACTTCGAGGAAGCTCATCAGCCCACTCGAGGTACCACCGCCGGAAAGTTTCTCCTGCTTGCCACGGATCTTCGAGAAGTTGGTGCCGGTGCCCGAACCGTACTTGAACAGGCGCGCCTCGTTTTTGATGAGCTCGTAGATCGCCATCAAATCGTCGTTGACGGCTTGAATGAAGCAGGCGGAGCACTGTGGATTCTCGTACGCCGTGCTGGTCTCGAAGATCACGTCGCGCTCGGGGTCCCAGGCGTAGTTGCCGCCCGACCCTTCGATGCCGTAGCGCTGATAGAGGCCGCAGTTGAACCAGACCGGCGAGTTGAATGCGGCTTTCTGATGGATCAAGAGGTGAGAGAGCTCGGCCTCGAAGGTGTCTGCGGCATCCTGGTCGGCGAAGTAGCCGCCAAACCTGTCGCCGGCCTCGCGGAGGCTGTGCGCGACGCGGTAGACGAGCTGGCGGACGCTGCGTTCGCCCAGATTCTTATCGCCGTTGATGCCAGCTTTGCGGAAATACTTGGAGACTGCGATGTCGGTCGCGAGCTGACTCCAGCCCTCCGGAACCTGCGCCCCCTTGAGCTCGAAGACGACCGAGCCGTCCGAGTTGGTGATCTGGCTGTCTCTGAGGACGTACTCCACCGCGTCGAGCGGGTCGGTGCCGGCTTCGGTCAGCTTGCGTTCCATCGAAAGACCGCCCGCTTTCTGCGAAACTTCGGCTCGCCGGGCGCCTTCGATCTCCAAATTGCTAGTCATTCCCCTCGTATCCAATGCCACAGCATACCTCCAACCGGACGCAACTCACCATCCAGGAAGAATTCACCTTGAGTCCCCAGGCGAACCACCCACTCTCCACAATCGCCCCACAATAGGTTGCGCTGGCCGCCTCATAGCCACCACAACTGCTTGGGGCGAGCCTGCGAAGTAGCTCCGCGGGGCAGGCCCAGTCAAGCAGAAACGATCAGCCCCATGTGCTTTCTTCTTTTCAGGCGTGATATCAAGCAGTTGTGAGCCTCGAGCAGGGGTTAATTCGGCGATTTCGCATCGCGTCATAAGAGGGCTTTGCCTGGATCGCATTAGATGACACCCCATGTATGGCTATTCGTCAGAGGCTACAAGATATGGGGGTATACGAGAAATAAACCGCAAGATTTGGGGGGACGTGTGTGTGTATCCCTCACAAAAAACTCTATAACCCCACGTTCGTTCCGTGCAGATGCGCCTTCTGCTGCGGGTGCAAGATCGTTCCACAAGTGCTCGTAATGCGGGTCCTTCTGCCGACTGCATGGTGCAGGGGCATTGAACTGCGATAAGAGCGAATCATGAAAGTGCATCTGATCGACGGAACCTATGAGCTCTTTCGATCCTGGTTCGGGGCCCCGGAGGCGCGATCGCCCGCTGGACAAGAGGTCGGCGCGACTCGTGGTTTCATGAGGTCCATGGCGTCGATGCTCCGCGACGCCGAGGTCACGCACCTGGGATGCGCGTTCGACCAGACCGTGGAGTCCTTCCGAAATCAGCTCTTTGCCGGCTACAAGACGGGCGAAGGCCTGGAGCCGGAGCTCTTCGCTCAGTTCCCCCTCGTCGAACGCGCAAGCCGGGCGCTCGGAATGGCGACCTGGCCCATGGTGGATTTCGAGGCGGACGATGCACTGGCCTCGGCTGCTGCCAAGTTCGTCGACGCGCCCGAGGTCGAGCAGGTCGTGATTTGCTCGCCGGACAAAGATCTCTGTCAGTGCGTGCGCTCGAACGAGGTGGTGACGCTCGATCGGCGGCGCGAAATCGTCCTGGATGCAGACGGCGTCCGCGAAAAATTCGGCGTGTCGCCGGAATCGATCCCTGACTACCTGGCGTTGGTCGGCGACGCGGCGGATGGCATCCCCGGCATTGCGCGCTGGGGCGCGAAGAGCGCCGCTACGGTTCTTGGCAAGCTCGTGCACCTCGAGGATATTCCGGACGATCACCGGGACTGGGGCGTGAAGGTTCGTGGCGCGTCGACACTCGCGCAGAACCTCCGCGAGCATCGCGAGGACGCCATGCTCTATCGAACGCTCGCAACTTTGCGTACCGACGTGCCGATCACGGAGTCATTGAACGAGCTTCGCTGGACCGGTCCCGACCGTCCGGCGCTTGAATCGCTTTGCGAAGAGCTCGGCGAGCGAACGCTCCTCGATCGAATCTGATCAAATGAAGCGATCGTCGGCGCGGAGCGCGTCGAGGTACTCGCGCGCGCGCCGCACGTAGCCCGCTGCGCTCTTTTCGAGCCCCTCGCCTTCGCTCGGATCGAGGGTTCGAACCACCTTCCCCGGAGAGCCGAGAACCACGGAATAGTCGGGGATTTCTTGCCCCTGGGTGATCAGCGCCTTTGCGCCAATCGTGCAGTACTTTCCGATTTTCGCGTGGTTGAGCACCACCGCGTGGATGCCGATCAAGCTGAAGTCACCGACCTCACAGCCGTGCACGGTTGCGTGGTGGCCGACGGTGACTCCACGACCGAGGACCAGACGAATGCCTGGATCGGTGTGGAGGACGGCGGAGTCTTGGATGTTGGTCTCCTCGCCCACGATCAGCGCATCGGAGTCGCCCCGAAGCACCGCGTTGAACCATACGCTGCACTTGTCTTTCAAAACGACCGTCCCGATCACGTCAGCCGACGGCGCCACATACACTTCGCCCTCGATCTGGACGCGCCGCTCGCCGAGCCGGTAAATCATCAGAGCGCGCTCCCCCTGAACAGTACGGGCGAGTAGATGTTGAGGCCGATCGTGACCTGCCAGGTCTCCGCGTTCAGCTGGGACTCGCGGGTGGTGAAACCGTAGAACGCCGGAAAGCCCAAGCTCGCAAAGACGTCCATCATCGTGCTGCGGGCCTCGACCGTGTACCCCGCGGCAAGGCCGAGCGGGATGAAGTAGAAGGGGCCGTTGACGAGCCCTGAAGTCGCAGTGCGAATCGTTTGGCCGAGGTCGAAGAGGTTCATGCCGCTGTTGATCTTGATGAAGAGCTGGTCGGTGGCGTTGGCAATGAAGGTGACTGGAATGTTGAGCGACCAGACCGACGGGCCTTGGGGATTGGCGTCGATCGTGAACTCGAAACCGGTGTCGAACGAGAACCGTTCTTGGATGATGAAGCGCAGCGGAATCCCGCCGACAAAGCCAAACTCGGTGCGACTTGGAATCCGGAACACCGCATCGAACGCGAGCTTCACATGCTCGGACGAAAGCGCCTCGAAGCGCGCATAGAGCGGAATGTCCCCAAACTTTGCATCTGGCGACATGCTGAAGGTGATCAGCCCTTCTCCGCCAAATCCAAAGGTCGGGAAGATGCTCACGCCGGGAAAGGACCCCATCCGATAGCGGGAGAACCCCAGCTCGAAGTCTTCGGCAAGGCTTATCGCAACGCCGAAGTTCATCGTGGAGATCGTGCCCGTCGGCCCAAAGGGCTGGCTCATACCCTGCGCTTCCTCCGTCCGCCGGCCCACCACCGTGTCGAAGGTGCCGCGCATCATGCCCCGGGGCATGGTGAGGTTTCGATTGGCGTAGCGGATACCGTAGACCTCCGATGCGGGGTCCTTCATCGCGCCAACCGGCGGCGCTTCCGTCTCCTCGACCCAGTCCGGATTTGTCGCCGAGCGTCGCTGGCTCTGGGTTGGCGGCGCATCGGCCCAGTCCGGATTGGGCTCCGTCTGCGCAGGCTCGGCTGGCTCCGCGAGCTCAGGCTCGGCTGGCGCCTCGGGCACGGGTTCGGGTTCGACCGGCGCAGCCGGTTCGCTCGGCGCCTTGATCGGCTCGCCCCAGCCGCCCGACTGGGCGAAGGTGGCGGCCGGCTGCACGAGAAAGAAGAGGTTGAGTACAGCCAACGAACAGAATCTTCTACACACGACCCCGGCCATAAACCAATCCCGGTGCCGTGCCAAGCACGGAACCGAGGCCATGCACGAGCCCACATTGCGCACGACGCCCACCTGCCTATACTCGCGGCCCTCTGGCGATGTAGCTCAGGTGGTTAGAGCGGGCGTTTCATACGCGCTAGGTCGGTGGTTCGAGTCCACCCATCGCCACTAGATTGGAAGAAGCGCCTTCTGCGCGCTCCCTAACCAGATCACGGATCTGTCGAAGCTCGAAGGGCTTTTCGAGGCAGGTTAGCCGCGTTTTCTTGAGGAACGAACGAGCCTGCCGCGTAAAGGCACCGCCGGTCATGAATACGAAGCGCGAGGCGAGCTCCGGTCGTCGTTCCGACACGTGACGGAACACGTCCATTCCGCTCACCTCGGGCATCATCAAGTCACAAAACACGACGTCGAAGGGCTCATCGGAACAAAGGCGCGCGATCGCCTCTTTGCCGCTCGAAAACACCTCCACTTCGTGGCCACGAAGCGCGCGTCGAATCGAGCGTCCGACCAAGGGCTCGTCGTCGATCACGATGACGGTTGCGCTGGCGCCGACCGTCACTGTCGGTGGCGCTTGCGTTCGTTGCGGAAGGTCAGCCCGGGTGGATGCCGGCAGGCGCACGACGAACGTGCTTCCGCGGCCGGCCTCACTCCGCGCCTCGATGGTACCGCCGGCGTCTCGAACGATGTCCCTGCAAATCGACAAGCCAAGACCGGTGCCTTCGGAAACGGCCTTTGTCGTGAAGAACGGCTCGAAGACGTGGCTCATGCGATCCGGCTCGATGCCGGTGCCGTTGTCGGCGACTTCGACCACTGCCCAGCCATCTCCGTCGGTATGGGTGCGAACGGTGATGCGATTTTCGGACACCGCACGCTCCGGCATCGCCTGGGCCGCGTTGATCAACAGATTCAGAAACACTTGCCCAAGCCGGGACTCGTTGCCGTCCACCATGGGAGTCTCGCCGAAGTCCCGTTCGAGAGTCGCGCGGTGGCGGATTTCGTTCCAACAGATGTTGATCGAGGAGTCAACGACGTTTTGGACGTCGACGTTGCCTCGCTGCTCGTCGTCGACGCGCGAGAAGGTCTTGAGGTCGCGCACGATGTTCTGCATGCGGATCGCGCCGTGGATGGCTTCATCCAGCTGCTGCTGCGCGAGCCCTAGGGACTCGGCTTCCGCCCGGCCATCGATCTCTTCTCGCGTCAAGCGCAGGTTGGAAAGCACATACATCAGCGGGTTGTTGAGCTCGTGCGCGACACCAGCGGTCAAGGTGCCGATCGACGCCATGCGGTCGGCGAAAGCGAGGCGTGACTCCATCTCTAGTCGCTCTTCGGCGCGGCGACGGCTGTCCGCGATCGCGCGCTCGGCGATGAGGAGGCGGGTTCCGAGGATTTCCGGATCGATGGGCTTCGAAAGGTAGTCTGACGCGCCCGCATCGAGGACCGCGTGCAGATCTCCGGCGCGGTTGCGGCCCGTGATGACCAGGAGGACCACATGATCGCCGCCGGGTAGGCTGCGCACGGTTCGGCAGAGATCGAGCCCGGACATGCCCGGAAGCGTCCAATCGACCAGCATGAGGTGGAAGGGTTCCCGGAGATGGGCCTCGAGGGCCTCCTCGGCCGTCCCGACGGTCGTCACTTCGTGATCCCGCTCACGCAGAAGCTCACTCAGGAGCTTCCGCACGGAGCTCGAGTCGTCGACGACCAGCGTTCGTAGGGCCACACCGGACACTAGCCCTAAAGTCTAGGCGAAGTGGTGGAAAGGTTCCTGGTTTCGTGCGGATCTTGACGGGAGCCCGTTCGTAGCTATCTTGGAGCCGGATAACGCGCCGCGTCATCCAAGGGAGGATAGATTCATGACTCGAAATGACCAACTTCGCCGGAGCAGCACCCGGCTCCAAAAGCAGGGGACGCTCTGGTTTCAGCAGACTCGGGGTGCCGGCGAGACCTTTCTCGCGGAATCGCGGGAGGCGGGCGTCACATTCGTGCAGGACATCGGGACCGCTGGCAGCAAGCTCGCGAGCACCACAGGCCGTTCTACGCAAGCGTTTCGCAAGGCTTTGCAAAAGGAAGCGCTCGATTGGCAGCGGCTGGTTCTCCAAACCCGGGACGCCTACGTCGCCGCGCTGAAGGAGCGCTTCGATCGAGCCGAGCGGCAGGCCCTGAGCACCCGCGAGGCGCTAAGGCCGGAGTCCGTGGAGGTGACGGTGCTCGGTTCGGCCAAGGGCCTGCTCGCGAAGGCGCAGAGTCGGGTCGATGAACGGCTTGAGCAGGCGGCAAAGCCCGCAAGGCCCGCGAAGCCAGCAACGGCGAAGGCCGCAAAGAAGCCCAGGGCCCCGAAAGCCAGGACCGCGAAGCGTCCAGCCAAGTTGGCGGACGTCCCGCTGCGCAACTATGACCAGCTCACCGCCAAAGACGTGGTGAACCGAGTCCAGAGGCTCTCCGGGCCGCAGGCGACCGCCGTTTTGGAGTACGAGCGGGCGCGAAAGCGGCGTGCGACGGTAATTCGGGCAGCTGAACAGCGCCTGAGCGCCGCGAGCTGAGCGCCGGCGAAGCATCTGTGTACAGCGGACCGGGCTGCACTACACTCCGGGCCGTGGTCGAAACCAAACAGGTCCTCGTTGCCGACGACGAGGACAACCTGCGCCGCATCCTGAGGGCGCAGCTGCTGCACGATGGGTATGAAGTCCACTGCGTCTCCGATGGAGAGGCTGTGCTCAAAGCCTTGGCAGAGCATCATATCGATGTGCTGATCACCGATCTGCGCATGCCGAAGCTCGACGGTATGCAAGTGCTGAAGGCGGTCGGAGGTCGCTTCCCGAACGTGCCGGTGATCATGATCACCGCGCACGGAACCGTCGACACGGCGGTGGAGGCACTCAAGCTCGGTGCGTTCGACTACGTGACCAAGCCTTTCGATCGGGCGGAGTTTCGGGCTGTCGTCGCCAAGGCAGCGCGTACGCGCGAGCTCTCCCAGAAGCACGTCAGCGGAGACCCAAACGAACGGGGCCGTTACCGGATCATCGGGGAGTCCGAGCCCATGCGCGACGTCTACGATGTGATCGAAAAGGTCGCGGACACGCCCAGCACGGTCCTCATCACCGGCGAGAGCGGGACCGGCAAGGAGCTAATTGCCAGGGCGCTCCACGAAAACAGCGCGCGCAAGAACAAGCCTTTCGTGAGCGTCAACTGCGCCGCCATACCGCCTGACTTACTCGAGAGCGAGCTGTTCGGATATGAGAGGGGCGCCTTCACCGGGGCGGTGACGAGTAAGCCAGGTCGCTTCGAGCTCGCCCACGGGGGCACCTTGTTTCTCGACGAGATCGCCGAGATTCCGGTCAGTATGCAGGTGAAGCTGCTGCGGGCGCTGCAGGAGCAGCAGTTCGAACGCGTGGGCGGAATCAAGACGATCACGGTCGACGCCCGCCTGGTCGCAGCAACCAACCGAAACCTGAAGGAGAGCATCGCCGAAGGCGGCTTTCGGGAAGATCTCTACTACCGCCTGAATGTGGTCCACGTGCACCTGCCGCCCTTGCGCGCCCGCCCGAGTGACATTCCTCTGCTGCTCGAGCACTTCGTAGACAAATTCAACGACAAGCTCGATCGTTCCGTGACGGGCTTCGATGACCAGGCGACAAAGCACCTTCTCGACTACGCCTGGCCTGGGAACATCCGAGAGCTCGAGAACGTGGTCGAACGGTGCATGATCTTCGCTGAAGATGGCGAGGTTGGGAAACAGCATCTCCCGGCGGAAATTCGTGAAGCGGAGGGTCCGGTCGGCGCCGGCCTCGTCTCGGACATCGCAGCGACTCCTGGAACGACGGGACTCAAGGAAGCGGTTCGGGAAGCCACGCTCAAGCTAGAACGCGAATTCATCCGGCGCGCGCTCGATCAAACCGGGGGCAACGTCACCCACACGGCGCGGCTCCTGAAGATTTCGCGCAAGAGCCTGCAGAACAAGATGAAAGAGCTAGGCCTCCGGAACGACTGAGGGTTGCTCGGCCACGTCGTCCTCGCGGGGCGCGCAGATCATCGCCTCGAGATCGTCGCGGCTCACCGGCTTCTGAAGTACGGGATTAGACACGGCCGAGGCGAACTTGCGCAGGCGAGGCGTAAACGCGCCGCCGCTCATGAACACGATCCGGTCGACGAGCTCGGGATGCTCCTTCTTGATAGCGTCGTAGAGAGATTTGCCATCCACTTCCGGCATCATCAGGTCACAAATGATCGAGTCGAACAGCGGGTCTTCGGACAGGCGCGCAAGGCCTTCGACCCCGCCTAGGACCGTCACGACTTCATAGCGGCCCTGCAAGCGCCGGCGAAGCGCGGAGAGCACCATCGCGTCGTCGTCGACAATTAGAAGTCGCGACCGTTTGAGTGGGGTCTCCGAGATCGGTCGGCTTTCGCGCCGTCTCTCGATGACGGTGAGCCCCGTGTCGAACGGCAGGACCAACTCGAAGCAGGTTCCGCCGTCGGGAAGATGTTGGACGTCGAGCCGCCCGCGGTGCTCGTTCGCGATCCGCTGACAGGCACTGAGTCCCAGACCCATCCCGCCGGAGTGCGCCTTTGTGGTGAAGCCCGGGGTGAAGATCCGATCGCGGTGCTGGTCACCAATTCCGCTGCCGGTGTCACTCACCGCGACCACCACATGCTCGTCCACCACCCGCGTCGAAACAATGATTCGGTGCTTTGCGTAGGCGCCACCCTCGATGGCTTCCGCCGCGTTGGTGAGCATGTTAACGAGCGCTTGGGCGATGCGGCCCGGGTACGCGCCGATCATGGGAGTGGGCTCGAAGCGCTTTACCAGGCGCGCACGATAGCGGATCTGGTTGAAGACCATTGCGCATGCGTCGTCGACGATGCGCGTGATGTCCAACATTTCGGCCTGACCCTCGTCGGCGCGCGAAAAGGTTCCGAGGCTGCGCGCGATGTCTTGAATTCGGTGCATGCCTTTGTAGCAGTCGGTGAGCATGTCGGCAGCGTCGTCAATGACCTCCTGCAGATTGGAGTCTGCTGCGATTTGCTCGAATGAGTGGGGCGTGATCGCTTCCCGGGTCGCCAGATCGACCCGCAGCTTTCGAATGAATCGCCGGATGGCTTGATGGGATTCGCGGAGGCTTTCGAGGTTGGCAAGGACGAATGTGAGCGGGTTGTTTACGTCGTGGGCGAGACCAGCAGCAAGGCGCCCGACGGTTCGAAGGCGATCTTCGGAGACGCGAGGCCCAATCATCGCGGGAGGCGCGCTCGACGAGGCGCCAGGAGCAACACTTGGGCGGAAGGCGGGCTGCATCTGAATGATGGTCGCGTCGCGCCCATCCCAGATCGACACGATCGCCGTAGCGGTCAGCAGAGAGACTGTGCCGTTTGGCTGCTGCGCCCGATAAGTGCTTGGCCTGGACTCATCGGGAATCGCATGCTCGAAGGGTTCGCCAATCAGATCTTCATGGTTGACCCCGAGCAGCGAGCCTGCCGCGGCATTCGCAAAAAGGACGCGGCAAGCCGCATCGACGACCGCAATCCCATCGGTTGCCCGGGCGAGCAACAAGCGGCGCTGTGACTCGACGCCGTGAGCCTGCCGCAGCTGCAGGAGCAATCTACCGAGCTCGTACTCTCGATTGATCGATTGCTGAAGACCAGCGACGTATGAATCCGGGAGCAGCGAGTCCGTGCCATCCTCTTCGGGCACCGTGCAGAGCTCCTCACCCAGCAGCAGGGTACAGATGCCCCGACCGGTCGCTGGAAGCTCCGCGCCCAATCGTGTATCCCAGCAGACGATCTGAGGCGCATGGCTCTCGAGCTGCGTAATCGCGTCTTCGCGGTTCACGGCCACCCGGCAATCCGCCGTCTCGGGCCAGGCGTGGAGAGCCTCCCGGACGAGCACGATCCGCTCGGGGTTAGCTGAGACGATGAGGACTCGGATTCTCCCCAGTCCCTCGATAGCCGGTGTTTGGGCCTTGTTTGGCTGCACGGTCTCCCCAAGGCGTGGAATCACTCTTGACGCCTCGGTAAAACCATAGCACTGTAATAGGTCAATGGGAACGGTATTCGTCTGGTTTGGGTGATGTTGGATGCTCGATAAGGGCCAGGAAGAGCATGAGGTCCGTGAGGTTCTCCTCGTCGAGGACAACCGGATCGACGCGCAGCTCATCCGGAGGCTGCTCCGGCGGGTATCCTCGTCGTACTACCGAATCACGCACGTCCGTACCTTGAACGATGCCGTGCTGTCGGCCGACGAGCTCGCGCCGAACGTCATCTTGGCGGACCTCAATTTACCGGACTCGCGAGGCACCGATACGGTCGCGAGCCTCCAGACCGCGTACCCGGACATCCCTCTGATCATCGTGAGCGCCTGGGAGGACGAGGCGGTGTCCCTCCGGTCCGTCAAGGCAGGCGCGCAGGACTACTTGGTCAAGGGTCACATCGATGGCGCAAACCTGCACCGGGTCATCCGATACGCGATCGAAAGAAAGAGAACCGAGCTGGAGCTCGTTCGGCTCGCGCAGTTCGACCAGCTCACGGGACTGCCAAACCGAACCTTGCTGCGGGAGCGAGTCAATCACGCATTGGCTCGGGCGATGCGGTCGGGCTCCGGTGTTGCGACGCTCATTCTCGACATGGACCGGTTCAAAGAAATCAACGACATGTTGGGCCACGAGGTTGGCGACAAGCTGCTGATCAAAGCCGCGAAGCGAATCCGCGCGAACGTTCGTGACCAGGACACGGTTGCCCGGCTCGGAGGCGACGAGTTTGCCGTCGTGCTCGAAGGCGTGAGCGAGGCGAAAGAAGTTCTTCCCGTCATCCAACGAATCGTGGAGAGCCTTCGGGAAGTCACCACGGTAGACGGGCACGAGGTGAACACGTCGACGAGCATCGGAATCGCGATGTACCCCGAAAACGGGAACAATCTATCCGAGCTGCTCCGGGCGGCCGACCTTGCGATGTACCAGGCGAAGTCGTCGGGGCGCGCATGCTACCAGTTCTTTGCCGACGCCATGCAGGAGGAAGCCCAGTCGAGACGAGCGCTCGAATGGGCTCTGCGACACGCGGTCGAAGCGAACGAATTCCAGCTGGTCTACCAGCCGCAGGTTTGCCTTCGAACCGGAGGCGTGATCGGCGTCGAAGCGCTCATCCGATGGATGCACCCGACGCGAGGGCTACTCACTCCATATCACTTCATCGGCGCCCTGGAAGAGTTCGGGCTGATCAACGAAGTCGGCGAGTGGGTGTTGCAGACGGCCTGCGAGCAGATGCGACGGTGGCATGCGCTCGAGCTTCAACCCATGCGGATCGGCGTGAACGTCTCGGCCCAACAGTTCGAGGATCCTCTGTTGATCGACAAGGTTCGGTCAGCGCTGGCGCGGACAGAGCTCTCACCGGAGTTTTTGGAGCTCGAGCTCACGGAGAGCTGCCTGATGAGCGACCCTGCCCAAGCGGGCGCGCTCCTCCGCGAGATTCGGGACGTCGGGGTCCGCATCTCGATCGACGATTTTGGCACGGGATACTCCTCGCTGACCTATCTCAACGAGTTCCCGTTGAACGCGCTGAAGATCGACAAGAGCTTCGTGCAGAGCGTCGAATCGAGCGACCGGGGCGGACCTATCTCGAAGATGATCATAGGCCTCGGACAAAATCTCGGCCTCGAGGTGATTGCGGAGGGCGTCGAAACCGCCGGTCAGCTCGCGTACATGCAGGACCACGGCTGCGACATCGCGCAGGGCTATCTCTACGCGCGCCCCGAATCGCCAGATGACCTGACCCCTTGGCTCATGGCCAACCAACGCACCTCGGGAACCTACATGCGTTCGATCTCCATGAAGAAGATCGGTGACGGGACCAAGAGCTGAGCCAGGGCCTTCCTGTGCTAGCGTAGCAATATGGTGGCCGCGACGATTCTCGTCGTCGACGACGAACGAAACATTCTAACGTCCGTTTCTCGCGCGCTCGGTCTCGAAGGCTATGAGGTCGAGGTCGCCGGAAGCGCAGAGATCGCACTCGAAAAGCTCGCCAAGCAGAGCTTCGATGCAATTCTGCTCGACGTGCAGCTTCCGGGGATCGACGGGCTTGCGATGCTGGACGAGCTGCGCGAGCGGGAGATCACGGCTCCGGTGATCATGATGAGCGGGCACGCGACCATCGAGGTCGCGATGGAGGCGACGAGACGCGGAGCCGATGATTTCATCGAGAAGCCGATCGGAAGCGATCGCCTGGTACTGTCGCTCAAGCGAAGCCTCGAGTTACGCGAGCTTCAACAGGAAAACCGGGAGCTTCGCCGACGGTATGGACCGGGCGAATCCTTGCTTGGGCAGAGCCCATCGATGGGCAGGCTTCGAGAGCAGATCGAGCTAGCGGCACGCTCGACTGCGCCAGTCCTGATTCTGGGTGAGCGGGGCACTGGCAAAGAGCTGGTGGCCGCGGCGATTCACGCCGGCTCCACGCGAGCCAGCGGGCCGCTCGAAAAGCTCAACTGTGCGGCAGTGCCCGAAGGCCTGATCGAAAGCGAGCTCTTCGGCCATGAAGCCGGCGCGTTTACCGGGGCCACAAAGCAGCGGCGCGGCAAGTTCGAGCGGGCCCATGGCGGCACCCTCTTCCTCGACGAAGTGGGCGACATGCCGCCGCAAATGCAGGCGAAGCTCCTGCGGGTGCTGCAAGAAGGTGAGGTCGAGCGGGTCGGCGCTGGGTCGATCGTGAAGGTCGACGTGCGCGTCGTGGCTGCGACGAACAAGTCGCTCGAAGCGGAAATGGACTCGGGCAGATTTCGTGCAGACCTCTTCGACCGGCTCAACGTCGTGCCCCTGAGGGTGCCTGCACTGGCGGAGCGCTCTGACGACATTCCGCTTCTCGTGGAGCACTTTCTGGGCTTGGCCTGCGAGGCACACGACCGTCCGGGCAAGCAGATCGCCTCCGGGGCCATGCAGGTGCTCGAAGCATATCGGTACCCTGGCAACGTCAGGGAGCTGCGCAATCTCGTCGAACGCTTGGTGATTCTGACTCCCGGGGAGACCATCACCGAAGCGGAGGCCTGTGCACTGCTTCCAATCGGCCCGAAGGAGGCCTCGGGTGGCTATTTTCGTCCGGAAACACCCCTTCGCGCGATGCTCGAAACGGCCGAGCGCGACCTGATCAGCCGGGCGCTCGAGCTCCGCGAGGGGCACGTGACCAAGACCGCCGCCGACCTCGGCCTCGAGCGCAGCCACCTCTACAAAAAGATGCGCGCTCTCGGAATTCGCAAACCCGGCTCAGAGTGACATTGCGTTCTCCTTCGGGGCCGCATACAGATCGCGGGACCAGCCGAGGCCGAGTTGCTCGATAATCTTCTTCCAGTCGATCCTGAAGTCGCAGCCCGTATCGAGGCGCTCGATCTTCAATTCAACAAGTTTGGGATCGACCCGTACGGGATCGACAAGAACGACTTGACCCGATTCGTCTCGGCGTTTGCTTGGATTTATCGATACTACTTCAAGGTCGACGTCTACGGGCTCGATAACGTGCCCTCGCAGGGGAGGGCCCTGCTCGTTGGAAACCATTCGGGTGGCGTGGCGATCGATGGGGCGATGGTCATGGGTTCGATGCTGCTCGACGCGGAGCCACCACGGCTTCCCCATGCGATGATCGACAAGTTCATCCACGAGTTTCCAGGTGCATCGCAGCTCATGAGCCGAACGGGGCAGTTCACCGGTAACCCGGACCAAGCCGAACGCCTCTTGAACGCCGAACGCCTCATCCTCGTCTTTCCGGAAGGGGCGCGCGGCACGGCAAAGCTGGCGAAAGACGCGGACTCATTGGTGGGGTTCGGAACCGGATTCATGCGTCTGGCGCTCGAAACCAAAAGCCCGGTCGTCCCGTTCGGCTTCGTCGGGGGCGGTGACGCGCTACCCACGGTGGCGAATCTCAAACGGCTCGGCCGGCTATTCGGTGTCCCGTACATCCCAGTCACCAAGTGGGGTCTGCTCATCCCCAAGCCCACGCGCTTTCAACTGCTCTATGGAAAACCGATGTTCTTCGAGGGAACCGGACATGAGCGCGACGAAGTAGTGCACGCAATGGTCGACCAGGTGAAAGAACGAATTGCCGAGTTGATTCGACAGGGACGACAGCTTCGGGAAAGGGAGATCTCGGAAGAAGACCTGGTGCTGGGATGAAGGTTCTGGTGACAGGTATCTCGGGGACGCTCGGACGCTTGACCGCACTCAAGCTCGTCCGACACGGGTACGAGGTGATTGGCATCGACCAACGACCTTGGCCCGACGCGCCCGAGGAGGTCGAAATCGTCCAAGCCGACATCCGAAAGCGGCCAGCAGAAGACGTGTTTCGGACCCATCGGCCCGACGCCGCGATCCACCTGGCCACGGTCACCCACCTCGTGACGCAAAGCCCGGACCGGATGCGCGTGAATCTTTACGGCACCCGCGCCTTCATCCATCACTGCGATAGCTATGGAGTGAAGCAGGCGGTTTTCGTGGGGCGACACACGTTCTACGGGGCGGCGGCCGACTCGCCGCTCTACCACACCGAAGACGAGCCCCCGATGTCGACCCACGCGTTCGCCGAGTTGGCCGACCTGGTTGCAGCGGACCTCTACGCCGCCTCGGCGCTATGGCGGTACCCGGAAATCACGACTTCGGTCCTGCGAATCGTTTACACGCTGGGCCCAAGCAAGCACGGGACACTCGCCTCGTTCCTGCATGGCCCGAACGTGCCGCTGATCATGGGCTTCGACCCGCTCTTTCAGTTCATCCACGAGGAAGACGCCGCCGAAGCGATCGTCTCCGCCCTCGCCCACAAGCTCCACGGCATCTACAACGTGTCGGGCCCAACGCCGGTGCCGCTCGCGACCATCGTGCGGGCGGCAGGCCGCCGACCGCTCCCAGTCCCCGAGATGCTGTTCAAGCTCGGCCTGGGCCGCCTCGGCTTACCCTACCTTCCGACCAGCGCCATCGATCATCTGAAGTACCCGATCGTCGTCGACAGCGACCCCTTCCGCCGAGCCACGCGGTTTGCTTATCAGTACGACGAGCGAGAGACGATCAACAGCTTCCGGACGGCGCGGTAAGCGCCGCGATCACCACATAGACGGCACTGGCGCTGCGGCTGCCGCGGATGTGGTGGGGGGCGGGCGGTGTAACCAAACCACGAGCCAGGAATTGCACCTTTTTTGACGAAAACCCCTGCTCCGCCCGATCGTCCCCGAGATGTCGGCATCGGCTGAGCGCAGTGAGCTTCGGGGTCAGATCCTCGACGGTCGCTATCGAATTGGAAACACGATTGGCATCGGCGGCACTGGAATCGTCTTCGAGGCCGAGCGCCTTGCGACGCTCGAACGCGTCGTCATCAAGATGCTCCGTCCGGCTCACTCCGGGAATCCCGACCTGATCAGCAGGGTTCGCCGTGAAATCGAGGTCGCTCGCCGCGTTTTTCACCCTGGTATCGTCCCGGTGATCGATCACGGCACTCTCTACGACGAGTCGCCCTACTTGGTGATGAAGCACATGCGCTCGGAAAGCTTGTCGTCCTACTTGCGGCGCTGCGGCCCACTGAACGGACCCGAGATTTCTGTGATCATGGCGCGGCTGGCGTCGATCCTGCACAGCGTGCACCGGCACGGCTACGTCCACCGGGACATCAAGCCGGAGCACATCCTGCTCAATCGGGGCGGCTATGGTGAGCTCGACGTACACCTTCTCGATTTTGGCGTCTGCGCCGCGGAATCCGCGCCCGCGGACGAGCGCGCCAGGGAGCGCGGCCGCGTCTACGGCACACCGAGCTATTCCTCACCCGAGCAGGCCGCCGGCAACCCGTATGTCGACGCTCGGGCGGACCTCTTCGGTGTCGGTATCACGATGTTCGAGGCACTCACCGGCAAGCTCCCCTTCACGGGGTCAGACGTGACAGCGGTCCTCCGCCGCATCATTCGCGAAGACGCGCCCCGCGCGAAGGTTCTGTCGCCCTGCGTCGACGCTGAGATGGATCGCCTGGTCGCAAAGCTCCTGAGCCGGATGCCCGCAACCCGGTTCCCTTCGGCGCGTGCCCTCATGCGGGCGCTCGACCCCTGGCTCGCGGACCGGATCCGGACCGAGCGCGCCCTCGCGGCAACGCTGCAAGTCGCCGCGGACACCAGCAGCATTCGTCCGACCGCGCGACACGAGATGGTTGCCGCCTAGTCTTCGACGCCACTCCCGCTGAGCGCGTCGACCAGGCCGCCGACGTCCGCGGGCGCCGCCATCGCATGGTAGCCCTTGTCGACGTAGAGAACCGTACCGGTGATGCCGCTGGCCAGCGGGCTGCACAGGAACGCCGCAGCGTTCCCCACTTCATCGGCGCGCAGCGCGTCCGGGAGAGGCGCGTTCATCTGATAGTACTTGATCATCTTGTGGATGAAACCGATTGCTGACGCCGCTCTCGATGCATACGGCCCCGCTGAGATCACATTGACCCGATGTCCCCACTCGCGGCCCAACTCGAGCGCCAGCATGCGCGCGTCGGCTTCGAGCGCTGCCTTGGCCGATGCCATCCCGCCACCATAGTCGGCGACGACTCTCTGGCTCGCCAGATACGAGAGCCCCAAAAATGCACCTTCGTCACGCATCAAGGGTTGCAAGCGCTGCGCGAGCGAGACGAACGAATACGCACTGGCGCCGTGCGCGGCCAGATACCCTTTGCGGCTGGTCTGCATCAACGGCTTGTTGACCTCGGGGCCGTTCGCGAGGCTGTGCACGACGATGTCGATGCAACGCTCGCCGAAGTCCTCGCGGAGCTTCTTGACCACGCCGTCTACGCTGAAATCGCCCCGGTCGCGGTAGCGCTTCTGTGTGCGAAGCTCTTCGGGCGCGTCCAGGAGTGAATCGTATTCGGCGTCGAGCGCGTAGATCTTCTCGAGCTCGAACATGCTGCCGTCGGGCATCCGTAGCGAAGTGTCGAGCTTTCCACGCCGGAGCAGCGTCTCGAAAATTCCGAGCGCTGGCGGCCAGGTGCCGACGCAGACCGAAGCTCCGGCCACGGCAAGCGCCTTTGCAATTGCAAAGCCAAAGCCACCATCGTCGGCGACACCTGCGACGAACGCTCGCTTCCCCGAAAGATCGATTGGCAACATGCGCGGAACCTTATCGCCAGTCCCGACA
>Ga0224508_10001706_pt1 | contig 19484 bp, 17 predicted proteins | sample SF_Jan12_sed_USG_4_FD_170157 | JGI IMG/M metagenome (GOLD analysis project Ga0224508, IMG submission 170157) | Sediment microbial communities from San Francisco Bay, California, United States - SF_Jan12_sed_USGS_21 | ecosystem: Environmental > Aquatic > Marine > Sediment | place: USA... | reverse complement strand
ATGCCGCGAGCATTTGCTCATAGGCCGGGAGCGCGAGATTCAATTCGATGAGTCGCTCGCTTTCGTGTTCCGCATGATCGAACTGGTGAAACAGGTCATCAATATCGGCGACTTCAAAGTTGTACCTCGATTGTTCGACTTCGTTTTGGTGGTACACATCGCCATACGTGATGCGGCCCAATGGCCCGTCCGTCCAGACGAGGTCGAAAATGCTTTCCACGCCCTGCAGATACATGGCAAGGCGTTCGATGCCGTAGGTGATTTCACCCGTCACGGGGCGGCACTCCAGGCCACCGACTTGCTGGAAGTAGGTGAACTGTGTGACTTCCATGCCGTTCAGCCAAACCTCCCAGCCAAGACCCCAGGCGCCGAGCGTCGGTGATTCCCAGTTGTCCTCGACAAAGCGAACATCGTGCACCAGTGTGTCGATGCCGATCGCCCGCAAGGAATCGAGATAAAGCTCCTGAATGTCATCGGGCGAGGGCTTGATGACGACCTGATACTGATAGTAGTGCTGCAGTCGAAACGGGTTATCGCCGTAACGTCCGTCTGTCGGCCGCCTCGATGGCTGCACGTAGGCCGCGCTCCAGGGCTCCGGACCGATCGCCCTTAGAAACGTCGCCGGATGAAACGTGCCGGCGCCCATCTCCTTGTCATAGGGCTGCATTACGACGCAGCCGCGCTCCGCCCAATACTGCTGCAGCTTGAGGATCAGGTCCTGAAAGCTGAGTACAGCGGACGGTTTGTCCGTAGTCATTTGCGTATTACCGGTCCCAAAGCCGCGCAGTATATAGGACTTGGGAGAATGCGTGGCATCGGTGTTTATGCCGGGAGCGTCACGGGCAAGCACCGCACTAAAGTGGTGCACATTCAGCGAGAAATGCTCTATAGTGGTGCAGGCTTGCGTGGCCAGGCCGGCATGAGTCCATTAAAATCAATCGCTTACGATGCGCACCATTTTGGCACGCATCCTGCAATGTCTCCTGTAATCCGGCCCGGACCTACCGGGCATTATTTGCGCTTTAGAAACTGGAGGAATGTCATGAAGCCCAAGGACGTACTCGGCCTTATCAAAGAGAGCGAGGCCAAATTTGTCGATTTTCGTTTCACGGACACGATAGGCAAAGAACAACATGTAACGGTGCCCGCTCATACGATCGACGAAGAGTTGTTTGAAGACGGCAAGATGTTCGACGGGTCGTCGATCTCTGGCTGGAAGGGCATCAATGAGTCCGACATGATTCTGTTGCCGGATCCGGCAAGCGCCGTTATCGATGTGTTTTCGGATGAGACGACGATCAATCTGCGTTGCAATGTTATCGAGCCGGCGACAATGCAAGGCTACGATCGTTGTCCACGTTCACTGGCAGACCGCGCAGAAGCTTATCTCAAGTCAACCGGCGTCGCCGACGCCGCGTTCTTTGGTCCGGAAAACGAGTTCTTCGTTTTCGATCACGTTGCCTGGGACGACTCGATGCAGGGCGCGTTCTATAAGGTCGATTCGGACGAAGGCGCCTGGAACACGGATCGCAGCATCGAGGAAGGCAACACGGGTCATCGGCCAACCGTTAAAGGCGGTTACTTTCCCGTACCGCCGGTGGATTCATTGCACAATCTGCGTTCGGCCATGTGCCTGGCGATCGAAGACATGGGCATCGAAACCGAAGTGCATCACCATGAAGTGGCAACCGCCGGACAATGTGAAATTGGCGCTAAATTCAACACCTTAGTAGCCAAGGCCGACGAAGTGCAGATCCTGAAGTACGTCGTCCACAACGTTGCGCATGCCTACGGCAAGACGGCGACCTTCATGCCCAAGCCGCTCGTTAACGACAACGGCAACGGCATGCACGTGCATCAATCGTTGTTCAAGGACGGCGAGAACCTGTTCTCCGGTGATGGTTACGGCGGCCTGTCTGAAACAGCGTTGTTTTACATTGGCGGCATCATCAAGCACGCCAAAGCACTCAATGCATTCACGAACCCGGCAACCAACAGCTACAAGCGCCTGGTTCCCGGCTTCGAGGCGCCGACCATACTTGCTTACTCGGCGCGCAACCGCTCGGCATCCATTCGCATCCCGTACATTTCGAATCCGAAAGGGCGTCGTATCGAAGTGCGCTTCCCGGACTCGATGGCGAACCCGTATCTCGCTTTTGCCGCCATGATGATGGCTGGCCTCGACGGGATACTGAACAAGATTCATCCGGGTGATGCAATGGACAAGGATCTGTATGACCTTCCGCCGGAGGAAGAGAAAGAGCTCAAGCTGGTTGCGTTTTCACTGGACGAAGCACTGGCAGCTCTGGATACGGATCGCGAGTTTCTCAAAGCCGGCGACGTTTTCTCCGATGATCTGATCGATGCCTATATCGAGCTCAAGGAGGAAAATGTCACCCGGCTGCGGATGACGACGCATCCTGTCGAATTTGACATGTATTACAGCTTATAGCGGCAAAAAGTGTGAACCGGGCGGCATTTTGTCGCCCGGCCACTACCCCAAATCATGCCGAAGTTGCTATGCTAACTCGATGCAAACACGCTTTGTTGTTGTCCTCATCTGCCTGTCGGCGGCTACCGCTGTTCTTGCTGAAGCGTACCGCTGGGTGGACGAAGACGGTATTGTGCATTACTCCGACCGACCTCGAGAGGGCGCGGAGGTGGTGGAGCTGTCGGAATACTCACGTAATACGGGCGCGCGCATTTATCGACAGGCCCCGCAGAGCGATGCGGGCGACGACGAGCAAGCTGCCGACGAACCATTCCGTTACCAAAGCCTGTCCATTTCCTCTCCTGGTGCCGAAGAAACGCTGTGGAATATCGAAGGCGTACTGAACGTGTCGCTGGCGTTGAGCCCGGCCCTGCAGAGGGGGCATCAGGTGCGGGTGTATTTCGACGGCGAACCGAGGATGGTGAGGGGCACGAGCTTCCAGATCGAGGAAGTGTTCCGCGGCGTCCACAACCTGCAAGCGGAGGTCATCGACGGCACGGGTCAGTTGATGATCCGCAGCCGCCCGAATCGATTCTATGTGCAGCAGAGCAAGGTCGGCACGGCCAGACCCTAGCCAGCAAGGCCGGCAAGCTCTCTGACGGCAACGGCGGCTTCGACAGGAACTCCAAACGCATACTCGACAGCCTGAGCTCAGGCGTCATCCTGCTGGACAAAAGCCTCCTGATCATCGGCCTCAACCCGGCCGCCGAAAACATCCTTGGTATAAGTTCGCAGCGGGCGCAGGGCGAATCGCTGTTGCGGCTTGCTGATGATGATCCTGAGTTGCGCGATATCCTGAGTCGCGTCATTGAGACGGGCGATCACTATGCGAACGAGATCCGCCTGGGTCGAACAGAGGTCCATTCACAAGAGCGCATCGTCGATTGCCACGTTTCCCCGATTGACCATGGCGATGCAGCGTTACTCGTCGAAATGACCGACGTTACCCGACGCGCCAAGATCAGCCGCGAAAATGCGCTGCTTATTCAGCACGGTGCCGGCCGGCAGATGATTCGGCAGCTCGCACATGAGATCAAAAACCCCCTCGGAGGAATCCGCGGTGCTGCGCAGCTTCTCGAGAAGCAGCTTGTCGACGACGAGCTCCGGGAGTATACGGACGTCGTCATTAGCGAAACTGATCGCCTCGCGGGTCTTGTCGACACGCTGCTCGGGCCCGGTGGTCCGGCAAACAAACAGCCGTTGAACGTACACGAGTTACTCGAATACGTTGTGCGAATCATCGAGGCAGAAGAGCAAAAGAATGTCACATTTCGACGCGACTACGACCCGGGCTTGCCGCTAATCGACCTTGACCGCGATCAGATGGTGCAGGCGTTTCTGAATTTGATACGCAACGCCGTTACGGCGTTGGACGGTCACGGTACGATAACGCTGCGGAGCCGGGCGGCGATCAACTTTACGATAGGCGACACGCGGCATCGGGTTATCGCATCGATCGAAATAGAAGATGACGGTCCTGGAATTCCGTTTGAGATGCAGGACGCGGTCTTTTACCCGTTGGTCACGAGTCGGCCCGATGGCACGGGACTCGGCTTGCCGGGCGCACAGGAATTGCTCAGCCGTCATGGCGGACTGATCGAGTTCGAAAGCCGGCCCGGACGAACCGTGTTCTTCGTGCGCATTCCCTTGCAAGCGGCAGAATCAAGCTGATGGCCGAACACAAACTCAATGTGTGGGTGGTGGACGACGACCAGTCCGTGCGCTGGGTCCTCGAAAAGGCGCTGCACCAGGCGAACATGCAGAGCAGAGGCTTCGAGCGCGCCGAACACCTGCTTGAGGCGATCGAGCACGCGCAGCCGGATGTCCTGATAACCGATGTGCGCATGCCGGGAATGAGCGGGATTACGCTGCTGGAGCGCATGCGCAGCAGCTGTCCTACGTTGCCGATTATCGTCATAACGGCGCATTCGGACCTGGAGAATGCCGTTGCCGCGTACAAAGGCGGCGCCTTCGAGTACCTGCCAAAGCCGTTCGACATTGATGAGGTGATGGAGCTCGTTCGCAAGGCGGCACGGCAAAACGGCAACGGTGCAGACGACGAACAGCAGGATCAGCGGGTCATTCCATCGCTGATTGGTCAGGCACCCGCAATGCAGGAGGTGTTTCGATCAATCGGCCGCCTCGCGGGTTCGAGCATGACCGTGCTCATTACGGGCGAATCGGGGACCGGCAAGGAACTGATCGCCCAGGCGCTGCATGAACACAGCCCGCGCGCAGACAAACCATTCGTCGCGCTGAACACATCGGCCATTGCCGCGGAGCTGCTCGAGTCCGAGCTGTTCGGGCATGAAAAAGGCGCATTCACCGGCGCTGATGCACGGCGCATCGGCCGTTTCGAGCAAGCGGACGGCGGCACCTTGTTTCTCGACGAAATCGGCGATATGTCAGCGGCGCTGCAAACGCGATTGCTGCGCGTATTAGCTGAAAGTGAGTTCTACCGCGTTGGCGGCCAGGCGTCGATCAAGGTGGACGTGCGCGTCATTGCCGCGACCAACCAGGATCTGGCGCGCGCTGTGAAAGAGTCACGCTTTCGGGAAGATTTGTATCACCGGCTGAATGTCATACGCATCAACTCGCCGCCACTCCGTCAGCGCCGCGCGGATATTCCGGTCCTGCTCAATCATTACCTGGCCGAATCGGCGAAGGAGCTCAGCGCGGCGGCGAAGTCGATCGATGCCGACGCGCTGGATGTCCTGCAGAGTTATGACTGGCCCGGCAACGTGCGGCAGCTTGTGAATGCGACCAGGCGTCTGACGGTTACCGCGCCGGGTGCGGTCATCACCCCGGCAGATATTCCAACGGACCTCGGCGGCCAGGTTCCGTCGCAGCGTGCTGTGCAGGACTGGACACGCAGTCTCGCCTCCTGGGCTGAGCGGCAATTGACATCCAAAGCCGGTGAACCGCTGCTCGATACGGCGTTGCCGGAATTTGAGAAAACACTGATTCAGATAGCGATGAGCCAGACGAAAGGGCATCGGCAGGAAGCGGCAAAACTCCTTGGCTGGGGTCGCAATACGCTCGCGCGCAAGATGAAGTCACTGCAGATGGACTGATGCCTGCTACAGCTGCAGCGAACCTACGAGATCGGCTACAGACGTCATCTTGTGGCGTTCGAGGTAATCGGCGATGCCTGCGTTGATCTTGCTGCAAACCAGCGGGTCATAAAACAGCGCCGTCCCGATACCCACGGCTGTTGCGCCGGCGATCAGGAATTCGATGGCGTCCTTCGGGGTTGTAATACCGCCCTGCCCTATGATCGGCACGTCGTGCGGCTGTGCGACCTCATAGACTTGCTGGGTCTTGAGCAGCGCAATCGGTTTTATGGCCGGCCCGGAAAGGCCGCCGCGGACGTTACCGATGACGGGCGTGCGCTTTTCAATGTCGATGGCCATACCCATGAGCGTGTTGATCACAGCGAGCCCGTCGGAGCCCGCCTCGATACAGAGCCGCGCGTTCTCGGCGATATCCGTCTGGTTTGGCGAGAGCTTGGTGATAATCGGCTTGCTGGTCTGGGCACGACATGCGGCGACGACGCGCGCCGACATCTCGGGAACGTTGCCGAATTGAACGCCGCCTTCTTTGATGTTCGGGCAGGAGATGTTGATTTCGATCGCATCGATTGGGGAGTCATCGAAGCGCCTGGTAACGGCCGCGTAGTCGTCGATGGTTGAGCCGCACACATTTGCAATGAAGCGAGTCTCCGAGAAATCGAGACCGGGCAGAATGTCGTCGACGACTTTGTCGACTCCCGGGTTTTGCAGACCAATGGCATTGAGCATGCCCATCGGCGTTTCGCAGACACGGTGCGGTGGATTGCCGAGGCGTGGTTCCTGCGTGGTGCCTTTGAGCACAACCGCACCGACGTCATAATTGGAGAACCCCTCGACGCGGGTGTACTCCTCACCGAAGCCGACGCAGCCGGATAAGAGCACAATCGGCGAGGCTAAAGACAAGCCGCAAAAATCGACGCGTAGAGGATTTGTTTGTGAGTCGACCATTGGATGCGGCATTCTACGTCAATGTTCAACCTGATTCTCTATGAACCCGAGATCCCGCCCAACACGGGCAACGTCATTCGACTGTGCGCGAATACAGGTGTTGCGCTGCACTTGATTGAGCCGCTGGGTTTCGACCTTGAAGAGAAAAAGCTGCGGCGCGCCGGCCTGGACTATCGTGAATTCGCGCGGGTCACAACGCACAAGTCACTTGATCAGTGTCTGATGGCGCTCGGCCGGCCGCGTGTATTTGCCTTGAGTACCCGCGGCACAACGCCCCACGATCAGCCAGCGTACAAAGTGGATGACGCTTTCCTGCTCGGCCCGGAAACCAGGGGCCTGCCGCAGTCCGTGCTGGACGGCCTGCCGACAGGGCAAGTGCTGCGCATGCCGATGCGCCAAGGCAGCCGCAGCCTGAATCTTTCCAATGCTGCTGCCGTCATCGTCTACGAGGCGTGGCGGCAGCTCGGCTTCGAGAATGGCGTCTGATTAAGCGGCTGGAATGATGTTGCTGTTCAGCCGGAACAGGTTACCGGGATCGTATTGCCCCTTGATCGTACGTAGCCGCTCATACGCCGGACCATAGTTGCCCGCAGCCTCCGCGCCGTCAAAGTCAATATTGTCGTAGTAGCCGCCCATGAACGGTTCGAGCTTGTAATACCACTCGCGCGATAATGCGATGGCCGACTCGTCGTCCGCAGGATCCATCCAACCGCCGCCGACACCGACCATAGTCTCGGCGTTTCGATGCGGGAAGGCCGTGTCCAACTCGCTAACACGTTTTGCAGCACCGCCGAGGGTATGCGTGAACATCGCGAGACGCGGATCGTTTGTAAACGACTCGATCATCATATCGACCAGTCCCTGCGTGATTTCGCTGACCATGCCATTCTTGATATAGGAACGGACGCCGTGCCCGAATGCGGCATCTTCCTGCGTCTGCATGATCATGTAGTCCTGCATCGCGACAGCGTCATCGACCGGTTTGCCGATTTTCCTGAGCGGTTCGAGTTCTTTTTCACCCGCCGCCGGGTCGCCATTGTAGACAACCTCCATGAGAACAACGCCGGCACCATCCGCCCCGGTCGCCATCGCCGGGCCAACGTACATTTCATCGGACAGGCCGAGGTACCACTCGCCGTAGAATTCGAGCACATCGCGGGCCTGGGCGACCGGCCAGACAATGTTGCCGGAAAAAAGCCTGCGCTCGAACGGGTGCAACGCAAATTCGAATTCGGTAACGACGCCGAAGTTGCCTCCGCCACCGCGAATCGCCCAGAACAAATCGGCCTCTTGCTCTTCACTGACGCGTCGCACTGCGCCGTCGGCGGTGACGATTTCCGCAGAACGCAGATTGTCGATTGCCAGGCCGTACTTGCGGTTCAGGCGGCCCATTCCGCCGCCGAGGGTGAAGCCGCCGACACCTGTGTGGGAGACGACGCCTGCGGTTGTGATCAGCCCGTGCTCGAGCGCAGCCGAGTCGAGTGCATTCAGCAATGCGCCGCCGCGAGCAAACGCACGGCGCGCTTCGGGATCGGCTGCCACGGTATTCATCAGCGAAAGATCGATCATCAGGCCATCGTCACAGACAGACTTGCCTGGCCAGCTATGTCCGCCGCCGCGAACCGCCGTCAGCAGTTCGCGCTCGCGTGCAAAGGTAATGGCATTGCTGACATCCTCACTGCTCATACAACGAGCGATCAGCGCCGGCCGGCGATCGTGCATGCCGTTCCAGACTTTGCGCGCGGTGTCGTATTCGGCGTGATTCGACAACAGCACCGGCCCGGTCAGGCTGTCGCCGAGCTCCCTGATGGCTGCTCGTTCGAGTTCGAGTTCGGCACCATCAAGAGAGATACCGCGAATGCTGGTAACGGCGTCAGTCGCAACCGGCGCTTTACGCTCACACCCCGGTAACAGCGGAATAGCGGCCGCGACGCTGGCAGCGACGGCCGTACGGCAGAATTTGCGCCGATCCATAAATAACCCCCCCAGTTATTACTGGCTTATTGAAGCTATCTTAGTGCATTCGGGCAGGTTTGCCAGTTTCGGTCGTTTACTCTGCGGTTGGCGGAGCCAGCTGCTCGTCGAGCAGCTGCACGAGTTCATCGCGGCTGTAGCTGAAATGGTGATCCTTGTTGAGGCTCACGAGTTCTTCGATGGCCTTGCGAATCGTCCATTCGGCTTGCCGTTGTTCCGGCACCACGAGGTAGTGCTCTTTCGGGTTGTCGTCAAACAGTGCGTGCAGCGCAGCGTCGGCGACCTGGTCCGGCTCCGGATCAGTATCGATCGGGCGCTTCTTGCACATATCGACCCGCGGGGCGACGAATTCTTCGAAGCGGGAGCCCTCAGCACTGTAGCCTCTGGCCAGCATGCGATCACAGCGATTGTGAAAGATATTTGTCTTGTAATTGCCTGGCTCGATGGCGCTGACCTTGACGTTGAGAATGCGCATCTCGTGCGCGAGCGAGTCCGTGTACGCTTCGAGCGCATGCTTGCTCATCGAATAAATGCCGTACAGCGGGCCGGACAAGGTGCCGGAGATCGAGCTGATATTGCTGATTCGCCCTTGCGACTCGATAATGAGCGGTGCGAATGCCTTGGTGACGCGATACGGGCCGTAAATATTGACGTCGAAAAGAAAGTCGAGCTCCTCTTCGTCAATCTCGATCAATGGCGCAAGAACATTGACGCCGGCGTTATTGACGACGGCGTAAAGGCCAAGGCCGCCTTCTTCGACCACCCGGACGGCGGCATCGATTTCTTCCTGGACAGTGACATCGAGCCGAATGCCCTGAATATTTTCGATCGCGCTCAGCGCGGCGATATCCTCGGCCTTTCTGGCGCCCGCATAGACAAAATGACCTTCAGCCGCGAGTTTTTCTGCGATCTTCCTGCCGATGCCGGTACTGGCGCCGGTGACCAACACGGCTTTCTGGACTTCGTCCGCTTGTGCGGCCGCGGACAACGCTAACGGCGAAGAGACAGAGATCACAACGAGAACAAGCAAAAGCCGCGTGAACGCTTTCATTGATAAGCCCCTTGTTTTTAGTTTTCTGATTTAAGCTCGCGTCCCATCAACGCCTCGACCGCCTCGCGTGGCGAGGTACCGGCATAGAGAATCTGGTAAACCTGCTGGCAGATCGGCATTTCGATGCCGAGCTTGTCCGCGACCTCTTTGACCGCTTCCGCAGCCAGCACACCTTCGACAACCTGCTGGATTTCCTGCCTGGCTTCCTCAATCGACATGCCGGCCGCGAGGGCGAGGCCCATGCGTCGATTTCGCGAAAGATCATCGGTGCAGGTCAGGACGAGGTCGCCCATGCAGGCGAGCCCCATAAATGTTTCTTGTTTGGCGCCCAGCGCAACACCGAGGCGGGTCATTTCTACAAGACCACGATTGATCAGTGCGACGCGAGTATTCGCACCGAAGCCCAGTCCATCTGACATGCCGGCGGCGATGGCAAGGACGTTCTTTACGGCGCCACCGACCTCTACACCGATCATGTCGTTCGATGTGTACGCGCGGAAATTCCTGGCGGACAGCGCAACAGCAAGATCTTCGGCGAAGCCGGTGTCGCTTGCAGCAACGGTCATCGCCGTCGGCAAGCCGGCGCCGACCTCCTTGGCGAACGTCGGCCCGGACAACACCGCCATCGGGCGATCGGGACCCAGCACTTCCGCGGCCACCTGGTGTGGCAGTTTGCCGGTGTGTAGCTCAAAGCCCTTTGTCGCCCAGCAAACGCGGGACTGCGGGCCGAGCAAAGGCCGAATCGTCGTCAGTGTTTCGCGCAGGCCGTGGCTCGGAACAACAACGAGAATATCGCGCGCGTCGTCGATACAGTCCTTGATGTCCGGGTATGCGACCAGGTTCGGCGGGAATGCGATGCCGGGAAGATAGCGAGCGTTCTCGCCGTCAGCCGCCATAACCTCGAGCAGGTCGAGCTCGCGCACCCCTCCCAGGCGGACATCGCATCCACGGCGCGCAAGCTGCAGCGCCAGCGCGGTTCCCCAGGAGCCGGCGCCGACGACCGCAATGTTTTTTGCGCGCTTGGTGCTTATCAGTGCTTCTCCGCGCTCTCTACCTCGGCCTGGGCTGCCTGCGCGCGCGACTGCATGTACAGCGCATCAAAATTGATTGGCTGCAATACGAATTCCGGAAAACCACCTTTCTGGATGATGCCGGCGATTGATTCACGCGCATACGGGAACAAAATGTTCGGGCAGAAGCTGCCGATTATCACGGCAAATTCTTCGCCCTCATAACCGGCGATGTCGAACAAACCGGACTGCTGAATCTCGACCAGGAATAGCGTCTGATCTCCGTCTTTGGCATCGACGGTAATTGTCAGGACAACCTCGTGAAGGCTGCCTTCGATTTCATTGTGACTGCTACGCAGATTCAGGTTGGTCTGCGGCTTCCATTCATTGCTGCGAAATATGGTTGGCGCCTGTGGTGATTCGAAAGAAAAATCCTTGAGATAGATCTTGTTTATGGAGATGTGTTTTTCTGTTTCGTCTTTGATTTCGTCGGCCATGCTTTTTCCTAGTCTTGGGGTCGCTGCTTGAATGCTTGTGAGTCGGGATGACTATTTCTTGCGTTTGCTCTTGGTTTTCTTGCCGGTGACAACCGGAAGCCCCGCCTGGTTCCAGGCGCCCATGCCGCCTTTCAGGCCGTAGGCGCTATCGAAGCCGGATTTGCGCAACGAGGCAACCACCTTGTTCGAACTGACGCCGCTGTCGCACACGGCGATGACAGGCTTGCTCTTGAACTTGTCGACCGAAGTACGCTTTGCTTCGAATTCATCCAGCGGGATGTTCTTCGCGTTGACGATGTGTCCGCGAGCGTACGCCTCAGCGTTGCGCAGGTCGATGACCGCGGCTTCATTGTTGATCAGACGCACTGCGTCAGTCGGATCAACGGCAACAAGCCCGCCGGCCTTGCGGCGCAGCTCCGTGAAGATCAGCACGAAAAAGCTGGTGACGAGAGCGAGCACCAGCACGGTATGATTACCGGCGAATTCGAGGAATTTGTCCATGTTTGTTTTTTGGGGCGGGGAAAGTGGCGCCCTGGTTGTGGCAAAGGACGCATTATACCAAACTGCCGAATCATGAAACGGCTCAAGCTCGTCTTATTGTCCGCCCTGCTCGCGGCCCCGCCCGCGGCGGCGCCGCAGTCCGAGGGCGAGATCGCCAAAATCAAGGAACAGGAACTCGAGGAAGTGCGCGAGCGCATTAGCGCGCTCAAGCGCAGCATGGATGCCAGTGCGTCGAGCCGGGACCGATTGACGGCCGAACTCCAGGAAGCCGAGATAGCGATTTCCGAGCAGAGAATTCGGCTCAAGGAGCTCGAGCAGCAGCGCGCATACAGCGCGAAACGCAAGGCCGAACTGGACGAGCAGCTAAAGACACGCGAAACCGAGCTCGATGAGGAAGCGAAGGAGCTCGCAGACCAGGTGCGGGCCGCGTATATGAGCGGCAGTCAGGAGAGGATCAAGCTGCTTCTGAACCAACGCGATCCCGCGACGCTGGGACGACTCATGACGTACTACGGGTATTTCAACGCGTATCGCGGCGCCAATATCGAGGCGGTCACTGCCGCGATTCGCGAACTCGCGGAACTGCGCAGCCAGGTAGCGGCCGAGGAAGCACGTCTGGCCGATCTTGCCAAAGCCCGCTATGCCGAGCTGACCGAACTCAACAGTTCGCAGGAAAAACGACAGAAATTGCTCGGCGGCCTGCAAGCGAAGATCGCCGATGAGGGTCGCGAGGTTGAACGACTGGCAGCGCAGGAGAAGGACCTGTCTCGCCTGATCACGGAACTGACCAGCATCTTGTCCGATTATCCAATCAGCTCCGAAGAACCGTTTAGTGAACACAAAGGCCGGCTGACGTGGCCCGTCGCCGGCCGCCTGCTGCATGATTACGGGCAACCGCGGGTAAGCGACCGCCTGAAATGGAACGGCGTGGTGCTTGCGGCGCCGCGCGGCCAGGAGGTGCGATCCGTTTACCATGGCCGTGTCGTGTTTGCCGACTGGCTCGCTGGTCTCGGCCTGTTGGTCATCGTCAACCACGGCGAGAACTACATGACGCTTTATGGCTACAACGAAACGATACTCAAGAACACCGGCGACTGGGTTGCGCCCGGGGACGTGATTGCGACAGTCGGTGACAGCGGCGGCCAACCGCAGTCGAGCCTCTATTTCGAGATCCGGCGCGGCACACAAGCTGTGAACCCGCGGCAATGGGTAACACGCCGTCCCGGCCAGTAAAAACGTGACCGGCCCGTGTAGGCGCTATCTCATCGCTATGCTATCGTCAGGAGCCCTGTGCGGCTGGCACCGCCACCAGGGCTGCAGGAGACATACATGTTATTGAAAACCAGAGTAATTCTGGTTGTGGTTGTCGGCACCGTGTTGGGCCTGGGCCTGTCCTTGAGCGGCGGCCTGATGGCCGACCGGCCGCAGCCCGATGCTGAGCGGCGGGCACTGCAGCAGGCACAGCTCTTCGCCGAGGTCATGCAGCGCGTGCAGCGCGATTATGTCGAACCGATCGATGACAGCGTGTTACTCGAGAATGCAATTCGCGGCATGGTTAGCGACCTCGATTCGCACTCGCAGTACCTCGATGCCGGGGAATATCGCGATATCCGCATCAGCACCACCGGCAGTTACACGGGTGTCGGGATTGAGGTCAATGAGAAGGATGGCGTCATTCTGGTGGTTACGCCGATGGCAGGATCGCCGGCAGCGCGCTCCGGCTTGCGCAGCGGGGATCAGATCATTGCCGTAGACGACGTTCCCGTTGATGCAGACAGGCTGCAAGAAACGATCAGCCGCATGCGCGGCCGCGCTGGAAGCAAGATCAGCATTACGGTGTTGCGCGACGACGAAGCAATTATTCACGAAATGCGTCGCGAGGTTATTCGTGTTGCCAGTGTGCATAATGAATTACTTGCGCCTGCCTACGGATACGTTCGCGTCAATCAGTTCAGTGAGACGACGGCACGCGAGCTAAGCCGTGCGATTGACTCGATGCAGGACGACAGTGACGGGCTACTCGACGGTCTGGTGCTCGACCTGCGCAATAACCCGGGCGGAGTTCTCGATGCGGCTGTCGACGTTTCCGACCTGTTTCTCGATTCGGGGATCATCGTGTCAGCCGAAGGCCGCACGGCCGATTCGCGATTCAGGCGCTCCGCTCACCGCGGTGATGTTCTCGATGGCGCGGAGATGGTCGTGCTCGTAAATCAGGGTTCTGCATCGGCGTCGGAGATTGTTGCCGGTGCATTGCAGGATCACGGGCGCGCAGTAATTGTAGGAACAGCAACTTTCGGCAAGGGTCTTGTCCAGACGGTCATGCCGCTGTCCAAAGGGCGCGCGATTAAGCTCACGACATCGCGCTATTACACGCCGTCGGGCGACTCGATTCATGAGACCGGGATCACTCCGGATCTGTATGTCGAGGACACGCCCGGATTCCCGGATCTGAGCCTGACGGGCACAGTGAACCGCGAGCAAGACGGTCAGCTGCTTGCGGCTGTTGAGCGGCTGCGGCGGCAACAGGTAATGCACAGCAACGCGCAATGATCCGCAGCGGGTTCTTGCTCATGGCAGCGGCAACGCTGCTTGTTGCACAAAGCGCTGCAGAGCCAATGCCGCGCATAGCAATCATCATCGATGACCTTGGCTATCAGCTCGAGTCCGGCCGGCGGGCGATTGACCTGCCGGGTCCGGTTGCGTTTGCCGTTCTGCCGGGAACGCCGCAGGGAGGGCAGCTTGCCCGACTGGCCAATGAACGTGGCAAGGAAGTCCTGATGCACCTGCCGCTGGAGTCGGTAGACGATCGCGACTTTCTGGAACCTGGCGCGCTAATGCTCGACATGTCGCGCACGACATTTGCTGAAACCTTCGCCGGCGCGATTGCCACCGTGCCTTTCGCGATCGGCGTCAGCAGCCATCGCGGCAGCCTGTTGACGCGTCATCCGGGCCACATGGGTTGGCTGATGGAGGAAATTCGGGCACGGGAGAATCTGTTCTTTATCGATAGCTACACAACTCACGAAAGCGTCGCGCTGCGGATTGCAGCAGAGTCAGGTGTAACCGCCACCAGGCGGGACGTCTTTCTTGATCATGACCGGTCGACCGAAGCGGTCGCGCGCGAATTTGAGCGCTTGAAGGCGATGGCCCGCCAGCGCGGCAGCGCCGTTGCGATCGGCCATCCGTTCAGGGAAACGCTCGAAGTGCTCGAACGCGAGCTGCCGAAGCTGCATGCTGAAGGTTTCGAACTCGTGACAATCAGCGAATTGTTGACGCGATCATTGAACCGCATCTGATGTATGCGCTCTAATATTGCCACGATCGACACGAACGACGAATGATGAAACATGTATTCACCATATTCCTCATAAGCTGCCTCATCGCATGCTTTACGCTGGCGCCACCGAGCCGTGCAAATGAACTTGACACGCCGCCGCTCCCGCAGGCCGACGAAGCGCCGCTTGTCGCAGAAACCGGCGACATCGCCTGCACGATGCAATACGACCCGGTCTGCGGCGCTGACGGGCAGACGTACAGCAACGATTGCGTTGCGCGCGCGGCGGGCGTGGCAATAGCAAGCGCGGGCATGTGTCCGGTGGGCGATACCGGTTGTGGTGAACAATACGACCCCGTGTGCGGCGTAGACGGCAACACTTACATCAATGAATGTCTCGCCAACCTGGCGCAAGTACAGCTGGCAGGCCTGGGCGCCTGCACGGCCAATGGCTGTCCCAGCGTCGAGGAGCCGGTTTGCGGCATGAACGGGCGCACCTATATCAACCGTTGCGAAGCTGATGTCGAGCGTGTGCCGGTGCAGCGCAATGGCATCTGTGACACCGACAATTGTCCGAAAGTCTTCGCGCCGGTTTGTGGCGACGACGGCGTTACCTATGACAATGCCTGTCATGGCGATAAAGCCGGCGTCGCGACCTTTACCGAAGGCATTTGCAATGTGCGGCCGTGCCCCAGCATCTTCGTGCCGGTTTGCGCGTCGGATGGCCTGACCTACAGCAATGCCTGCCAGGCAGAGCGCCGCGGCATACGCATCGATTACGCCGGCATGTGTGAAGGCCAGGGCAGGAATTGTGCGCGGATCTATGCGCCCGTTTGCGGCCTGGACGGCGTTACTTACGACAACGAGTGCCAGCTCGACAACGCCGATGTTGGCAAGGCTTATGCCGGGGCGTGCGCTGGCGATTAGCTCCAGGCGGGTTTGAGCCGGCCCTTGTCATCCGCCTGATAAGGCATCCACGCCAGGCCGATTAGTGGCACGTGAATATCGGTGCTCTTCGCCCGCACCACTACCTCGTCGAGCTCTTCGGCCTGAGCGTCGAACGCCGTATCCAGCGCCGCAATTTCCTTTTCGAGTTCGCTGTTTAGCGCCTCGATGTCGGCCTGCACCTTGCGAGCGGTTTCCTCGGCGCGCTTGATGTCGGCGGATTCCTTGCGTGCGCCACTGGCGGTCTTGATCGCAGTGCCAATCTTGCTTGCGGAGCTCGTCGACAGGCGCTTGCGTCCGAGGACGGCGCCGAGAATGGCGGTACCGAAGGACACCGCTGTATCGAGCTTTTTCTTCGTTGCCTGTTGCGATTCGCGTTCCACGGCTTGCCGCGCACGTAACAGGCGATTCTCGAGCGTCGTGGTCTTGGTCGCGTAGCGCTTGCGGATTTTTGCGATCGCCTGGTCGCGCTTTTCGCTTGCAAGGGTTTGCAGTCGTGCCCGGAACTCACCTTCGGTTTCCCCCGCCTCCGATGACACCTTGAATCGCTTGCTGCGATACAGCGAAATCGTTTCATTCTGTCGCAACCAGCGCTTGAAGTCCCTGCTCCAGCCTGTGTAGTTCTTGGCGACGGCAGCGCATTGTGGACAGTCGGCGAAGGCCGCGCCGTCGAGGCCCGCGTCGTCGAGATCATCAACGCTGATATCAATGGACTCGCTGTTGTCCCAATCAACGTCAACAGGCCCGTCTTCGAACTCGACCGTGTAGACACGGCTGCGCTCATCCTCGATGTGATAGCGGGCACTGTTGAATAGAATGTCGGCCGTACCGACCAACCGCGGGTGATAGACGATATTGTCGCCGTTACCCGGGACGAAGTACTGCTCGATTGCCGGCGGTAAAGACGGCGCAGCGGCGTTGCTGCGCTTCTTCGGTTTGCTGACCTTGCGGATAGCAGCGGCTCCCTGCGCCTTTATGTTGGACATCAACGCCTTGATGGCGTCGCGGGTTAAGGGGCCGGCAAGGTACGACAACACCCAGCGCGTGTTGAAGACAACAGCCGCATCTTCGTGGACGTTGTGCAAGAGAAAGCGCCGCTTGCCGAGGCCGGCGAGCGTACGTTCCATTTCCTGTTTGTCGAAGTTGCCGTCGCTTGCGCCCTCGAGGCCCTCCATGACGCGAGCCTTGTCGCGCTCGGTCTGCAGCCGGCCGATAAACCAGGTGCCCGTATTGGACAGGCCCTTGTAATCGAGGTCGACTGGATTTTGTGTGGCGAGCACCAGCCCCAGACCATAGGCGCGAGCCTGCTTGAGCAAGGTAAGGAACAGCCTCTTGGATGGTGGATTTGCAACCGGCGGCATGTAGCCGAAGATCTCATCCATGTAGAGGATGGCGCGGAGGCTCGATGTGCCCTGCTGTGCCCGCATCCAGCCGATCAAATCATTCAACAACATCGAGACGAAGAACATGCGTTGCGCGTCATCGAGATGTGCGATCGACATAACCGAAATCTTCGGCTTCCCTTCGGCCGTGTACAAAAGGTTTTTGGTGTCGAGCGGCTCGCCCTGCATCCAGGCCTCGAAGCCGGGCGCCGCAAGCAGGTTGTTGAGCCGCATGGCCAACGCGAATCGGTCCTTGGCCGGGAAAAACGAATCGAGCGTCATGACGCCAACCTGGCTGATCGGCGGACTCTGAATTTCACCGATCAGGCTTGCGACATCGAGATCACGCCCGTCGCGCCAGGCATGGTCCAACAACCGCGAGATCAGAATATGTTCGCGGCTCGCAACCGGATCCGCATCGATATCAAGCAGTGTCAGTATGCCCGTCGCTGTTGCCTGCACGCGTTCGCGATACAGGTCGACATCGTCGATGAGTGCAGCATCGGGCGCGACAAACGATTGCAGGACAGACACCGGCAGGCCGGAATTACTGCCTGGCGTATAAATCGAAAGGTCGACGTTCTTGCGGAGTTGCGCAATGCGCGCGCCGGTCTGGCCCCACTGGCCCAGGCCTTTCTTCCATAGGGCTGCTTGCGCGCTCGCGTACTCGTCGGGCGTCTGCCCCTTGTCGGTTGCAGCGCGGGCGTTAATCCACGGCCGAAAATCTTCGGCGCGCAGCTGTGGAAACGTAAGCAGCAGGTTGCCCATGTCGCCCTTGGGGTCGATCGCAATGACCGGCACATGATCGAGCGCGGCTTCCTCGAGAATACCGATGCCGAGCCCTGTCTTACCCGAGCCCGTCATACCGATGATGACCGCGTGGGTTGTCAGGTCCTTGGAATCATAGAGCACAAGCTCGTCCGTGAGCTTGTCATTTTCGTTGTCGTAGCGCTTGCCCAGATAAAAGGCGCCAAGTTTTTCGAAATCTTGCATGGCTCGTTTTCGCTCTTACGGATAGGTGTAGCTGGACTGAATGCCAAGCGGCAAACCCACAAGAGTGTACAGCAACAGGAATATTGTCCAGATGACAAGGAAGGTCACGGAATACGGCAACATCATAGCGGTAACGGTGCCGATACCGGTGTTCTTCACGTAGCGCTGGCAATAGACAACGACCAGCGGAAAGTACGGCATCAACGGGGTAATGATGTTGGTGCTCGAATCACCGACGCGGTAAGCCGCTTGAGTGAGGTCGGGAGAAATGCCGAGTTGCATCAGCATGGGCACGAAGATGGGCGCCAGCAGGCCCCATTTGCCGCTTGCCGAGCCGACAAAGATATTGATGACCGCGGTAAGCAGCACGATGCCGACAATCGTGATGTAGGACGGCATCGCCAACGCCTTGAGGCCGGCCGCGCCCTGCAGCGCGAGCAATACGCCGAGATTCGATTGGCCGAAGGCATACACGAACTGGGCGATAAAGAACATGATGACCAGGTAATAAGCCATCTGGTGCATGGCCTTGGTCATTCCCTCGATGACGTCCTTTGAACTCTTCACGGTGCCGGCCGCAAGACCGTACACATAGCCCGGGATGATGAATCCGAGGAAGATCAGCGAGACGATCGAGCGCATCATCGGTGCCGCGCCGGTCGTCATGTCACCGCTTGCGTCACGCCAGGGCGAAGTGGCCGGCCACGCGGTGACGACCATGACAATGATGCCGAGCAGGAATGCGATGCCGGCGGCACGCAGTCCTTTGCGCTCGTGTGGCTCGAGTGCGTGCATGGTCGGCAGATCCTCGAGGTCGCCATCGAGTTCGGTGCCTTGCAGACGCGGTTCGACGACTTTCTCCGTCAGGTACCAGCCAAAGCCGATGATCAGCAGCGAAGAAGCAGTCGTGAAAAAGTAGTTGTTGAGCGGGTTGAGGACAACGCTTGGGTCGAGTATCTGCGCGCCGGCCTGTGACAGGCCTTGCAGCAGCGGGTCGAGTGACGATGGCACGAAGTTCGCCGAAAAACCGCCGGAAACGCCGGCAAACGCCGCGGCGATACCGGCCAGTGGATGCCTGCCCGCCGCATAGAAGATGACGCCACCTAGCGGAATGACGAGCACGTAACCCGCGTCTACAGCCGAGTGACTGACGATGCCGACGAGAATGACCATTGGGGTCAGCAGCCATTTGGCAGTAACACCCAGCAGTGCCCGCAAACCGGAGTTGATGAAGCCCGTATGCTCGGCGACACCAATTCCGAGCATCGCGACGAGCACGACGCCCAAGGGGTGAAAGTGCGAGAAGTTGGTCACCATGACCGATGTAAATTGTGTAATCGCCGGGCC
>Ga0224508_10001705_pt1 | contig 19485 bp, 14 predicted proteins | sample SF_Jan12_sed_USG_4_FD_170157 | JGI IMG/M metagenome (GOLD analysis project Ga0224508, IMG submission 170157) | Sediment microbial communities from San Francisco Bay, California, United States - SF_Jan12_sed_USGS_21 | ecosystem: Environmental > Aquatic > Marine > Sediment | place: USA... | reverse complement strand
GTGGCTGTTGTCGCAGAAGGGTTTGTTTTGAGAGTCGCCGCAGCGGCAAAGCGCTACGCGCGTTTCTTTGGTCGCCTCGTCGCCCGCGCCGGCTGCCAGCTCAATCTGCCCGCGCAGGTAGAGCGGCCCGTCGCTTCGGACCTCGACAATGTTTTGTTCGGGAGACGGTTCCGGATCGATGTTGGATGCCGGATCGATGCGGAGAGCACCCGTTGGACACCGATAGACGACCTCGGCGACCTCTTCGGTCGAGGCGTGGTGGGTCTCTATCCACGGTCGTCGCCGCGGATCAAACACGAGGGGCAGACCCCGCACGCACTCCGCCGCATGAATACAACGCTCGACGTCGTACAGCACGACGAAGCCCTTTGCCTCGTAGCGGTGAACTTTGCTCATTCCCACTCCCTCACGTCGATTTGCACTCCCCCGGAAAACCACGGGTAGAATCGCGACCCTAGCAGCTCGTGCCTTCGACCGGCCTCCTCGTGACGGCCGCACTCTCGCCACCCGGAAAAAAGGAGCCTGGATCCATGACAAAGAATCGCTTTCGCTTCCTCGCGACGGGGCTCGCCTGCTTGCTTGCGTTCGGTGCCGACGGCGCCGACGCCAAAAAGAAGAAGAATGACTCCAAGGAAGCAGACGACAAGGAGCAGAAGTGGGAGGTCTCGACCCCACCCGGTGAGTGGAAGACCATCACCATCGACACCGACGAGACGACCTGGACAAACCTCGACGTATCACCCGATGGCGCGACCATCGTTTTCGACATGTTGGGTGACCTCTACACGATGCCGATCGCCGGCGGCCAAGCCAGCGCCCTGACTTCTGGAATCGAATGGAACTTCCAGCCCCGTTTCTCGCCCGATGGTTCGCAGATCGCCTTTATCAGCGACCGCGGTGGCGCCGACAACCTTTGGATCATGAAGTCCGACGGATCGGATCCGAGGGCGGTCAGCGAGGAGAAGGAGAATCTCGTCCACAACCCCGGGTGGAGCCCCGACGGTCGCTACATCGCCGCCAAGAAAGGTTTTACGTCCACGCGCTCGATTCCGGCGGGAGAGATCTGGCTGTTTCACATCGGTGGTGGCGGTGGCCTCCAGGTGACCGAGCGCCCCAACAAGAATCGCGACCAGAAAAACATGGCCGAGCCTTCGTTCTCGCCCGACGGCCGCTATCTCTACTACAGCCAGGACGCAACGCCCGGACGGGTCTGGGAGTACAACAAGGACGCGACCGGTCAGATCTTCGTGATCAAGCGGCTGGACCGGGAAAAGGGCGAAACCGACACACTGGTGAGTGGCCCGGGGGGTGCGGTTCGACCCACGCCGTCACCGGACGGCCGCTATCTGGCGTTCATCAAGCGCCTGCCCGGTCTGGTGAGCGCACTCTATCTCAAGGATCTCCAATCGGGGAAGGAGTGGGCTCTTTTCCCCGGCTTCGAGCGCGACCATCAGGAGACCAGCGGCAGCGAAGGCAACGCGCCGGCCTTTGCGTGGACACCGGGGTCGGAGTCCATCGTCTTCTGGACCGGCGGCAAGATCCACCGCGTTGAAGTGGAAGGCGGCGCCGTCTCGGAAATCCCGGTTCACATCAAGGCCGAGAAAAAGATCCAAAGCGCCCTCCGCTTTCCGATCGACGTAGCCCCCGAGACCTTTGCGACAAGAATGCCCCGTTGGGCACAGGTCTCTCCCGATGGTCAAACCATCGTCTTTCAAGCACTCGGTCATCTCTATGCGAGAGATGCAGCGGGTGGCATCGCGCGGCGGCTAACAGCGCAGAACGATCACTTCGAGTTCTTCCCCAGCTTGTCGCGAGACGGCCAATGGATCGTCTACACCACCTGGAACGACCAGACGCTGGGCGCCGTCCGTGTCATTCCAGCAACCGGCGGAGAGGGCCGCACGGTGACGGAACAGCCGGGCCACTATGTGGAAACCCGCTTCTCGCCTTCCGGCAACTCGATCGCCTACCGCAAGATCTCGGGCGGCTTTCTCCTTTCGCCGATCTGGTCCGAGAACCCCGGTATCTATGTTGTTCCCATCGGTGGCGGCGAACCCGTTCGGATCTCCAACTCCGGCTTCAACATCCACTACGGCGCGGAGGAAGAACGCGTGTACTTTGTCGAGCGCTCCGGTGAGTCTCGGACCGAGCTCGTGCTCAAGAGCGTCGACTCGCGAGGGCTCGACGAACGGACGCACATCAAGGGCGCCAAGGCGACGACGCTCGCTGTCTCGCCCGACAGCGAATGGGTCGCCTTCAGTGAAGACCACAACGCCTTTGTGGCCCCGTTTGCCCGCACCGGTGGCACGGTGAATGTGGCGGGGGAGAGCAAATCGATCCCGGTGCGTCAGGTCTCCAAGCGGGCGGGTGACTTCCTGCAATGGTCCGCCGACTCCTCGAAGCTCAGCTGGGCGCGAGGCGCTACTTTCTACAGCCGCGATCTCGTCGACGCGTTCGCCTTCCTAAGCGACTCCTCCGAAGAGCTTCCCGAACCGGTGGCCGAAGGCATCGACATATCCCTCGCTGTCGAGGCCGACCGGCCGCGGGGCACGATCGCTCTGGTCGGCGGTCGGATCGTCACCATGCGCGACGCGCGAGAGACCCGCGAGGTGATCGAAAACGGGACGGTGCTGGTCGAGGGGAACCGCATCGCCGCCGTGGGCTCGACTTCTGAAATCGCCGTGCCCGATGACGCCTTTGTCCTGAATGTGTCGGGCCGGACGATCATTCCTGGCCTCGTCGACGCCCATGCCCATGGCGCCATGGCGCGCTGGGGAATCACCCCGCAGCAGAACTGGCAGCAGTACTCGAATCTCGCCTTTGGCGTCACCACGATCCACGACCCCTCGAACGACACGAGCTCGATTTTCTCGGCCGCCGAGATGCAGCGTGCCGGACGAATCCTGGCGCCCCGGATCTTCTCTACCGGTCGGATTCTTTATGGTGCCCAATCCCCCGGGGCCACCGCCACGGTAGACAGCCTCGACGACGCGAAGTTCCATGTCCAGCGAATGAAAGACGTTGGAGCCATCTCGGTCAAGAGCTATCAACAACCCCGCCGCGACCAACGGCAGCAGATCCTCGCGGCGGCCCGCGAGCTCGGCATCATGGTCGTGCCGGAGGGCGGCATGCGGTTTCAACACAACCTCACCGAGCTGGTGGACGGACACACCGGGATCGAGCACGCGATCCCGGTCAAAACCGCCTATGGGGACGTCCAACAACTCTGGGAACAAACCGAGGTCGGCTACACGCCGACCCTCGGTGTGGGTTACGGGGGGCTGACCGGGGAGTACTACTGGTACGACCGCACCAATGTCTGGGAGAACGAGCGGCTGATGCGCTTTAGCCCACGATCGATCATCGAGCCGCGAGCCATGCGCCGTCAGAAAGCCCCGGACGACCACTACAACCACATCTATGTAGCGGCGTTCGGCAAGGAGCTCATCGACCGGGGCGTTTCGGTTCAGATCGGCGCACATGGACAGCGCGAAGGCCTGGCCGCGCACTGGGAGATGTGGATGTTCGAACAAGGCGGCTTCACACCCTGGGAGGCTCTGCGCACCGCCACGATCTACGGTGCCGCCTATGTCGGGCTCGATGGCGATATCGGCTCAATCGAGAAAGGCAAGCTGGCCGATCTGGTGGTCATCAACGGCAACCCACTCGAAAACCTGAGGCGCTCCGAGTACGTCGGTTACACGATGCTCAACGGCAGGCTCTACGAAGCCAAGACGATGAATCAGATCGCACCAGACGAGTCCTCGCGGCAACCGTTTTTCTTCGAGCTCGAAGGAGGCGACACGATTCACCCGGCAACAACCGCCTGGCTCGAGGAGTTCCAGCGGATGCACGGCTGGGTGCACTAACAGCTGTGGGTAAGGTCGACACTGTCGCATTGTCGTCGCCTGTCTGAGGATCGATGGCGGATCCAAGGAGCCATCTGAAGATAGAAGCCGGCGATGCCGGAGCCTCGTCGAGGAGCGGCCATCAGCAGATGGCAGGAGACGGCGTCATGCCGCCACAACGAATCCGGGCAAGCCGCAGCCTTCTCTTCCCTGGCCCCCAGCCGCCACTGACACATCTCGGCGCCACGTTGATGCGTCATCTGGTCTCTACAGCACTGCGCTACAGCTTCTATCAGCTGGGGCTCGAACCGCCTGAATCGCCGCCCGTCCGCATCCACCGGTTACGTCTTCATCTCGATGCCGCTGCTCTCAGCAGGCTGCTGAGCCCTCATCCGGCCGCCGGTGAGCTACTCGGCGCTCTGCTCGATCCGGCGGGAACCGCGGCCGCGCCGCTACCGCTTCGGCTGCGCGCCACAGCAGCATTTCATCATTCGCGACTTAAGATCCAAAGACATCCCATTCTGTGGCGTCCACCACGCACCCACGTCTTGCGGGGAGGGGCGTTCGAAACACTTCGGGCTGCCGTGTCCAGCTGGGTCGCGATACTCGGGGATGGTTTTTTGGCCGACATCCTCGCGGCTCTCGATCGACGCCAGGAGAGACGACGCGGTGGGGTCCTGACCCTCGCCATGAGCCGGGAGGCCGGACGCTTTTTGGCAGGATCCAAGCCCCGTCTCTCTTTTCTCGGCTCACCGGATCTCGTGACCGGCTCCTGGGCCGTCTACGACGCGCCCGCTGTACCCGGTCGAAACGGACCCGACGCCTCTTCGGAGGACACCGACGCGAGACCTCACCCTATGCGCGGGCGGTTTCGCGAGCACTATCGCCGCTGTCTCGACTCCTTGCGGCTGCACTATCTGCCGTTGGCCGATCGGGCGACCAACCGAGGGCTGCTCGAGAACCGGGAGGACGCCTTCTTTCTGCCGCTCGACCTGGTCTCGGATCTCGAGTCCGATTCACGCCCTTCCTGGCTCGAGCCGGCGGTGGCGGCGAACCGTCTCGAATACGAAACCGAGCTCTCCAAACCACCGGCACCCGAGACCCTGGCAGCCGGCGACACTGACTCGCAAGAACTCGTCGGGCTCGGTGGCTCGGCCCCCGACTGGACCCTCGCCCCGCTCGCACCGTTGGCCTAGAAACGCTCTTCTACGTTGAGTGGCGGGCCGGCTGGACACAGCCGGTGAACGCCCGACTGGAAACGGCGCTCACTGCTCAGCCTTGGAGGAGTTCGCTCGCGCCTCGTTGCTCGCCCGCGCGGACCAAACGAGGACTTCAGAGGGCTTCTTGTGCTCGCGGGCTCACAGCGTTCCTGCCGGGCATTCACCGGGCTGCGTGGGACGCCGGCCGGTTCAAGTGCCGAGACCTCAGCCATCTCGAGCGCGAGGCGATCCGAGCACGGAGCCACCGCACCGTGCGCAGGATCAGCCGCGCTCTATATCGGTGGCGTCGGCTCGAGGCTGAAGTCCGGCTGTGGAATCACGCAAAAAGTGTTGGCGGTTCTAACTCGGCCACCGGTTCCTCGGGGCCCACTACGTCGCCCGAAGCTTCACGAAAACGACCCTGACCGAGGCTCAACAGACAGCGATTGCGACCCTGACGCTTGGCCTCGTACAGCGCCTCGTCGGCCAGCTCCACGAGCTCCCCGGCGCGCTTGACATGTAGCTCCGGAAACGAAGCGACACCGGCGCTTGTCCGCAGCGGTACCTTCTTTCCTCCCGGTACGAAGAGGGCGTTCTCCACGGCCTCGCGAATCCGTTCGGCCACTGCCATGGCAGTTTCGCCGTCGGCATCTTCGAGCACCAGCGCAAACTCCTCACCACCGTAACGACAACAGACGTCGGCTTCGCGTTGATGCTTTTCAAGAATCCGCGCGACTTCGATCAACGCCTTATCGCCAACGGCATGTCCGTGGCGATCATTGATGCGTTTGAAACGATCGAGATCCGCCATGATGACCGCCATCGATGATCCGCGGTCGAGACACGCCGCAAAAGCCCCTTCGAGCCGGCTCTCGAGAACCCGCCGGTCGCCCAGATCCGTCAGCGGATCACGCCTCGCCTCGCGGTTGAGAAAAGCGCGCTCGATCGACGACGTCACTTCGGGCAGAAACGCGTCAAGCCAATCGACCGCCCCTTCATCCACCGTTCGCGGGTCGCACCAGAGCTTGATCTTGCCGAGAGCGCGCTCCGCTGTCGCGAGTTCTCTCTCGACCACCTTCCAACTGACGCGGCGACGCAAGCCGTGCCCATGCGGCGGTTCCGACGGCGGTTCCGGTTTGCCTTCCAACACGCTCGTGTCGGGACCCGCCCACCAGCTCTTACGTGAGCCGTCCGGCGCGGTCAGCTCGAAATGGAACCACGAAAAACCCACCACGCCGTTGCACTCGGTATGAATCTGTCGGGCGATAGCCATCAGATCGGGTTGGCGAAAGATGATTCGATGTCCCGCCAGGTGAACCTCTCGCAAACGGTCCGCGATTCGCCGTTCCCGCCGCGCGGAAAGATCGGCGCGCGCCGCCAGGATCGACAGCGTGGCCAACCCGAACGCCGGCGCCAAGCCTGCGAACCAACCCAGCTGAATAAGGGACAGTGTCGACACCAGGCCTAGAGCCCAACCAAGCGCGTCCAGCAACAAAGGAGACAAATCGCGCATTCGCGGTCGAGCGCCACGCGGCATTCTGGCGGCGTAGCTCAGCCCGCCGAAGACGAGCAGGTAGACACCGCCGGCGACTGTCCCGCGGCCAAACCGACTCACAAGACCGCCGATTTCCGGCGTTTCGACCGCGGGGCCCAGTCCAACCCAACTCGCGGCGACAACCGCGAGAGCCAGCGGGCCCAGACTCAAGACCAACTCGATCGCCTCCTTTTCGCTGCCTTCGCTTCGGCCCTCTCTCCGCTGGATCACCCAGAAAACCGACTGCCGTGCGAGGAGCACGACCACTGCCAGGAGCGCGGCGACCACACCGCCGTAGAGACCTATCGCCAGCGGCACTACACCGGCAGCGAGCGCCAGACTCGGCCAGCCTCGCGGACGATACATTGCGACGCCCAGCGCCAGGGCACTCAAAGCCACCAGCGCAATGGGCGGGCTGTCCCCGGTGAACACACCATGCCAGAATCCGTCCACCGCAAGGGCCAGCAAACCCAGCATGAGCGGTCCGACCCTCCAAAGCTGGCTGGTAGTCTCCATGGGATTGCTCGATCGTAAGACATACCAGTCTCGCCTGCACCGCGCAATCGAACCCGACACACTTCGATGCAACCCCGCCGTCCCGAGCTTCTCGATAGTGCCTCTCTCGCCCCTTCGGCGGCGCGCCGGGCTCTCGATGACCTGGGTCGGGTGAACCGCTGGACTCTGGGATTCCGAACCACCCTACGGACACTCTTGCCACGAATCGGGACCGGAAAGACAACAAGCGTCGTTGATCTCGGCACTGGGAGCGGCGAGCTTCTCGGACGGCTCGGCCGGATCTGCGAGCGTCGCGGCAGTCGGCTGCGAGCGCTGGGTGTGGATCGCAAGCTCGACCATTTGGCACACGGCCGCCGTCGGGGTTTTCTAGGTTCGGCGGTAGCCGCGGATGTCACGGCGCTGCCGTTTCGCGATTCGAGCTTTGACTGGACGATCTCGGCACTTCTTCTTCATCACTTCGACCCCCCCATGGCAAGAGAGGTTTTGAGCGAGATGGTCCGGGTGGGCAAACACGGCGCTGTGATCACGGACCTCGAGCAAGGCGCCCTGACCGCCGCCGGCGCGCGCCTGCTGCCGCTTCTTGGGGTCGGCTCGATAGCCGCCCTCGACGGCCGGATATCTGCAGGTCAGGCTTGGCGGCTCGATGAGATCCCGGTACTCGCCAAAGACCACCGGATCCTCGAACTCAGACGGCGGTTCCCCTGTCGCTTCTCGCTCGTTCTCGCAGCCCGCTGAGGTCATCCATGGCGCGCCTCGACCTTCCCTCTCCGCCCTGGATTGTAGGGCATCGCGGCGCCGCCGGAGAGGAGCTCGAAAACACGCTCGAGAGCGTTCTTCTGGCCGTTGACCAGGGAGCCGACATGGTCGAAATCGATGTCCAGTTCACTGCCGATCACGGTCTCGCCGTGTTCCACGACTGGACTCTGGATCGTCTCACCGGCCGCAGTGAAACCGTTGAGAAGACCCGGCTTGGCAAACTGTGTCAGATCCCACTCAAAGCGCCGGGAGGCAACCGCCGCCAAATCCCCGACTTGAACGACCTTCTGGCGAAAACGCCGGAGACCGTGACCCTCAATCTGGAGCTCAAAAGGCGGGACGCCGACCGGAGGCTTTTTGCCTCGAGCTTGCTCAACTCGATCCGCGGCCGGCGCCGGTTTCTGGTGTCGAGCTTCGACTGGGAGCTTCTCGCCGTCCTGAAGTCACTCGACCCCGGGCTGGCTCTGGCACCGTTGGCCAAGAAGAATCGGACCGCGCTGGTCCGCGCCGGCGACCGCCTCGGGGCCGTGAGCCTCCACGCCCATCGAGCCCTCGCCACCGCCTACTTGATGCGCCAGGCCCGGCGGAGCGGACGCCCCGTACTCGCCTACACCGTCAACGATGTCCGGGAGGCGCGCAACCTATTGGACCTCGGCGTTTCCGGGTTCTTCACCGATTCTCCCGGCAAACTTCGCCGCTTGCTGGGCCTGACGCCCAGCCAAGCGACGCAGCTCGAGGAGACCTCGAAGTGAGCCCGAGGCGGCGCCAGCTCATCGCCACCATCGACCAGGGATCGACATCCACCAAGGGCGCGGTTTATGACACCGCCGGGAGGAAACTGGATGAGCTCTCGTTCCCGGTACACCGACAGACCGATGGCACACAGGTGACACACGACCCTGAGCAGCTCGCGGCAAGCGTTTTCGAGACCCTCGAGACCCTTCTTCTGCGGCATTCCATCTCCGCTATCGGCCTCACCTGCCAACGCTCGACCTGCCTTCTCTGGGAACGAAAGACCAGCTTGTCTCTCACCGAAGCCCGATCCTGGCAGGATCGCAGCCAGGCGCACGCGGCAGCGAGACTCTCCCGGCACGAAAGAGACATCGCCCGAAGAACGGGCCTTCGCCTTTCACCCCACTACGCGGCGCTCAAGCTCGCCTCTTTGCTTCGCCGCGACCGCGGCCACAAGAAAGGGGCTTTGGACGGCACGGTCGTGGCGGGCACCTTGGACGCATTCTTGATGCACCGACTCACCGGTCGACCCGCCACCGAGCCCTCCCACGCCGGTCGCACGTTGCTCTTCAATCTGCTAACCGGCCGCTGGGATCCGAAACTCTCGCGCCTCTTCGGCATTCCAGAGACCGCGCTACCGGAGTTGCGTCCGAGTGCCGGGCGATGGGGAAGCTACCGCGGGATCCCGGTGACGGGTTCGATCGGCGACCAGCAGGCCGCCCTTCTCGGACACGGCGGCTGGCGACGGGGCATCGCCGCGACTCACTTCGGAACCGGCGCCTTTGTGCTGACCTCGACCGGCTCACGTGTGATCACTCATTCGAAGCTTCTCAGCGCCGCTCTGGCCACCACTCGCCGAACCCGACGCTACCAACTCGAGGGCTCGGTCAACAGCGCCGGGGCAGCGATCGACTGGGCGGCCAGGCTTGCAAGGCGCAAACTGGGTAAATGGCACCCCAAGACGATGGATCCCGAAGAACTGCCAAGGGTGTTTCCGGCCTTCGCCGGAGCCGCCACGCCCTGGTGGGAGCCCCGGGCGGCCGCGGTCGTTGCGGGAATCCATCCCGAGAGCGGCGGCGACGAGATCCTTGCGGCAACCGTTCATGCGGTGGCGATGCGAGTCCTCGATTGCATCGAGACGTTCGCCGACGCGGGAGTTCCGACCCGCAAGCTGCGAGTGAGCGGCAAGCTGACCCGGCTTGAGCCTCTGGTCTCTGCGCTTGCCGACGTCGGTCAGATCGAGGTCAGGGTCTCTGAAGAAGAGGAGACCGGCCTTCTGGGAGTCAGCCGCCTCGCATTGGCAGGTCTGGAAGGCAAGATGGCGCCCCTTACGCTCGAGCCAGGCTCAAGCCGACTCCTCGAGCCAACCTGGCCCGCCGAACGTGCGCGTCGAGAACGTAAGCGCTGGCGCACCTTTGTCGCCCGCGCCCTCGCCCACACCTAACCTAATCCTCCCAACCCGGCCGCCGCCAGCCCCGCTTGACCTCGGGGTCCGGCACCAGTCCGGCTGTCTCGAGTCGCTTTTCGAGCGCTTGGAGAAACTCGCCGCCCCGCTCGACCACCGCCAGATTGAGAAAGAACTCCTTCGCCCGGCCGGATCGCTTGCGGACGACAAAGCGCAGACTCGAAGTTCCCTTGCGTGGCGTCAGGGCCAAGACATCCAGCCAAGCGAGACGTCGCGGCCGGAAGGTATGAAGCGGCTGATAGGCCAGCGCTTCCAGATCGAGCTCGACGGCCGGTCGGTAACTGGCGGTCCACCAGATCTTCACGAGCGTCAACCAGAAAAGAGAGCCATAGAACACGAGAACACCAAAAGCGCGAGACAACGGTGCGCTCCCGGGCTCGCGGGTGAGCCACGCCAACACACCCATCAGAACAACGACGCCTACACCCCACACCATCGCTTTGCGGCAACTGCGCCCAACCCAGGGGCGAAATGGAAACTCCTCCCGTTCTCCCGTCATCGCGGCTCAGGGTATCGTAGGCAAATGGAAGTAGAGCCACTGGTCAGAACCGTACTCTCGCGCGGCCGCTGCGACAGCTTTCCCGAGCTCGCCGCCCGCTATCTCGAGGAGTACCTTCAGAAGATCCAGGTGACGGTGAACCGCTTAGACGAGGAGCAGGTCTGGTGGCGACCGGCCGCTGGAGCCAGCAGCGTCGGCAACCTGCTTCTCCATTTGCATGGAAATCTGTCTCTGTGGATTCTCTCGAGTCTCGGCGAAAGAGACTTCGACCGTGACCGGGCCGGCGAGTTCAGCGCCGATCGATCGCATCGCCGCGATGAGTTGGGTGAGCTTCTCGAATCGACGGTTGCCGAGAGTTGCAAGGTTGTTCGCTCGATCGACCCGGCCGACTTTCATCGACCCCTCAGCATTCAGGGCTATTCGTGTGACGTGCTCGGCGCTCTCTTTCACGCCGTCGAGCACATGAGCTACCACACCGGTCAGATACTCTGGATCGTAAAACGCCAGACAATCGAAACCGATCCGCTCGACCTCTACCCCCGGCACCGAGGAGAATAGCGAGTGCCGAGACGCAAGCGAATCGCCATCAACACCGGCGGCGGCGACGCCCCGGGCCTCAATGCCGTCATCCGAGCCGTCGTTCTGGCAGCCGATCATCAGGGCTGGGAAGTGCTCGGCATCCAAAGGGGATATACGGGGCTTCTCGACACCCACGAGACCGTGCCCCTGGGCCGTGACGAGGTACGGGGCATCGTGCATCTCGGCGGGACCATCCTCGGAACGAGCAACCGTGGAGACCCCTTCCACTTTCCGGTCGAGAACACCGATGGTTCGACCGGGTTTGTGGATCGCTCGGATGAGATCGTCGAGAATTTCGGGCGGCTCGGGCTCGACACGCTGATCGCCGTCGGCGGCGACGGGTCGATGAAGATCGCGCAGAAGCTGGCCGAGAAGGGTCTGCCGATCGTTGGCGTGCCCAAAACCATCGACAACGATCTCTCCGGCACCGTTGTCACGTTCGGGTTCAACACCGCGGTCTCGGTGGCAACCGGGGCCATCGACCGCTTGCACTCGACCGCCGAAGCCCACGAGAGGGTGTTTACGGTGGAGGTCATGGGACGTTATGCCGGCTGGATCGCACTCCACGCCGGGGTGGCCGGCGGCGCGGATGCGATCCTCATCCCCGAGATCCCCTACGACATCGATGCCGTTTGCCGAAAGATCCTAGAGCGGCAGGCGCGCGGACGCCGGTTCAGCATCGTCGTTGTCGCCGAAGGAGCACGACCGCGCGGTGGTGACATGGTGACAAAGCACGAGACGGACCCCGGCCAGGAGATCGTTCTGGGGGGAATCGCCGAGCGTGTGGCTCGGGAGATCCACCAGACATCCGGAAAGGAGACCCGATCTGTAGTCCTCGGACACCTCCAACGCGGTGGCCGACCCACGTCCTATGACCGTCTCCTGGCGTTGCGTTTTGGCGCCGCGGCGGTCCGGCTTATCGCAGAAGGCCGATCCAACATCATGGTAGCGCTGGACCCACCAAACGTCTTGACAGTGCCGTTGGAAGAGGCCACTCGGAGAATGAAGACGGTTCCTCTGGATTCGGACACCGTGATGACCGCACGCGAGATGGGCCTGAGCCTGGGAGACGAAACCGAATGAAGAGATCGACGAAAGCGATCGTTGGTTTGATTTGCGTAGTATCGACCTGGAACGGTGGGATCTACGGGGCCGAGCCTCGTTTGCTCAGGCCCCAGGAGACCGAATCTCGACTCTCGGAATCCCGCTCCCCGACCACCGGTTTCCAGGTGCTTGGCTCATCGGCGGTCGATGTCGACTTCGAGGCCCTGGCCCAATCGCTCGAACGCGGGCAGACCTTGATCTTCGACCTCGCACCGGAGCTCGAGGCGCGAGCCGTCGCCGAACGGATCTGGATCACCAGCGACCAGGGGTTTGCCTGGAAGGGCCGGATCGTGGGGCAACCCTGGAGCTCGGTCGTTGTTGTCGTCCACAAGGGTGTTCTCACCGCTGGTATTTCGCTCGGTGAGCGCCGTTTCCAGATCTTGCCCGGTTCCGAGAACAGCTATCGGGTCGAGGAGATCGACCTCAGGCTGCTGCCTGACGGCAACGATGTTGTCCATCCACCCGATCCGGTTCGCCGGGTGTCGCTGAATCCCAGCGAGGTGGGCCGGCCGGAGGTGGCGGCGGTGCCGAGCAAGGTAAAGACAACGTTCGATCTGCTCGTCGTCTACACCAAGAGAGCCCGCGATCGTCTGGGTAGCAAAAACGCCATCGAATCCCTGATCCAGCTTGGCGTGGCCGAGACAAATACCGCCTTGGACGACAGCAAAGCCAGATCGAAGTTCAAGCTCAAGGATGCGCGGCAGGTGAGCTACAAAGAAAAGAAGGACATGAGTATCGACCTGGCGCGATTACAGCGAACCAGTGACGGCAAACTCGACGCGGTTCATGGCCTGCGAAACACCAACAAGGCCGATTTCGTCAAACTGGTTGTCGACCGCCGCGACTCGGACCGCTGTGGGATCGCTTATCTGTCGCCGAAGTCGTCGGTACCATCAACCTTCGCGTTCAGCGTGACGCGCTATGACTGCATCAGCCCCAACTACACCTTCGGCCATGAACTCGGCCACAACCTGGGTCTCGCGCATGCCCGCGGCAGCGCCACCATCGACCCCTTTCTTCCGTTCGGTTGGGGGTACTACGAACCCGGCGGCCTCTTCCGGACCATGATGGCGATCTTCCGATCAGGAGAAGGAAGACGAGTGCTTCACTACTCGAACCCGAAGATCCGCGAGGACGGCAAGCGCACGGGTGTCGGCCGCAACAAACCCGACAGCGCCGACGCCGCGCGCGCGATTCGCAACGCGAGGGCGTTGTTGGCCTCCTACCGATAGCGTCCCGTCGTGGAGGTGCACTCCCTGGCGGTTGGCCTCTTTTCGGTTGGCCTTGCTCTCGTGGCCGTCACGGCCACGGCGGTAACGAGCGAGAGCACAAGCGCCCAACTCGAAAAAGAGCCGGCTCCATCGGCCGTTCTCGTCGAGTTGTTCACCTCGCAGGGCTGCTCCAGCTGTCCCGCAGCAGATCGGCTCCTGAGTCGGCTCGCCAAGACCTTGCCAAGAGGGACTTCGATAGTTCCTTTGGCCTTTCACGTGGACTACTGGAACTATCTCGGGTGGACGGATCCCTTCTCGTCCTCCGACTGGTCGGATCGCCAGCGAAGCTATGCTCGTCGACTCGAATCCCGCGGTGTCTATACACCACAGATTGTCGTCAACGGACGTTGGGGCGCCGTCGGCTCGGTTGAGTCCGATGTCACAGCCTTGATCGAGCACGCTCGCCAAGACGAAGAGCGGAGCAGGATCACGATTGCAGCGCGCCTTGCGCCGGACGACCGGATCGAAATCGAGCTGTCGGTCCAGACTCACCGCTCGAAAGAGGAGCTGGTGCTGTGGCTGGCGGTGGTGGAAAACGGCTTCGAGACCCCGGTCGGTCGCGGCGAGAACATCCGTAAGACGCTCCACAATGACCATGTCGTGCGTCGACTCCTGCCCGCCCTCGAACTCGGCACGATCGGCTCTGGGGTGAACTCGATCCTAATCAACCCGGACCCCGACTGGCGGCGGGACAACCTGTCCTTTGCAGCGTTTGTTCAAGATCGCGCGACACTGCGCGTCTACGCCGCTGCCTCGACCCGGCTCGGCGACGAGTAGCCGCTAGCCGCTTGGGGTCTGATCGGCTTCCACGAGGCGGACATCGACGCCAAACGTGCCGCTTTCCTCGAGTTCAACCTTGCGAACCCTACCGGCGGCGACCAGATCGTCGAGGGCCGCCCGCAACGCTTCGAGCCGCGGCGCAGTGTCGCGCACGACGGCCTCCTCGACTTCGACCCGCAACGACACCTTGGCTTCGGTCTTGGCTTTGCGCACTTCCGCCAGCACCGCCGCCGCGGCTTCGAGAACACCTTCATCCGAATCGCCGGCCAGCGCCCGCGCCTCGTCCGGCTCGGGCCATGCCGCTCGATGGATCGAGCCTTCCTGCCACCAGGACCACACCTCCTCGGTGACAAACGGCAGATGGGGCGCGAACAGTCGCAACAGCGAGGACAACGCGACGGCAAGTGAGCGGTGTGCCGAGGCCGCAGCTTCGGGACCTTCATTGCCGTAGGCCCTACTCTTGACCAGCTCGAGGTAGTTGTCGGTGAAGAACCAAAAGAACTTCTCCGTCCGTGCCAGCGCTCGGGCGGAATCGTAGCCGTCAAAGTCGCGGCCGACCTTTTCCACCAGTGCCGCGAGCGCGGCGAGCATCGAGCGGTCGAGCGCAACCGTGACGCCTCCCTCTTCCCCGGAGCCGCCCTCTAGATGACCGAGCGTGAACTTGGCGGCGTTCAGAAGCTTGATCGCCAGACGTCGTCCCACCCGCAACTGGCCCTCGTCGAAGGCGGTATCGACACCCAAGCGGGCCGACGACGACCAGTAGCGAACGGAGTCGGACCCGTACTGTTCGAGCAGCGCCAACGGGGTCACGACATTGCCCTTCGACTTCGACATCTTCTTGCGATCCGGGTCGAGAACCCAGCCGGAGATGGCCGCGTCGGTCCACGGCAACGACTGGTGTTCGAAGTGGGACCGTACGACCGTCGAGAACAACCAAGTGCGTATGATCTCGTGCGCCTGCGGCCGCAGATCCATCGGGAAAACACGCTCGAAGAGGCCGTCCTCTTCGCACCAGCCACCCGCGATCTGCGGGCTGAGCGACGAGGTGGCCCAGGTGTCCATCACATCCGGGTCGCCGGTAAAACCACCCGGCTGATCACGTTGGGCTTCTTCAAATCCAGCCGGGGCGTCGGACGAAGGATCTATCGGCAATGCTTCCTCGGGGGGAAGAATCGGCGCGGAGAAGTCGATCTCACCGTCTTCTGCAATGGGATACCAAACCGGGAAGGGCACACCAAAGAACCTCTGGCGGCTGATGCACCAGTCGGTGTTGAGACCTCGCACCCACGACGCGAAACGCTCCCGCATGTGTGGTGGGTGAAACGCCATCTCTTCGCCGCGGGCAATGAACTCGTCGCGATGATCCAACGTTCTGACGAACCACTGACGACTGGTGACGATCTCGAGTGGACGATCACCCTTCTCGTAGAACTTGACCGCGTGTGTGATCGGTTGGGGCTCGGCAACAAGCTCGCCCGTCTCGCCCAGCAGCTCGACAATCCGCCGCTGGGCCTGTTTCGCCGTCTTGCCGGCAAGCTCTTCGTAGTGCCGCCGTGCCGTAGCAGCGTCGGCCGACTCCCAACCGGGCTCGCCCCATTCGATGGGTTTGAGACGGCCGTTTCGACCGATGATGGCGCGCACCGGGAGCTTCAACTCACGCCACCAGACGACATCGGTAACATCACCGAAGGTACAGATCATCGCCGCCCCGGAGCCCTTCTCCGGATCGGCGAGCTCGTGGGCCAGCACCGGGATCTCCACACCAAAAAGCGGCGTCGTCGCCGTTTTGCCAAAGAAGGGCTTGTAACGGTCGTCGCTCGGGTGAGCCACCAGGGCCACACACGCCGGTACCAGCTCGGGCCGCGTAGTCTCCACCTCGATAGCGGCCTCGGTGCCTCCACCACCGTCGGCGAGCGGGAAGCGCAGGCGGTGATAAGCACCGGGTCGCTCGCGGTCTTCGATCTCGGCTTGAGCCACCGCGGTGCGGTAGTCGATGTCCCACAGCGTCGGTGCCTCCACCTGGTAGGCAAGATCCTTTTCCAGCAGGCGCAAAAACGCCCGCTGAGATACGCGCCGCGAGACCTCGCCGATCGTCGTATAGGTCAGCGACCAGTCGACCGAGAGCCCCAGAATGCGCCAGACGTTCTCAAAGGCTTCCTCGTCGATCTCGGTCAGCTGCAGACAGAGCTCGATGAAATTCTGTCGCGAGACCGGCAACAGCTCTTTGCCGGGCTTCTCGGGGGGCACATAGTCCGCCTCATAATGAAGCCCTGGGTCGCAGCGGACGCCGTAGTAGTTCTGCACCCGCCGCTCTGTCGGCAACCCGTTGTCATCCCAACCCATCGGGTAGAAGACCTCGAGGCCCCGCATGCGCCGGTGTCGGGCGATGGTGTCAGTGTGTGTATAGGAGAAGACATGCCCGATGTGGAGTGCGCCGGAGACGGTCGGCGGAGGAGTGTCGATCGAGAAGATCCCGGACCGCTCCGCCTGCCGGTCAAATCCGTAGAGCTTCTCGTCTTCCCACTTCACCGACCACTTCTTCTCCAGACCGTCGAGCTTTGGTTTCGCAGGTATCCGGCCGCTGCTCTCTTTCTCGCTCACGATGCTCTCAAAGGGGGTGGTTTGGCCGGAAAATTGGAGGAATCCGAGGCGCGCGAGTGTAGCAGAGGGCTTTCTCGAAGTCGCGCCCGGAACCCCAGGCGGCGGCACTGTACTCAAAAAAAGAGAGCCCGCGAACGCGGGCTCTCGAGAGGAAAGATTCTTGCTTGGCTCCGATGGCTTTCTTGGGTCTTTTCGACTCGATCCCCGGTCGAGCTGTCACCTCGACTCGCGGGGCACTGGGGCTCAAAGCCTTCTAGAGCCTCGTTTGCGCCCTCGAGGTCGCCGACTTGGATGCCGCCGACTGCGAGGGCAGTCTCTGGCCCGGCGGACTGTTCATCAAACCTCCTCGCTTTTCACCTACAGGCTACTCCCGACAGGCGCGGCGGTCAAGGAATGTAACGGAGAGGGCGAGGAAACAGCCAGCTCGGAGTCTCCTCAGGGAACGGCGCGCGCCACTCAAACTTCGGGTGATTCGGAGGCGCACACCTCGGTTTCCCTCGCGCTGGGTCGACTCGGACTCCCACGTTGATAGCCATGCGCTCGGTCAAACGCCCCTGGTGGAGCCTCCGAGCGGGCCGTTTCAGAACTCGCCGAGAGACAAGCGGCAACAAAAACGAATCATCAGGCACCCCAAAACAGGATTCTAGGACGCTGACGATCCCGCCGGGCGCTCTTTCGCAATCCCTGGAAACTCGTGAACGGTGCAGGAGGGCGATCGCTCGCTTCGCCCGGGAGATGGCGAGCGCCCGCTTCGGGCCGCCCCAAATCGCGAGCCCGGCGAGCGAAGGGGCGGCCCCCTCGAGCTGCCGACACCGGGTTGGCACCCCACCGGCCATCAAGAGTCGATTGCGGCGGATGCGGGCTTCGAGCCGGATTCCGGAGATGCGAACGACGCCCTCCTCTCACCGACGCATAGAAGTCGTCCGGACCGGCTTCGACTACCCGACCGCTGGTGAATTGAACCGACTCACTCTATGTCCAGAAGCACTTTGAGAGTGCCCTTGGTAGAGGCGCGATCGAATGCGGCGAGGGCATCATCGAGGGGAAAGCGGGCGTGGACGAGAGAGTCGACGTCGATTGCGTCTCGGGCGAGCAGCTCGAGCGCCGGCGCGAAGGGTCCGCAGCGCGAGCCGATGAGGTTGATCTCGTCAACCACCAGCGAAGAAGCGTCGAAAGTCAACTCGCCGGCATAGGTCGACTTCATCACCAACGTGCCACACGGTCTCAAGGCTCGACGCGCCAAAGCGAAGCCTTCCGAGTTGCCGGTGCATTCGATCGCCAGATCGATGCTCCCCGTACTTACATCCTCTGCGGATCCGACACGGATCCCACGTGCCCGCAGAATGGCGAGCTTTTCGTCGTGGCGCCCAATCGCCACGAGATCGCACCCACAGGTTGCCAAAGCCTGAGCCACCAGGAGGCCCAGCTTGCCATCGCCCACGACCAGAACGCGATCCGAGGTCCTCACTTCCACCTGTTGCTCAATCCGGAGAGCGGCGGCCACGGGTTCGGTGAACACCGCCCGGTCGGTTGACACCTCGTCGGGCACCTCGTGGAGATTCTCGATCGGCAGCGTCAAGTACTCGGCAAACGCGCCATGCCGGTTGACGATCCCAAGGACCGTTCGGCTCTCACAATGCGACCGCCTTCCGGCTCGGCAGGCTGAACACTCCCCACAGACGGCGTTGATCTCGCCCACTACGCGCCGGCCCTCCAGATCGGGGGGACCTCTTTCGACAATACCCACGAACTCATGACCTAGCACACCGCAAAACGGATAGTAGCCACGCATCAGTTCGAGATCGGTGTTGCAGATTCCGGCCGTGACCACTCGAACGAGCGCTTCCCCGGGGGGCGGTGTTGGCACCGGTAGGTCGGCGCGGAGTCGGAGCTTTCGGTCCTCGATCCACAGACTTTTCATTGTCGCGGCCGGCATCCGCGGTGATTCTAGTGGTTTAGTGACTTTGCGCGGTGCTACGCTCTCCGTTCCGCGCGGGACATGAGGCTTGCGCGGCTGAACCGGCGGTCACCCCATCACGCTTCAAATGCCACGCCTACGTAAAGTCGTCTCCGCCGTTGTCGTCCTGCAGGCTCTTTGGGCGCCGCAGGTCGGCTGGGCGCAACAGGATTCATCGCCGATCGAGACCGAGGAACCGTTTCTCGACGTGGTCGACGTCGAGATCGTCAATATCGACGTCTGGGTCACCCGAAAGGACGGGTCTCCGCTTGAGGGACTCGGTAGAGACGACTTCGTAGTGTCCAGGGATGGCGAGCCGGTAGAAATCACCAACTTCTACGCCGTCTCCGGCGGCAGACCGGTGCCGACTGCTACCGAGCCATCTGGCATTGACGGCATGACTACGCCGGATCGGCAGCCGATGGCCAAGCTCGAAGTGGCACCCGAGCATCGCCTGTGGTTGATCGTCTTTATCGACAACTTCAACATCGACCCCATCGAACGCAACCGTGTTCTTCCGGATATCGAGCGGTTCCTGCGACGGAATCTCTCGATCGGCGATCAGACCATGCTGGTGACCTATGACCGTACGCTCGAGGTCCGACAACCCTTTACGGACAGGATGGGCTTGCTCACCGAGACGC
>Ga0224508_10001704_pt1 | contig 19491 bp, 14 predicted proteins | sample SF_Jan12_sed_USG_4_FD_170157 | JGI IMG/M metagenome (GOLD analysis project Ga0224508, IMG submission 170157) | Sediment microbial communities from San Francisco Bay, California, United States - SF_Jan12_sed_USGS_21 | ecosystem: Environmental > Aquatic > Marine > Sediment | place: USA... | reverse complement strand
TAGAGCTGGACCAGCTGTCCCGGTTTCAGTTGCCGGACGACTGGAGTCCCGGTGAGGCCCTCGCCGTGCAGCAGTCCGAAGCTCTGCGCAAGATGCTGCTGGCCGTCGTGTCCGACGTGCGACTGGTGCTGGTGCGTATTGCCGAGCAGCTATATCGGCTGCGCGAGGCGAAGAAAGCGCCAGCGAACGTGCAGCATGCGTTGGCCCTCGAGACCCGTGAGATCTACGCTGCGCTGGCGAACCGGCTCGGTGTCTGGCAACTGAAGTGGGAACTTGAGGACCTCGCCTTTCGCTATCTGGAACCAGAAACCTACGCGTCGATCGCAAAATCGCTCAAAGAGAAGCGCGACGAGCGCGAACAGTTCATCGAGCACGTGAAGACAACGCTGCAATCGGAACTTGAGCAGGAAGGCGTTGAGGCTGAAATTAGTGGCCGGCCCAAGCACATCTACAGCATCTGGCGAAAAATGCAGCGCAAGAACCGCGGCCTCGAGGCGCTTTTCGACATTCGTGCTGTTCGGGTACTCGTCACCAACGTCAAAGATTGTTACGCGGCGTTGGGTGTCGTGCACAAGCTCTGGTCCTACTTACCCGGTGAATTCGACGACTATATTGCGAACCCGAAAGACAACGATTACCGGTCGTTGCACACGGCTGTCATCGGGCCGTCGGGAAAAACGCTTGAGATCCAGATTCGCTCTTTTGATATGCACCGGCAGGCCGAACTCGGCGTCGCGGCGCATTGGCGTTACAAGGAAGGTGGTGGGGCACCCGCGGCATTCGATCAAAAAATTCGATTCCTGCGTCAGCTATTGGAGCCTGCAAGTGACGGTAGCGAACTACTCGATCAGATTCGCGATGACGTGTTTGAAGATCGCGTCTACGCGATCAGTCCGAAAGGCGATGTTGTTGAGCTGTCATCGAACGCGACGCCGCTAGATTTCGCCTATCACGTACACACGCAGGTCGGGCATCGTTGCCGTGGTGCCAAAGTAAACGGCCGTATTGTGCCGCTCACCTATCACGTCGAAAACGGCGACCAGATTGAAATCATCACTGGCTCCCAAGCGCAGCCCAGTCGAGACTGGCTAAGCCCACGGCTGGGTTACCTAGCTGGTGCGCGCGCACGCGCGAAAGTCCGAAGTTGGTTCAGGCAACAGGATCGCGATCAGCACCTTCGACAGGGCCGCGAGATTCTCGAGCGAGAATTGACACGGCTAGGCGTCCGTGATGTACCGGCTGACGACATCGCAAAACAGTTAAAGCAAAAAAATTCCGACGCGCTCTGCGTGCAGCTGGGATCGGGGGAGCTGACGGCAGCCTCAATAGCCACCGCACTGCAACATATGCGCGGCACTGAACTACCGCAGCCCATTCGGCGGCGCAAGCCACGCCGCAAGAAAAGCGCGTCAGGAGGCGTTGCGGTTAGTGGGATTGGTGACTTGCTGTGCACAATGGCCCGTTGCTGCCGGCCTGTTCCGCCTGAGTCGATTACGGGTTACATTACGCAAGGGCGTGGCGTTACGATTCATCGCCAGGACTGCGGCAACTTCCTCGGCCTGAATCGGCGCAATCCGGAACGCATCATCGAAGTGCACTGGGGCGACTCCGATGGCGATTGTTACCCGGTGGATCTAACACTGCGTGCCTTTGATCGCAGCGGTCTGTTGCGCGACATCACGTTGGTATTGTCAGACGAAAACGCAAACATCGTCGATGTCCAGAGTCACACCGACCAGCGTGCCATGGAGACGGTTATCAATCTCAGCATTGAGATTAGCGACCTGCCGACGCTGAGCACGACCATCACGCGGCTCGAACAACTGCCAAATGTCGTCTCGGTCAGCCGCAAGGCATAGCACAGCTTTTTGACTCTGCACGGCATACGAGCACCGATTTCCGGTACTATCTGCCGCGCCAACAAGAATCCTAAGCGGGGGCCGGCATGCAGTACTACGTCTCTATAATCAATAGCTACATCTGGAGCGAGGCGCTCATATACCTGGCCTTAGGCACCGGCCTGTTTTTTTCCATCATGTCCCGGTTTGTGCAGGTTCGCATGTTCCGCGAGATGATTCGTCTGCTTTTTTCGAGCAAAGAATCGGACAAAGGCATTTCCTCGTTTCAGGCGCTCGCGGTTTCTCTATCGGGACGGGTCGGCACCGGCAACATCGCAGGTGTCGCTGCGGCGATAGGCTTTGGCGGCCCCGGCGCCGTGTTCTGGATGTGGGTTGTCGCATTTCTCGGCGCATCAACGGCGTACGTCGAATCGGCACTGGGCCAGATTTACAAGGAGGTTGATGAAGGCCAATATCGCGGCGGCCCAGCGTACTACATCGAAAAAGCGATGGGTCAGAAGTGGTACGCATGGATCTTCGCGATCTCGACCATTATTGCAACCGGTTTGCTGCTTCCCGGGGTTCAGTCAAACAGCATCGGTAACGCCGCCGAAATCGCTTTTGGCGGCGAGACAATGATCACATCGTTTCTCGGCACTTTCAGCATGACCAAACTTGTCACTGCGATCACCGTCGTCGCGGTTCTTGGCTTTATAATTTTTGGCGGCGTAAAGCGTATTGCACACGTCACGCAGATCGTTGTGCCATTTATGGCGATTGCTTACATACTGATGGCGCTGTTCATTATCGGCATAAACATCACGCAGCTGCCGGGCATTGTTGCGATGATCGTGACCGACGCATTTACGCCGATGGCCGGCGTCGGCGCAGCAATCGGATGGGGCGTGAAACGTGGTGTGTATTCGAACGAAGCCGGCCAGGGAACCGGGCCACACGCCGCGGCCGCATCAGAGGTCGAACACCCGGCGCAACAGGGCCTGGTACAGGCATTTTCAGTTTACATCGACACGCTTTTCGTCTGCTCCGCGACCGCATTTATGATTCTGATCACCGGTGCCTACAACGTGCATCCGAACGACGGCGCGATGATCGTGCAAAATTTGCCCGCCGAGACGATCATCGACAGTCCCGCGTTCACTCAGCTCGCGCTCGAGAGCGTCATGGGCGGCTTTGGCAAGACATTCGTTGCGGTCGCGCTGTTCTTCTTTGCCTTCACAACATTGCTGGCCTACTACTACATCGCAGAAACAAATGTGGCATATATACGTCGTACGTTCCGCATTCCTTACGAACTGACGATCCTGAAGATCGCATTGATGGTGTCTGTTTTTTACGGTGCGATACGTACGGCGACTCTTGCCTGGGGCTTGGGTGATATCGGCGTCGGCCTGATGGCCTGGCTCAACATCATCGGCATCCTGATCTTATTCCTGATGGGAAGGCCGGCGATGAAGGCGCTAACAGACTACGAACAGCAGCGCAAAGCCGGCGTCGAAACGTACACGTTCGACCCAGAAAAACTCGGCATCAAAAACGCGGATTTCTGGAAAAAGTAATCCAGTCTAGTCGGACAGCGTCGCCGCGCTTACTTCTCATCGTCATGGCTCGCTTCGCTGCGCTTTACTTCCGATGAAAAGTAAGCGCGGCACCGCTTTCAACCAAGGAATTACTTATTCGGAAAGTTGAGCGCCCGTTTGTCGACCGCTAACGCGGCTTCGTGTATCGCTTCGGCGAGGCTTGGATGAGCGTGGATCGTCCGTTGGATATCCTCGGTGCTTGCGGAAAATTCCATGGCGAGGACGGCTTCGCCAATTAGTTCTCCAGCCATCGGTCCGACGATGTGGACGCCGAGGACTTCGTCGTCATCAGCCGCCGCTATCACTTTGACTAGGCCGGACGTTTGCTCCATCGCCTTTGCGCGTCCACTCGCGGCGAATGGGAATGAACCCGTTTTGTATTCGCGACCACTTTCTTTAATTTCTTGCTCCGTCAGGCCCACCCATGCAATTTCCGGTGCGGTGTAAATGACCGACGGAATCACGCCGTAGTTAACCTCGGACATTTCGCCTGCGATTAGATCGGCCGCCATCACGCCCTCTTCTGAACCCTTGTGCGCAAGCATCGGGCCGCGAACACAATCCCCAATAGCGAAGACGCCCTTAACCCGCGTACGGCATTCATCGTCAACCTCAATGAAGCCGCGATCGTCAACATGGATGCCGGAATCATCAGCGCATAGGTCTTCCGTATACGGACGACGGCCCACCGCAACAACCAACTTATCGACGTCGAAAGAATTTGGAACGCCGGCATCTTCGTAATCGACTTTTACGCCATTCTTGCCGACGCTAGCGCCCGTTAATTTTGCACCGAGTTTAATGTCGAGCCCCTGCGCTTTGAATTCCTTGCCGGCTGCGGCGGCAATGTCACGGTCCGCCATAAATAGAAAATCGTGCATCGCCTCAATGATTGTCACTTCTGAGCCTAATCTCGCCCAGACACTGCCAAGTTCGAGGCCGATGACACCTGCACCAATTACGCCAAGACGTTTGGGCACTTCGTCGAACTCCAGCGCGGCCCAGGAATCGACAATGTTGTCACCGTCGAACGCCGCAAACGGCAGTTCGATCGGTGTGGAACCGCTAGCAAGAATCACGTTTGTCGCGTCGATGATTTCCGGCTTGCCGTCTACTGGGGAAAACTCGACTTTCCTACCAGCCAGTAATTTGCCGTGCCCAACCAAGCCATCGACCTTGTTGGCCTTTAGCAGTCCGGCGATACCGTTTGTCAGCTGACGGACAATACTGGCGCGGCGCTTTTGCATGGCGGCCAGATCGAGTTCAACGCCACTGGTTTTGATGCCGTGTTTTTTGAATTCGTGTCCGGCGCGATGGAAAAGCTCGGACGATTCCAGCAATGCTTTCGATGGAATGCAACCTGCGTTCAGACAGGTGCCGCCAAATGCATTCTTGCCGTCCTTATTTTTCCACTCGTCGATGCACGCGACTTTCATGCCGTGCTGGGCAGCGCGGATCGCCGCAATGTAGCCAGCGGGCCCGGCGCCAATGACGACAACATCGTAGCTGTTGCTCATAGTCGCTTAGCTTCCTATACCTGAAGTAGCAAGCGGCTCGGATCTTCGAGCTGCTCTTTGAGCGTTACCAGGAATTGTACGGAATCTTTGCCGTCAATGATGCGGTGATCGTAGGTCAGCGCCAGATACATCATCGGCCTTAGCATGATCTCGCCGTCGACGGCCATCGGTCGTTGTTGAATCGCATGCATGCCGAGAATCGCGCTTTGCGGCTGGTTCAGAATCGGCGTCGACATCATTGAGCCGAACACGCCACCGTTAGTAATCGAGAATGTGCCGCCCGTCAACTCTTCCATACCTATCTTGCCGTCCTGCGCTTTTAAAGCCAATTCACCAAGGTCACGTTCGAACTGCGCGAAACTCATTTGGTCGACGTCTCGCAACACCGGCACCATCAGTCCGCGCTCAGTCGAGACTGCAATGCCAATATCGTAATAATTGTGATAGATGACGTCGGTGCCTTCCACCGACGCGTTGACGACCGGAAATCTCTTCAGTGCCTCGACCGAGGCTTTGGCAAAGAATGACATGAAACCGAGACGCACGCCGTGTTGCTTTTCAAATGACTCGCGATAGCGTTTGCGCAGCGCCATGACTTCGGTCAAATCGACCTCATTGAAGGTCGTTAACATAGCTGCTGTTTGTTGTGCTTCGACCAGACGCTCGGCAATGCGCGCTCGCAGCCGCGTCATCGGAACTCGCTGCTCATTGCGCTCGAGCATTACTGCAGCGCCTTCGCCGATAATTTCAGGCGCGGGATCGCCCGGTGCCGTATTGCTGCTTTCGTCGGACTTGAGAAACGACAGGACATCAGCCTTGGTCAAGCGTCCGTCCTTACCTGTCCCGGTCACCATCGTGGCATCGAGATCATGTTCCTCCAAGAGCCGCCGCACAGCCGGGCTGGTTTTAATCGTTTTCGATATGTCGGCCGATTCAACGACGACTTCAGCCGGCTCCGCCTTGGCGTTCTCCACGACTTGATCGGCCACCGGAGCATCACCTTCGTCGAGAATTGCAAGCACGACACCCGCGGTAACGGTCGCACCTTCTTCAATCTTGATCGCGCTTATCGAGCCGTCAGCCGGTGCGGGCACTTCGAGTACGACTTTGTCCGTTTCCAGATCGACGAGATTCTCGTCGCGCGAAACAGCATCGCCAGCGTGCTTATGCCAGGCAACCAAGGTCGCATCGGCGACGGATTCTGGCAACGGCGGCACCTTGATTTCAATGCTCATTTGGATTTTGTCTCTTTTGGTTTAGCTGACTTGCTGGCTTTGAATTCGATACCGAGCGCGGCCTCAACCAGCGCTTGTTGCTGCTGCAAATGAACTTTGAATATACCGGAAGCAGGCGCAGCAGCGCTCGCCCTTCCCGCATAGTAGAGTTGTTGCTGATCACCAAGTGACTCTTGCAGTCGATGACGAATCTGATACCAAGCCCCTTGATTCTGTGGTTCTTCCTGACACCACACAATATCGCTGACGTTTTTGTATTGCTTGATGAGCGCGCGGTACTCGTCGATCGGAAACGGATACAGCTGTTCGATTCGAATTAGCGCGACGTCGTTGATGCCGTGCACTTCCCGTGCTTCCAGCAGATCGTAAAAGACCTTGCCGCTGCAGAATACGACGCGACGAGTCTTGTCGACACCAATATCGTCAATCTCCGGAATGATCAGTTCGAACTGTCCCGTCGATAATTCGCCGAGTGGCGATACGGCCATTTTGTGCCGTAGCAGACTCTTCGGTGTCATTACGATTAGGGGTTTACGATACGGACGCAACATCTGGCGGCGTAACATATGAAACATCTGTGTCGGCGTCGACGGTACGCAAACCTGCATATTGTGCTCCGCGCACATCTGCAAGAAACGTTCGAGTCGTGCGGACGAATGCTCGGGCCCCTGGCCCTCATAGCCGTGCGGAAGAAACAAAGTGAGCCCACAGAGCCGGCCCCATTTCGCGTCTCCAGAGCTAATGAACTGGTCGATGACAACCTGAGCGCCGTTCACGAAATCGCCGAACTGACCTTCCCAAATGCACAGCGTCTTTGGTTCCGTCGTCGCATATCCATACTCGAATCCGAGTACGGCCTCTTCGGATAGCAATGAATCAATGACACGAAAAGAATTCTTTTTCTCATTCAGATGTCGCAGCGGTGTGTATTCGCGATTATTGATCTGGTTATGCAGCACCGCGTGACGATGAAAAAACGTTCCCCGGCCTGCATCCTGGCCGACAAGTCGACATTCGTAGCCTTCCCGTATTAAAGAAGCGTACGCCATCGTTTCGGCGAACCCCCAGTCCATATCGACCTCGCCCTTCGACATTCGAACGCGTTCATCGATGATTCTCTGTACGCGGCCGTGCAGCTTCATTTCCTTCGGAAAGGCCGAAATGTCCTCGCCTAATTTGGCTACCGTCGCCGGACTGATCGACGTATCGACGTCCTGATCCCAAGTCGCATGAAGAAATGGTGACCAGTCAACCGTGAATTCATTGCCGATCATGCCGAGTGATGCTTGCGGTACTGGTTCGCCGCGATCGAGACGATCGCGATATTGGTCCTGCAATTTATTCACCTCACTCGCGGTGACAACGTGTCGTGCAATCAACTTTTCCGCATAGATTTCGCGCGTCGTGCGATGGCCTCTGATCGCGCCGTACATGATCGGCTGTGTCGCCGCAGGCTCATCAGCTTCGTTATGACCGTGGCGGCGATAGCACACGAGGTCGACGACGACATCTTTTTTGAATTTCTGCCGGTACTCCAGCGCGAGGTGCGTCACAAAGACGACGGCCTCCGGATCATCACCGTTGACATGAAAGATAGGCGCCTCGATCATTTTGGCGACATCGCTGCAATACGCCGTCGAGCGTGCATCGGAAGGGCGGCTGGTCGTGAACCCGATCTGGTTGTTAATAACAATGTGAACGGTGCCACCGGTACGGAAGCCGTTAGTTTGTGACATCTGAAAAGTTTCGGTCACGACGCCCTGCCCCGAAAACGCGGCATCACCGTGAATCAGAACCGGCAGGACTTCCTGACGTTCATCGTCGCCGCGGCGTTGTTGCCGCGCGCGAACCGAGCCTTCAACCACCGGATTGACGATCTCGAGGTGCGATGGATTAAACGCTAACGCCAGGTGCACGTTTCCGCCCGGCGTCTTCATGTCTGCCGAGAATCCTTTATGGTATTAACGTCGCCAGAGCCTTTCAGCTCGTCGAGGTCGTAGTTGCCTTCAAACTCCTCGAACAGTTCCTCGGGCGACTTGCCGAGAATGTTGACCAGCACATTGATTCGGCCGCGGTGCGCCATGCCAATTACGATTTCGTGAATTCCGGAGGCACCGCCTTGATAAATCAGGGTTTCGATCGACGGAATCAGACTCTCGCCGCCTTCGAGCGAAAAACGTTTCTGGCCGACGTAGCGAGTATGTAAATAGCGCTCGATGCCTTCGGCACTCGTCAGGTGCTCGAGAATCGTCATACGCTCGTCGTCGCTGAGTGTTTCCGCTGCCATACCGCGCTCGAAACGCTTGCGGAGCCAAAGGCGTTCTCGCGCCCGTGATATATGGGCGAATTCGGCGCCGATTTTGCCGCAATAGATCTTCTTCAGCAACGCGAAGATGTCCCGCAGCGTCATCTGCTTGTTGCCAGTGCCGGCCAAGCCGCCCGTATAGAACTCGGAATCAAGGTCGGCGTCGCTCAGACCCAGATAGTCGAATTTCAGGACGCCCGGCACTGGCCGCGCCATGAGCCCGAGCGGGTCAATATCGGCGATTTGGTGGCCGCGCAAGCTGTATACCTGAATCAGCCGCGAGACAGCCGCCTGCTTCTCGCTGGACCCAACCACGCTCCCCGAACGGCCAGCGCGCACGGCCCTGCCGCGCCTGCCGGTCTTTGCGACGTCGAGCAGCTCGTCGCGAATGGCGGAATGAGCAATTTCGGTCTGCGGATCTCCAAGCGACTCGAAGTAATTCTGCCAAGCAGCCGGCACCGACTCTGGCTTGTCGAGATACTGCTCATAGAGTGCCTCGACAGCATTCGCGTTGCCGCCGAAAAGCGGTGTTTGGGCATACTGCTCTTTTAGCGAATTGCTCATAACAGCGAGAGCTTACGGTACCCATAGGGCCCGCTCGTTGTGAAATGGGATCAAGCTTTAGAAAAAGCGGCGCCAGTTTAGCTTAAGCCATCCACCGAGGGAATTGAATCGACATTACAAAAGCTTGAGAAGATTGACGATTTCGTAACAAACGAGGCAAGCATAGCCCGCAAAAAGTGTCGTCAAAAAAATCCCAATCCGGATGCGATCCAGAAAGCGCGCTTTGGCCAGGAACACCAGCGTCAGGACGCCGAATCCGGTCAACGACATTTTTATTGCCGCAAACGACTCGGTGCTAAACCCCATGACACCTGCCATGAACGGATTGGCCTCGATCATGCCGCGATCGATCAGTTCCAGTGTCAGGAAAGCATCAACGCAACTGAGCAACATCGTGCCAACGGCAAGAAAGAACAGCCACGGGTGATGCCAGTCCAGAAAAACGACATCAGCGTCGTCGTCCCGTCGAATATCGTGGCGTCGGGAACGCAGAAAGCCGTAAAAAACGGTGCGCCAACCAAACTCGCGCCTGTCCTCGAGACGTCTTTTTTCGTCAACAAACTCGCAAACTGCGTCGCTCATAGCATTCCCTCATTATGCTGATTCTTATTCAACGCCTGTCACCTCCAGCAAACAGGCAATCAGGTCGGCACGGTCGCTCAGATCCAAAACCCCGACAAATGTCATTTTGTTTCCGGCCAATAATCGACCCGGTTGTGCAAGCCAGGCGTCGATCAAATTGTGCACACAAAAATATAAGCAAGTTATGTTCCGGCGCGACATCTGATTGATTTACAAGACATTTTATTTTTTCCCCTCGAATCTCGTGTGCCAATCGTATAAGTTTCCGACACAATGGCCGGCAGAAATTGGTGTGCCACGCCAAAAGAGCGATAATCCTCGGCAATGAAAGCTTATACCGCTACCGATCAAAATGGCGAAGCGATCCATTACGTCGATCGTAAACGCTGGCTGTGGACATTGTCCGTTTCGTTTCCATTGCAGCCATTTGCCGGCATCTGGCTGCAATGGAACACCGGTAATGAGTATTGGTTGTTTCTTGCCCTCGTGACGACCTATGGGATTGCCCCGATCATAGATTGGCTGCTGGGTGAAGATGAGAATAATCCGCCCGCAGACGTCATCATGCAGCTCGAGCAGGATAAATATTACCGGCGGCTGACCTACGCCGTGGTGCCGCTGCATTTCATCACGCTCATTGGCTGCGCCTGGTATGCGACCGCAACCGATCTCAGCGTTACGGGTTTCATCGGACTGGCGCTGGTTGCCGGTTTGACGGCTGGCCTCGCAATTAACACCGGCCACGAGCTTGGCCACAAGAATTCAGCAATCGAAAAATGGCTATCGAGGCTGGTGCTTACCATTCCTGCATACGGTCACTTCAGTACTGAGCACAATCGTGGCCATCACCGCGACGTGTCGACGCCCGAAGATGTCGCTAGTTCGCGCATGGGCGAAAGCATCTACAAATTCGCATGTCGGGAAGTCCCCGGCGCCTTTGTTCGCGCCTGGCAGTGCGAGAAAATCCGTCTCGAGAATCGTGGCAAGACCGTATGGCATTGGGACAATCAGCTGTTGCAGAGTTGGGGATTTTCATTGGCTATGGCAATCGTGCTCGTGGTCGCTTTTGGCTGGGCGATGGTGCCATTTCTGCTGATCCACCACGCATTCGCCTACTGGCAACTGACCAGCGCCAACTACATCGAACATTACGGCTTGTTGCGACAAAAAGACGATAGCGGCCACTACGAGCGCTGCGAGCCACATCATTCGTGGAACAGCAATCACATCTTTTCAAACTTGATGCTGTTTCACCTGCAACGTCATTCCGATCATCATTCTCACCCGCTCCGCCGCTACCAATCTTTGCGGCATTTTGAAGACCTGCCACAGCTGCCAAACGGCTATTTTGGCGTCTACCTGCTGGCCTACGTGCCATGGTTTTGGTTCAAGGTCATGGACAAGCGACTACTGGCATTGCCGCATATCCAGGGCGATCTCGACAAGGTGAATATCTGTCCGGCCGCGAAAGCGGCCATCTTCCTGCAGTACGGTCGCGACAAGATGACCGAGCCGACAATCGGCACCGCCTGACCCTAAGTGCCTGAATTACCGTATTTGGCCAATACTTTACATATATAGTCTAAGTTCGCCGCTATCGCAGCCTGTGATATGACGCACAGAACCTTGCGTGACACCCGTTTAGGCTGTCGCGACGGTCATTCGTTTGGGCCGTTGTTTTAGGCAATCGGGGCAAGACAATGAAATCTCTTCTGGTAAAAGCCAGCACGCTGGTGCTGGTACTGTTTGCTTCGGCAAACGCCGTCGCCGACAGCAATTTTGGCGTTGGCGCCAAGGTCGGCACCTTGGGCGCGGGCCTAGAGGGCATTTGGCGGCCGTTGCCGTACTTTGATCTTCGCGCTGGTGGGAATCTGTACGATTACGATGACGATGGCGCGCATTCCGGTATCAACTACGATGCAACGCTGAACCTCGAGTCCTACTACGCCACCGCGAATTTCAACTTTCCGCTGAGCCCGTTTCGGGTAACGGGCGGCCTGTATTCGAATGGCAATGAACTCAACATGACCAGCGCCACGAGTGCGAGCTTCGATATCGGCGGCCAAACGTTCACGCCGGCCGAGGTGGGCCAGCTGTCGAGTAAAACGTCGTTTTCGAGCACGGCCCCGTATTTCGGTGTCGGTTATGACTTTTCCTTCCTAGGTAAAGTTGGCTTGAATCTGGACCTGGGCGTTCTCTGGCAGGGCGAAGCTGACGTATCTTTGTCTGCCGATGGCACGCTGGCAAACGATCAGCAGTTTCTGGCTGCGCTTGAAGCCGAGCGGCTGGAGCTGGAAGACGATGTCAGCGACTACAAAGCCTGGCCCGTAATCGCTCTTGGGTTCGTATATAACTTCTAATCGATGCGCCGCGGCCAAACGATCGACGCTTAGCTGCGACTATCACGCCATTTCGCGATCTTAACTCCGAGTCGGAAAAACGCCGCTCGGTGTTTCGGCAATGGGAATTTCCTTGCGAGACCGGTAATTATCGACGGCACACCTTCAGGCCGCTTGCCGGATGCAATCCAATCGGCCAGTTGCTTGCCCGTCCAGCTTGCCATGTTAACGCCGTTGCCATGGTAGCCGAATCCGAACAACACGCTGTTATCGTCGTCCAGCGGCCCGATTGACGGCCGCAACGTCGCCGTATAACAAATCAGGCCATGCCAGCGGAAATCAATATCAACATGCCGCCATGCTGGCCAAATCCGTTTCATTGCGGCGATGTTGTTGTCATAGGTTTGTGACTCGCCTTCCGGGTCCCCGACCGTGTGTCCACGACCGCCGAAAAGAAAGCGGCCATCCGGCAACAATCGAAAATAGTTCATGACCAAACGCGAATTAATCGCCGGATTTTCTGTGCGCCAACTCTGCGCGTCCAGTTCGTCCGATGTCAGCGGCCGAGTGACCACGATGGCGCTAATGATCGGCAGCGTCCGACCGTAGAACTCGGAATGCAGTTCTTCTTGAATAAAGCCGTTCGATGCGTAAATAACTCGTTTCGCGCGAACGAGGCCGCCGTCAGTCAACAGTCGATGCGTGCCTTGGTCGTCTTTTTGCCAACTGCGAACTTGGCTCCGGCTGTGCAAAACAGCACCGTGCTGCGTTGCAGAGGCCGCCAAGCCGCGGCAATAACGTAATGGGTGTAAACCGAACGCCGGTCGATTGATCAATGCGCCATAGGTTTCGGAAGAATCGTAAAACCGTTCTTTACATTCACCAGCCGATATCAATTCGGCGCGCATTCCCAATGCTCCGGTAAGTACCTCATGATCTTTCTTCAGCGCCGCGGCAGCGCGTTGTGAATGCGCGACCTCGATTTCCGCATTGCCGAACGTCTGATAGTCGATATTTTCGTCCACAGCGAGGGTACGTACGAACTCAACTGCGTCGCTCGACGCTTGATAGAACTCGCGCGCACTCTCAATGCCAACCTGCTTAATCAGGGCATGACGATGCAATCCAGTACCACCAACGCAGCAAAAGCCCCCGTTCCGACCCGACGCGCCCCACCCTATGTGCCCAGCATCGAGTACTCGTACGTCGACGTTGTGATCCCGAGCAAGATGCAGCGCCGCGGAAAGCCCGGTGAAGCCACCGCCGATGATCGCAACGTCACAAGATTCGTTCGTCGCCAAAGGCGTCGCATTGAACCGTTCGCTGCCACCGGTCGCTTCCCAATAGCTGCGCTGTGGCGTATCAAATTGGTACAGGTTGTCATCGTACAGGCGAGCGACGGCCATCAATTCACACCGATTGAGCAATGCTGATCATTGCGTCCAGGCTACGATCAACATCCTCGGCCGTCGTCGACCAATTCGATACGCTAATGCGCATGGCGGTTTTTCCCTGCCAGACGGTGACACCGCACCAACAGGTGCCCTCTTGTTGGATTTTCTCAATGACTTGACGCGTCGTCACATCGTCACCAAACGAAATAAGCACTTGATTCAGTACGACATCATTCAGCACGTCGAATCCGGCTGCTGCAAAACCTTCTGCGAAACGGCGTGCGTGCGCACAACAACGATCGACGAGCTCAGCGACACCGCGTCGACCGAGTGACTTCAATGCAGCCCAGATGTCCACGCCGCGTGCACGCCGCGATAGTTCGGGCGTAAAATCCGATGGCTTACGAAACTCGTTCTCGGGCATCATGTAGTCCGCGGTCACGGACATCGCCGCTTTCAGTGCGTCGGCATCACGTACAAACGCGACGCCACTGTCGTAAGGAACATTGAGCCATTTGTGTGCATCGGTCGCCCACGAGTCGGCCTTGCCAACGCCTTCGATCAGGCCACATTTCGCCGGCGACGCAGCGGCCCAGAGCCCGAACGCACCATCGACATGCACCCACGCGCCCTGCGGTCGCACGAGGTCGCAAATCTCACCAATTGGATCGAACGCACCAGTGTTGACGTTGCCAGCTTGGGTGCAAACGATACTCGGCCCATCAATAGCAGGAAGTCCGGACACTTTCATGCGCCCTTGTCGATCGACCGGCACGCGCACGACGCGCTCACGACCAAAGCCAAGCAGGCCGAGCGACTTGATCAGCGTCGGATGCGCCTCATCCCCGATAATTATCGTGACCGGCGGCGCAGCGATCAGGCCATCCGCCTCGACATTCCAGCCGATGTCGGTGTAGACACGATTTCGAGCTGCCGCGAGCGAGGAAAAGTTCGCCACGGTCGCGCCGGTGACGAAGGCGGCGGCGGCGGACTCGGGCAAGCCGAACAATTCCTTCATCCATGACATCGACACAAACTCGAGCATCGACGTTGTTGGCGTCATGTCGAACGCGCCGACATTCTGGTCCCACGCTGTGGTCAGCCAGTTTGTCGCGACCGCGACCGGATACGAGCCACCGACAACAAATCCGAAAAAACGCGGCCCGGCCATCGCAACTGTAGCGGGCGAACCGATTTCATCCAGCTGCGCGAGTATGACTTCGTCGGGGGTACCCTGTTCCGCTAACTCCTCGACAAATGCGCCTACACCAGCAACTGCGTCTGGCAAGGGCGCGACTTCGCGTGACGCGATGTCGTCCCGATAAGCGATACCGCGCGCCGCAGCGTCTTGAAGCAAATCTTTAGTCGACGGCAAACTCATACTCCGGGAATTAGTTGCTTGTTACGGCACGCCCGAGCAGCGGATCCCGACGCACGACGAGCAATGCCAGGCAGATGATAATCAACACCGGTATTGGAATCAGCATCAGGCGAAACCAGCCGAAGTAGTGCATGACCGTGCCCGCTAGCAGCGACGCGGTTGCGGAGATGCCGAAAACAAGAAACTCATTGACCGCTTGCGCGCGAAACCGTTCTTCGATCGTATACGCATACGTCAGCATTGTCGTACCGCCAACGTAAAGAAAATTCCAGCCAATGCCGAGAAGCACGAGAGACCACCAATAGTGCAGATGCGTCTGTCCTTGCAAGCCGACGAATGACGTGATTGATAGTAGCAATGCACCGGCAAACATTAACCTCGAAACACCGAAGCGTTCAATCAGGAAACCGGACACTAGTGACGGCACATACATGCCAAGAACATGCGCGCGTATGACCGCCGCAGTCTGTTCGAGCGAATAACCATCGTTGATGTGCATGCTCAACGGCGTTGCCGTCATGACCAGCGTCATCAAGCCATACCCTGCGGTACCACCTAGCACCGCGACGACGTATACGGGTTGCAAAACGATGTCGCGGAGCGGACGGCTAGAGATTACTGCATGAGCGGAGCCGGCCTCATCAACGCCCCTGAGTTTCAATAACAGCAGGAACTGTACGAAATACAAAGTCGCGACCGCCAGCATGGCACCCGCGTAGGGCATATTCTCGAACCAGGTTTGCCCGCGTATCGTCAGTTCCGGACCAACGAACGCGCCGCCGATAGACCCAATCAACACGAATGACACCGCACGCGGCACGAATTTCGAAGGTACGCTCTCGGCGGCCGCGTACCGATATTGTTGTGTAAAGGCCATGTTGATGCCGAATAGCATGCCGGCAACGATGAAAAGGGCGAAACTCGACACCGACAACGCCTGGATAGCGATCAACAGCGCAATGACAGACGACAGCGATGCAAGCGCGAAGCCCTTGCTGCGACCAATGCGTCGCATCAGAACAGTCGCCGGGATCGTTGTTGCCGCGACGGCAACAACCATCATTGAGATGGGCAGCGTTGCCCAGGCCGGATTGTCGGATAACGTCGAGCCAATAATTCCGCCGAGCGTGACCATCACGATTGATCCCGTTGCGGAGATCAACTGACAAATAACGAGAATGATCAAATTGCCTTTTTGCACCCGAATATTCCAAGATGGCGCTCGAGCCGCATTCTCACACAATCGGCTAGAGGCTTTCCGCACTATTTCACGATATATAATGCGACCCCGTGATATTCGATCTGCACACACACAGCGATGCATCCGATGGCTCCCTGACGCCAACCGAATTGGTGTCGCTGGCCGCCGAGAACAACGTCAATGTGCTGTCGATCACAGATCACGACACTGTCGCTGCCTACGACCGAATCAGCGATGGCTATTGCAGCAGTGTTGCATTGATTCCTGGTATCGAGCTGTCAACGACCTGGTCGGGTCGAGGAATTCATATCGTCGGACTAAACATCGATCCTGCGAGCATTGAGCTACGTCGGGGTATCGAACGACAGCAATCCGCACGGCACGTGCGTGCACAGACGATTGCAAAGCGCCTGACAAAACTCGGCATTGATAATCCATTCGATGCAGTGCTGGCTAACGCTAATGGTGCCGGTATCGGCCGACCACACTTCGCGCGCCACCTCGTCGACATTGGTGTCGTAAAAGATGTCGCGACCGCGTTTCGCAAATACCTAGGCCCAGGCAAACCGGGAGACATCAAAAGCGGTTGGGGCTCCCTCGATGAAACCGTGTCGTGGATTTTGTGCGCTGGCGGCACCGCTGTCCTTGCGCATCCCGCAAAATACAAATTCACGACAAGTAAACTTCGCTTGCTGCTTGACGATTTTGTCACGGCCGGCGGGCGTGCGCTTGAAGTCGTTTCCGGGCCACAGGACCCAGGCGTTACTCGACGGATGGCAAATCTTGCCCGCGATTTCGGACTCGCTGCTTCGTCGGGTTCCGATTTTCACCACCCGGGTCTAACGTGGTCAGCGCCCGGCCGCTTTGCGGAATTACCGGCCGATATCGGCAAGGTGTGGGATTCGTGGTAGACAAGATACCAATAAATGACGAGATTAGGATTTCGGCTGACGAAATTGAAATCCAAGCGATTCGCGCTCAGGGTGCTGGCGGACAAAATGTCAACAAAGTCGCAACCGCCGTTCATCTACGTTTCGACTATCAGAATTGCGAAGCATTGCCATTGTACATTCGCGACAAGATTTCGAAGCTTGACGACAACCGTGTTACCACTAATGGAATCGTTATCAAAGCGCAGGAATACCGATCGCAGTCGCGTAACCGGCAAGCAGCTATCGAAAGACTTCAAGAATTGATTCGCAGTGCCCTAACCGAATCGAAGCGCAGGGTGCCGACAAAACCCTCGAAGAAGGCCAAGCAAAAACGCATTGATTCAAAACGCCGCCAGGGCAAATTAAAAAAAACGCGAGGTCCAGTCACCGACGATTAGCTGCTCGGACAGATCACACTTGCGTCCTCAAACCGACAGCCGTGCAAATCCCAGTACTCAGCAACACCGAGTTGACGCATTAGATCGAGGAACTCCGGGCGCTGTCTCAGCGGCAAGAATTGTGGAATCCACAATAAATCCATTTCAAATGCCTCTCCAGGATGCAGCAATAGCCTCGTGACCTCCATCGCACCATCCAGATCGCCCAGCATCGTTCTGGCAACCACTTCAATTTGTGGCGTCAGCTGACCGGTCGCGACCGTCATGTTGACTGCTTCCAGTGCGGGGCCGGCGAGTTCTGGATCCTCAATTCCTTGCAGAACAGCATCGATTGATTCTTGCGATAGGCCTGCCTCGGTGGCGGCGACCTTCCCTACAGCTCGCGCGTCGTCGATTTCACCCTGCGATGCCAAGAATAATGAGTAACCGAGCAAGTGTGTCGTACCTTCGGCGCCCAACCTTCGCGAGCGCTCGAAAAACCGTCCCGCGTTATGCGCGTCGCCGAGCCAGAAATAGCTCATTGCTACGCGGCTATTGATGACGGCATTGTCCCGGTCCAGCTCCAAAGCCTCGAGCGCCTGTTCAAGCGCTGCGTCGAGACGTCCGACGCTGGCGAGCATCCGCGAATACCAATTGAACGCATTGGCATCCACCACTTCCGCATTCGTCGCCTGTTGATACGCAAGCTCCGACTTCGCCCAATCCTTTTGGCTGTGATAGACAAATCCGAACACCGCGCCGGCCGCCGCCTCAATGCTGTCGTCTACGACAATGCCCTGCTCCACAATCTCGACCGCGCGTTGATTGCTCGAAATTACGTCGGCACCAAGGTATGCCGGCATTAGTGCTGTTGCCGTCGCCAGCTGCAGATAGGCGGGCCCAAAACGCGAATCAAGCTCAATGGTCCGTTCAAAAAGCTCGATGGCGTCCTCCAGATTTCGCCCGGTGCGCCGTTCAAACGCATATGTACCCTGCAAATAACTGTCATACGCATCAAAATTCGACGGCCGGCTGGCTGACACCAGATGTCGTTTCGACGATCCGAACAAATGATCTCGCACCTGCCCCGCAAGCCGTTCCTGGACATCGAATACCCTTTGTACGCTATCGGTGATACCGCTCGCCGCAATGACTTCACCGTTGCTGCTACGCGTTACTTCGTAGGAAACCTTAAGCTCGTCGCCGCTGCGCTGCACATAGCCACGCAATACACTGTCGACCCCAAATGTTCTGCCGATATCCTCGGGTGATCGATCCGGGTACGGATCTCGTCCTGTCTTAACCGAAAAATCTCGGATTCTCTGCAGCGTGCTAACCAACTCGTCGCGAAATCCCGATGTCAGATATTGATCTTTCGGATCACCACTCGCATTTTCGAAAGGCAAAACAACAATCGATCTAATCGGACCGTCAGGTGACGACAGCGGGTTCAGAATAAGGCTTGCAGCTACGGCAATGACTGCAACAAACAGAATGATCGGCCATAGTTGCCGTCGCGGCCGCCATTCTTTTCTTTTAATGGCATCGTTATCGCTCTCCAAGAGCGTAACGGTTTCCTGTAGCAAGTAACCGCTGCCGGTCACCGGCTTGATATAGCGGTATGGGCGCGTATCACCGAGATGCTTGCGCAACTGAGAAATACAACGATTGATGGGCTCATCACCGGTCGCGCGCCCTTCCCACACTTCGTCAACCAACTCATCACGTGTGACGACATCACCGCCGCGTAACGCAAGTGACATGAGCACGCCCCAGACCTTGGGTTCCGGCGCAATCTCTTCGTCACCGCGCCGCATCACGCGACGCGCCGGTAGAACCTCCCAGTCACCAATTCGAAAGCCGTTATTGAGTTGTTCTTGTGTCGGCATTCAGCGTCCCGCGCCCCGTGAGACTTGTTTGTTGCGGCCCATATAGTACGTGTTTGCACTCGTCTAGAGTCTAAGTTATATTGTTACCAATATACCTATGTAACAGAGCATACAATGACCAAGAACATCAAGCGTACCCAGACCGGCGTCCGCCTAGAAGCCTCACTACTCAAGGTCTTAAAGGCCCTAGCAGAATACCTGGACATGTCCCTTGGCGACCTGTTGGAGGGTGTGGTGCTGCATGTTTTCGAAGGAAAAACGCCCTTTGGCGAAGAAACGCTCGAGGCGATTACGCGGCTCAAGTCGGTATATGGCTGTGAGCTGACGGCGGCGGATAGT
>Ga0224508_10001703_pt1 | contig 19497 bp, 9 predicted proteins | sample SF_Jan12_sed_USG_4_FD_170157 | JGI IMG/M metagenome (GOLD analysis project Ga0224508, IMG submission 170157) | Sediment microbial communities from San Francisco Bay, California, United States - SF_Jan12_sed_USGS_21 | ecosystem: Environmental > Aquatic > Marine > Sediment | place: USA: California... | reverse complement strand
TTGTGGCCCAAAGAGCGGAATGCAGCGAGTGATCAAGCAACTCGTCAATCACCTTGTTTCGTTTTTTCGGATCTTTGTCAGCGATGAATTGTCGTGCGACACTAGGGGTCGGCAGGTGACCAATCGTATCGATATAAACTCGACGTAAGAAATCGTTGTCCGTCACGGGCTTGGACGGTGCAATGTTTAGCTTTCGAAGTTTGGCCAGTACATGATCGTCGACATAGCTTACTGGTGCCACTTTTACCTGGCGAACGGTTGGATTCATCGGCGCGGTTACCAAAGCACGTGCGGTCAGCACATGATCCCGGTACTTGATGACAATCGCCGAATCGCCTGCCCGAAGTCCTGTCACCTTTCCGCTTGGAGTGATCTCGGCAACAAAGTCGTCGTTTAACTGAAAATCGCAAAACGGCGTAATATTTTCGGTCGTCCCGTCAGAAAATGTTGCCATTACTTTCAGTAGTCGTGTTTGTCCTGGCCGACTGAAATGACATTCGCTTGGTACGGCGGCAATTTCTCTGATCGTACCGCTGCCCGGCTCTCGCTCGCCACCAGCGGCGATCCACTGTTTGATAACTTCGTATTGCCAGGTTTGCGGCGTGAGGCGCAAGCCGCCACCGTGTTCTTCTTGCAGCGTTGGTTTTTCGAGTAAGTAGCTTTCGGCGGGGTTGCCTGTGTCAATTCGTTCCGTGAGAGCTTCGAAGTCTCGTTCAAAGTCGTAGCTGAATAAGGACAGCCGAAAACCACCGCGACCTTGAAATGAACCGTGGCATGAGCCGCCATTGCAACCAACCCGCCCAATGACGCCCATCACGTGCCGTTCGAAGTCAATGCTGGTCAGTTTAACGCCGCCGGGCAGAGTAACCGGGCGAACAATATCCGGTGTGGACATCCGAACGGCGATTCGGTCAGCCTTCGGATCCTTTGCCGCGACTCGGACTGTCGAAGCATGCGTCGCGTCTTTGCCCGCCAAGTAGTTCTGTTCAATCTCCTTTTTTGTTAATGCTCGGTCGTAAATAGCGACCAAATGAAACTGCCCCTTCCAGAATCGGTCACCAGTCATTTCATTAGCAATTCCGAGACGAAACTGGTCATTCCAGTTGGAAAGATTACCCTGTACGTTGCTAGATGTACGCGATTTTCCATCAATAAAAATCGAAGCACGTCCTGCGGAATCTCGCGCGAAGACTACATGAGTGAGTTTCGTTGTCAGTGAGCCATTTGGAGTTGCCAGTGATGGCATTCCGTTTTGATCGGTCGAATTCGTTCGCAGGCGAACATCAAAACGATCCCGCTCTTGACCGAGCGTAAAACTCCGTTGATTTGTGTCAAGTGACAGAGAGACGATTCGCGACGGGCCTTGCTGCGAAGTATTGGCCGGCGTGATCCACGCTTCGATAGTTAATGCGTTCGATTTGCGAATTGTCTGTGTCAACTTCGTTGCTGAATCGCGTGAGGCGATTACAACGTTTGACAAAACTATCAGCTTACTATCGCGTCGACGTACGCTTTTGGTGTTGTTGATCTTCAGATGAATCGGGTTGTTGGATTTGGCGCGGTCGAAAACCATGTTGCCATCACTATTGGCGAAGTCGTACAAAACAACCAAGCCTTCTGCGACACGATCACGATCGGCAGCGAACGATGGGCCAGCCAAAAACAGAAAACAAAACAGATGGCAGACGAATCGCAACCTTGGAACGATCATTTCGCTGTGCCTCGAACCAGTGACTATTAGGCGTGCGATTGTCAGTGGTCATGCGTCACCTCGCACGTTACAGCCAAAAAGCGAAAAAGAGAGCGGAACTGTAACGATTCTGCTGACAAGGACCATTGAGTCATAGCGAGCATTACCACACCTACCCAAGTTGATTTGTTGTCACTAGCAACCCCGCTGGTTCAACAGTACGAGGAACCTTCACGAGTGGTTTCTTTCCACTATTCCCATTCTTGGTGGCGACGAATTGTTGTCACACTTCACGTTTGCTCTGCATTCTGCGCCAGTCTTGAGACCGTGCTCACGGCTCGCGCCCAAGAATTGGACGAGACGATTGTGAATTCAATTGGAATGCAACTCGTGCTAATTCCCGAAGGTGAGTTCCAAATGGGATCGCCAACGAGCGAAGAGCAGCGTAGCAAAGATGAAGTTGAGCACCGCGTTCAGATTACCAGTCCGTTTTACCTGGGCGTGTTCGAAGTAACGCAGGAAGAGTACGAAGAGGTGATGGACAACAATCCCAGCGGATTTCGTGATGTGGAACGCTTGCCTGTCGAAAATGTCTCTTGGGAGGATGCCTTAGAATTCTGTCGCGAACTATCGCTGCATCCTGAAGAGACGTCTGCTGGACGCAAGTATCGCTTGCCCACCGAGGCAGAATGGGAATTCGCTTGCCGAGCCGGTACCAGCACTCCATTTTCGTTTGGCGAAACACTAACCTCGGATCAGGCGAACTTCGACGGTACGGCTCCTTACGGCATTGAAGCAAAGCGCGAATATCTCGGCCAGACTTCGCCCGTCGGTTCGTATCGCCCAAACGCTTTTGGACTCTTTGACATGCACGGAAATGTCTGGGAGTGGTGTAGCGACTTGTATAGCGAAGATTATTACGCAAATTCACCCGTTGAAGATCCACCCGGACCGGCGACGGGCTCCAGACACGTCATCCGCGGCGGAAGTTGGTATAACTTCGGCCATTGTCTTAGGTCCGCCTATCGGTACGAGTTCACACCGCCGTTGGAGGACAACTTTTATGGCTTTCGTGTTGTCTGTTTGATTGACACGCCACAACTAGCAACGAACAAAACTCAGGGCGTATTCGTTAATGCAACAACAAATTCGGCGATTCCCCTGTCATCCTCCAACTTGCTCGGCGTATTACGGCCGACTTTCGCAAGCGGCGGGCTGTTCTGGATTGCCTTGCTCTTATTGCTGCTCGTCTTAGGCAACTTCAAACGGCTGTTCAGTTTGCACAACGTCGATTTACTAGCACTGCTGATCGGCGCACCGTTTCTCTTTCTATCGCCAGCGTCAGCAACGCTTGGCGTGTGTCTTTTGATGCTCTACATACTGCTGAGATTCGCAGCTGGTGTTCGCTGGCCGCAACCTGCACACTTCCCAGTCAATTTATCAAAACGACCTCTCGCGTTGATTTTAGGATTGGCAGTTTCGCTGCACATCTACTTGATTTGTTTCACAACAATCGAACCGCTAACCGGGTTGGCATTGTGGGAGCCAGCGGTTACGCGATTGGTAATGGTCACATTCGACCTGATGATTATTGCGGGCCTCATATTGGTAGGTAAGCGCTGGCGCCACATTGAAACCGGAATCGGCTTGGCGGTCGCTTATGCCGTGATTCCCTACACGTTAATGGGAATCCAGAACGCAACGCACTTGATTGCGATTGCCGCAAGCGTGTGGGCCTTTGTCTTTCTACGTTCTCCATTTCGATCTGGGTTGTTGCTAGTGATCGCGGCACTTGCCAACTACTCGGTTGTCTTTCTCCTTCCGTTGTGGTTGTTTTACTATACTGCCCGCGGACAGATACGGTTCGGTTTAGGCGTTGCATCAGTTGTTGCAGTTTGTCTGTCGTTCTCCGCCGCTGGGATTCTCCATTCTCCGTTTGTCATTCACGAACAAGCATCGGACGAATTCCATTTTTGGCAGCAACATCCGGTATTGGTTCTTTCGTTTGGTGCCATCTTGTTTGCTTACTCACTCATGTATCTCGCGATGATTCGCTGGCCAAGACGAAAGAGCGAGGCGAGTCTCGTAATGCTTACTGCACTGGTGCTTCTAGGGACACAACTTTGGAAAGATCCGAGCGGTTCGCTCGGCTTGCAGTGGTTCGCCCCGTGGCTCGTGCTCGCTCTGGCGGGGCGACCTCAAACTAACGAGGAAACTGCGGGAACGGCTGAAGATGAGATGTCGTCAGAGGACAGTGCGGGCAAGCTCATGCCAAGTGAAGCGCCACCTCATCGCTCAGGCACTCTATTGCAGACATGAGCTTTCAGCTATTACACCTCCGCCTGATTCTCTGCCGCGCTTTCGTTATTCATCTTTTCAAGACCTGTGGCGGATCAATTCCAAGCCTCCCTTGAGCGACTTGATGTGGTCGATCAATGCTTCGACTTGTCGTTCAGATTTCGACTGCCCAGTTTGTGCAAAATCCACGCGGATTTGCGAAAAATCCACTGCGGACAAGGCGTGACAAAGTTGGCGGGACCCAGTCTAATCTGTTCGTGGCAGCGCCCAACGGGATTCCGTTAGGAGAAGGTATCGATGATCAAATCTGTTTTTAAAAGGTGGGAATCCTTTAATCCTCTCGTCACATTACTTGCGGGTTGATGCTGAACGGAAGCGAAATGTCAATACACTAATTGAGGAAGCACTGGCTCGAATTCCCGACGAAGGTCGCTCAGCAAGCTCGCTTCACGACATGACAAAGATTGAGTTCATCGATACGCCGTTACACGACGTTTTGGAGTATCTTGCGGATCGACATGACATTGAGTTATTTTCTTTCGTTGAAGAAGCAATGCCGATCACGATGGATTTTAGTAATATTCCACTTTATTTGGCATTGTCCGTCTCAAGGCGAGAGTGGACTTGTCAGTTGTTGGCGATCATGTCGTGCTTGGAAATGAGCAAACCCTCAAGGGAGTTTGGTAAACACGTCGCAGCTCGTGAGGAACGAATCGACGGTCTAGGCGATATCGACGGAAAGGCTTTTGCGGCGCTTGCCATGAGAACGAAATCTGAGTTTATCGAAGCACCGTTATCCGACCTACTCTCATACTATGAGGACCTGCATGAAACTCTAATTTGCTTGGGGAGAGAGGACTTTTGTGACGTACCGATTTCGCTGCACGCACATCGGCCAACACTTGCTTGGACGCTTGATTTGATTTCGTTTGAACAGGACTCGACCTAGTGGACAGACGGCGAATTGATCCTTGTCAGCGACGATGAGCAAGTCGAACGCTTTCGCAAGTTGTCGTACGCACGCGCCGCGCGTCGTATAGAGTATCCAATGGGGCTTGCAAAGAAACTTCCTGGCACAATCGAAATTGGATTCATAAGAACTCCATTTACGGACGCCTTGACGTCTCTGCGGGAGTCGACAAGATTACGATCGTGAATGATGAGGATTCAAAACTCCGTGAATTTATCATTACAGAGAGCGCCAAAAATCTGCCGCTCGACGCCGCGTTGGACATGCTCGCAGTGAAACACGGCTTCCAGTGGAATGTTGTAAAGGGCGATGTTCGCTTGAGTTCCAAGTAATCTGACAAGCTTTGTGCTGACGCTGGTTACCGAATAATCTGTAAGTAACGAGACTTAGATTCATGACGCTTTTCGCACTGCAAAAGCCTAATCACGATCCAACATCAATCTTTGAAGTATTTCGTGGCAGCTATGGAACTGAGCTACTGACTGCGGCGGTAGCTCATTTCAATGTGTTTGGTCTTGTTGCATCCGGTCCATTGTCGTTTGACGAGCTGCGCACGAAGTTAAAGCTTGAAGAGCGGCCTGCTGTTGTCTTGGTTACCGCCTTGCGCGCGATGGGATTGCTGTCGGAGTCGGATGGACAGCTGGATTTGACTGATATGGCACGCGAACATCTTGTGCCAGGAGCGCCGTTTGATGTTGGCGACTATGTTGGTCTGGCTGCGAATAGTCCTGGTGTTTTGGAGATGGTCGAGAGGCTAAAGACAAACCAACCGTCGGGTGTCGATGACGATCAAACTGGCGCTGCTTTTATTTATCGCGACGGGATGCGGTCGGCTATGGAGCAAGAGGAATTGGCGCGCCATTTTACGCTTGCGTTAGCCGGGCGAGCGAATAATGTTGCTCCGTCGCTTGCAGACGCTCTTGATCTGCGAGGAGTGTCGCGTTTGCTCGACGTTGGCGGTGGAACGGGTATCTATAGTTTCGCTCTGTTACAGAAAAATACGCAGTTGCAGGCTGTTGTGTTGGATCGTCCTGAAGTTCTGAAAGTGGCCGATGAAATGGCTCGCCGGTCTGGCGTAGAGAATCGACTTGAGTGCCGTGCGGGAGATATGTTCACCGATCCATTGCCTAGAGACTGCGAAGCCATTCTGTTGTCAAACATCTTGCACGACTGGGATGTTCCCGAGTGTCGCAATCTAATCGGTCGCTGTTCGGACGTGCTACCCAGCGGCGGCAGCCTGTTTATTCACGACGTATTTCTCAATGATACTCTCGACGGACCGTTGCCGATCGCGCTCTATTCGGCGGCACTTTTTACGCTGACAGAAGGCCGAGCGTACAGTGCGAGTGAATACCAATCTTGGCTTAACGATTCAGGATTGACACCAGGAGACATCGTGCCGACACTCATTCATTGCGGTGTGTTACCTGCTCGCAAGTGACAGGCTTCTATTTCTTAAGTGGCGTCAAGACAATCTCTCGAGAGTGAATCGGTGCAGCTGCGCACCATTGAAGACCGATTCGGATTTCAATTCCCTCCAGACCTTCTCGCATTCCTTCAAGCTGGCCTACCGGTGTCCGATGGATTTCCGGATTGGCGAAATGATTCTGAAGAAGTCCTTCAGTCTATGATGGACACGCCACTAGCTAGACGGAATCCTCTTTGACGTCGAGCATAACGGGTTTTGGCTGTCTGAATGGGGCGATCGCCCAAACCAGTTCGTAGATGCCACAAATATTGTGCTGCGGCTCCTCAGGGACGCTCCTACGCTGGTTCCGATTTACGGGCATCGAATGATTCCGGACAGGCCGCACCTATCCGGTAATCCAGTGTTTTCGGTTCACCAAACGGATATCATTTACTATGGATCCGATTTGCGGGACTAATTCCTGCGCGAATTCCTCTGTGTAAATCTTGGCCGATCCAAATTCCACGGTGAGTATCCGAGAATCGTCGCCTTCCAGGTCCAGTTCAAGTCGGACGCTGCACTTGGTTTCTTTGAGGAAGTCAGTTCCGCTTCAGCCGGAAGCGTGCTGCTTCAAACAGGTGTCGTGCGCTCTGCCGTCGCACTGGCCGCCGCTCGAAACGGCCGACATCAACGCGCCGGTGTCCTGCCGGTAAGACAAGACGGCTAGAAACTCATCATGACCGTGACGGTCCATTCAAAAGGATGGCTCACTCGACACAGCGGTGTCCAGTTATTGGGTGGCTCACGTCGCGAGTGAGGCGTTCCGCGAGCTGATGCAGACAATGAGCGAAAACCGAATCAAACGCCTTGAGCATGTCGGTTTCTAGAGACCAGGCGCAAACCCTATCAATTGCACACACCGAATTTCATGTACGCAGGCTCATGTTTTCGCAAGTACATACTGAGAGACTATCGCGATAGCAGCCGTTTCCACTCGAAGAATCCGCGCGCCTAGGTCAACCGTTTGCCAACCTGTCGATTTGGCGTTCTCGATTTCGCGGTTTGTAAAGCCACCTTCTGGTCCGACGGCGAGCGCGAAACATCCTCCCCTTCGAATTCCGACCGTTGACAAACATCCCTGCCCTTGGGGGTGCGCGATAATTCGTTCGGTGTCTTCATCAATCACGGAAACATAGTCAGACAATTCTTGCGGACGATCGATCTCAAGTAATCGGTTACGGCGACATTGTTTGGATGCTTCGATCACCGTTCGTTTTAACCGAGCAACGGCCTTTTCGCTGGGCTGAGCAACACCTCGTTCGGTAATGAGTGGCACAACGCGCGTCACCCCCAACTCGACAGCTTTCTCGATCAACCAACGCTGTCGGTCGCCCTTTGGAAGCGCAACACCTAGTGTCAATTCAAAAGGCAGCTCGCGGTCGATTTCAGTTTTTGAGAGGACTCTCAAAGCAACCGTTGAACGACCGACGATTGTTACCTCGGATTCGTACTCGGCGCCGCTTCCATCGAACAGCGTGACGATGTCACCAGGCTTAGCTCGCATAACCTTTGCCAAATGGTGTGCTTCGTGGTCTACGAGCTCGGCGAGATCGGATTCGATCGGCGTTTCGACGAAGAATCGCTCTGACATTCGTTTTCTTTCAAGTTTGTCTAACGACTTTTCCGATTAGTGAAGAGTTACGGTTATTGGGCATTTGGCGTTGGCAATTGGATTGTGTTCGGAGAAGCGTCATGTACGAATCGTATTGGGGACTGCGACAGCAACCTTTCGTCGGTTCGCTGGATCCAGAATCTTACTATAAGAGCCCGACGCATGACGAAGCGCTCGCCAGAATGCACTATCTTGTGGAGAATTGTCGTCGGCTTGGAGTACTGTTTGGACCAGCGGGCAGCGGTAAGTCGCTCTTGCTAAGAGTCTTCGCTCACGAATTGTACGCGGTTGGTGCTATGACGGTGTACGTCAACTTATTGGGCGTTTCCGTTGATGATCTGCAATGGTCCATCGCCGCACAACTCGGCGCGAATCCACGGGAAGGTGATCCAGCCTTTCGCATTTGGCAGAGCATCACCGATCGGCTGACCGAGAATCGTTATCAGCAGCGAACAACCGTACTCCTCCTCGATGATGCTGATGAAGCAGCACGTGAAGTGCTGACTCAGGTCGTTCGTATGATTCAACTTGATCCGTCTCAAGGCGCTCGAACAACCGTTATCCTTGCAGCGGACCAATCTCATGCCGACCGGCTTGGCTCACGATTACTAGCACGATCAGAGCTGCGAATCGATTTGGAACCGTGGCAGGAGTCTGAAACGGTCGAGTACGTCGACCATTGTCTTGAGCAAGTTGGCAGGGAATCGGAAGTATTTGATCCACAAGCAACATTGTTGCTGCACGAACTTTCTAACGGCGTCCCTCGACAGGTCAACCAACTAGCCCATCTTGCGCTATTGGCCGCTGCTGGGGGTAATCTGTCGACAATCAGCGAGCACACCATCGAATCGGTGTACCACGAACTGGTCGCCAATCCCGTCAATTCGACACCCACCGCCTAACGGCTGGAATCCTATCCTCAGATCATTCGCCCTCAACCTTCTTCAGAATTAATTGGCGATTCCACTCGGTACACGTTCATCTGGACACGCCGAATGTGTCGGTTGTAGTGGGCTCATGTTTCTTTGGCGATGGGCCTTGTCGCTAACTCTCAACGGGCAAGTCGCTTAGGTCAACTGCTGTGGCATTCTGCGCTCTGAACAATAAAAGGACTCGTGTCCCGATTCTTCGCAAAGCTGCTTGCAGATTGCAGCCAAAAAAATTAAGATAAATGTTTTCCCCAACACCATTGCGGGAAATGAGTTACGCGAAACCTCCTCCAGCTCTTACTGGTTTGCTTCACCACATTCCATTTGGGCTCGCGACTACTTAATTCAAAGGGAGTATGTTCCATGTCGAGGATTCTGTTTTCCGGTGGTCTTGCTTTTGCGCTGGTTTGCGCCACCGCTTCCACAACATTAGCGGACGATGCGCTGCTGGCCGAATTGTATGGACAAGGTGTTCACACATATTTCGCAAGTGATTACGAAGAAGCGCATACTTTGTTCACTGATGCAATTGATGGCGGATCGCAAGATCCTCGAGCCTTTTACTTCCGTGGCTTTACGCTGATGAAACTTGGTCGTCCCGACGAAGCGGAAACCGACTTTCTAGCTGGTGCCGACTTGGAAGCGACTGGGGATGGTGAGTTTTATCCGATTGGTCGTTCGATCCAACGTGTGCAAGGCGATATGCGAGTCAAACTGGAACGACATCGCCGCAAAGCGCGACTAGAAGCGCGAAAGAAACAGCAGACAATTGAAAAGGAAAAGTACGGTAACTTGCAGGATAGAGCGCCGCAGAGGATTCGTGGCGCAGCAACGCCGCTATCTGATAACGAGTTGCCAGCCGTACCACCCGCCGATCCAAGCGACGACAGCGTTCCGTTTGCAGGTGGATCAACACCAAGCCCTGCAGCTCCAGCTTCTTTGCCACAGGAGACCACGCCAGCACCTTCTGCATCGGCTACATCCGAACCAGATCCGTTCGGCGCGCCAGCAACAACACCCGAACCTGCAAGCGCAGACCCATTCGGAGCGGCTGCAAGCGATCCGGCCGCGGGAACCGGTGGCGGTAATCCGGTTGGCTCGATCATCAAAGCCATTGGAAGCGCGATTCCTGGTAGTGAAGACACCGGCGCCGAACCGGAAATGACGAACGATCCATTTGGTGCACCGGCAGCTCTTGAACCAACAACTGCGCCGGCTGCTGATCCATTCGGCGAACCAGCTGCGCCCGCAACCCCAGAACCCGCTGGCGGCACACCAGCACCTGCAGATCCTTTTGGAACACCAGCAACGCCTGAACCAAAACCTGCCCCGGCTGCTGATCCATTCGGCGAACCAGCTGCGCCCGCAACCCCAGAACCCGCTGGCGACACGCCAGCACCTGCAGATCCTTTTGGAACGCCAGCAACGCCTGAACCAAAACCTGCACCGGCTGCTGATCCATTCGGCGAACCAGCTGCGCCCGCAACTCCAGAACCAGCTGGCGACACACCGGCACCCGCAGATCCTTTTGGTACGCCAGCAACGCCTGAACCAAAACCTGCCCCGGCTGCTGATCCATTTGGCGAACCAGCTGCGCCCGCAACTCCAGAACCAGCTGGCGACACATCCGCAGATCCTTTTGGTACGCCAGCAACGCCTGAACCAAAACCTGTCCCGGCTGCTGATCCATTTGGCGAACCAGCTGCGCCCGCAACTCCAGAACCAGCTGGCGACACACCAGCACCTGCAGATCCTTTTGGAACACCAGCAGAACCAAAATCTGCCCCGGCTGCTGATCCATTCGGAGAACCAGCCGCGCCCGTAACCCCAGAACCCAAGTCTGCACCGGCCGCTGATCCATTTGGAGAACCGGTTACTGCTGAACCAAAACCTGCACCAGCGGCTGATCCATTTGGAGAACCTGCAGCTCCTAAACCCAAGGCCGCACCTGCCGCCGATCCGTTTGGTGAGCCAGCTGCGCCTGCACCAAGCGAGCCATTCGGGGAGGCCGCCCCAGCAGATGCCGCAGATAGAAAACCGGCACTGAAAGATGATCCGTTCGGCGCGCCTGCCGCTGACTCCGTTAGAAAAAGTGTAGAAGCGAAAAAGCAAGTAGTCGACGATCCGTTTGGGGGTGAACCGCCTGCCAAAGCAGCGCCGGCGGCCAACAGCGACCCGTTTGCTGAGCCTAGCGCTCCCGCCGCAGCCGAAGAAAAGAAACCGGCGGACGATCCATTCGGTGGTGCTGGAAATGATACACCCAAGGGTGACGACCCGTTTGCTGGCAATGACCCATTCGCCGGTGAACCTGCTGCAAAGAAACCTGAGCCGGCACCTTTGAAGGCCGATCCATTCGCCGAAGATGCTGCTCCCGCAACTAAGGAAACTGCTACCGATCCGTTTGGTGGTGCCAACGATGCCAAAGCTCCCGCGACAGACGATCCGTTCGCAGGACCCGATCCATTTGCCGGTGATGCACCAGCCGCAGAGCCGAAAGCGTCAGCACCTGCTGCTGATCCGTTTGAGGCACCCACGAAAAAGGCCGATGAAAAGCCTACAACGGATGTGTCAGACCCCTTTGGTGCAAGTGACAAAAAGGCGACCCCGGCCGACGACGATCCGTTCGGTGCTCAACCGGCGAAGAAAAGCGATGCAACGGTGAAACCCACCACAGATGGTCCGTTCGCCGTACCAGCAAAGAAGTCTGCTGATTCAACCGACGACTTCGACCCATTTGCCCCTGCACCGAGCAAGAAAAGTGGCGAATCAAAGTCCGCCGAGAATAAATCCGAACTAAAAGAGCCGGTCAAGGACGACCCGTTCGGATAAGTCTTGCGTGAAATACTTTGCTGCTCGAACTATAATGTAAAACATCACACCGTCACCTGCACAGGTGACGGTTTTGTTTTTGGTCAACGTGAGCATGGACACAATCGAATGACAACTCGAACGTCTGATCTTTCGCGCGCAGCACTTTCGAATCTCTTAGCGATGATACTGTGGATCACGTCGCAGAGTTCCATCGCCTCGCCGCCACAAATCTCTAACGTATCTTTGCGTGGCCTGCAGATCGGCGAAACTACGACATTGACGATCGATGGCAACGAATTACTGCCGAACCCAAGTCTCGTTTTGCCATTTGAAGTCATTCACCAGACGGTTGCTTCCTCTGCCCAAAATAATAGAGTGCAGGTTGCCGTTACGGTTGGAGAATCTGTTCAACCAGGAATCTATAAGTTGCGAGTCGCGAATTCGAAAGGGATTTCAAATGCCGTACAAATCGGTGTCGACTCTTTGATTCAAAAGCCGTTCAGTGCCGCAGTTGAGTCGTTGCCAATTGCTCTACACGCCAATCTGACGGGCGGACAGATCCTAAAAACAGTTCTCAATGGCAAAAAAGGACAGCGAATAGTTGTTGACGTCGAAGCGAAGCGACTTGGTTCGAATTTAAAACCAGTGGCTCGATTGTATGATGCACGCGGAACACAAATTGCCTGGAGCCCTCCAACCAGTGCAATTGGCGGCGATGCTCGATTTCACGCGATATGCCAAAGCGATGGGCCTCATTCGATCGAGCTACACGATGTACTTTATCGCGGCGCCGCGCCAGGGTTCTTTCGGCTAAAAGTCGGTGATTTAAAGTGCGCGGACATGGCTTTTCCGATTGGTGTTTCCCGCAGCACCAAGACCGAGGTTCGAGTGCTGCCCGAGGAGTTGGCCACAATTCCACCGATCAGCGTTGATGGAGGCGCAGACCTTCCGGTGAGTCATTTTGCCCCGCCTCTTCAAGCAAGTCAGTTCACCGGTCCACGGCCGTCAGTCCTGCTGAGTGATCACGATGAAATCACTGAGTCGCCTTCGAGCGATGGTTTGCAAATGATCGCTGCGCCTCCGATTGGAATCAACGGATGTATCAGCAAGTCAAGCGAAGAAGACAAGTATTTGCTTGCCGTTAAACCGGGTTCAAAACTCCGCTTTGATGTCTTTGCCAGTCGGATCGGATCGCAACTAGACGGCGTCTTAATCCTGCGTGGAGAAAAAGGTAATGAACTAGCACGCAATGACGATCGCCCCGGCATATCGGACCCAGGAATGGATTTCAATGTCCCTTCGAACCTCAACAAGTTGCTCGTCTCGATCCAGGACATTGCGAAGCGTGGCGGCGACAGCTTCGTTTATCGAATCGGAGTTCGTCACCTAGCCAAGCCGGATTTCAGATTGAGCCTTGATACTGATCGTGTAAACATCCCAATTGGGGGATCACAATTCATAAATGTCCAAGTTGAACGAACGGCTTACGACGGACCGATTCAGCTTTCTATTGCTGGTTTACCAGAAAGCATTCAAGTTTCGGGCAACACAATCGCTTCGGATGCGACGATCGGTTTGATAATACTTTCAACTCCTCCTGGCCAATCCGCTGCCGGACTGATGACAGTCATCGGTGAGAGCAGCGACGGAACGAAACGCGCCGCTGAAATTCTCCAACCAAACAACAATGAAGTATTTCGAGACAGTGAATTGGGATTTGCCGTGGCCGAGCAAACGCCAATCAATATTCAATGGGGCGAATTCGACGACAAGAAACTTTTTGCCGGCAGCACGCGCAGGATACCGATTACTTTAACCCGAAATGAAGGCGTCAAAGGTCCCCTACGTGTACGTTTGCTGACAACACAAGTGCCACCTAAAAAGAAGATCAAGAAAGACAACAAGGAACAAACGGTCGACGACATCGAGCGCACACTGCGTATTGAAAATGCTGAGTTCGGACCCGAATCGACTGGCCCATCCGTAGCTCTAACCACACCCACGGACCTGCCTCAGAGAGACTGGACTCTTGTACTAGTCGCCGAATTGCTGTCCGACGACAAAAAGCAAGTGCTGGCGTCCGCATATACGCAGGCGAAAGTACTGCCAGCCGTGCAGCCAATTCGACTTGAACTTTCAGGACCTAATATGATTGAAGCCAAGGCGAGTGACGGTGATACAGGAAAGTTGACGGGCAGGATCGTGCGGATGTCGGGGTTTACCAACCCGGTGATGGTGAAACTTGACGGCTTGCCAGACGGATATCCATCGCCGGAAATCACTCTAACAGCCGGCAAGGACGAATTTGTATTGCCCGTCCGATTTCCAAAAGGGACAAAGGCCGCAGATTTAAAGAATGTCAAATTGCTGGCCAACGCTTTAGTTGATCAAGAAAATCCAAGTTCGGTTATCCGCAGCAATGCCATCAACGTGAGTATTAAGGTCGTCGCCGGGAACTAGCTGGCCAAGAATCTGAGAGATTCAACGCATACGAGATTGCTTATGTATTACTGGTTCTGGTAATCTAGTAATAAGTTCTCAAATGTAAAACTCCGCGTTTTGTTGCCGGCGAGCCCCACCTGTGAACGACTTCTTCAAATACCCTTTGCAAGTTGTTATTGTTGTCGCGATCTTGCTTTCCGATCGACAGGCTGCCATCGCAGAGCTTACAGTCAGTCCCGAAGCGATCGTGCTCAACAGCCCGGAGGCTACGCAACAGATACTGATCACGAACATCGATGCGGACGGCAAAGCGAACGATGTCTCGCGAAATGTAGTATTTAATGTAAGGCCAGAGGAAATCGCCGTAATTGACAACCGAGGTTTATTACGACCAGTGTCGACCGGTAAGGGAGAATTGGTCGTTGAGTTTGAAAAGCAGCGTTTGGCTGTACCAATTGTTGTCAAAGATTTGTCAGATCCTCGGCCTGTTTCGTTTCGCAACGAGATTGTGCCAATCTTGACCAAAGCCGGCTGTAACTCAGGCGGATGCCACGGAAAAGCGGAGGGCCAAAACGGATTCAAACTGAGCATTTTTGGATTCGATCCGATGTCGGATCACCAAGCGATCGTCCTTGAAGGTCGCGGTCGACGCGTTTCGTTAGCAAGTCCGGGACAGAGTTTGTTGTTTCGCAAGGCGTCGTCTCGAATTCCGCATGGTGGCGGCCAAAAGATCGACCCAGACAGCTACCGCGATCAACGCCTATTGAGATGGATTGCCGAAGGTGCGAGTTTCGATTCTGCCGACAGTGATAGTTCACAGATTGTCGCCATCGAAGTGAATCCGATGCAACAAGTGTTGCTCGCCAGCCAGTCACAGCAATTGCAAGTCACAGCAATCGATGCAGCTGGAAATAGGCGCTGCGTTACGACCGAATCGGCATACGAATCCAATGCGAAATCGATCGCCGACATCGATTCACATGGCTTGGTACAGGCAAGCGACATACCGGGTGAAGCCGCAATTCTCATTCGATATCTAGGACACGTCGCCGTGTGTCGCATCACTTTGCCACGTCCGGATGTCGCTTTTCCAAGACCGCCCGAACACAATTTCATCGATCAACTGGTATGGGACAAGCTCCAGCGGCTTGGAATAGAGCCAAGTGGAGTGGCGGACGATGCGACATTTTTACGTCGAGTTTATCTCGACACGATTGGAACACTTCCCACGCCGGACAAAGCCCGTGACTTTCTCGCTGATCAGTCCACGGACAAGCGATCTCGGGTCATCGACGAACTGCTTGAGCGAAACGAATACGCCGACTATTGGACAATGAAGTGGCTGGATATTCTGCGAGCCGATCAATTAAAGATTTCGCCACAAGGAACTGTGGCGATGCAGCGTTGGCTGCGACGAGGATTTGTGGAGAATCGTCCATTTGACGAATTCGCTCACGACTTGCTCACCGTGCAAGGCAACACATCAGCGGAAGGCCCTGGTTCATTTTACAAAATCCTAAAAAAGCCTGACGAAGCCGCACGTGCGATTAGCCAATTGTTGCTTGGCGTGCGGATCGAGTGTGCTCAATGTCATCATCACCCATCCGAACGCTGGAGCCAAGCAGATTACATCGGGCTTGCAGGTTTCTTTACGGGCGTGGCTTTGAAGAAATTGCCCAACGGCGAACAGGCGGTTGTCTCGCGCGGAGGCAAAGATTTGCCACACCCCCGCAACGGTGAACTGGTCGCCGCACGCGCTCTCGGAGCCGAAACCGCGGACTTTAGCAAAGTCACCGATCGTCGACGAGTGCTCGCCGAATGGATGACGTCGACGGACAATCCGTACTTTGCCACGGCGATCGCAAATCGACTCTGGGCGCACTATTTCGGACGCGGACTGATCGATCCAATTGATGACATCCGAGCCACGAATCCGGCAACAAACGAACCCTTAATGCAAGCGCTAGCAGATCATATTCGGGAAGTTGACTTCGATGTGAAGGCATTCACTCGTACGCTGTTAAACTCGCGCGTATACCAGTTGAGCGCCGAGGCTACGGGGTCTAATGAGAACGACCAGCAAAACTTTTCCCACGCCAATTTCAAATCTTTGCCAGCGGAAGTGCTGTTGGACGCGATTTGCGATAGCACCGGCATCTGTGAAAACTTTAACGGTTGGCCGGAAGGTTACCGTGCGATTCAGGTGTGGGACAATCGAATGCCGTCGTACTTCTTCACGATTTTCGGTCGCCCGGTTCGAGCGAGTGTCTGCGAATGTGAACGTAGCAACGAGCCCAGCATCGCGCAGGCATTGCACTTGCTAAATGCACCGGAAATCGCTGGCAAAATTGAACACCGCCGCGGAAGAGCACATCTGCTTGCCGATTCAACGCTAACGCCGGCCAAGATTATCGACGAGTTGTATCTAAGTACGTTGTCCCGCTACCCGACGAAAAAAGAAAAAACATTGATGTTGCAGGCCTTTTCCGATGCTAGTTCTGATCGCAGCGCAGCAACCGAAGACGTTTTGTGGTCGCTGCTGAATTCAAGAGAGTTTGTATTCAACCACTGAGGTTCACAATGTTCAATATCAATATTGACAGTAAACGAAATCACACGTGCGACGGTGTCTCACGACGTCATGCAATACGTGTTGGTGCATGTGGTTTGATCGGTGGACTTACACTTCCACGTCTGTTGGAACTGCAGGCAAAGGCCGCCTCGCAGAAAGTGGCGAAAGCCAAGTCGTGCATATTCTTGTTCCTTGAAGGTGGCCCGCCACATCAAGATATGTGGGATCCCAAACCGGAAGCTCCCGCTGAAATCCGTGGTCCATTCGAAACAATAAAGACTAACGTTACTGGGACGTTTGTCACCGATCAGTTGCCGTTGTGTGCAAAGATGGCTGACAAATACACGATAGTGCGGAGCCACAGTCATCGCGACAACGGACACTCGACTGGTTACCACTACGTCATGACAGGCAGGCGTGCAAACTTTGCTGACGGTGATAATCCTGTCCCGAACAACGACTTCTATCCGTCGATCGGTTCTGTCGCGTCCCGCGAATTAGGACCACGCAGTTCACTTCCCTCGTATATCAATCTTCCGCACCCTATGGCGGGAGGCGGACCTGGATTTTACGGGGCTGAACATGCTCCGTTTGTGATCGAGGCGGATCCAACTCAGCCCGACTTCGAAGTCAAGGATCTGCGGCCAGCTGGTCAGCTATCGAAGAAACGCTTGGATATGCGACGACGGCTGCTGGACGGAATCGACGAAATCGAACGTGAACGTAATCGTGGCCAGGCAAAAGTAATGTCTACGTATTACGAAAAGGCATACAACTTGATCACTTCTCCCGAAGCGAAAAAGGCCTTTGACATTCACGCCGAGCCGGACGACGTTCGTGACGCATACGGTCGCACTCAAATCGGACAATGTGCATTGTTGGCTCGACGCCTTATTGAAGGTGGATGCCGATTCGTGGGGGTCGACGCGCCTGGTTGGGACGTTCACTTTAATTGTTTTCCCAGTTTACGTACTGATTTGATTCCTTATGCAGACTGCGCGTTTTCCGCATTAGTTACTGATCTCGAACAGCGCGGACTGCTTGACGAAACATTGGTGGTGATGATGGGTGAAATGGGGCGCACGCCGCGCATTAACGCACAAGCGGGACGCGATCATTGGTCCATGGCTCAGACGATTATTATTGCGGGAGGTGGCACAAAGCCAGGTCAAGTGATTGGAGCGACCGACAAACAAGCCGCTGCGCCTACAACCGAGCCCATCAGCGTCAGCGACTTATTGCGAACGATTTCCATGTTGATGGGCATCGAGCCAGATAAACATTACTACGGTCCGTTGGGTCGTCCCGTGCCAATTGTCGACGGCGGCAAGTTCATTCAGGGGTTAGTGTAAATGGCTTCCGGCCAACGATCGCACAGAGCTGTTTTCGCAATAACCGTTGCTTTTCTAGTGCGTCTCTCGTCTGCTCAACAGCCGCCATCAATCGGTTACATGTTTCCTCCTGGAGGACAGGCAGGACAGACGGTTGAAGTAACTCTTGGCGGCTACGATTGGACTCCAGACATGCAATTGTTTGTGCATGATCCACGGGTCAGATTGGAAGTCCTGGCACATCCCGGCCCCGTGATGGTACCTGAGCCGCCTTACTGGTTTGGCAAGAAAGCAAGACGTGGCCCATTTCCGCTTCCGAGAGAAACACGAGCACGCTTGACCATTCCGCCCGACACTCCGGTAGGTATTTATAAATGGCAAGCGGCGAATGCCAACGGGGCAACCACGACAGGGCGATTTGTCGTCGGCGACATACTGGAAACAGTCGAAATTGACGACCGACACGAACCACAAGTAGTGTCCTCTTTGCCAGTCACGGTTTCGGGTCAAATCAGGAAGATTCAGGAGGTTGATCGCTATCAGATCACCTCACCCCACAACGGGCCAATTACCTGCCGGATCGCTGCTCGCTCGATTGCCTCGGATTTGAATGCCATACTCGAGGTTTATGACGATGCTGGGCGGATGATTGCCGACGCTGCGGATACGTCCGGCACCGACACGGCACTCACTTTTGCAGCCGAAGTCAACAAGCGATATTCGGTCAGTGTTTACGATGTTGATTTCCGAGGCAACCGTGCCTTTGTCTATCGGCTCTCAATAACGCCAGGACCACACGTCCTTGCATCAATTCCGGCTGGTGGGAAACGTGGCGCAACGCGAACCGTCGAATTGGTTGGATACGGAGTTGCGACGGGCGCGGCAAAGCTCGAATCGGTGATGCGAGAAATCTCGTTCCCGAAAGATCCGCAGCAGACCTTATTGCACTATCGACTGGAAACACCATATGGCACCTCGCCTCCATTTGCATTGACGTTGAGTGATCTTCCGCAAACGACCGAAGTTGTCGAAAAGTCGAGTCCCGCACCAGAACTCTTTGTGCCGGTATCTTTAACCGGATTAATTGACGAGCGATATGGCGAAGATAGATTTCGACTCGCAGGAAAAAACGGAGACGTGTGGGCGATCCGAGTCGAGGCCGAAAGAATTGGATCGCCGCTTGATGTGACGCTCGCTGTGCTTGATCCCGAAGGAAACGAATTGGTACGCAGCGACGATTTACCGGATTCAACTGACGCTGGATTAGAGTTTATCGTTCCGGCCGATGGCGAGTATCAAATCAATATCGGTGATGTTTCTGGGTTCAGCGGCAACCGGGCGGCGACCTATCGACTGGTCATTGAGAACGCTAAA